>CAAGKR010388669.1_pt1 | contig 13770 bp, 11 predicted proteins | sample 2556971 | NCBI WGS metagenome assembly CAAGKR01 (sample SAMEA5207829, study PRJEB30636) | soil metagenome | biome: forest; feature: boreal; material: soil | place: USA | collected 2011-09 | depth 1 m | reverse complement strand
CGCGAAAGTGGCGGAATTGGCAGACGCGCCAGACTTAGGATCTGGTACCGAAAGGTGTGGGGGTTCGAGTCCCCCCTTTCGCACCAATTTGGCAGTTGTCAGTTGCCCGCGGTCCGTGGTGCCTACCGGTGTCGAGTCCTGATTGAAGCTAACAATTATGACGGAACAAACCACTGACAACTGACCACGGACTACTGACAAAGCATTAACTCTTAGAAGGAAGGATGCCCGTTGGATGTTGCGACGTCACAACGGGCGTTACATTTAATGAAGACTGAATTTGTGGATGTCTCCCCAACGCGCAAGGAGATCAAGATAGAGATTGAAACCGCGGTTGTACGCGCGACCTATGATCGAATCAGCGATCGCTATGCGAAACAGGCAAGCGTGCCTGGCTTTCGTCCCGGTCATGCGCCGCGCGCCGTCGTGCGCACGCGATACAAGAATGAGATTCGTGCACAGACACTTCAGGAGCTGGTCCCCGAGGCGGTCAATCAAGCGATCGACAAGCACGAGTTGACCACCCTGGGTGAACCTGATGTTCAACTCGACAACACCGAAGCGCTGGAGAACTTCGGCGAAGAACCGATTTCCGTTAAGGTTAATGTTGAGGTGCTGCCCAAAGTTGAGCTGAGAGATTACAAGGGCATCGAAGCTGTCCGCAAAACTCGTGTTATCACCGATACAAACGTGGACGAAATGCTCGAGGCCTTAAGGGAAACATCGGCGGCCATGCAGCCGGTGGAAGATCGCGCCGCAGCGCTTGGCGACACCGTTACGGTCAATGTTGAGGGCAAGTTTCTTAATAGTCCGGAAGAAGAGAACATTAAGGCAGACGACGTTGAAGTAACACTTGGGGGACAGGTGCAGCAGGAATTTACGGATAACTTAATTGCCGTGAAGGCTGACGACGAAAAAACCTTTGTGCTTGACTACCCGGAAGACTTCACGTCTAAGGGACTGGCCGGAAAGCGTGTCGAGTACACCGCAAAGGTTACGGCCGTGCGAGTCAAGGAACTTCCCGAGGTGGATGACGAATGGGCGAGAAGCCTGGGCGAAGATTTTGATTCTGTAGCGACCCTGCGCGACAAGATTAGGGACGATCTGGAACAGCGTGCCGGGCAGGAAGCGGACCATCGTCTGCGCGCGGAGTTGATGCGAAAGCTTCTGGAAGGTCATCAGTTTGAAGTGCCGAAAAGTTTGATCGATCATCAGACCAGCTATCGTCTGGAGACAGTTGTCCGCGACATGATCGGGAGAGGGGTCGATCCCCGCAATAAGGAAATAAACTGGGATGGCGCGCGCGAAGAATTGAAGGGTCAGGCCGAGGAAGATGTGCGTGGCTCAATGCTGCTCGAGCGCATAGCTGAAGAAGAAAAGATTGATGTCGCAGATGAAGAGATCGAGGCGGAGATCGAAGCGATCGCGAGGAGCTCGCGACAGCCAATAGAGCAGGTGCGCAGCGTCTTGACAAAGGAAGGGGGCGAACGTAGCATCGCGAATAGATTGCGCAATCGCAAAGCGCTTGACCTTTTAGTTGAAAACGCCCGAGTGATAGATGAAGAGTGGCGCGAAGAAGATACTGCCAAGAAAGAAGTCAGGAGTCAGAGTTCAGAATGAACCAGATGCGCCGTTCTCTGAATTCTAATTCCTGACTTTTCCATTCTGACCTTGAAAGGTTCGCAGATAACATGGTTCTAGTCCCGATGGTCGTCGAGCAAACGTCGCGCGGTGAACGCGCTTTCGATATTTACTCGCGACTTCTCAAAGACAATATTATTTTTTTAGGCACACCCATCGACGATCAAATCGCCAATCTGATCGTAGCTCAACTGCTTTTCCTTGAAGCTGAGGACCCGGAGAAAGATATCAACATCTACATCAACTCACCGGGCGGCTCCATCACCGCGGGAATGGCCGTCTATGACACCATGCAGTTTATTCGGCCGGATGTGACCACGATTTGCGTCGGCCAGTGTGCGTCGATGGGAGCCCTGCTACTGGCGGCGGGGGCGAAGGGCAAGCGTTTTGCTCTGCCTAATTCGCGCATACTCATTCACCAGCCGACCGGCGGATCCCAGGGTCAGGCGACCGATATTCGTATCCAGGCTGAAGAGATCCTGCGCATGCGCGAATTGACCTCGCAAATTATCGCCAAACATACCGGCCAGGATTTTGAAACCGTCGAGCGCGACGTCGAGCGAGACAAAATAATGTCTGCCGCGCAAGCCAAGGAATATGGTTTAATAGACGAAGTGATCGCGCACCGCGAATAGCGCGTGACAACCTGGAGAAGACGCTCCCATGATTGCAAAAATGAAAGCTCGCGGGTTTTGCTGCTCGTTCTGCGGACGATCCAAGGGCGAGGTTGCAAACATCGTTACCGGTAAGCCGCAGCGAACACCCGGCGTTCCAAAACAAATGATCGGTAAGAGTGCTTTCATTTGTAACGAGTGCGTTGAGCGCTATCACCAGATGGTTTCGAATCCGGAACTTTGCAGCAACTCTGCGGTTATCACTAAGTAGATTGGTTCGATCGAAGCAAGGAGATCCCCTACACATATGGTTAGACGAACCGACGACACGTTGCGCTGTTCATTCTGTGGTAAGTCGCAGAATGAGGTAAAAAAACTCATTGCCGGTCCAACCGTTTACATCTGCAATGAGTGCATCGACATCTGCAATGAGATCATCACCGACGATCAGCAGGCCGAATCCGTTGCGACGCGGCCACCGCTACCAAAGCCGGGTGAAATCAAAAACTTTCTTGACGAGTATGTAATCGGACAAGACGAGACCAAGAAGCGGCTGGCTGTCGCCGTCTACCAGCACTACAAACGCATTGAGCTGGGACGCAGACGTTCGGAAGTTGAGATTCAAAAAGCCAACATCCTGCTGATTGGACCAACCGGTACCGGCAAGACACTGCTGGCGCAGACGCTTGCGCGTATGCTCAGCGTGCCTTTCACCATAGTCGATGCTACTACGCTTACTGAAGCCGGCTATGTCGGTGAAGACGTAGAAAATATCATTCTGAAACTCCTTCAGGCCGCGAACGGAGACGTTGAACGTGCTCAGCAAGGCATTATCTACATCGACGAAGTCGACAAGATTTGCCGCAAAGATGAGAATCCGTCAATTACGCGAGACGTTTCAGGTGAGGGCGTACAACAGGCATTGTTGAAAATTCTCGAGGGCACAATTGCGAATGTTCCGCCGCAGGGTGGAAGGAAACATCCCCATCAGGAATTTTTCCCAATTGACACTTCGAATATTCTTTTCCTCTGCGGGGGAGCCTTCGTTGGTCTTGAAAAAGTGATCGGCCGACGCTTACGCAATAAGTCGCTCGGGTTCCAGGCGGAAGTTAAGAGCGGCCGGCATCGTCATGCGGAGGCGCTCGCCCAGGTGCAGCCCGAGGATCTAATCAGGTTTGGCTTGATTCCGGAGTTTGTCGGACGACTGCCCGTTTGTGGCGTGCTCCACGAACTCGACGAAGGAGCGTTAATTAAGATTCTGACTGAGCCGAAGAATGCGCTCGTCAAGCAGTATCAAAAGAAGTTTGACTTCGACAACGTGAAGCTTAAATTCACGGAGGACGCGTTAAAGTTAATTGCCAAGCAGGCCGTCGAACGGAAAGTCGGGGCTCGCGGGCTGATGATGATCCTTGAGGAGTTGCTATTAGACGCAATGTATACGCTGCCGTCGCAAAAAAGGGTCAAGGAGTTTGTAATTACCAGTGAAATGGTGGAGCGGCGCCGTGCCGTTCCGGGCGAGGGTTTGACGGGCATCGACGGCGCAGCCGCCTGACGGCACGCGGGGAGGAAGGTGGTTTGGCGCTAAAGTGGCGCATGCTTGGGAAATGAACTACAATTGGACATCTTAGCAGAGGGGGCGAGACGGCAGTTCGAGCGGCTCGCCCTTCTTGCCAAAAGCCGGGTCTAATAAGTTCACTAAGAATTATGGAAGAATATTCAGATCGTACTCCTACCGACGTCGCCTGGTACCCCATGGTTCCGATTCGTGACGTTGTCATTTTCCCTTTCACAAAAGTCGCCTTTAAGATAGGCCGGCAAGGCTCGGTACGTGCGCTCGAACAAGCTCTCGCCGCTGACCGTACAATTTTCCTGGCTACGCAACACGACGCCACCATTGACGAGCCGTCACCGGAACAGATTTACGCCGTGGGAACTCTTGGTCGTATTCTGCAATCGCAGAAGCAGGACAACGGCCAAATCAAAGTGGTGGTCGAAGGCCGCGAACGAGCTAGCACGGTGCGCGTGGAAAACACCGACGGCGCCTTCATGGCGCTCGTAAAACGCGCGCCCGTTGTTAACGAAGAAGGCACTCGGCTCGATGCACTGGTCCAAAAAATCGGCCAGCTGGTAGAACAACATCTGCGTCTCGCACCCGAAAGCCAGACAGACGCTCTTCAAACTGCCCTTCGTAATCAGAACCCTTCGCACCTCGCCGATGCGCTCGCTTCACAGTTACGCATTACTGTAGAAGACAAGCAGGGATTGCTCGAGTTGTTTTCATCCCAGGCTCGGCTGCAACGTTTGATTGAGTTGTTGGAGCTTGAAATTGAAAAGCGCCAACTCGATCGCTCAATCCAAACCCGTGTAAAGCGGCAGATGGAAAAGGCGCAAAAGGAGTATTACCTTAACGAGCAGATCAAGGCGATTCACAAAGAACTGGGCCGCAAGGATGAAAAAGCTGAACTTGAAGATCTGAAAAAGAAGATTGAAGAAGTCGGCATGACTGAAGAGGCCAAACAGAAAGCGATGCAAGAGCTTCATCGTCTTGAGGCCATGCCGCCAATGTCCGCTGAAGGAACTGTTTCGCGCACCTATATCGACTGGTTAGTCAGCGTGCCCTGGAAACAGAAGTCTAAAGAGATTAAGGACCTGGCCAAGGCTGAAGAGGTTCTTAACGAGGACCACTTCGGTTTGGAAAAGATTAAGGAACGCATCCTCGAATACCTGGCCGTGCGTCAGCTGGTAAAGAATCCCAAAGGGTCGATTCTCTGCTTTGTTGGTCCGCCGGGAGTCGGCAAGACTAGTCTTGGCAAGTCTATTGCACGTGCCACCGGTCGCAAGTTTGTTCGTCTTTCGCTCGGCGGCGTTCGTGACGAAGCTGAAATTCGTGGCCACCGGCGCACCTACATCGGTGCCCTGCCCGGCCAAATAATTCAGATGATGAAAAAGGCGGGGACCGTGAATCCGGTGCTCTTGCTCGACGAGGTTGACAAGCTTGGCGCTGATTTCCGTGGCGACCCCAGCTCGGCACTGTTGGAGGTTCTCGATCCCGAACAGAACCATACATTCCAGGACCATTACCTTGATGTGGAATACGATCTCTCCAAAGTGTTCTTCATCGCGACATCGAATGTGCTTCATACAATTCCACCAGCATTGCAGGACCGCCTGGAAATTTTGCGTCTTTCCGGTTACACCGAGCGCGAAAAGCTGGAGATTGCCAAGCGGCATTTGGTTCCCAAGCAGGCTGAAGCCAACGGTTTGAAGCCTGAGCAGCTTGGTTTCACCGATGAGGGTCTGCTGGAAATCATTCGTCGCTTCACACGGGAAGCGGGCGTTCGCAATCTCGAGCGTGAGATAGGATCTTGTTGCCGCAAACTCGCCCGGCGGTTTGTTTCAGAAAACGTCGCGGAAGATTTCAAAGAAACCGTTGATGCTGCGCGCGTGCGCGAGATGCTCGGGCCAATCAAGTTTCGCCAACAAGGTGTCGCGGCTGAAAGCGAAGTTGGACTCGCAACGGGACTGGCCTGGACGGAGTTTGGCGGCGAAGTCTTGCAGATTGAAGCAACGCTCACAAAAGGGCGCGGCGGTGTGATGCTTACCGGCAAGCTGGGCGACGTGATGCAGGAATCTGCGCAGGCAGCATTGACGTGCATCAAAGCTCGTGCTGAGCGCCTGGGTATGAGTATCGACATCATACGCAAGCGTGATCTTCATATCCATATTCCCGAAGGCGCGATTCCGAAGGATGGCCCATCGGCCGGCATTACTATGGCTACCGCAATGGCATCGGCCCTTACTCGCGCTCCAGTTCGAAAGAATGTGGCGATGACTGGAGAGATCACCCTGCGGGGCCGCGTGCTTCCGATTGGCGGCGTGAAAGAGAAGCTGCTGGCGGCGCACCGTTTTGGTATCGATACCATCATAATGCCTAAAGATAATGAAAAGGATCTGCCCGAGGTTCCTGAGGAAGTTCGCAATGCGCTCTGCATCAATTTCGTGGAAACGATTGACGAAGTGTTAGCGCTTGCGCTCGAGGAAGCCTGTCCCACTGATGCCGCGGCCACCGATGAAGCTAAGACGCCGCCGCTCTGGACAACCGAGCAACCTACTCAAGGCATTCAAACAAGTTAATAAGTCTCAGCTTCTGAGCGAAGTTCAAGCGGTTTAGAGTTCGAGCTCTAGTCTTGCGGTTTCAGCCGCAACCTAAAGGTTGAGCTCTGAGCTTCCAATTCCGAACCCCTAATCCCGAATACCCTGATAGGAGAATAAAATGAGTAAACAACAGGACGCAGATTTGATTTTGAAGCTTTACGACCTCAGACGCGAAGCGACAATGCGTGAGGCCCGGAACTGGTTCGTCACGTTCAATCCCACGAGCATTGAGGACGTTACGGACGCGCTTATGAGCGTGCAAAGCGACTACTATCGCATGGTCATTTCCTACTGGGATATGGCCGCCGCCCTCGTCAACAACGGCGCCATCGATGAACAATTGTTCAATGAGACGAACGGCGAGCACATATTCGTCTACGCCAAGATCGCTCCGGTCATCGAGGAAGTCCGCGCGATGTTTGGTTCGCCGGATTTCCTGCGCAACCTTGAGACCCTGGTGAAGCGAATTCCGAACATCGACGAAAAAATCGCAACTATGAGAGAGCGCATGAAGAGATTCGGTGAGCTGCGGGCCGAGCGAGCTGGGAAGGCTCAGTCGGCCGGGCAGGCCTAAGCGCAGCACCCAGGTAGCGTTCTGACATTTCGATGGGCAGCCAGGGTTCTTCTGCTGGCGCTGAAGAATGAAGATTACGAGCGCCGAATTCCTTAAAAGCGCCTTCCAGGAAGGCGACTGGCCGAGAGGGACGCTACCTGAAGTCGCATTTATGGGTCGCTCGAACGTTGGGAAGTCAACCCTGATCAATTCCCTGCTCGCAGTTCGCGGTATGGCACGCACTTCCTCCACCCCGGGCAGAACACAGTCGCTAAACTTTTTCCTGATCAATGAGCGATTTCGTTTTGTTGATCTTCCCGGGTTCGGTTATGCTCGCGTACCGAAAGCGATAAAATCCACCTGGGGAGAGATGGTCACGAGCTACCTTGCAAAGCGGCCGCAGCTTGTGTTATCAATTCACATCGTAGATTCGCGCCACGAACCCACAAAATTGGATTTGCAGCTTCACGAGTGGCTTGTGCATAGTGCTAAGCCACAATTAATAGTTGCCACGAAATCCGATAAGCTATCTAACAACGAATTGAAAGAGAGTTTGGGACGCGTCAAACGCTTGTTCAGCAAGGATCGCGTGGTGGCTTTTTCCGCTAAGACGGGACGCGGCCGAGATGAAGTTTGGCGGGCAATCGAGAGCGCATTGGCTGATTTCAATCACCCTGACCTTGATTAGACATTTCGGATCAGTAGAATAGTTCCGAAATTAACGTCGAGCGTCAAATCACAATTCTCAAAGCCCCTTTTGTTGACCTTAGTTAATTCTAGACCACGGATGGCGGGTTACATCGCATCAAAGTGTTGCTGTTGACCCACTCCACATCGAGGTAAATTGCTTAACATTTCTGAAGAGAATTGCATTTCAGCCTCGCGAAGGACGGCCGGGCTCCACGGGCCCGTTCGGTTCCGTTTGCTAGTTCCGCGACCTTTTACCGTTTCTCAACCTTCAAAAACCCAAAACCAACTCGGACGCTAGTATCATCAGCGGGCCCAGTTGAGGACGATTATTTTAGGAACGAATAGATATGCCACAGAGAACACGTTCACGCGCTTCGGGCGCGAACAACGACGACGGTAACGAAGACAACGGCGGCGCCACCGTAGCTACCGCCGAAGCTCCGGAAAAGGATAGTAAAGATGGCAGGGACTTCGGGGCGGAAGGTTTTCTAAATCTGGCCGACCTCAAGGACATGTCCATTTCTAAGCTGACTAGCATTGCCAAAGGCATGGACGTGCCCGGTGCAACTGGAATGCGCAAGCAGGAGCTGATCTTCAAAGTGCTTGCGGCTCAGACGGAGAAAAGTGGCCTGATTTTCTCTGAGGGGGTACTCGAAACTCTGCCGGACGGCTTCGGTTTCTTGCGCGCACCTGAATACAACTATCTTCCGGGCCCGGATGACATTTATGTCTCACCCTCACAGATAAGGAAATTTGATCTGCGCACTGGCGACACGGTTAGCGGTCAGATTCGTCCGCCTAAAGAAGGCGAGCGGTATTTCGCCCTTATTAAAGTTGAAGCAATTAATTTCGAATCTCCCGATCAAGCGCGCGAAAAAGTTTTCTTCGACAATCTCACCCCGTTGTATCCGGACGAGATGCTGAAAATGGAAGTCACCCAGGAGAACCTTTCAGCCAGGGTTATTGACCTGGTTACGCCGCTGGGAAAGGGCCAGCGTGGCTTGATCGTCGCTCCTCCGCGCACCGGCAAGACGATGCTGCTCCAAACCATCGCTAATTCAGTTACACAGAATCATCCGGAAGTGACACTTATTGTTTTGCTGATCGACGAACGTCCTGAAGAAGTTACGGACATGCAGCGGTCGGTGAATGGTGAAGTGATTTCGTCGACGTTTGACGAACCGCCGACTCGGCATGTGCAGGTTGCCGACATGGTGATTGAGAAGGCCAAGCGTTTGGTCGAACACAAGCGTGATGTTGTTATTCTGCTTGATTCCATCACGCGCCTGGCACGCGCCCATAACGCCGTTGTGCCGCCCAGCGGCAAGATACTTTCCGGCGGTATTGATTCAAATGCGCTGCAACGACCCAAGCGATTCTTTGGTGCGGCTCGCAACATCGAAGAAGGTGGATCACTGACTATTATCGCCACTGCGTTGATTGACACCGGCTCGCGCATGGACGATGTTATTTTTGAAGAGTTCAAAGGTACGGGCAATTCGGAAATACACCTTGATCGCCGGCTCAGTGACAAGCGACTCTTCCCCGCCATCGACTTGCAGCGATCAGGTACGCGCAAAGAAGAGTTGCTGCTCAGTAAGGAAGACCTGAATCGCATTTGGGTTATGCGTCGCGTATTGAACCCGCTATCTCCTGTTGAACAGATGGAAGTAGTACTCGAGCGGCTCGAGAAAGCTAAGTCAAACGCAGAATTCCTCGCTTCAATGCAGAGCTAAAAAGCAAGGAGCCGGCGTAGCCGGCGAAAGAGTATAGCCCAGGGTGAAGCGGGCGTCCCCAGCAGGGCAGCCCCGCTGGGGTGGCTGAAGCGAGCGAAGCGAGCGGAACCCTGGGATTGGCCGCGCAGCCTATCTTTAAGCCCGCTTTAGCGGGCGACAGATCCGGATTAGCCACCGTCTTCTATCGCCCGAGAAAGCGGGCTCTCAATTTTTGTTGACCACTACGCAGGGCGGCGCTTCGCTTGCCCTGGACTAAATTCCTTCGCCTGCTGCGCAAGCTGTTGAGCTGTCTCCGTAAACGTTATCTCTTTGGTTAGACATAAAAATAGACGAACTACTAATCTGTGCGCATAGCCCTACTTTCATCTGAAGTTGTGCCCTTTGCCAAGACGGGTGGACTTGCCGACGTGGCCGGCGCGCTTCCCAAGGCGCTTGCCAAGCACGGCGTTGATGCACGTGTGATTCTTCCGCTTTACCAGCAGATCGATAAAAGCGTTCTTAGTAGTTCCGTCGTCGAGGATGTGCCTGTTCAATGGCGTGGCAGGATAACGCCGACGCGTGTTTATCCGAGTGATGCGGCCGGAGCTCCAGCTTACCTGATTGATGCGCCCGAGTATTTCGCGAAGCCTGCCATCTATGGCTACTCTAACGATCATGAGCGGTTTGCATTTTTCTCGCGCGCAGCGCTCGCACTGGTCAGACATCTCGATTGGAAGCCAGACATTGTTCACGGCAACGATTGGCCTTGCGGATTTGCTATAATGGAGCTTCGCGCGGCTCGCCGCTACGACGATTTCTTTCGAAACACTAAAACGCTTTTCTCGATTCACAATCTTGCGTATCAAGGGGCGTTTGACCCGGGCGATTTGTGGTGGCTGGGCTTCGGTGAGTCTCCAGATAAAGAGGACTTCATGCTCAAAGGCGCCGCCTCCGCGCTTAAAGCTGGGCTCATTGCTGCGGACGCTCTGTCCACTGTAAGCCGCCGTTATGCCGAGGAAATCCGGACACCGGAGCATGGTTACGGCCTGGATTGGTTACTTCGAGCGCGTAGTGACAGGCTCGCAGGAATTACTAACGGCGTGGATTATGAACTCTGGAACCCGCAAACCGATCCGCACATCGCGGCGACCTTTTCGGCAAAAGACTTAACTGGCAAGCGAGCGTGCAAGCGCGATCTGGTACGGAGATTTGGTTTGCCTGAAGACCTGGATCGCCCCATCATTGCCATCATCTCAAGGCTGGTTTCGCAGAAGGGCTACGACCTGATCCGCCAAATCGCTTCGTCCATTCTCAAGACAGGTTCCTTTTTCATCGCCCTCGGAGCAGGCGCAAAAGAGTATGAAGACTTTCTCCAGCGTTGGCACGATAGTGCGCCTGGACAGGTCGGAATTTACAAAGGGTACGCGGGTGAACCCCTGGCTCATCAGATCGAGGCTGGAGCAGACATGTTCCTCATGCCTTCGTATTACGAGCCTTGTGGTCTAAACCAGATGTACAGCATGAGATATGGCACAGTCCCCATTGTTCGAGCTACGGGTGGATTGGACGATACGGTTGAAGATTTCAATCCGAATCGTGGTACCGGAAATGGTTTTAAGTTTCGCGAGTACAATGCGGGTGCGCTGCTTGAAAAAATACGCGAAGCACTTTACTTTTATAGCAAGCCCGACGTATGGCAGAAAATACAACTGAATGGCATGTCGATGGACAACTCCTGGGAAGCCGCCGCTCAGAAATATATTGGTCTTTACCGGGAAATAATTGGGCTAGGAACGTCACACTAATAGGCAGTAACGTAGTGTCGTGGTTGAATGTCTTCTCTGTGCGTCCGCTGCGCTCTCTGCGTCTCGGTGGCTTAATAGCCCTGAAAAACCACTCACCACAGAGGCACAAAGACCACGGAGATAAGCACAGAGTTTTGAGATTGGGGCATTACAGAAATGGGCCGTGGTTCGTTTCGTCTGGCGTTTATCTTATTAGCGCCTGGCTTCAGCAGGTGATAATAACGACGAGTGAGAGCGGGAAACCGTTTAAACAGTTTTCGGATTGAAGGACACGCTTTTGTCACCTGGCTGAAGCCACCCGCTAATGAGAATTGAAGAACCAAGACCAAAATGAAGTGGTGCTGACGTATTCAGGTTGATCTGGCTGAAACTAATATCGGATAAAAGGAGAACTAATGAGTGAACATGTGACCGAAGTGAGTGATGGCAGTTTTGAAAAAGACGTGTTGCAGTCGGACAAGCCTGTGCTGGTGGACTTCTGGGCCGCATGGTGTGCGCCTTGCCGAATGCTGGCCCCAACGGTCGACGCGGTTGCCGAAAAATATGCGGCCAACGCGCGCGTTGTGAAGGTGAATGTTGATGACAATCCGTCTATATCGCAGCGTTACGGAATCAAGGGGATCCCGACATTGATTCTTTTCAAAGGCGGTAAGGAGGAGGAGCGCGTCGTGGGGGCGACATCCAAAGAAGCAATCTCGCGCATGATTGACAAACACGTTTCCGGCGCAGCTACGGCTTAATTTCCGTTCGAGTGTCAGGCGTGGATTTTCTTTGACAGTAGTCCGCGCCTGTTTTTGTGTTTATCCGAAAAGCAAACAGCAGACAGCAAACAGTCAACAGCCCGAAATCCGGAAGCGTCACTGTTTGCGCAAGTTCTTTAACTGTGAAGAGAATGCGGAGCCTCTACAGGGACTGACTTCTGTTCGCTGTTTGCTGTTCGCTGTTTACTGATTGCTGTTTACTGTTTGCTGTTCACTGTTTGCTTCTTTTCCATGTCCAAAATAATCGTTGTCATAGGCGCCCAATGGGGTGATGAAGGCAAAGGGAAAATCGTTGACCTTTTGGCCGAACATTTCGACATTGTTGCGCGCTATCAGGGCGGACACAACGCCGGCCATTCGGTGCAAGTCGGCGAGGAGTCGTTCGTGTTGCATCTGCTGCCGTCGGGAATTGTTCACCGCGGCAAGACGTGCGTGCTTGGCAACGGCATGGTGATCGACCCGAAAGCTTTTTTTGAAGAGGCCGATCGGTTAATGGCCCAGGGTATCGAGGTTTCTCCCGAACGAGTCAAGATCAGTTCACGAGCTCATTTAATACTTCCCTACCACCGAGCTTTAGATCATACGAGTGAAGAGCGACTGGGTAACGAGAAGGTGGGTACAACACTGCGGGGCATTGGTCCGGCTTACGAAGACAAAGCTGGTCGCCGCGGCATTCGTACCGCCGATGCGCTCGTGCCCGACGTTTTGCGTTCGCGCATTGAACGTAATCTCGAAGATGCCAATCGCATCATTCAAGCCTACGGCGGCGATAAACTGGACGCTCAAATAATCTTTGAGGAGATGTCGCGTTTAACCGAACGGCTCGGCGCATTCATTAGCGATACGACTCACTTTCTGAATGTAGCCGCGACGCAGGGTCGATCGATACTCCTGGAGGGCGCGCAGGCGACGTTGCTTGACGTCGATCACGGAACCTATCCATTCGTCACCTCCTCGAGCACGATCGCCGGTGGAGCTATTATTGGGACGGGCCTGGCGCCGAATCGTCTAACGGGCGTCCTGGGCATCGTGCGAACGTACACCACGCGCGTGGGCGAGGGGCCTTTCCCAACAGAAATGCTGAAAGGCGAAGCTGAGCTGGGCCAACTCATTCGCGAGCGCGGCCGCGAGTATGGCGCGTCGACGGGGCGGCCACGGCGCTGCGGCTGGTTTGATGCTTTTGCGACGCGTTACGCCGCGGAGATCAATGGTTTCACTTCAGTAGCACTCACAAAATTAGATGTTCTAGACGCGTTGGTTGAGATAAAAGTCTGCACGGGATACAAGCTCGATGGGCGTATATGCGAATCGCTCCCCGCTGTGTCCCAGGACTTGTTTCGCATTGAACCCATCTACGAAACATTGCCCGGCTGGCAGACCTCCACGGTAGGTACCACAGAAATGAATTCCCTTCCCGCAAATGCGCGGCATTATGTCGAGTTTCTTTCCGAGAAAATTGGAGTTGAGATCGGGTTAGTATCAACCGGCCCCGAACGTTCACAAACGATCGTTGTGAAGGACTCCGCCGTCGGCCGCTGGCTCGGGGCGTAGTCCAACGTCCAATGTCCAATGTCCAATGTCCAATGCCGAATCGTTCAAGCAGTTTAGAATTCAACCTTCAGGTTGTCTGTTTCCCAACAAGCAAGCTAAAGCTTGAACTCTGTACTACTGAACTTCAGTGACGTTGGACATTGGACATTGGACTTTGGACATTGGACTTTTGCGTCGGTTAGAATGCCATTCATCGTTTTCTTTGTGGGCCGATAGCTCAGTTGGTAGAGCAACTGGCTTTTAACCAGTGGGTCGCAGGTTCGAGTCCTGCTCGGCTCACCACTT
>CAAGKR010228133.1_pt1 | contig 13775 bp, 12 predicted proteins | sample 2556971 | NCBI WGS metagenome assembly CAAGKR01 (sample SAMEA5207829, study PRJEB30636) | soil metagenome | biome: forest; feature: boreal; material: soil | place: USA | collected 2011-09 | depth 1 m | reverse complement strand
GCGCGGGTCGACCGCACCGTCCGCTGGATCCCTCGGCCGGCCGACTGCTGGTTCGCGTAGGGAACGCCGGCCACCCGTTCGGCGAACTCATCGGCGCGCACGCCCGCGAAAACCGGGTGGGTGTGCGCATCCACCAGCCCGGGGATCACGCAAGCGCCGCCCGCGTCAAGCAGGTCGCCTGCGAGGTCGACCGCCCCCTCGAGGTCGCGATCTTCCCCCAACCAGACCACGACGCCGTCTCGCGACGCCAGCGCCGCCTGCCTCACCCGTCCGAGCGGATCGCCAGGCGCCGGCACCATGGTGGCGAGCTGGCCCACATGGCGGAGGACGAAGTCCGCCCGGATCACGTGGCTCGATCGATCCCGTGGGCCGCTGCGAAATCGATCGCCGTTTCGTAGCCGGCGTCAGCGTGACGCAGGACCCCCATGCCGGGGTCGGTGGTCAGGACGCGTTGCAGCCGGTCGGCCATGGCGGCGGTGCCGTCCGCAACCACGACCATCCCGGCGTGGATCGAATTGCCCATCCCGACTCCCCCACCGTGGTGCACGGAGACCCAACTCGCCCCCGCCGCGGTGTTGACCAGGGCGTTGAGGATCGGCCAGTCGGCCACCGCATCGCTGCCGTCGCGCATGCCCTCCGTCTCGCGGTAAGGCGAGGCGACCGATCCCGCGTCGAGATGGTCACGGCCGATGACGATCGGGGCCCCCACCTCACCGGACGACACCATCTCGTTGAACCGAAGCCCCACCCGGCTTCGCTCGCCGTAGCCGAGCCAGCAGATGCGCGCCGGCAGCCCCTGGAACTTGACCCGCTCGCGCGCCAGGCGCAGCCAGCGGTGCACGGGCTCGTTGTCGGGGAGCAGCTCCAGCACCGCGCGGTCGGTCCGATAGATGTCCTCGGGCTCCCCGCTGAGGGCGACCCAGCGAAAGGGGCCCTTCCCCTCGCAAAAGAGCGGCCTGATATAGGCGGGGACGAACCCCGGGATGTCGAAGGCGTCGGTCACGCCGGCCTCCAGGGCCTGGCCTCGCAGGTTGTTGCCGTAGTCGAACACCTCCACGCCCTGCCGCCGAAAGCCGAGCATGGCGTCCACGTGCTCACGGACCGAGTGCTTGACCATTTCCAAATACTCTTGCGGGTCCCGGGCACGGAGGTCGGCCGCCTCCTCGACGCTGAGGGGAGCCGGAATGTAGCCACGAAGCGGATCGTGGGCCGAGGTCTGATCGGTGACCACGTCCGGCCGGAAGCCCTTGGCCAGCAAGGCCGGGTAAATTTCGGCGGCGTTGCCGACGACACCGATCGAGGTGGCCGTCCCCGCTTGTTTCGCCTCTTCCGCCCAGGCAACGGCTTCCTCGAGGCGCGCGCTGGCCTTGTCGAGGTAGCCGCCCCGTAGCCGACGCTGGATGCGGGTGTCGTCGACCTCGACGCAGAGGGCGACACCCTCGTTCATGACGACCGCCAGCGGCTGGGCGCCCCCCATCCCGCCGAGCCCGCTGGTCAGCACGATCTTGCCGCGCAACGTCCCCCCAAACCGCTGCTGGGCCAGGGCGCCGAAGGTTTCGTAGGTTCCCTGCAGGATGCCCTGGCTGCCGATGTAGATCCAGCTGCCGGCGGTCATCTGCCCGTACATCATCAAGCCCAGCCGCTCGAGCTCCCAGAAGTGTTCCCAGGTCGCCCAGCGTGGAACGAGGAGGCTGTTCGCGATCAAGACCCGCGGGGCATATTCATGGGTCGGAAAGATTCCGACCGCTTTGCCCGACTGGACCAGCAGGGTCTCATCACCCTTGAGGCGCTGGAGCGCCGCCACGATGCCGTGGAACGAGGGCCAGTCGCGAGCGGCCTTCCCGGTTCCTCCGTACACGACCAGGTCCTCGGGGCGTTCGGCCACCTCCGGGTCGAGGTTGTTGCACAACATCCGGAGCGCGGCCTCCTGCTGCCAGCCCTGACAGGTAAGCTGGCTGCCCCGTGCGGCCCGGATGGGTGTCGTGACCGTCATGACCCGGTCAAGGGACGGGCACGGGCCGCGATCGCGGCAAGGCGGCCGCTTCGGACCAGTCCCACCGCCGCCTCGATCTCGGGGTACAGGGTTCGATCGTGGTCGAGGGGGGCGACCTTCTCGCGAATGGCCGCATGCGCCTCACCCGTCATCGGCGCGGGTTGGAGTGGCGACAACAGGTCGATGCCCTGGGTCGCGGCCAGGGCCTCGAGCGCCAGGATGGTCTCGACATTGATCGAAACCTGACGCGCGCGCTGGGCGCTGTGCCAGCCCATGCTGTTGTGATCCTCCTGGTCGGCCGAGGTCGGCAGGGAGTGAACGCTGGCGGGCGTGGCGAGCAGCTGATTGTCCGTGGCCAGGGCCGCCGCCGTATATTGCAGCAGCATGTACCCGGAGTCGAGCCCGGAGTGGCGTGTAAGAAAGGGCGGAAGCTCGGAAAGGAACCCGGTCAGCATGCGGAAGAGGCGCCGCTCCGAGATGCTTCCCAGCTCGCTGAGGGCGATGCCGGCCAGATCGAGCGCGATGGCAAGCGGTTCGCCGTGGAAGTTCCCGCCGGAGAGAACGACGTCATCATCGGGCAGGACCAGCGGATTGTCGGTGCCGGCATTCAGCTCCACGTCCAGGACTCGCCGCAGATAGTCGATGGCGTCGGCGCAGGCTCCATGGACCTGGGCGGCACAGCGCAACGAGTAGGCGTCCTGGACCCGGTTGTCGATCCGGTGGGACTCGGCAATGCCGCTGCCTTCGGTGAGCCTGAAGATCCTGGCGGCCGACGCGACCTGGCCCGGGTGCGGGCGGAGCGCATGAATCCGCGGGTCGAACGCGGTGCGCGAGCCGCGGAGGGCCTCGACACTGAGCGCCGCGACCATGTCGGCGGTCAACAGGAGTCGCTCCGCGTCCTGGAGCAAGAGCGCCCCGGCCCCCGCCATGAAATGGGTCCCGTTCAAGATGCTCAGGGCATCCTTGGCCGCCAGCTCGATCGGCTTGAGCCCTGCATCGTGCAGCGCCTGCCCGCCGTCCCGTCGCTCACCCTTCCAGAAGACCTCCCCCTCGCCCATCAGAACGAGGCCGACGTGGGCGGAGGGGGCGAGATCGCCGCTCGCGCCGAGTGAGCCCTTCTCCGGAACGACGGGACAGATATCGTGGTTGAGGAGGTCCACGAGCCTGACGGCCACCTCCGGGCTCACGCCGGAGCTGCCCTGGCAGAACTGGTTCACCCTGACGAGCATCCCCGCCCGCACCAGTTCCTCGGGGAGCGGCGGCCCAACGCCCACGGCATGGCTCATCAAGAGGTTGCGCTGCAACTGGCGAGTATCCCCCGGGGCGATGCGGGTGTTCTTGAGCGCCCCGACCCCGGTGGTCAGCCCGTAAACCACCTGGTCCTGGCTTACCAGCCGGTCGACCACGTCCCGGGCCCTGCGCAGGCGGGCCTTCGCCTCGGGCCCAAGCGCGATTCGCGCCCCCTGGCGCGCCACCGCCGCGACGTCCGAGGGGCGGAGCGACTGACCGTCGAGGGTAGTCAAGCTCCGCTCATGTTAGCGGCGCCCCCTGGTCGGTGAGGGCCCCCTAAGAGAAGATTGGAATGAATCCGCGGGACCGCCCTGCCGGTCGTAGAATTGGGGCGCTGTTTTGGCAAGGACAATAACCCCACCGGGGCGAGCGGCGGGGCGCCTGGTCGGCAGAATCAGGGGGCCACTGGCTGCCGGCGCGATACTCGCCATCGCGCTGACCGCCTGCGCGATGCCCGGGCCACAGGGGATCCGGGCGGTGGCTTCGCCGACCGCGTTCGCCATCGCCAGCCCGACGCCCACGACGATCGTGCCTCCGACCACCCTGGTTCGCCCGGGGGCGATCACCTTCCTCTCCGATACGACCTACCCGCCGCAGGAGTCGATCGACCCGGCGACGCAGCAGGCGGTGGGCTTCGACATTGACATTGCTAAAGCGCTGGCGGGCAAGATGGGACTTTCCGCCACGATCGTGAAGACGGATTCGCCACAGATCGTCGGGGCACTGCTGGCCAAGAAGGGGGATGCGGTGATCTCCGCCCTCTCGATCACCGCCGACCTGCAGCGCCAGGTCGCCTTTGTCGCCTACTTCCAGGCCGGGCAGTCCATCCTGGTCCGGAAAGGCAATCCCGGCGGGGTTGGCGGCCTCGCCGACCTCTGCGGCAAGAACGTGGCGGTCCAGGTGCAGAGCCCCGAGCAGAATTCGCTCGACGAGGCAAACGGCGATGCCTGCAAGAGCAACCACATCGTGGTGCACGTCTATCCGACCGACCTGCAGGCGGTGCTGGCCCTGAAGCAGGGTCACGCCGACGCGGCCCTCGACGACTCGCCGGTCGCGGCCTATTTCGTCAAGCAGAATCCCGACCAGCTCGAGCTGGCGGGGAGCCCCTTTAAATTGAACCCCGAGGGGATCGCCGTCGACCCGAAGAATGGCGAACTGGTCAAGGACATCCAGCAGGCCATGCTCGCCATCTACGAGGATGGGTCATACCGCCAGATTCTGTTGAAATGGAACCTGGTCGATGGCGAGATCCCGGCATCCCAGATCGTGGTCAACCCGAGCCCGCCGGGCCCCTGAGTTGAGCGTGCGGCGCGCCGCCATCCCGGTCGTGATTGCGGCTGGCGTCGTCACCCTGGTTATCGCCTCGCGCTGGCTGATGGTGGCGGGGGCGGGTGTACGCCCTTCGGCCACCCCATGGGCGATTCGCATCACGGACTATAACGCCGCGGGTGCCGCCCTGACCCAAACGATCCACGACCAGGCTGGCCTGCGCACGCTGCAGCACGATCTCCAACACCTCGCGCCCCGCCTCGCGGCCCAGGTCTTCACCTGCCCGATGGATAACGGCTCCCACTATCGCGCCGTGTTCTCCTACCCGGGCGGCCGCGACCTGGTGGCCGATGTCCGGCGAACCGGCTGTGAGGACGTTTCGCTGGACGGCGCGGGGGCGACGACGCTGACCTGGTCGAGCCCCCAGTTCCTGACGGACCTGGATCATCTCTTTCCGCCCGAGTGGCAGAGCGGCTTTTAGGAACACCGTGACCCGGGCTGCCCGGCGCCGGGTCAGCGACGTCCGGCAGCCTCCGGGGGCTCGATCTTCCAATCGGCCTCCTCTTCGCTCACCGGGGGGTTGAGGCGGGCTCGATGGTAGAGCTCGATGCGAATCACGGCGACGATCGCGATCGCCAGCGACAGGGCGAGTCCCAGCACTGCCTGGTTTCGCGCCGTATCGGCGCTGACGCTGATGTCGGAAAACACCGTCGGCTGGAGCAAGTTGAAGATGACTCCACTCGTTCCCCCGACGGCAATCGACCCCAGGACACCCGCCGCGGCGAGCCGGGCCAGCAGGGATTCGGTTACGCCAAGCGAGACCCACATCGCCCGGCCGGCGACGGTGATGGCGCCAAACGCGAGCAGGAAGAAGAGGGCAAGGATGATCGCCTCGACGAGGCCGACTCGGTAGAAGCCCACGGCCTGCTCCACCGGCATGGCCTCATCCTAGGCCAGCCAGAATGGTCACGCCGGCCAGCGAGCCTGGAGGGCGAGCAACTCCGCCTGGGCGGCACTCATCGCGCTGGCGGCGCTGGCGGCGCCGATCACCAGGTCATGAAGGTGCCGTTGGAGAACCGCAGAGGCCTCCACATAGTGTGTCAACTTCGGTCGCGGCCTCGCGTTCGCGATATTGGTGAGAAAGACGTCGATCTGGGGGTTCGCTTTGCGGACCTCGGACGAGGTCTGCAACGAGGTCCAGATCGGCAGTTGACCCGGTTGCTGGGCCTGAACCTGCGGGCTCGTCAGGTAGCGCAGCCAGGCGGCGGCCATCTCTGGTCGCTGGCTGTTCGCCAGCACGCCAAGGCCCATGAAGCCGCTGACCGAGGCGGCAGGCTTGCCGGTGGATTCGGCCGCCGGAACGGGGGCGACCGCGGCTTCCCCGATGATCTGGGAGTAGACGGGATCGTTCATGGCCCCGAAGACGAAGTTCCAGTTGGTCGTATAGGTCACACCTCCGGCGAGGAATGCCCGCATGGCGTCCGGTTCGTTGCTGGCGCCAATCTCCCCGCGAACGAGATGCTCATCGATCAGCTGCCGCATGAACGCCGCGGCCCGCTGAACGGGCTGGGTGTTGAGCTGCGGGCGACCCGCGGCGTCGAACAGATCCCCTCCGAACTGGGCGGCCGTGCGCACGAAATCGGAGACCAGGCCTTCCCCCTCGGCCCACGAGTCCGTATACGGCGTCTGCCGGCTCCGGAGCGCGGTCATTTGCTCGTACCACGCCTCCAGGGTTTTCGGGGGTTCCGCGAAACCCGCCGATTTCAACTGCGCCCGGTTGTAGTAGAGACTCTGCACATTCAGGACGTGCGGCATCGCCCAGGTGGTCCCCTGGTAGGAGAAGGCGTCGAGCAAGCTCGGCATCAGATCCGAGCGGCTGTCGTCCGGGATCTGATCCTTCAAGCTGAGCAGCTGCTTGCGCATGGCGAACTCCGGGACCCAGACCTGATCAAGCGCGACGACGTCGTACGGTGACGGTCTGGACAACCCGGCGGCAAGAATGCTGTCGTAGAGCTCGCGATAGTGGGCGGTCTCGATCGAGATGAAGACCTTGTTGTTCTGCAGCGCCTGAAACTTTTTCGCCAGCTGCTGCAGCACGGCTGGGTCATAGCCCACCTGATCGAACAGGAGCGACCGGATGACGGTCGCCCCAGGAGGTGGGGTTGGCGTCGCGGCGCTCGTCGCCGGTCCGCAGCTTTCCAACAGGGATGCGGTGGCCAGCCCGCCGCCGAGCCCGACCGTCAGCTTCAGGCCGCGGTCGAGAAAGGTGCGTCGGGTCAGGCGGTGCGGGGGAATCGCGGGCGTGATCGGCACGTCTTTCCGAGGCTATCAGCGGTTTGTTAACGCGCACCCCGGCAAGCGCCTGCAGGCGGTCACAGCTTGGTGAAGGGCGCGTAACGACGCGGAACCGATCCACGTTGTGCGCCGCCCTGCCTGGTCCATACAATCGCGAGGTGGAGGTTCAGTGGCTGCGAGGGGTATTTCCCCCCATCCCGACGCCCTTTGCCGCCGATGGCGGACTGGAGGCGCCGGTGCCGGCGTTTCTCGAGCAGCTGCGGGACGCCGGGATCCACGGCGTCGTTGCCCTGGGATCCAATGGGGAAGCCGCCCAGCTGACGGAGGCGGAGCGGGGGCGCTGGCTCGGCTCGCTTCGCGCCTCCCTCCCTCCCCCTCTGCGATTCATCGCGGGGACCGGCGCCGACTCGACGCGAGCGACCATCGAGCGGACCCGGGCCGCGGCCGACCACGGCGCGGAGGCGGCGTTGGTCGTCGCCCCCGTCTACTACCGGCGTGACATGACGCTCGAGTCCCTGCGCGCGCATTACCACGCCGTCGCGGAGGCCAGCCCGATCCCGGTCCTGATCTACAACGTGCCCGTGTACATGGGCTACGACCTCCCCGATGCCTGGATCCCCGCCCTGGCCGGACACCCGAACGTCCGCGGCCTCAAGGACTCCTCAGGCCGGACGGCGAGACTGCCCGGGCTTCGGGCGCACCTCGGCGCGGATTTCGTCCTGCTTGCCGGCGCCGGCGAGAAGATGGTCGACGCCATGGCGGCCGGAGCCGACGGGGCCATCGCCGCCCTGGCAAACGTCGCGCCGGCTGCCTGCGCCACGATCTGGCGGGAGATGGTCGCGGGTGAGGCCGGCGCGGCTCGAACCGCTCAGCAGCGGATCGGGCCGGTCGGCGAAGCCCTCGGAAAGACCAACGGCGTCGCCCGCCTCAAGGCGGCGCTGCGGCTGCAGGGTTACGATCACGGCGCGCCGCGACTGCCGGTTCCGCCACTGGAGGAAGCCGAGCTGCCGGGACTGCGAGCGTTGCTCGAAGCCGCCCACCTGTTGCCGAGCGCCCTGCCGGCGTGATCCCACTCCGCGACTACAACCCGACCCGCCGTCGCTCGCTCCTCACGTGGGGCCTGATCCTGATCAACGTCGGCGTGTATTTCTACCTCAGCCAGAATCCCGTGATGAATGTGCAGGCCATTCAGCAATATGCCCTCGTCCCGGCCGACATCGCCGCCGGCCGTCATCTCGGCACCTTGATCACGTCGATGTTCCTGCATGCCAGCCTGCTCCACGTGGGCGGGAACATGCTGTTCCTGTGGATCTTCGGCAACAACGTCGAGGACCAACTCGGCGAAATCAAGTACCTCGCCCTGTATTTCGCGTCCGGCATCGGGGGAAGCCTGCTCCAGGTCTTCGTCGACCCGACGTCGACCATACCGAACCTCGGCGCCAGCGGCGCCATCTCCGGGGTCCTCGCCACGTATGTGCTCTATTTTCCCAGCGCGAGAGTGCTGACCTATATCGCGCCCATCTTCATCGTCACCCTGCGGGCTTTCTTTTTCATTGGCTACTGGATCCTGCTCCAGGCGTTCCAGGCCTTCCTCAACATTGGCGTCACCGGTGGCGGGGTGGCATTCTTCGCCCACCTCGGGGGCTTTGTGACGGGCCTCATCCTCGCCTTCCTGCTTCGTCCGGCGGCACACGCGGGCCCGAACCCGGGCTATCGAGCCTGAGCCGCGCGGCTCAGTGGCTGAACTGTCGGATCCGGCCGTCCTCGACGTAAAAGAGGTTCTGGGAGACCGGGAAGGCCGCCTCGCGATGCCGTTCCTGCAGGTCGTGTCGCAGCCGGCCCAGCAACTGGGAACGTTCACCGGCGGCGATCAGGGAACCGCGCTCCGGCACGCCCACGACCGGTATGTCCTCCAGCATCTCCTCCAGCCAGGCCCAGACCTCCGGCAGCAGCATCAGGGCCGCCCCGTAGGGCCGCGGGTCGACGTAACTAAGCATGAGCATCTGGGACTGGCCCGTCTTATCGGTCTCCAGGCCCGTGAACTTCATCCCCGCCCGAAACATCAGCGCCAGGTTGCTGAGCGCCAGGACCTCGACATGATCGCGACCGACATTCCAGGCCGCCAGGTCCTGCGGCAGGAGGTAACGCATACCCTGGGCGTAATGCGCCGCATAGGTGACGACCAGGTCGCCCAGCATGCGTCGGTAGACGACCGGTCCGGCGGCGGATTCCAGGAAGCTGGCAGGCCGGAGGACCGGCAGGATGAGCGGGGCGCCGAACTGCGCCTCACCGTCACACTCCTGGTCGAGCCGGCGCAGCCGGGCCGCAAAGAGGCGGTCGAGCGCTTGCGGCTGCTCGCGGTACTGGTGATAGAAGCTCTCGAGGTTGAACCGAAGGTCGCCCTCGCGTACCCGACGAATAGTGAGCTGGAAGGCTTCGGGACCTTTCTTGACGGTCCAGCCCGGGCGCAGCGCCGTGAGACGCTTGAGCACGTGATTCTCGAAGTCGTGGGCGTTCATCGTCGTCTGCTGGCCCATTGCTGCCGGTGTAACGAGCGCTGCTACGCAGGCTTGCAGGATGCAACGATGGCCGGCTGATGCCGTTTCGCACCTGGTTCGGAGGCCGCGGGCAGGGACTCAAAGAGCAGGTCCGGCAGGCGCTCGACCTCGCCCGCGAGGGGCAAGCGGACGCGGCGATCGCAACGGTTTCCGCAAGGTTTCCCGAGGCACTCGACGAGCTCCGGGCGCTTGACCAACCGGTCGATGCGGCCTGGTTGCGTCTGGCCGCGTACCTCGCGTTTCGCTCAGGCCAGCTGGCCGATGCCGGAGCCATGGCCGAAAAGGCGCTCGCGCTCGAGAGCGACGGCGGGACCTGGCACCTGCTGGGCCGAATCCGGGATTGGCTCGACCGCCCGGACGCCGCCGAGGCCTTCCAGCGCGCGGCCGCCCTCGACCCGGCGCAGTTCTTTCTACCTCACCGCGTCAGCCGAGAACGCTTCGCCGCCCTCGCGGAGGCTGCCCTCGCGGCCATCCCGGAACAGTTCCGGTCCCAGATGGACAACACCCTGGTCGTCGTGGACGATCTGCCTGACGTGGAGGCCGTCCGCGAAGGAGAAGACCCGGATGTCCTGGGCATCTACGAAGGCGGGACCGCGATGGATCGCGGCCTGCCGGAACGAATCGTCCTCTACCAGCGCAACCATGAACACGTCGCGGCGACCCGAGCCGACCTGGAGCAAGAGGTGACCGAGACCATGCGGCACGAGATCGGCCACCACTTCGGCATGAACGAAGACGACCTGCCCTACTGAGACGACGGCCCGGCTAGGTGCGCCCCGTCAGGGCTTGAGCGGAAACGGGTCCCCGGATGGGGGCAGCGCGAGGGTGCCACCCCGGTCGATCGTCGACAGCGCCGTGATGAAGTCGTTGAACCCCTGGGCGGGGTCGTATCCCGTCAGCGCCTGGTAGCACGCGCCCAACGTCTGCCCGCCCGCCTGGGCGATGGCGTCCCATCCGAATGTCACCTGCGTGTGCAGGTAATAGAGGAAGAGGTCCCCGCAACCCGACGCGTTTTGGTCGGTGTCGCCGGCCGAATTGTCATTGACGTGATCGGGGTGGCCCTGTGCCCACCAGTCCTGCTCCGTCTGATTGAATTCCGCCGCGATCTCTGGATGTCGTTCGAAGGCGAGGACGCGGGACAGCGACTCGCCATTGGTTCGGCCGCAGTCCCAGCCGTTGTTGATGGCGGCCTCGAAGACCTCGACGATCTCGGCGGTGAGAAACCCCGGCGCCTGGGTCGGGTCTGGAAGGACGTGAATGTCGGTGCCGGCGCAGGTGATGTGGTAGGCGCCACCGGCGTCCGGATCCGTGTAGACGTTACAGGGAAGGTTGGGTGGGGTGAGGTTGGAAAACCACTGCTGGATGGCCGCGAAGTCGGCCTCGGCGGACTTGAGCATCGCCTGCGCCGCGGCATCGCCGTCGGCGGAGCCGTCCGAGTAGATGACGAAGTTCGTGGTCTGGCCGGCCCGGTGTTCACCCGGGACCGCCTGGTGCCGTCGGGCATGCGCATCCAGGACGCCGCGCGCGACCTCCATACCGGGCCGCGTAAAGACGCGGCCTTTCTCTCCGCTGCCGAAAATGCCTTGCAACATGGGCGGCTGTCCTCCTTACGTTTCGTAGAGTCGCCGGGCGGCGGCCACGATGTGTCGAGGCGAGATCTCAGCCTTGTCCATTAATTCCTGAGGCTTCCCGGAGCCAGGCAGATGGCGGACCGCAAGGTGCACGACACGTGGCGGGTCCATGTCAGCGGACAGGGCCTCCATCACCGCCGACCCAAGGCCGCCTTCCGGATGATGGTCTTCCACGACGAGGAACTTGCCCTTGGTCAGCGCGGCCGCTTCCCGCAGGGTGTGCTTGTCGACCGGCTTGACCGAGTAAAGATCGATCACCCTCGCCTTGATCCCATCCCGGTCGAGTTCCTCGGCCGCGGCCAGGCAGTGGTGCAGGGTGACCCCGGCGCCGATCAACGTGACCCTGTCGTTCGGGTCGCTTCGCACGACCTTGCAGCCTCCGATGTGGAACCGCTCGGTCGCGTCGTAGAGCACCGGGTAGGCGCCCCGCGTCGTCCGCATATAGACAATGCCGTCCTGGTCGGCCATGGCCTCCACCAGCTGGGCGGTCGAGGTGGCATCCGATGGATAGAGCACCGTGGACCCGCTCACGGCCCGCATCGCCGCCAGGTCCTCGAGCGCCATCTGGGACGGCCCATCCTCGCCGATTTCCACGCCGGCGTGCGAGCCGGACAAGCGAATGTTCGCCTCGGAGATCGCCGCCATCCGGATGAAGTCGTAGGCGCGCGTGAAGAAGGCGGCGAAGGTCGACGCGAACGGGATGTAGTGGCGCACGCTCATGCCGACCGCGGTGGCCACGAGCTGCTGCTCGGCGATGAACATCTCGAAGAAGCGGTCCGGGTAGGCCTTGGCGAACTCATCCGCAAAGGTCGAGTTGCTAACCTCGCCGTCCATCGCCACGACGTTGGGGCGCGCCCCAAGCGCCTTCAGGGCGTCGCCGTAGGCTTTGCGGGTCGCCACCTTGTCCCCTTTGGCATAGGTCGGGAGGGTGACCTCGGCCCTGGCGGCCTTGATCGCCGGCTCGCCGGATTCCGGTTTCTGGCCATCGACCCGAAGATGCCGAACCCCACCCAGCTCCTTGATGGCGCGCTCCGCCATGTCGGCTGGCAACGCCTTACCGTGCCAGCCGTCCTTGTTTTCGATCTCGCTGAACCCTTTGCCCTTGACCGTGCGGGCGATGACCACGGTGGGTTTGCCGGTCGCCTCGCGCGCCTGGCCGAGCGCCTGGTCGATCTGCTCAAGGTCGTGGCCGTCGATGACGACGGCACGGCAGCCAAAGGCCTGGACTCGGTCCCGGTAGTGGTCTGTTTCCCAGCCGTACTCGGTCGGGCCCCGTTGGCCCAGCCGGTTGATGTCGAAGATGGCCGTGAAGTTGGAGAGCTGGTAGTAGCTGGCCTTGTCGAGACCCTCCCAGATCGATCCTTCGGCGAGCTCACTGTCGCCACATAAGGTCCAGACGTGATAGGGGAGCTGATCGAGCTTCCGGCCGGCGAGCGCGACGCCGACGGCGATCGGAAGACCCTGGCCGAGCGAGCCGGTGGCAACGTCCACCCACGGAAGGACCGGGGTGGGATGTCCCTGCAGGGGGGACCCAAATTTCCGGTAGGTCATCATCTCGGCTTCACTGATCACCCCGACCGCACGAAACATCGCGTACAGGAGCGGTGAAGCGTGGCCCTTCGAAAAGATCAGGTGATCGTTGTTCGCTTCCTTTGGCTTGTTCCAGTCGTACTTGAGATGCCGCGTGATCAGCACCGCCATCAGGTCGGCTCCGGACATCGAGGAGGTCGGATGGCCGGAAGCGGCGGCCGTGCTCATCCGGATCCCATCCACCCGCAGCTGCTGGCCCAGCTCACGCATGAAATCGAAGTCCTGGGTTGTGCGCGCTTCGGTCACCAAGCTTTTTGCCATTGGCTCACCCCCTGAAGGAGTCGACGACGGTCCTGCCTCTTTAGCTTAGCGGCTGGATCTTGTTAGCCAGCCGAAGCCTGGCTCTGGTCGAGTCGCCGGGGACCTCGGGAACGGCTCCGGCGCCGGCGCACGTTCCAGGACGGGCCGCTCCGCGCTGGGCGGGGCGCATTCCCGTTGGCCGTTGGTTGGACCAGCGAGGACGCGACATAGCGCCAGTCGCCCTCCTTGAAGAGGTGGGCGAGATCGACCTCCGGCAGTGCGGGCGCGCCCTGGCGGCCGAGCGTCCGCCAGGCCGGCTCATCCTCGGGCGTGAGGAACGTCAGGGCGCGGCCCTTGGTCCCCATCCGGGCGGTGCGACCGACGCGGTGGGTGAGCCATTGTGGCGAATCCGGGAGGTCGTAGTTGATGACCAGGTCGACATGGCTGATATCCAGGCCACGGGCCGCCACGTTGGTGGCGACCAGGACCGTGGTCCGCATTGCCCGGAATCCGTCCATCGTGCGGTCGCGCACGTTCTGCGAGAGGTTCCCCTGCAGATCGGCGCTGTCGTGGCCCAGGTTACGGAGGTCACGGCTGAGCTTGCGAACCCCATGCTTGGTGCGCCCGAAGACGATCGCCGAGCCCCGGTGCGCCTGCAGCAGGCGGCTGAGCGTCCGAAGCTTCTCCGGACGGGTGACCCGGATCAGGCCATGCTCCAGCAGGTCTTCAGCGGGGGCGGCGACTGCGATCCGAACGGGCTCGTGGAGGTGACGCGCGATCATCCGACTGACCCATTCGGGCATGGTCGCGGAGGCCAGGACGATCTGGGGCTCGTAGGTGAGCTCAATGATGCGCTCGACATCCGGGGCGAAGCCGGCGTCGAGCATCTCGTCGCCTTCGTCGAGGACG
>CAAGKR010027894.1_pt1 | contig 13776 bp, 11 predicted proteins | sample 2556971 | NCBI WGS metagenome assembly CAAGKR01 (sample SAMEA5207829, study PRJEB30636) | soil metagenome | biome: forest; feature: boreal; material: soil | place: USA | collected 2011-09 | depth 1 m | reverse complement strand
TATTCGAAGACAATCGCAGAGCTGATGCGCGCAGCGACCTTTACTCTCTAGGAGTGCTACTCTTCGAGATGGTCACAGGTCAACTCCCTTTCTCAGCTGAGAACCAGCTTGCCCTGGTCACGATGCATATGCATTCACAGCCGCCATCGCCAGGCAGTATTTTGCAAAACATTTCTCCCCAGGTTGACCGTGTCATCCTCAAAGCGCTGGAAAAGAAGCCGGAGCAGCGCTACGGCAGTGCCACTGAACTGGCTGAAGCATTCTGCCGGGCCGTCGTTGAGGGCGACCACAAGTTTCGAGGACGACCACAAGGGTCGCCCCTGCAATGGACGAAGGCCCAGACTGATTCTTCAAAGCTGCAAGCGCCAATCATTGGCATCCCGCCTACCGGTTCCAGGCAGATAGCCCTGCCTCCTGTTCCTCCTGTTACGCCTGACCCCCCACGACCGAGAACCGGCAACCATCGTGCCAGGATCGCTGTTGTTACGACATTGGCGATGCTCCTGATAATCAGCCTGGTAGCGCTACTCTTTATAACCCAGACGAATAGCGGGAACAATGCTGTGCATAGTAGTGCCACTCAGACGCAAACGACGCCCGGCGCCGGAACTTCTCCTACTCTTAAACCGAGCGCTACGCCGAACCTGACTGCCACCGCGCGGGTCATTGCTGCCGCTACAGCGACCGCGCGCGCTCATGCCACGGCCACAGCGATTGCTCGTATCACTGCCACCGCACAGGCTCAGGCGCGCGCCACCGCGGGAGTGGTCCAGACGGCAACCTCAGGTAAACCTGCTTATCAGGACACATTAAATAACGCGGCCAATGCTGGCACCCAGGCCGCTCAGTGGGATATCAACAATCAATGCGCTTTCCAATCGGATGGTTACCATGTCACAGAGGGCGTGAACCTGGTGAACCTCCATGGGTGTCGTGAGGCTGGCAAGGTCTATCAAAACGCCGTCATCTCGGTGGGTATAAACATCATCAGCGGGCACTCTGGCGGCCTCTTCTTCCGCGTCAACACAGATATACTGAATCGCTACGCGGGTTACCTGTTTGAGATCGATAGTAAAGGGAACTATAAAATTTCAGCAATGGCTTATACTACTGTCACTGCCCTGCCGGGACATGACTGGACGCCGTCAGCGTCCCTGAAGCAGGGCAACAACGTGAAGAACACGTTGGTCGTAATCATCCGCGGCAATACCTTTCTGTTCTATGCCAATGGCGCGTTTCTGACACAGGTCACCGATGCAACTTACAGCGCACAAGGGACTGTTGCCTTTCTGGCTACCACGACTGATACGCCTGCTGATATTGTCTACAGCAACTTGAAAGTCTATCCTCAGCCTTAATCATCTCCCGGATGCGGCTGCCATAATTTTCTGGAAGGAGCTTCTCAATGCGCACACTGATCACGAACGGCCATGTTGTCACAGCTACTGCTGATTACCCAGGTGATATTCTCATTGATGCAGAAACAATTGCCGCGCTTGGCGCGCCAGGCATGTTTGCCGCGCTGCAAGTCGATGCAGTGCTTGATGCCCAGGGTAAATATATTTTTCCTGGGGCCATCGACGTACATACACATATGGAGCTTCCGCTTCCTGCCACTGTCGCGAGCGATGACTTTGAGACAGGAACGATCGCTGCCGCCTGTGGAGGCACAACGACAATCCTTGATTTTGCCAACCAGCAGCGCGGTCACACACTCGCCGATGCGTTGCAAGCCTGGCATACCAAAGCAGAGGGGAAGGCCGTCATCGACTACGGCTTTCACATCACTATCACCGATCTTGCCGCGGCCCCGGAGGCGGCGATGGATGAGATGATCAGCGCTGGCGTGACCACTTTCAAACTCCTGATGGCTTATCCAGGAACCTTCATGGTCGATGATGAGACCATCTACCAGGTCTTGCGGCATTCCGCCAGGATAGGTGGGCTGGTGATGGTTCATGCCGAGAATGGCATCGTTATCGACCTGCTGGTGCGCGAAGCCGTAGCCGCGGGTCATACTGCTCCGGGATTTCATCCCCTGACACGCCCGGCAATTCTGGAAGGTGAAGCCACCCACCGGGCGATCACATTGGCCACCCTTGCTGAAGCTCCACTCTATGTCGTCCATGTCAGTTGTGCCCATTCCCTTCATGCTGTTGCTGCCGCTCGTGTCAAAGGCTTGCCTGTGTGGGGTGAAACCTGTCCGCAATACCTCTTTCTCAATGATGGCCACTATGCTGCGCCGGGCTTCGAGGGCGCGAAATTCGTCTGTACCCCTCCAATGCGCAGCGTGGCAGACAACGAGGCTCTCTGGCTTGGCCTGCAGCGCCGTGAACTTCAAGTTGTTTCCACCGATCATGCCCCTTTTAATTTTACCGGACAGAAAGAATTGGGCTTGCACGATTTCACGAAAATACCGAATGGTCTGCCAGGAGTAGAACACCGTGTAATGCTGCTGTACGAAGGTGTGCGCACAGGCAAACTGGCTCTCCAGCATTTTGTGGATTTGATTGCAACCGCTCCGGCCAGGCTCTTTGGCCTCTATCCTCGCAAAGGTATCATCGCCCCTGGCAGCGATGCCGACCTGGTAATCTGGAATCCACAAAAGTCAATCACGATCAGCGCCGCCACGCAGCGCCAACGCGTTGACTACACTCCCTACGAAGGAATGCGAATACAGGGTGCGCCAGATACTGTGCTATTGCGTGGACGCGTGATCGTCCGTAATGGAGAGTACGTCGGCGGTAAAGGCGGTGGGCAGTATCTATCGCGCAGCACATTTTCAGAACAACAAACCGAAATGTAGTGGCATCCCTTGCGGGTGCCAGGTCCCCTTGCGGGTGCCACCCTTTTCAACATTCATCCATTTCTTTGCGTTGCGCTCTCGGCGGCACCAATTTATGCTCGACTGCAAATGCTGCCGCCTCGCTGCGGCGCGCAAGCCCTAGCTTTTCCAGGATGTGGCTGACATGGTTGCGAGCGGTCTTCTCCGTCACAATGAGCGCATCAGCTATTTGTTTGTTTGTGTAGCCGCGCGCTATCAATGCCAGCACTTCACGCTCTCGCTCGGTTAGCGCGCCGCCTGGTGTTTGCGTTTGTGCGCTGCCAGTAACTAACGTCGTCAACCTCGTTGTTGCCTGTTTAACCATTGCCGGATCAAGCAGCGATTGACCGGATGCGACCAGCCGAATGGCGCGCAGCAACTCGGCCCGGCTTAAATTCTTCAAGAGATATCCGCTTGCGCCGGCAAGCATTGACGCAAAAATGGCTTCATCGTCGGTATAAGAAGTTATCATTAAAATAGAAACATCAGGGTAGCGGCTCTTAATCTCGCGGCACGCCTCGATCCCGCCCATTTTCTCCATTCGCACATCCATCAAGATCAATTGTGGAGCGAGCACACTCATCTTAGCCAGCGCTTCCGCGCCGTTGCTAGCCTCGCCGACAACGGTAATATCATGCTCCAGTTCAAACGCTGCGCGTAGACCCAGGCGTACCACTTCGTGATCGTCTACAATCATTAAACGTATTCTTGGCATGGGTATCATAACCTCCTATTCACCGTGGCAAGGTCGCTTGCACACTGATGCCGCCGCCAGGACCCTGCCTGACCTCAAATACTCCCCCTAGCTCTTCAGCTCGTTCGCGCATGCCGCGCATACCATGTCCAGAATAAATACGCCGCCCCTCTCCTTTTGTAGCTGGATCGAAATTGCCATCATCTGTTTTCAAACCCTTCCCGTCATCGCAAATCTCGACCTCTACAGCGCCTGGTAGATAGCGCAAGTACACGTGTAGTTGCGTAGCCTCCGCATGTTTATAGGCATTGGTGAGCGCCTCTTGCGTAATGCGAAATATCGCCGTTCCTACCTGCGCCCTCTTCTGTGCGCTGCGTTGGTCTACGTTGACAGCCTCCTCGTCGCCTTCAACTTCTAGGCAGGCAGGTAAGCCGCTAATAACCTCGAACTCGCGCAACTGGTTCGTCAACATCTGGGTCAAGGTACTGCTCCCAGTAATCAAGGGCTTGAGGGTGAACATATAATGGCGTGTTTCCCAGAGCGCCTGTTTCGAGATTTTCACCAGTGAATCGAGCCGGTGTGCCAGGGGGCTAAGAACCTCGGCATCTTCAGTATCATCAGAAGCCTCGGCTAAACGATGCGCGAGCGCTGCGCACGATTCGGCGTTCAGACTCAGCATATACACAAGTTGTGCGACACCGTCATGCATCTCGCGCGCGATACGACCCCGTTCCGCTAATGCCGCTAATTCTTTGGCCTGTTCGGTCAGACGTATATTCTCAAGCGCAACTACTAGTTGTGACCCCGTCGTGCGTAGGAATACCTCTTGTTTGTTTTCAAAAGGCGTTTGCCGCGTACTTTCAGCGCCAAGCACAACATAGAGTCTCCCTTCTCTCAAAATTGGCAGATAAAGGCGTGCCATTCCTGGGCGATTCTCGTTCTCTATCCCCTCCAAAGGCTCAAAAGCGCTGTATATTACCCCTGTTTGAATCACCCGCTCCAAAATAGTTCCACTTTTATCGGGTATCGTAGATTCTACGAAACCTGCTTCGATACGGCAATCAATTTCAGCGCGATATTCATTGCCATCTTTGGCCTCGTTGGCATTGCGCATGAGAGCGATTACCAGGCGCTCAAAGTGGCCCCCCTTACGCATCTGTTCGGCGCTTTGCTGTAACAGTTGCTTCACGTCGCTGACATCCTGTATCATCGTCTCGCCAACGCGCCGTAATGCTATTTGCAGGCGCACATTATCCTGCTCTCTTCTCTTACTGCGGGTATAACTTTCTAGCAACGAGGCCATGTATGCTGCCAGAATAGCTATCACCGGGGCGTCTAGCAACGATCCGGCCAGGTCTCTCGCGCTTAATGCTACATATGGTATCTGTGTGGGTGGAAAAAAAGCCCCAAATAGTATGAACAGATCATAGCCAAGCGCAGCTGTAAGTCCTCCACGGTAGCGATAAGTGAAGGCTGCCGCAATAGCGGTTGAGATACCGTAGCGGTAAAAGGGTGAGCCTATACCAAAGTGCGGCGCGCCGAAGTAACCTCCGAAATACGTAACTGTGCCGCAGATAACTACATCCAGGCCATAGATGGCGAAATCCCAGTAAGGGTTGCGTGTGCTGGCCAGGGGCGTTACGATGTCCGGTTCTTCATCTGTGGCTAGAGGACGCTGCCGACTTTGACCCCAGCGCTTCCCTGGCTTGCGTAATTTTGTCGTTGCTCGTTGCCTTGGATGAAGCAGCCTCTTTCTTCCAGGAAGGTCAGGAAGAAATATCTGAAAGACGGGAGCGTACAGGGTTACAATTAAGGTTTGTAGAAGCGTGATTCCAAGTAACAGCGCGGCGAGTAAAGGGAGGGGCTGACCACCGATAGATACCAGTGTAATCAGCGCAAGCAGCCAGGTGACCCACCGCCATAGCAGAAAAAAATAGCCAGGCGTATTGCGTACACGGCGCGAAGCCGTTTGCGGAATCGTCTTAACAGTTTTTATCACCTGGCTCATATATCTTTGCACTTTCTGCCAATAGATAAAAACAATGGCACAGAATGCCTTCTTATTGCTCAACTATGTGCAGTATGCACGTTTTTCCGGGGCATGTCAACAAACTTTTAGTAATAGCGTGGGCGTGAATGAGCAGTATCGAGCTATGCCAACGCATCACTTACACGGTAAACCGCGCCTGGATACTTACCTGCTTGTGAAAAAAAATTCACAATGACATGTCGAATTAGTCCACATTGTTTCAAAGTATCTATTTGTTATCCATTTGACCCTGGCGAATTGACATGTTAATGTGGTATGTTATTACCATATTCTCGTTTCCTATTTGGAATTCCTGAATAAATGCTCCTCCCAAGGACCAATTCAGGGTTTCACAAGGGAAATCGGTGTATTGTCGTTCTAGTTAAGAAAGGGACGGTTCTAATCGTGAAAAGCGCCGAGCGGAAACGCACATCATTAGTGGCTAATCTTGGCGATATCAACCGACCTTTGCGTGTTCGACCTGTACGCGTTATGGGACGCGAGTGGTGGGCAGTAGCTGCCGAAGACACGTGGCCCGGTATGGTAATGGATCTGCGCCGTTTAGGCTTTGAAGCAATGGCATGGGAAGATGAGGTGTTGGTGCGCGAAGGCACACCTGCATACGATCCGCAGATGGAGGGGCCGGCGGCGCCTGGCGGACTGAAACCATTTCCACTCATCAATCCAACCATACAGATCCATAAGGAGTCATATCCAACCAACTTTGCTGATTTTAGGTATTTGGATGAATATGATGACGATGAGGATGTTGAGGATGTTGAGGAAGAGAACGAGCTTGAACCTGAAGAGCTGAGCGAGTAGTTTGTTCAGATCTTGTTTCTAATAAGAGATAGAAGTGCAAAGGGTACCTGCTTGGAGCATTCTGCCATAAATAGTGTGCGCCATCGTAGATGGCTTTCATAACTGTTGCAGAATGCCTCGAGCGGGTACCTTTGCTTTTATGAACATGCTTTACTGCTGACTTTGCGTCTAGCGCTAATCTATGGTAAAACTTCCCTAAAGGAAGCTCATTTATCTTGAGAAGCAAAGTGTGCAGAAAACGTGAGTCGCTTCATGTGGATAGTAACCGCGGTAAGCCGGGTCGTGCTCGCTGGCATTTTCTGGGTGGCCGTTCGCCTATTCCATGACGTTGAAATTCACGGATTGGAGAACGCTAAAGGGAAAAATCCCTCCTACTTTGCCATGGCTCACAAGCGCGACCTCGATCCACTGGTTGAGGTTCCCTCTGTACTGGCTCATCGTGGTTGGCGCGCTCTGACAGGTGATGTCCACTTTTCATTGCGTGGCGATGCCTTCCTGCCAGGTTTCCTGGGACGCATTGTGAGCAATCCGTCCTGGTTGTCCCGTTGCCTCCGTCCCCTCTTATTGGATAAAATTTTGCTCCAATTAGGCATCCGACCGATAGAGAATCTGCATCTTCGACTCGCCGAAGCGTGGCTATATGAGTGGTTAGCTTCACAGGGCGACATGCCTATCGGTGAAGTTCTTACTCCGGCCTTCTTACAACATGTGACAACGGCCAGCGATGAGCCTATTCACAAGCTGCAAGCGCAACCGCTTTCGCATCTATTGTCCTGGCGCTACCACCATGCGCTGCAAGCCTGGTTTAGCGCAGATATATTTTTCGAGCCGGCGCGACGCCTGGCGAAACAGGAAGTCCTAGGGAAACTGAAACAGCAACTTGCAGAACTGGGCCAGTGGTTGTCAGCAGGCGGGTCTCTCTGGGGATCAGCGGAAGGGATACTCTCGCCAGATGGGACATTAAGCTCGATCACTGCCGTCCTGTATCGCGTTCTACAACTGAGTCCGCTGGCTACATGCGTGATTCCAATCAGTATAAGCTACGACTTTATGACCGCCAGGCGACCGCGCATCTTTGTGTGCCTTGCTCCACCCATCGGTCAGGCGCAGCTACTATCCACCCAGAACCTGGATAACCAATTGCGTTATGCATGGCTGCAAAATGCCTATTTTACCTGCACGCAGCTTGCCAGTGGTTTCCTCGTGCAGAGGTATAGTGCGGAAAACCCATCATTTACGCTAAACGACCTGGTCGATCATATCCATGAACAAGCAGTGAGGCTAACAGAAGCCAACCGCTATGTGGATCAACGCTTGCTCAGTCCCAGCACTGTCAGGAAACTGGCGGAAGATTTTCTACATTATGCCCTCCGCTATGGCTGCGTTCATCCTCTGGGACGTAACATGTGGGTGCCAAAAATCGGCAATCTCACCATCAAGGTACCTCCAGGTGATGTAGGTTATCGTCAAGCTCCCTTAGCCTATGCCTGGAACGAGTTACAAGATATGCTCAGTGTGAGTGCCCTTGATGCTCATTCGATACCAGTGATACAATAGCACACGGTCCTTCCTGGTAGTGTGCCTCGCGTTATCAGAGATGATCAGTCAGAAGCGGAGACTACCCCAACAACTCCTCATAAAATGGATTGAAATACCCCTCATTCCGTTGCACGACTCCCTCTAAGCCGCGCCCACCCTCCGGGGAACGTTTAATATCGGCAAAAAGCCCCGCCTCCAATCCCTTAAATAACCCATACTTATCCATTTCTTGCAGCAACTCGACTGCTTCCCGCAGTATCTGCCTGGCCCACTGCGCCACCATGCTATCTTCGCGCCAATCGAACTGTTCACCTAAATCACGGGCGGCATTGAAGACATATTGCGCGTTGCGAATCGCTAAGAAACGATCTTGCAAGAGCGGCGTGTGAATAGCCTCGGTGGGCATACCCAATAACTGAATACCTTGATGGGTTAAAACTCCCACGAAGTTAAAGAAACTGTCAAGGATATGACCGCGGAAAATATCGCCATCCATGTGCTTCGTTGGAGGCATGTACTTGATCGGGTAGCCGGGGAACAGGTCGCGTACCAACTGCGCTGAGGCTATCTCATGCAACAAATGGTCAGGTGTAGTCGGATCGATCTCGAAGGCATGACCAAGGCCCATTTGTTCTGGTGGAATACCTGCAACCCTGGCAAAACGTTCATTGATGAACTGCGAGGCAACGACAGTATGTTCTGCTTCGAGCGCATCCGCGGTAGTGAGATAATTGTCTTCTCCTGTGTTGATGATGATGCCGGCGGCGGCATTGATGCGTCGGGAAAAGAGTTGATCTACAAGTGTGCGTTTCATATTGATATCGCGGAAGATGATGCCGTAAAGAGCATCGTTGAGCATCATGTCAAGCCGCTCCAAAGCGCCCATGGCAGCGATTTCAGGCATACAAAGGCCTGAGCAATAGTTGGTCAGCCGCACATAACGGCCAACCTCTCGACTGACTTCATCCAGCGCGGCGCGCATCAACGTAAAATTCGCCTGTGTGGCGTAGGTGCCGCCGAATCCCTCGGTTGTCGGGCCAAAGGGAACGTAATCCAGTAGGCTCTGCGCTGTGGAGCGAATAACGGCAATGACATCGGCGCCCTGCCGCGCCGCCGCCTGTGCCTGTACGATATCTTCATAAATATTGCCCGTCGCCACAATTACATATAGCCATGGGGTTGGCGGGTCGCTTAGCGTTTCAATCATGGTGGCGCGCTCCGCTCGCCTTGCCTGGATTCGCGCTACACCCTCTCGCGCTAACCGCGTAGCTTCGGCCTCGATAGTTGCCGACAATTTGTACTCACTTCGTTGCTCGTGAAGTGTTATCTCGTTGCGTCCGATAGCCTCGGCAGTTGCTTGCACAGTGAGGTTGTTTTGGAGCATCGCGGCAACAAATGGGCGAAGGATGCCTCCAGGCAAAAGCGGCAAAGCATTCTCTACGACACGGTTTGGCAGGGGCACTCCCTCTTCGTCGACACTATCCACGCCGATCAAACGTAAGGTTGCGCGCTCGATGGCCACCGTCGTGTGCGCGCCAATATACTCTATCACCGGCTCGACTATATGCTGCGCCAGGGCGCGCGCTTCGTCTACCAGGGACTGGTCAAGTTTGAGATGGGGCATGGCGAGTACTCTCCTCGGCTCGTTATCATCGCAATCTCGCTAAGACAGAATGGATACGCCCTGGATACGCCTGGCAAAACTCAAAAGCGTTTGATTTTAGTGCACTTGCAGTATACCATGCAAGATCATTTCTCGCCCAAACTACCACGAGACCGCTTCCCCCAACAGGATATTATCAGGGATTATGTTATAATACAGGTATAATTAATGTCCGCTTGCCCTGTGACGGCAGCGTGATGATTATTTCCCTTTTCGTGATACCGCTGTGACTGGACGCGCCTATGCTTTCAATAGGTAAGCAGACATATTTGGAGAGTTGTGAGTCTATGGAACTCGCGGGCTATTGATGAACGAATATCGGTAGTAGAACAATCGCTACAAGTAAAGAACGGAACTAAAAAGGAGCTTAACAATGTTTAAGCGGATAATAGTGCCCCTCGACGGATCAAAATATGCAGAACAAGCCATACCCGTCGCTGCAAGGATTGCCAGGGCTTCTGACGGCACAATAGTGTTGGTACATGTCGTGCTGCCTCCTGTCGAGTTCGGTACGTATACAGAAAGCCGTACCGTTGCTTTAAAGCCTACCGCTTTTGCAAAGCGTTTAACAGAAGCCGCTAACTATCTCAAGGATATTGTTATCGCCCATACAAGCGATTTAGCTGGCATTGACGTGGTTATGAAGGCAGTTTCAGGCGCAGCGTCACCGACCATTTTCTCTGTCGTCAAAGAGGAACATGGCGATCTAGTCGTTATGTGTAGTCGGGGAGAACATGGGCTGAAAAGTTGGATCTTCGGCAGTGTTGCTCATGAAGCCGTACGCCATAGCCCGGCCCCTGTGCTTGTGCTCAGTGAGAAGGGTATGGCGCCTGCCCCGAAAGAGGTAATCAGTACAATACGTATACTCGTTGCATTGGATGGCTCACCTCTGGCTGAGACCGCCATAGTGCCAGCCGCCCAACTTGTCTCAGCATTAGCTGCGCCCGCGGATGGCTCGCTGCATCTGTTTCGTGACGTGGATATTCATTCGGTTCCGCCAAAATTTAGGGGGGCGAGCGATTTTGATGCCACTATCAGCAATGAAGCCACACAAGAAGCGGAGGCATACCTCAAGGATGTAACTGATCGTGTACAGGGAAGCCTGGCAGATTACAATCTCACCCTTACCTCATCTGTGGCGATGGGCGCGGATGCTGTTGATGCAATTGTTGAGCAGGCAGAACAAGCGGGTGGCTACCATCTAATCGCTATGACAACACATGGACGCACTGGTCTGCTACGTTTGATAATGGGCAGTGTGGCAGAGAAAATCCTTGGCGCCACAAAGCTCCCACTATTGGTTGTGCGTCCTCACGACATAGAAGCTCACAGTCAGCAAGAGACACAGGAGGCAATATTACCCTAGCCCCGGTTTGGGACGAATGTCGGTTTCACCTTCGACAATAAAAGCAATCCGTTCGCAGATGTTCGTGCAGTGGTCGGCAATTCTCTCTATCTTATAGGAGATCCAGAGCAAGTAAGTTGCGCGCTGTAGAACATGAGGGTCATGTTCGAGAGCAGCAATAGCCTGAGTACCCTCTATCATCTCCATGAGATGGCGATTTATGCGTGATGAGCGCCGGTCAATCATTCTGTCCTGTGCCCAGAGCGTCCGTGCGGCATTGGCATCGCGCTGCGTGAAAGCATTCATCGTATCCTGCAGCGCCTGCCAAACATCGTGTCCCAACTGAAGGAGATCTGTTAAAATGGTTTCCTCCGTGGATTGTTCTCGCGCTTCCACAGTATCTGTCGGGGGTGTGCTTTCTTGTTCCTCCTGTGTGGTATTACGCTGAAGAGGCGCCATCCGCAAAATGTACTGAGCTATCCCCTCGCTATCATCTCCAATACGCTCAAGATCTATTGCTATTGGCAGTAAAGATGTGATGTAACGAAGGTCCCGTCCCGCCAGTGGCTGTTGAAGGGTCAATACTCGGAAGACGTGCTCTTCAATTACCATGTACAGTTCGTCTATGGCGTTATCCGACATGATCACTGCATCTGACTCGTCCTGGTTCCCCGTCTGTAAGGCTTTAAGCACCTGTTCAAGCGCGTGCTCCACCAGGTTTCCCATCTGCATTATCTGTTCTTCCAATTGTCGCAACTCTTTATCGAGCACAGTTCTTGTCATCATAAGCCTCCTTCGTCACAACGATGCGCAGCGCATCAATACCATCACACTGAGCATATGATCTTGGGGTCACAATAGCATCACATAAATTGCTCGTTCTATAACGGAAGAGTCACATATCTCAACGTTTAAACACACTTGCTATTTCCTGCTATAATGAAATACATAAGAGCATTATAGGGGTTGCCTGGAGGTTACCCGGCTTAAAGGGAGCGATTAATGGAGAAGGATACTCAACAAAAAAAACAATCCGTGGGTGCGCCCAACACGAGTGCTATCGTGACAGACGACACCACAGTCCTGCAAAGTAACCTCTTTATGGATGCCGCTACGGTCATCGCGGAACCACCAGATCCTTTAGAAACACCTTTTCCACCGTTAATTCGTACCAATCCGCTGACCGATCAGTCCAGCCTGGCGGCCTGTGCCATTCCATATCAGCAGGAACTGCTCCTACGTGGTAAATCAAATTATACCGTGACCTGTTTCCTCTCAGATTTGAAAATGTTCAGTGGTTTTATTGGCCAGGACACTCCTGTAGGGCGTCTCACCAAAGAGCATCTCACCGATTGGCTAATGAAGCTGAAATTTGGTAACAAAGGTCAGGTGCCTGCTCCAAAGACCATGGCTCGTCGTGTCACCTTCCTGAAGAATTTCTTCTCCTGGTTAGCTCGTGAGGGTATTATTCGCGAAGACCCATCTGCGAGCCTGGTCTTGGAACGTCCCTTGCCTCCTTTGCCCGAGTTATTATTTGAGAATGAGATAGAGCGCCTGCTAAAAGCCGCATCTGAAGATCCGCGTTGTCACTGCTTGCTCTATCTCGTCCTCTATGCGGGCTTAAAGAAGGAAGAGGTAATAGGATTAAAACTGAATCACATTGACCTTTCAGATCCGCAGGCGCCCATGATTACTATTCACTTTGCTCCGTCAACTGGTAAACAACACCGCGAAAGACGGCTTGCCCTTCCAGCTGAGTTTTCCACCACCTTAAAAGAGTATCAGGCGAAATATCACCCCACTAACGAACTGTTCGACTGTACCGACCGCAACCTGAATTACATCCTGGCAAGAGTTGTGAAAGCTGCTGGCATAAAAAAGCGCGTCACTCTACAACTATTGCGTGATACTTATGCCGTCCGGCAGTTGAAAGCAGGTGTGGCGCCAGACTCTTTACGCGAGAAACTAGGCCTCTCCAATGAAGCCTGGTTAGAGTCACGCGAAAAATATCGCCGCCTGGCCTTTGCAAAGTAAGCTCAGAGCCTGTCTCCCGTAGGGATGCGTAAAGTGGGGACGCTTGCGTCGCCCATCGTCTTCATTGTGGTCGCGCCTGCCTTGGCGGCATCTGCTGCTGCGTTTGAACCGTTGTGTACGAGACGGGCCTGGCTTTGCGGTTTAAGACATTATTCAAAAGAACTGCATTGAGAACAATGCAGCCAATCGCTAAGGGGAGATCGCAAAAAATGATGCCAAAACCCAATGTAAAAACAGCAATGATGACGGCTATAGGCCAGATAAGCACAAAGCTACAGACGAGGAGTACGATTCCGGTCGTTGTTTCACCGCCTATAATCCAACCAACACCATAAACACCGAACAGGGAGAGAAAGATCTCCGCGAGCAGCGCGCCACTTTTGGTGTTACTTGAGGGTGTCGTGAAATTATTAACGACCGTGACATTGATTGCGCCAGGTTGATATGCAGTGTTCGGATTAAACGATGGCCTATAGCCAGCATCCTGCCTGGGGGGAGGATAATACATCCGTGGCTCTGGTGGTGGCGGCCATAAGTCAGGCTGTGGCGGAATCCCCTGATCGTATGTCGGCATGGGTTGAGCATCATCAAACTCTCTGGAGGAATACTGTCCATAAGTAGCTGACGATTGAATCACTATACCGCAGGAGGGGCAAATTGCGCTATTAACAGACATCTCTTTTCCACAGCGTTCGCAGGTCATAGTACTCCCTACTTTCTTCTCATCATCGAGTATTGTTTATTCCTATACGTTTATACCCCATTGCTGGTTGCTGCAAACGATCTCAATTGTGCCCACCTGTGCCGTTTGTTCTATTTGCCATGG
>CAAGKR010423541.1_pt1 | contig 13786 bp, 12 predicted proteins | sample 2556971 | NCBI WGS metagenome assembly CAAGKR01 (sample SAMEA5207829, study PRJEB30636) | soil metagenome | biome: forest; feature: boreal; material: soil | place: USA | collected 2011-09 | depth 1 m | reverse complement strand
CTGCCGATCTCGACGACGTCGTGGTGCTCGTTCTCGTCGATGATCGCGGCGTTCTTCACCATCTGCTCGAGCGTCTGAATGCGGCCCTCGAGGAAGGCCTGGTCATTCTTCGCCTGCTCGAGCTCGGAATTCTCCGAGTAGTCCCCGAACTGCATGGCCGCGTGAATACGCTCCGCGACTTCCTGCCGCTTCTTGGTGCGCAGCTCTTCGAGCTCGGCCTCGAGCTTCTTCAGTCCGTCCGCCGAGATCGGGACCGGTTTGTCCGGGCTCATGAGATGCCTCCGAAATGCGTCGCGGCTCCAAAAAAAGAACACTGAAGGCCGCCTTGGCCCTCAGCGCTCTGCCGCGTACGGTGGTTCTGTGCCGAAATCATACACGGTCAGCACCCGCGTCTTGGCCCACTACCGGCGCACCGCGCGGGATCTGCCGTGGCGCCGAACGCACGACCCGTACGAGGTGCTCGTCTCCGAGGTGATGCTCCAGCAGACCCAAGCCTCGCGCGTGACACCCGCGTTCGACCGGTTCGTCCACCGTTTCCCGACGCTCGCGGCCCTGGCCGGGGCGCCGCTCGGCGCCGTGCTCCGCGAGTGGTCGGGGCTCGGCTACAACCGCCGCGCTCGCGATCTGCACCGCATCGCCCGCATGGCGACCGGAGGCCTCCCACGGACGGTGGCCGAGCTCGACGCGCTGCCCGGCGTCGGCGCGTACACGGCCGGCGCCATCGCGAGCTTCGCGTTCGGTCAGCGGGTCGCGTTCGCCGACACCAACATCAAGCGAGTCCTCGGACGGGTCTTCCTCGGGCGGGTCGCCACGGAACGAGAGGCCGTCGAGCTGGACCGCGCGGCGATGCCGACGCGCTCGTCCGATCTCTGGCACCACGCGCTGATGGATCTCGGCGCGACGTTGTGCAAGCAACGAGCTCCGCTATGCGACGCGTGTCCCTTGAGCGCGGATTGCCGTTTCGCGCGCGGTCACGCAGGGACGGCGGCCGCCGCCGACCGAGATCGAGGCCGACTGCTGCGGCCCGCGGCATACAAGGACACCGACCGCCGCATCCGAGGCGCGATCGTGAAAGCGCTCACCGCGAAGGAGCTGACCGTCGCCGCGCTTGAGAAACAGATCGGCGACGAGCGGGTCGGCCGATTGACCGAAGCGCTCGTCGCCGATGGGCTCGTTGAACGGGCTGGAAGGCGCTACCGCCTACCGATCTAGTTGACGGTGATCTGCATGAAGATGCCCTGATCCTCCATCCAGGTGATCCCGTCGATCACCGGACGTAGCCGCAGCGGGTACGTACCGACGCGCACGCCCTTCACCGAGAAGCTGAACGTCGCGGTCTCCCCGGGAGCCACGGACGCCTCGGTTTGGGCGGCGGGCCGGTTCGACCACAGCCAGCCATCGGCCAGGCCCAGCTGGGTGAGCGTCTGATCGTCATTGACGACGCCGATCCGCGCCTCGGTCGCACTTCCCTTCTTCCAGGTTGCGGAGCCGCGGTTCATGACTTTGACCCAGACCTGCGCGGTCCCGCCGAAGGCCATCGTCGGATAGTCGCTCTGCGCAGCCCACTGGGAGTGGTACGTGATGGCGCCCTTCGGCGCAGGGACCGGCCCGCCGGCGAACTCGCGGTAGCTCACGAAGACGTAGTTGCCACGCCAGAGGTTGCCGGCCGACGAGAACGGGCTGCCCCACCAGTGGTACTGCGTCAGGAACGTGTTCGCCGACATAAGGCCGCGGAAGCCGGTGAACGGATCCTGTCCATAGATGCCGGTGATGTCGCCGGTCGCCGAGTTGGCCTGGTAGCCGTAGACGACCTCGGCGTGCGTGCCACCCTCGGCGAAGATCACGACCGGCACGCGTGCGTTCAAGCGACCGACGAGCTCGGTGAGCGCGACGAACTTGTTCGTGTACATGTGGACGCGGCCTTCACCGCCGTAGTACTTCATCAGGTAGCTCACGCCGGCGGGGTCGAGGCCGACCTCACCGCGAAGCGAGTTGCCCTGGTAGGCGATCTGGAACGTGCTCAGCAGTGGTTGGTCGGCCGGCAGGACCAGGCCGAAGGCGGCCATCACCGAAAGGCTGGAAGCCGCGGCGCAGTAGGGCGTCGTCGCGGTACGCCAACCGGCGGGCGACGGCTCTGTGAGCTGGCTGACGTAGGGCACGCCTGGGACGGTCATCGACACCGTCAGCGCGGCCGCGGCTGGCTGGCCACCCGCCATCAGACCCGCGAGGATCACGAACGCGCAGACGGCCAGGCAGGCGAATCGGCGGATGTGCGCCATGGGGCCATCGCTCCTTCCTTAACGTCTGCCCCGGATGGGCATCCCGTCCTCGTACGCCACGGAGTTGGCCGACCGGTCATCGAACACGTCCGTACGGTTAGCGCAACGTGGTCGGGGTGCCGACATAACGCCTGCTCGCTCGTTATCGCGATAGGACCATCGGCTGGTCGCTCGCCGTTACGTCTGGGTCGGGATCTCCGGTCCGGCGATCGCGAGAGCGTAGCGGTCGATCGGGAGGAGCTCCGATGCGATCGCGACGACATCGGCCTTCGTGACTGCCCGCAGCTCGCGCGGGTAGCGCTCGAGATGGTCGTCGCCGAGGTGGAACAGCTCGGCCTCGAGGACCATGCCGGCCACGCCGTTGGGGCTCTCGCGGCCGACCTCGAGCTCGCCGACGAGCTTGTCCCGCGCGAGGGCCAGATCGTCGTCCGCGACTGCGCCATCGCGGATCTTCTTGAGCTCGGTGAAGGTGACGGCGATCGCGCGCTCGACGTTCTCCGGATTCACACCCATCCGCACGGTCCAGGGTCCCCGGCTCGCGGTACCGGCGATGGTGCTGAACACGTAGTACGCGAGCCCGAGCTCGTCGCGCACGACCTGCCCGGCGCGGCTCGCGAACGTATCCGCGGCGAACACCATGTTCGCGACCTGGGCCTTCGTGAATCGCGGGTCCGTGCGCGGAAGTCCGAGCCAGCCGAGCACGACGTCGGCCTGCGTCTTATCCGGCAGCACGACCGACCGGCGTCTCGGGCCATCGATGTCGTACGGACGCTCCGACCAGCCACGGTCGAACGCGCCTTTCCATCCGGCGAACGCGCGCTCGGCGGCCGCGGTCGCATGCGCGACGTCGAGCGCCCCCGCAAGAACGAGCACCGATCCGCGCGGGACGATCGCCATCCGGTGGTACGCGCGCACCTCGTCGATGGTCGCGGCGCGCACGACCCTCTCCTCGCCGATCGAGCGCGTGCGGAACGGATGGCCCTCCGGGTAGGCGAGCTCGCGCCATGTCGCGTCGGCGACGCTGCGCGTGTCCTTCTTCGCCTCCTCGATCTCCGCCAGCGTGTGTCCACGCACGAACTCGAGGCCCTCAGCCGCGAGCGCCGGGGTCACCACGGTCTCCGCGATCAGCTCGAGGAACGCGCCGAGATCCTCGGCCAGGCATTGCCCGGAGAACACCGCCGCATGCGCTCCGACGTCGAGCCGCGCCGACGCGCCAAGCGCGTCGAGGGCGTCGGACCATGCATTCGCGTCCCGTTTCTCCGTGCCCCGAAGGAGCGACTGGGCGGTGAGGCGCGCGACGCCGGGCCGCCCCGGAGGCTCGAAGAACTGGCCGGCCTCCATCGCGAGCAGCACCGAGACCGAACGCAACCCGTCGATGGGCACGGCCGCCACCCGCAGGCCGTCGCCAATCGTGCGCCGTTCGATCTTGATCATCCGGCCTCCGGGATGAAGTGACCGACCGTGCGCGAGCGCTCGACGAACGTCTCGCGGGCGGCGCGCTGCACGTCGCCCGGCGTGACCTTCGCGAGCGCGTCGTACCAGGCGCCGATCGACGGAGCGGCGCCGGTCGAAAGGAGGCTGCCGAGACGGAATGCGCGCCAGGTGATCGTGTCGCTCGGGAAGGCGACGCTCGCGAGCAGGCCGCGCCGGACGCGCGCGAACTCGGACTCGTCGATCGCCGCCTCGGCGAGCCGCTGGAGCTCGTCAAGCAGAGCGGTCTCGACCGCGGCGTGCGTCACCCCGGGCCTGACCGTCGCCTCGATCATGAACAGGAACGGGTCCTTCGTGAGCCCGAAGCTTGCGTCAACCTCGGTGGCGAGCTCCTTCTCGACGAGCCCCCGGTAGAGCCGCGACGACCGGCCAGACGCCGAATCGCCGCCACCGCCGCCGGCAAGCGCCACGGCGAGCGCCTGGAGCGCCGCGGCGCGCGGGTCCGAGGCCGCCGCGGTGTGGAAGCCGAGCTGCACGATCGGCAGTGCGCCGCCCGCGCGATGGACGACCAGGCGCTTCTCGCCCATCTGCGGCGGCTCGGGCGCGAGCGGCGTCGCGACGATCTCCGTTCGTCCCACGGGCCCGAATGCCGCGGCGGCCTTGTCCACGAGCGCGTCGGCGCGATCGTCGCCGACCACGACGACGTACGCGTTGTTCGGCGCGTAGTAGCGGCGGTAGTGCGCGTACAGGCCGTCACGGGTCATGAGCTTGATCTCGAATTTGCTCCCGATGACCCCCTGCCCGTACGGATGGCGATCGAACGCGACCGCCTGCAGCGATTCGCCGAGCAGGAACGATGGGTCGTTCTCCAGACCCTCGCGCTCGCTCACGATGACCGTGCGCTCGGCGCCGACCTCCTCGGCCGAGATGAGCGCGTCGCGCATTCGGTCGGCCTCGAGCTCGAGCGCGACCTCGTAGCGATCGCGCGGGACCGTCTCGAAGTAGCAGGTGACGTCCTCATTGGTGAACGCGTTCCAGTGCGCGCCGTAGCGCGCCAGCAGCCGATCGAGGTCACCCTTTGGATGGGTTGGCGTGCCCTTGAACAGCATGTGCTCGAGGAAGTGCGACATCCCGGTCGTGCCGGGGACCTCGTTGCGGCCGCCGACGTGGTACCAGACCCAGAGCGAGACGACCGGCGCGTGCCGCGCCTCGAGGGCATGGATCACGAGCCCGTTGTCGAGCCGGCGGGTCGCGGGTACGTCAATGAACTCGGTCGAGGTGGGGATAGGTAAAGGCTACAGGCTCTCGAGGACGAGGGACCGAGCTTGCTCGGTCATGCGGACGAGCGACGACTGGAAGGACGCAGTCCTTAAACGGTCAGGGCGTTCCCCCGAACTTCGCCGCGAACACCGCGCGCGAGGCCGCCCCGGCGTCCTGCGACCCGAGCAGCCCGGGCTTCTCCTCGTATACGGTCGCGATCGCGAGCTTCGGCCCGTCGTACGGACCGAACCCGATGAACCACGCGTCCGGATTGCCGGATGGCGTCTCGGCGGTCCCCGACTTCCCGGCGATCGCGGTCGGGAATCCGAGGAACTTGAAATACACGGTGCCGTTCGGATCAGAGACGACAGCGCGCATGCCGTCGCGGATGAGCGAGAGGTCGGTCGGCGTCGTGTTCGCCTGGCCAAGTCGGGCGGCGTCGAATTTCTTCGTCGTCGAACCGTCACGCGTGCGGAACTCCAGCACCATGCGCGGCTTCCAGACGATGCCGTCGTTCGCGAGCGCCGCGGAGAAGTTAGCCATCTGCAGCGGTGTCGCGAGCAGATCGCCCTGGCCAATCGCGAGGTTGGTCGCGTCCCCGGGGAACCACTGTCTCGTCTTGGGGCTCGGGACGTTGCCCTCGGCCTCGAGCACGAAATCGACGTCGGTCGCTTTGCCGAAGCCGAAGCTCAAGGCCTCGTCCGGCAGCAGGCTCGTGTTCGCATCGTTCAGCCGCTTGCCGAGCTCGTAGAAGAACGTGTTGCACGAGCGGGCGAGCGCGGTGCGCAGGTCGATCGGCCCGAGGTTGCCGGTCTCGTGGTTCAGCTGGACGATCCCGTAGCCGCTCCAGGACGCGGGGCAGTCGATCCGCTCGCCGGCGTGATACAGGCCGTTTTTCAGCGCGGCGGCGGCGGTCACGGGCTTGAACGAGGAGCCGGTCGGGTACTGCCCGAACGTCGCCCGCGAGACCAGCGGCTTCCTGGGGTCCGCATTCAGCGCCGCGATCGCGCTGCTGTCGCCGCTGACGAACAGGTTGAGGTCGTAGGAGGGCCGGCTCGCGACCACGAGGAGCTCGCCGGTCCACGGGTCCTCGGCCACGATCGCGCCCTTCTGGTCGCCGAGGGCCTTCTCGGCCGCGGCCTGCAGGACCGGATCCAGCGCGAGGACCGCGTCCTGGCCGGGTACGGCCGCGGTCTCGGCGAGCATCTCGACCGGCCGCTCGTCGGCTTCGACGATCGACAGGCGCCAGCCGTAGCTGCCGCCGAGGACGTCGTCGAGCTGCAGCTCGAGCCCGGTCTTCCCGATGAGATCTCCGGCCGCGAACCCGCGGGCGCTGAGCTTCGTCGCGTCCGCGTCGGTCGCCTCGCCCATGTACCCGATGAGCTGCGAGGCGAGGCCGGTCGGGTAGCTCCGGACGCGCTGCGGCTGCACCTGCACGCCCTCGATGACCGAGAGCCGCGGCCGCAACGAGTTGAACGCATCGCCGGTCAGGGTCTTGATCGGGACGAAGCTGTCCGGGCGGACCCACGACGCGTTGTACTTCGCCTTGATGTCGTCGGGCTTGAGACCCAGCACCGCCGCCAGGCTCGCGAGCATCCCGCTTTCGTTCTTGATCTGCTCGGGCACGACCCCGACGGCCGCCGCGTCGGTGAAGGTCGCAAGCTCGGTCCCGTCGCGCGCGATGATCCGGCCACGGCTCGTCGGCAGGCGCGTCATGCGCACGAGCCGGCCGGTCGTCAGATGCGGCAGGATGGCCTCGGAGATCCAGTCGATCTTCCATGCGGCCGTGTCCTTGTCCCCGACCATCACGAGCGAGAGGGACGTATCGCGCTTGAAGTCCCCGACCCGCTGGGTGTGGAAGGTCACGCTGAGCGGCACGGTGGCCTTCCGCGGATCGGGTGAGCCGTTCGGCCCGGCCGGATGGACCGCGGCGCCGGTCGCCACGTCGAGCGAGGTCAGAGTCATCTCGTCGGCGATCCGGGGCAGCCGCGCGACGAATCCGTCCTGGCCCACGCGGGCCCTGCTCTCGTCGGTCAGGAGATCCCACATCGCCTGGTAGTCACCCTTGGCCCAGGCCGCGGCGTACGCGCGCGCGACCGGCTCGGCCGCGGGTGGCTGCGGCTCGCACGCGGCGAAGATCGACCCGACGATCGTGAGCGCGATCAGTGCGGGGGTGAGCCGCTTCATGGTCTAGTAACCGGCCGCGTAGCCCTCGCGCCGCGGATCGGCGCCGGCGGAGAACACGCCGTTCTCGTCGATGGCGACCGCTTGCGCGCCGCCGGTGATTTCGGCCCACTCGCCGAGCACCTGCAGATCGTGGCCCTTCGCGGCCAGCCCCTTCCGCACCTGCTCGGAGAAGCGCGACTCGACCTGCAGCGTCCGGCCCGAGTCGTGGAACCAGCGCGGCGCCTCGATGACCTCTTGGACATCGAGGCGGTGATCGATCAGACCGACGCCCAGTTGGAAGTTCGTCTGGACCTGCGCGTGACGGCCGGGCGTTCCGTACACGAAGCGGGGCGCGGACCCATCGAGGACGATCACCGTGTTGAGCGTGTGCACCGGCCGCTTGCCCGGCGCGAGCACGTTCGGCGACCGCGGATCGAGCGAGAAGCCGGCGAGCCGGTTGTTGAGGAGGATCCCGGTACCCGGGACCATCGTGGCCGCGCCGAACGCGCTGAAAACGCTCTCGATGAGCGAGACGGCGTTGCCGTCGCGGTCGACGACCGCGAGGTACGTCGTGTCCGCCGGCAGCGCCGCGGGCTCGACGCGCTCGGCCGCGCGACCGGCAATCGCGCGGCGACGCTGCGCGATGAACGCACCGTCCAGGAGCTCCTCCACGACGAACGGCACCGCGCTCGGATCGCCGGCCATCGCGTCCCGATCGGCGAACGCGAGCTTCTTGATCTCGACCATCGTGTGGATCTGCTCCGCGCTCCCCCAGCCCATCGACCGGAGATCGAGACCGTCCGCGATCGCGAGCTCCTCCAGAAGAACGTGGCCCTGCGAGACCGGCGGCTGCCCCACGACCCGCAGACCTCGGTAGCTCGTCTCGATCGGCTCGCGCCGATCAGTGCGGTGCGCCGCGAGATCATCGGCGGAGATCCATCCGCCGATCGCGGCGATCCCCTCCGCGATGCGCTCGGCCAGGTCTCCGCGGTAGAACGTGTCCGCTCCGTCCGCCGCGATCGCGCGGAGCGACGCCGCGAGGTCGGGTTGCTGAAGCAGTTCGCCGGCTCGGGGGTGCCGGCCACGCGGGCTATATGTCCGCGCGGCCGTCGGGTCCGCGCCGATGCGGGCCCCCTCCTCGCCGATGGCCGCCGCGAGCGCGTCGCTCACCGGAAAGCCCTCGGCCGCGTAGGCGATCGCCGGCGACAGCACTCGATCGAGCCCGAGCCGGCCGTGATCCGACAGCATGTCGTTCCACGCGGCGACGCACCCGGGGACCGTGGCGAGCTTCGCGCCCTGGTCGCCGAAGCCGCGACCGAACGCCGCAGCGTCCACCCCCGCGGGGGCCGCGCCCGAGCCGTTGTACGCGGTGACGGTCCGGGAGCGCGCGTCGTAGACCAGGGCGAAGACGTCGCCGCCGATGGCGGTGCGTTGCGGGAGCACGACGGCACACACGGCGGCCGCGGCGATGGCGGCGTCGACGGCGGAGCCGCCGTCGCGAAGCGCGGCAAGGCCGGCGGCGGTCGCAAGATGGTGCCCGCTCGCGACGATGCCATTGGCGGCCCGCACCGTCGGGCGATAGGTCATCGCGCTGATGTTAGGCGGCCGAGCGGAGGAGCAGCTCGATCGCGACCCGCCATGCGAACGCCGAGAGCGTCGCCACGACGATGCCGATCGCCAGCGAGTTGCGCGGCCGCTGGACGACGGGCATGAGCGCGATCGCGAGCGCGATGAGCAGGAGCTGCGGCGCATCGGTCAGGAGGATCCCGGCGAAGAGGATGTAGCCGATCGCGATCCAGCCCATGATCGCTGGGCCGTTCGTCGCGACGACGAACGCCGCGACCGCCGCCGCGGCTGCGGAGCCCCAGAGCATCAGATCGATGCCGGGATTGCCGAACCCTCCGGTCTGGAGGTACGCGAACGCGGCCATCGCGAGCGCGTCGAACGCCGCGACCGAGGCGCGGAGCGTGGGGCTCATGACGGCTCAGTGTGGAGGAACAGCCGCGTGTAGCCCACCGGCTCGCCGGGCCCGAGCGCCGGCGGCGTCGAGCCGTCGAGGTGCAGCAGCATCGCGTGCTCGTCGCACGCGAAGCGCTTCGGGCAGACCGGGCACTCCGACGCGCTCTTCTCCGGGAGCCGCCCGAGGCTCGTCAGGGTGAACCCGCACTTCGTGAAGAATTCCGGTACCAACGTCAGGGCGAACACCCGGCGGAGGCCGCGTTCGCGCGCACGCTCGACGCACGCCGCGACGACCGCCTTGCCGACGCCCTGTCCACCGGCGTCGCGCGAGACCGCGAGCGACCGCACCTCGGCGAGGTCGTGCGTGAGCACCGCGAGCGCTCCGCAGCCGAGGAATGTGCCGTCGTCGTCGGCGACCAGGAAGTCCGCGAGGTTGGCGCGCAGGAACGCATCGCTCCGCTCGAGCATTCGCTCCTCCGCCGCGTAGCGATCGATGAGCGTCTTCATCGGTCCGATGTCCGACTCCAGCGCGGCGCGCACGATCACGTCGCGAAGGCGGCGTTCGCCTCGGCCAGGGCCTCGCGAACGCGTTCCGGAGCCGTCCCGCCGGGCGAACGGCGCGAGGCGAGCGACCGCGCGATCGACGTCGCGCCGGCCGCGTCGTCGCCGAACCGCTTGTCGTACGCACGGAGATCCGCCGTCGTGAGGCCCGCGAGATCCTTACCCGCCCCGAGCCGGTCACGCACGATCCGGCCGACGATCTCGTGGGCCTCGCGGAACGGGACCCCGCGCACGGCGAGGTGATCGGCGAGGTCGGTCGCCGCGAGCATCCCGCGTTCGGTAGCCCGGCGCATCGCCTCGCGGTCGAAGCGCAGGCCGCGCACGACGACGGCGAGCGCCTCCAGCCCGGGTGCCGCGGTCGCGGCGTCGTAGAGCGGGACGCGCTGCTCCTGCAGGTCGCCGTCGTACGCGAGCGGAAGGCCTTTGAGTGTCGTCAGGAGCGCGACCAGGTCGCCGATGATGCGGCCCGCCCGCCCGCGCACCAGCTCCGCGACGTCCGGGTTCTTTTTCTGCGGCATGATGCTCGATCCGGTCGCGTGCTCATCGCTCACTTGAGCGAAGCCGAACTCCGCGCTGGTCCAGAGCACGATCTCCTCGGCGAGCCGCGACGCGTGGACCGCGCTCAACGCGGCGACGAACGCAAGCTCGGCGACGAAGTCGCGGTCCGACACGGCGTCGATGCTGTTGCGGAACGTACTCGCGAAGCCGAGCTCCGCAGCGACCGCGGCCGGGTCCACCGGATACGGGGAGCCGGCGAGCGCCGCCGCGCCCAGCGGCGACACCGCAGTCCGCTGCCGGGCCTCCGCGACGCGAGCGCGGTCGCGCCGGAACGCCTCGACGTGCGCGAGGAGCTGGTGCGCGAGCGACACCGGTTGCGCGCGCTGGAGGTGCGTGTATCCGGGCAGGACCGTGTCGACCTCCTCCGTGGCGCGCGCGAGGAGGGCCTGCCCGAGCAGGCGCAGCGCGCCGTCGAGGGCGTCGAGTGCGTCGAGCGTGAACAGCCGTAGATCGAGCGCGACCTGATCGTTCCGGCTACGCGCGGTGTGCAGCTTTCCCGCGGTCGGCCCGAGGCGCTCGGAGAGGACCTGCTCGACCGCCGAGTGCACATCCTCGGCGTCCGCGGGCCACAGGAACGAGCCGGCGCGCAGCTGGTCGGCGATCGCATCGAGCCCGGCGACGAGGGCACTCACATCAGCAACCGGGAGGATGCCCTGACGCCCGAGCATCCGTGCGTGGGCGATGCTCCCGCGCACATCGTGCAGCGCGATGCGCTTGTCGAGCTCGAGCGACGCGGTGAACGCGCGGATCTTCGGGTCGAGCCCGGTCGCGAAGCGGCCCTTCCAGAGATCGGTCATTTGCGTTTCGTGGCGCTCTTCGGGCGCGTAGTTACCGTCTTGGGGATCGCGAGCGTCGCCTCGCTGTCCGGGCCCCAGAGCGCCTGGATGCGCGACTGATGCCGGAGCGGTAGCCCGAACACGCCGATGAAGCCCTCGGCGGCCTTGTGGTCGAATGCGTCGCCCTTGCCGTAGGTCGCGAGCGACGTGGAGTAGAGGGAGTGCTCCGAGCGACGGCCGACCACGACGGCGGTGCCTCGATGGAGCCGGACGCGGATCTCGCCGGTCACGAAGCGCTGGGTGCTGTGCACGTAGGCGGCGAGGTCCTGGTGGTGGGCCGAGAACCAGAGCCCGTTGTAGATGAGGTCCGCGTACTCGTCGGCGATCCGGGCCTTCGAGCGCAACGACTCCTTCGACAGGACCATGTCCTCGAGCGCCCGGTGCGCGAGGTGGAGGATCACCGCAGCCGGGGCTTCGTAGATCTCGCGCGACTTGATTCCGACGAGGCGATTCTCGATCTGGTCGATGCGCCCGACGCCGTGCGTGCCGCCGAGCTCGTTCAGCTTCTCGATCAGCCCGACGCCCTCCATCAATTTCCCGTCTACGGTGGAGGGGACACCCTCGACGAAGCCGATCACGATCTCTTTCGCCTTCTCAGGCGCTTCATTCGGGTCCACGGTCCACTGGAAGACGTCACGCGGTGGCGCGCCCCATGGGTCCTCGAGCACGCCGGCCTCGATGGACCGGCCCCACAGGTTCTCATCGACGCTGTACGGGCTCTTCTTCGTGACTGGGACGGGGATCCCGCGCACCTTCGCGTAGTCGATCTCCTCCTCGCGGCTCATGTTCATCCCGCCGCGGAGCGGCGCGATCACGGTGAGCTCGGGCGCGAGCGCGCCGACGGCGAGATCGAAGCGCACCTGGTCGTTGCCCTTGCCGGTCGAGCCGTGGGCTACGTAACGGGCGCCCTCCTCACGCGCGGCGTCGACGAGCAGCTTCGCGAGGAGGGGCCGGCCGAGGGCGGTCGCGAGCGGATATCGGCCCTCGTAGAGCGCGCCGGCCTGGAGGGCCGGCCAGAGGAAGAACTTCACGAACGGGTCGCGCGCGTCGTGAACGATGGCCTTCTTCGCTCCGCTCTGGATCGCCTTGCGCTGGATCCCGGGGAGGTCCTTCACCGAGCCGAGGTCGCCGGTGCAGGTCACGACCTCGAAGCCGTAGGTCTCGCGCAGCCACGCGACCGCGACGGAGGTGTCGAGGCCGCCCGAGTACGCAAGCACGATGGTCTGGTCTTTCGTCGGGTGCTTTTTCACGCCTGCTTCCCCACTCCGTAGTCGGCGAGACGTTTGTTGATCCCGCGAGCTCGGGCCGGATCCCTCGCGGCGATGAACACGGTGTCATCGCCGGCGATCGTCCCCACGACGTCGGAGAAGCCCGACGTATCGAGGGCGATCGCGAGCGCGTTCGCCGTCCCGGGAGGCGTCCGCAGGACGACCATGTTGCCCGCGACCGCGCCCTGCACCGGGTACTCCTCGCAGAACCGGCGAAGTCGCTCGATGCCGCCCGACGCAGGGACGGCCGCAGGCGCTGCGTAGACGTGCGTCCCGTCGCGCGCGACCTTGACCAGGCCGAGCTCGACGATGTCGCGCGACACAGTGGCCTGCGTCGCCGCGAAGCCCGCTGCACGCAGCGCCCGCACGACGTCGTACTGCGTCGCGAGGCGCTTCTCGGCGACGAGGCGTAGGAGGGTGTGATGGCGCTGCTGCTTTCGCACGTTGAGCTCGTTCATGCCGCGGCCTCGAATACCGTGCCGGCCTGCTCGCCACCGAGCAGCGCTTCGACCGCATCGATGTCCCGAGCAGAGACGATGGCCGCCCGGCATCCGGCCTGTGCGGCGACGAGACAGGCCTCGACCTTCGGAAGCATGCCGCCTTCGATCGTCCCGTCGTCGACGAGCGCCTTCGCGCGATCGCGATCGAGGGACGCGATCACCCGGCCGTCCTTGCCGCGTACGCCGGGGACATCGGTGACGAACGCGAGCAGGCGCGCTGCGACCGCGGCCGCGATCGCGCCGGCAGCGGTGTCGCCGTTCACGTTGAGGACCGCGCCGTCGGGATCGAGCGCGGCGGGCGCGATCACCGGCACGCGGAGCGCGGCCAGCAGCTCCTCGAGGAGCGAGCTGTCGACCATGGCGACGCGACCGACGAGGCCGAGCGCGGCATCTTCGCGTTCCGCCCGGAGCATCCCGCCGTCGATCCCGGACAGACCGATCGCCGGAACGCCCTTCGCGATCAGTCGCGCGACCAGGGTCTTGTTCACGAGACCGGCCAGCACGGCGAGCGCCACATCGCGTGTCGGCTCGTCCGTGACGCGCAGGCCGCGCTCGAAGCGCGTCTCGAGCCCGAGCTTCGTGGCCCACTCGCCGACGAGCGGGCCGCCCCCATGCACGACGATCAGCGGCCGGCCCGCGTCGTTGAGCGACGCGACCAGGTCGAGCGCGGCGTCGTCCTCGCGGGCCACGCTGCCGCCGATCTTTAGCACGACGACCTCGCGACTGCGTGAGGTGGTCGGGGCCGACCGGGGATCTCTAGGTGGTGTAGTCGGCATTGATCCGCACGTACTCCTCCGAGAGATCGGTGCCCCACGCTCGCGCCGACGCATCGCCGAGCCCGAGATCGACGTCGATCGCGATGTCCGGCCGCTCGAAGACCGTGCGTACCGCGCCCGCGTCGAATGACCGGGGCGTGCCCCGCTCGAAGACCGCGACGCCGCCGATCCGCACGGACGCTCTGCCCGCAT
>CAAGKR010329855.1_pt1 | contig 13794 bp, 13 predicted proteins | sample 2556971 | NCBI WGS metagenome assembly CAAGKR01 (sample SAMEA5207829, study PRJEB30636) | soil metagenome | biome: forest; feature: boreal; material: soil | place: USA | collected 2011-09 | depth 1 m | reverse complement strand
GCCGGCGGGCGCGACTCCTCGGCCAGCGAGGTGATCGCGAGTGCGCCCCTTGCCGCCGACTCGAGCACATCTGTGGCCTCCTCCAGCGAGCGCGCGTAGAGCTCGACGAGCAGGTGCACCACGATCTGGTCCTCCTCGTGCTTGTGGAAGCGCACGTGCGTGAAGAACTCCCGCACCCCGTACTCGCCGAACGCGGCATAGGAGAGCGCATCGCCCGCCTCCGGACCAGAGCAGATCTCGACATCGTCGGCCTCCACCGTCACGGTGCACGAGGCGACCCAAGGGGTCCCCGCGATCATCCGTTCCCAGCGGTCCTCGATCGGCTCCACCCTGCCGCCCGAGAAGCCCAGGTGCGGCTGGTCGTGCATGCAGTCCAGGCACTGCACGACGGCCTCCTGCAGCTCGTCCACCACTTCCGAGCGCTCGCCCGTATCGGGGTCGATCTTGTGGATCCCCTCGTAGTGCACCTGCACCTCGAGGTTCTGCGACCAGCAGCGGTAGCACCGCAGCCACGCTCTCGCGGTGGTCTCCGGTGCGGGTCCGCCCTCCATGGGGGTCATTGTATGCCCACCCGGCGATCGGTCCGCTATCCAAACGTGAACGCGTAGCCCGAGACGCCCGGAGCGAAGCGCAAGCTGAGCCTGTGCCGCTGGTCCCCTGAGAGCGACACCAACGAGTACAGCCGCTGACGTGTGACCGTCACCGCGCCGCCCTGCACGTCCGCTCCCGCGTCGCGCGCGGAGATCGGCTTTCCGTCGAGCAGCACCTGCACCTGGCGCGGGCTTTCCCCGGCCGAGCTCAGCACCAAGTACACGTTCTTGGCCTCGAATTCCACGTCGATTCCGGATCGGCGGGCACTTGATACAGCCGTGGCCGGCTGCTCGGCGATGTTCCACGTGCCGCTGTAAGCGAACTCGTTGAGCCCCAGCCGGGCCGGCACGCTCGCTCCGTAGTTGTGGACACCGGCCTTCGGAGCTTCGCGCCAACCCTGCGCGCGGGCGTCTCCCAGGTATGTCTCGGGCGTCGCCACTTCGCTTGGCGCCACCACGTGTGCGGGGTGGCTCTTGCCGCCGACCGATGCGCCCGCTTCGGCCAGTAGTGCCCTGATAGCCGTTTCGGTCTGCCCGTAGTCGCCCTCGCCGGCGGCGGCATAGCGCACGTGGCCTTTCGCGTCGATCAGATAGTCGGCCGGCCAATACTGGTTGCCGTACGCGTTCCAGGTTCCCATTTCGTTGTCCTGGACGACGGGATAGCGCAACCCGAACTGGTCGATCGCGTCCTTCACGTTGGCCGCCTGCTTCTCGAAGGCGAACTCCGGGGTCTCCACGCCCACGATCGTGAGGCCGTCCCTGCGATAGCTCGCATCCCAAGCCTTCAGGTAAGGGAGCGTCCTGATGCAGTTGATGCACGTGTAGGTCCAGAAGTCCACGAGCACAACCCGCCCGCGCAGGCCCGTGAGCGTCAACGGACGGTTGCCCGGCGTGTTGAACCAGTCCTCGGTGTTGGCGAGCGCAGGCGCGGGCCCGAGGTCCTTCAGCCCCTGCGCGTCCGCGAGCAGCACCGCATCGCTCGCGTTGCGTGGCGCCGTCGGCGTTTTCGCGCCCGTCGCGAACTTCGCGCCGTGGCCCGTTATCTCGGGTAGGCGGCTCTCCACCGCTTTCGATTTCTCGAGGCCCGCCGTCAGGTTCACGTTGGGGATGTGTTCGGCCACGTACTGGTCGAAGCGCACGTCCACGCCGACCACGATCGCCAAGGCCGTCGCGAGCATGACAACGCCGAGCGTGCGCTGCAGGGCAAGCCCGCGGCCCGCCGCGCGCACGCGGTCGAACAGCTTGCGCCCGCCCAGCGTCAGCGCCAGCAGCACGGCCGCACTGCCGAGCGAGTAGGCGATCGCGACCGCCACCGTCCGTCCGCTGGCTGCGCTCACCGAGATCACCGCGGCCAGGATCGGCCCAGCGCACGGTGTATACACGAACCCGAGCGCCGCCCCGACCAGCAGCCCCGAGCGAAAGCCCTCGCCGCCGGTGATCCGGATCCCACCCACCCCGAGCGCCGCGATCCGTGACAGCCTCGCCTCCAAGCGGTCCGCGAGGCCCGGCACGATCAGCGCCAAGCCCGCGGCGAGCAGCACCGCCACGGCCACGTCGCGCAGGGGATCGGAGCCCAGGCCGACGCCGCCCACCACGTCGGCGATGCCCACGATCGTGACGGTGAATGTCACCGTCAAGCCGATCACCACGCCGAGTGGGCGCCGCCTGCCGCCCACTCCCCCCGAGGCCAGCAGCGCCGGCAAGACCGGCAGCACGCACGGCGAGAGCGCCGTTCCGGCGCCCGCCAGGACCGCGAACCCGATCAGGAGGAGCATCTCTACTGAGCTTACGGCGCGCAGCACTTGACCACGCTCGCTCAAACGTCCGTCCACTCTTCGTTGTCGGTCCGTTGCGGTCGCTACCCTCCATCGCGGCCCGGAAGCCGTGGGAGCCACGTGCACACGCCGGGGGACCAAGCGCAAGGAGAACAGGTGCAACGCAAGCCGGCGGCAACAACGATCTTCAGCGTGGTGCTTTGCGCCACCTGCGTATGGGCAGCGTCAGCGAGTGCCGGCGGGACCGCGCAGGGACCGCCTCAGCTGCCGGCCTCGGCGCCGTTCGGACAGTGCGCGGCCGTGTACGAAGACCCGAGCTGCGGCTATCTGATCGACGTGACCGGCGCCGCTCAGTCGACGGTGCTCGTGGACTCGTCGATCGGCTACTACGAGAAAGAAGACGACGTGCTCGTCGGCGTCCAGAACGACTCGAGCGCGCCGATCGGCTCGATCCACGTCGGCGTCGCCGGCTCGGGCTACGGGTCGTTCGCGTTCGACACGGACGGCCTATGCACCCCAGGCGGAGCGCCCGTGCCGGCCGAATGCCCGTTCGGTCCGGGAACCATCGGAGCCTACTTCGGGCCCGATGCCGAACTGACCCCTGACCCTGCCAGCACCGACGACGGCACCGTCGTTTTCCCAATCCCGCTGCAGCCTGGCCAGTACACGTACTTCTCGCTGGAGGCCCCGTTCTCCGGCGCGACGATCGTGGCGGGAAGTGGGAACGACGTGATCGAAACCTCCCTCGCGGACGGGACCAATATTGGTCGGCATGTCGCCGACCCGGGCCCCGTGAATGTGACCGACACCGCGACACTCCGCGGAGTCAATGCCAGTAAAGCTCCCGCCGGCAAGAAGGTCGCTTATCACCTCTACTCCGACCCAGGTTGCACCCAGGAGATTCTGGTCGCGGGCAAGCCGGCCGGCGGTGAAAAGGAAATCGTGACCGAAGGCGTCCTGCCGGCCTCCGAACCGGTTGGCGCTGCGCTAGCGACCAACGCCGTCTACTACTGGAAGGCCTCCTACGAAAGCGATCCCGAAAACAGCGCCGTCTCAGGCAACTGTGGCGATGAGACGATGACGTTCGGCACGCCCCCGTCCAAGCCGCAGCCCGCGATCGCGACGACCCTGACGGCCACCGGTGCGGCACACGGAGCCCAGATCACGGTACCGCCGAGCACTCCGGTCACTGACACCGCCTCGGTCACTCTGAACGGGGCGCCGCAGAGCGGACGGGTGACCTACTACGTGTTCAGCGATCCCGGTTGCCACTCGCAGGCGCCGAATGCGATCCTTGGCGGCTCCGTTGCCGCGAATGGTCAGTACGCGCCCTCGGCGGCGGTCGCGCTGCCGCTCGGCACGTACTACTTCCAGGCGATCTACTCGGGCAACGCCGGCACGCTCGGCGGTCGCTCGGCGTGCGGCGCCGAGGTGCTCAACGTGGTGCCGCCGTGCGCTTGCGCGTCGGTCAAGACTTACATGAACAACTTCCACATTTTCGGCGCAGGCAGCACGCGTTTGGAGATGCAGTTGAACATCGCGATCGAATGCACCACCGGCTCGGGCAACGGCTGCGCCGGCGAAGTGCTGGTCCGTGCCCCGAAGGGCGCGAAGTTCATCGACACCGCAAAGCACCCCAAGGGCGTCAAAGCAGCCAAGCCGAGCGACACGTTGAAGTTCACGTGCGCGGGATCGTGCGCGACGCGCACGATCGAGCGGGCCACGCTCACGTGGCTGGCCCTCAAGACGAAGACCAAGAGGCACGGCAAACACAAGACGACGATCACGAGGCCGATCGCTTCGTTCCTCCCTCAGGGCCGTGCCAACAAGAACAAGGTCGTCACGCTCGAAACGGTGTGCTTCGGTCCCAACGGGGCGATCGTAAGAGGCAAGTCGAAGTTGACGATTCACTTCGACAAGCACGGCCAGGTCGAATACAAGAAGTCGGACCTGAATGGTGACGGTCGCCCCGACGGCAGGCAGCTCACCGACTTGACCGGCTTCTGAGAGCGGCGGCGCGCGGCCCGGGCAATACCGGGTCGTGCTATGCCGTCCGCTCGGCTGGTACGCCGGTCGGCGGGCGATCCGAGGGTACGACCGTCAGCGCTTGAGCATCACATACACGACGCTGGTCGCGAACGCGATCTGGCCGAACGCGAGCGCCGTGCCGAGGTTCGCGGCGCCGAGCGCCCCCACGAGGGCGCTCGCGAGCACGAACGCACCGACCATCGTGAGCAGGTCGCGCGCCATCGGTCAGTCGCCCTCACCTGCGGCTGAGGCGGGCAGGTCGGCGTGGGAGCTCGGTTGCTCACTTGAAGTCCGGTTCGCCTCGCCAGCAAGTTCGAGCGTGATCACGAGCGCCTGCGTATCGAGTCCCGGATCCTGCTGTTCGAGCAGGCGTTCGCCCGCGCGACGTCCGCCCACAGCCCGCAGGCCCCGCTCCCCGTGCTCCTCGGCGAAATCGAGTAGCGCGCCCGCGCGTCGCGCACGCAGACGCCTGCTGGCCACATCCAAGCCTTTGCGGTGCTCCTCAAGCGCCGCCATGAGCTCCTCGATCCCCCGCGCCGGTGGCAACGAGCAGACGGCAAGCACCCTGGTGTTGTCCCCCCCGAGTGAGCGCAACGCGGCGCTGAGATCGCGCCTGGTGGCGAGCGCTATCTGACCGAGATCGGCCTTGGTGACGACGAGCACGTCAGGAGTTTCCATGATCCCCGACTTCAGGAACTGCAGTACGTCGCCGCTCCCCGGCTGTACCACCACCGCCACCGTGTCGGCGACGTCGGCGACCTCGGTCTCGGCCTGTCCCACGCCCACGGTCTCGATCACCACCACGTCGAAGGTCGCGGCGAGCGCTTGCGCGGCGGCGCGTGTGGCGCGCGCCAGGCCGCCGAGGCGATCGCCCGCCGCCGTGGAGCGGATCAGCACGCCCTTGTCGGCGGGGTCGAACTCGATGCGCGCGCGGTCGCCGAGCAGCGAACCGCCCGAGCGGCGCGAGCTCGGGTCCACGGCGAGCATCGCCACGGTCTTGCCCTGCTCGCGCCACGTGTGGAGTAGCGCTGAGAGGAGCGTCGACTTGCCGGCGCCGGGCGGGCCGGTGACGCCCACGATGTGGCCCGACGCCTCGCCGCCGAGCGCCGCAGGGGAGACCTCCCGCAGCAGCGCCACAGCCTGCTCGCGGTCGGTGGGGGCGCTGCTCTCGAGCAGGTTCAGCACGGCCGGGGCGGCGCTCAACTCGCGTGCGCGCAGGCGGCGGCCGAGGTCTGCGCCGTTCATGAGGGTTCGACGCCGAGCGCTGTCAGCACGGCCTCCTCGACCTGCATCATGCGGTCCGATTGCAGCCAGCCCAGGTGCTCGACAAGGCCGCCCTCGGAGAGCGTGTAGATGTCGTGACCCAGGACGAAGCTGGCGTCCGGCAGTCCCTCGACCTCGCCGTGGTCGAGCGGGACGACCGTCTCGATCGCTCGCTCACGCGCCACGCTCGTGATGCGGGCGACGATTGGGTTCAGCTTCAGCGTCACCAGCCTGGAGGAGACGATCACCGCCGGCTTGCGGCCGGCATCGGGCAGATCCGCCATCCAGACCGCGCCGCGGCGGTACACGTCAACCCTCTTCGGCGGCGATACGTTCGCCGGTCAAACGCAGAGCGCCACGCCGCCACGCGGGTCCCTCCACGTCCTCGCGGTCGAACTCTTCGAACTCGGCCATCAGCTCCTCTTCGTGACGCACGCGGTCGGCCGCCGCTACGAAGGCCTCGACTATCGCCCGCACGAGTACGCCGTCTGTGGTGTCCGGAGCGAGCTTGCGCAGGCGTCGAAGCAGTGCCAGCTCGAACTCGTTTCCGAGATGGGCAGACAGTTCGGTGTCGTGCGTGGCTACGTCGAAGCTCTCGCGTGCCCGCTTGAGTCGCTCGCCGAACTCACTCGGCGCCCGGAAGCTGTAGGTCTTGTCGGCGACCGCCATAGACAGAGTGTAGACGGATCGTGGACGGATTGCTACGCTGCTGTGGGCACGCCGTTGCGCTCGCCCACGATCTCCACGATGTCGCGCATGATGCGGTTGATATCGAAGTCCTTGGGCGTGTAGACGGCCGCCACCCCAGCCTTCTTCAGCGCGGCCACGTCCTGCTCGGGGATGATGCCGCCCACCACCACCGGAGCGTCGACGCCCGCCTCGCGCAACGCGTCGATGACTGCCGGGATCAGCTCGCGGTGCGAGCCGGAGAGGATCGACAGGCCGATCACGTGCACACCCTCCTGCAGCGCCGAGGCGGCGATCTGGGCGGGGGTGAGGCGGATGCCTTCGTACACCACGTCCATACCCGCGTCGCGCGCGCGCACGGCGATCTGCTCAGCGCCGTTTGAGTGGCCGTCGAGGCCCGGCTTGCCCACGAGGATCTTGGGGCGACGCCCGAGCCTCTCCTGTAGGCGGGCCACCTCCTCGCGCACCTCCGAGAGCTCTTCGTCTGCCGGTGCCGTGGTGGCCTCGCCGACGCCTGTGGGTGCCCGGTAGCTGCCGAACACGTTGCGCAGCGTGCTTGCCCACTCGCCGGTGGTGGCGCCTGCTCGTGCGGCCATGATCGTCGGCGCCATCAGGTTCTCGTTGCTGTCCTCCGAGCTTGCGACGCGCGCCAGCTCCGTCAGGGCCGCGTCGACCGCGTTCTGGTCGCGCTCGGCGCGCCAGCGGCGTACCGACTCGATCTGCTCCGCCTCGACCGCGGGGTCGACGACGAGAATTCCTCCCTCTGCGTCCGCCGTGAGCGGAGACACCTCGCTCTCGGTGAAGCGGTTCTGGCCGACCACCACCTGCTCGCCGGACTCGATCCGCTGGATGCGCTTGCGGTGGGAGTCAACGAGCGCTCCCTTCATGTACGGGACCGCTTCCACCGCCCCGCCATGCCCGGCGACGATCGCCATCTCGGCGCGCGCGCCCTCCAGCAGCTCCTCGACAAGGGCCTCCATGACCTTGGAGCCCTCGAAGATGTCGGGGTACTCGAGGATGTCGGTTTCATACGCAAGCACCTGCTGAATGCGCAACGACCACTGCTGGTCCCACGGGCGTGGAAGTCCCAGCGCCTCGTTCCACGCCGGTAGCTGAATCGCGCGCGCGCGGGCGTCGCGGCCAAGCGTTACCGCAAGCGTCTCCAGCACGATCCGCTGCACGTTGTTCTCGGGCTGCGCCTCGGTCAGGCCGAGCGAGTTGACCTGCACGCCGTAGCGGAACCTCAGCCGGCGCTCGTCCTCCACGCCGTAGCGCTCGCGACCGAGCTCTTCCCACAAGATTCCCATCGCGCGCAGCTTCGCGTGCTCCTCGACAAAGCGCACCCCCGCGTTCACGAAGAACGAGATGCGCCCGAACACGTCACCCATCGGATCCTGCGCACGACCAGGTGGGCACGCAGCCCCAAGGCCTGGGTCAGACTGTGCCCCCCCCAGGCGTTCGCGCGTCGCGTCGAGCACGGCGATCGCGTTGCTCATCGCGTAGGCGATCTCCTGCACGGGCGTCGCGCCCGCCTCCTGTAGGTGATACGAGCAGATGTTGATCGGGTTCCACTTCGGCACATGCTCGACCGTGTAGGCGATCATGTCCGCGATCAGGCGCATCGAGGGCGCCGGGGGGAATGCGTAGGTGCCGCGTGCCAAGAACTCCTTGATGATGTCGTTTTGGGTCGTTCCCGTGAGATTCCGTTGCTCGGTGGGTGGGTCCTGATTTTCGCCCGCCACGATGTACAGCGCGAGCAGCCACGCCGCGGTCGCGTTGATCGTCATCGACGTATTCATCTCACCGAGCGGTATCCCGTCCATCAAGGCGGCCATGTCCCCACGATGGACCACCGGCACCCCGACCTTGCCGACCTCGCCGCGCGCCAGTTCGTCGTCGGGGTCGTACCCCGTCTGCGTGGGCAGGTCGAATGCGACCGAGAGCCCAGTCTGGCCCTTGGCGAGATTACCCCTATACAGCTCGTTCGACGCCTTCGCGGTCGAGTGCCCGGCGTATGTGCGCATCATCCACGGGCGGTCACGCTCGGGTAGATGCGGGGAGTGCTCGTCGCTCACAGCGTCAATTGTATGTCGGCGGTCTATCCTGGCGCGGTATGAGCGAGACGATCGAGTTGCCACGAACGGGTGGGCCGGGCACGGGCGCCGGTGGCTCGTGGCGGGTGATCGTGCGCAACGACAACCACAACACCTTCGATCACGTCGCCCGCACGCTCGCGCGCTTCCTCCCGGGGATGACGCTCGAGCGCGGCCACGAGATCGCGGGCACCATCCACAACTCCGGTCAGGCGATCGTCTACAGCGGCCACCAGGAGGCCGCCGAGCACTACTGGGAGCTACTGAAGGGCGCGGGGTTGACGATGGCTCCGCTCGAGCAGTGCTGAGGGGTCGGTAGTCGCCTTACGCCGGGCTGCCGCGCAGTGCCCAAGCGGCCAGGAATGGGTCGGTGAGTTCCACGCGTCCACCGGCGTGGACGAACAGGTCTCCCTGGGCGGCCAACTGGTCGCGGGTGTCGACCATCGAGCTCTTTGGCATCTTCGCCTGTGCGAGGGCGGCCACGCGAAGCGGGTGTGATTGGCCTGTGGCGACCACTCTCACGAGCTTACGCTGGTTGGCCGAGATCGAGTCCCAAGTGCGTTGTAGGCCATCTGACGCCTCGGCGAGCGCGGAGACTTGGGCAGTCTGAATCTCGGCCTCGCCGATAAGGACGCCGTCTGTCGATTGCTCCCACAGGAAGTGGGCGATCATCATCGCTCGCTGTGGGTGGCCGTGGGCAAGTGCCGCGAGCATGTCGGGAACGGACGGCTCGCATGCGCGATGTGCCGCTGAGAAGCGCCCTTCGACGTATTCAGCGATGTCGGCGGGCGCAAGCGGACCGACTCTCACTGCGCGGGCCTGCTCGAAGAGCGGGCGCCGACGGTCACCGAACAGTGCGTCCATCATGCCGGCATGGCTGCCCGCGAAGAGATAAGAGGCGGCGCCCGAGTGATGTTGGATGTGGCTGCGCAATACGCCGTCGAGATCCGGCTGAGCGGTGAGCATCTCGTGGAACTCGTCGTACACGATCAGGCAGCGACCGCCGGTCCGCTCATGCAGGCGCTGTGGCGCCTCGAGCAACCCGTGCAGCCGAGCGAGCGAGCCGGCGTGTGCTGTCGAGGGTGTGAGACCAACGCTCGCCACGCCAGGCACCCCGAGCGTCGCGCTGGGCTCGATGCGGCGTCGCACCGCATGCCAGGCACGGCGCAGTCCACCGGTGAAGGCGGCATCGTAGGCTGACTCGATGCGCTGCACGACATCCTCGATGCCGGTCACCCTGGAGAGGTCGACATAAGCCACCGAGAAATCGTGATCGTCCTTCATCACCTGTCCCAGGCGCCCGATGAGTGTCGTCTTGCCGTACCTGCGCGGCCCCGTCAGCCGGGCTGACTGGCCGGCGTCGGCGAGCGAGACGAGCAGGGAGAGCTCCTCGTCGCGGTCGATGAGATCCTCGGGCGGCAAGGGGCGGTCATAGATGAAGGGGTTGGGCATGGGCCTGGGAAAGTAGCGGTACGGGACAAGCGTACCATTTGGTACGGATAATCCGTACCAATAGTCCCTCCTATAGCCTTCGTCCCCATGACCCGCTCGCGACCATCGATTCGAAAGACCTTGCTGTGGGGTGTGCTCGGGCTCGCCGTGGTCGTCGTCGTGCTCAACTGGACATATGGGCGGCTGCCAGTCACACCCAAGCCCACGGGCAGCTTCATCCAGCTCTCCGGCCTCAAGCTGCGCTACGTCGAACGTCCAGGACCCGAACCGGCGGTTCTCCTGATCCATGGTCTGCCCGGCACCGCCGAAGACTTCGAAAACGTCACCCCGTTGCTGGCGGGCCATCGCACGATCGCGATCGACCGTCCTGGCTTCGGCTTCTCGACAGGCGGCTACTTCTCCTTCGACCGCCAGCTCCAGGCTGTGCACGAATTGATCGAACGCCTCCATCTCGGGCGTCCGGTCCTCGTCGGGCACTCCTACGGAGGCACGATCTCGCTCGCCTACGCCGAGCGCCATCCCGGCGGGGTGAGGGGGCTCGTGCTCGTGGATGCCGCGGCCGGCGATTGCCCGGCCACGACAACGCCTTCACGCGCGCGCAGGCGCGCTTCATCCAGCTAATCGAGCTGCCGGTCGTCGCGCAGCTCGCCGACGTCACGTTCTCCCAACTCGTGCGCACCGCCTCGGCCACGCCCGCGGAGAGCGAAGCGTTCTCTCCCGCGCCCGTCAACCCGCGCCACCGCCACCGCGTACTCGCGATCAGTCTCAAGCACGGCAACATGGAGGCCTACGCGGGCGAGATCCTTGCCGCCAACAAAGAAATCGACGGCGTCGATCGCGGCCTCTCAAGCCTTCGCGTGTCCACGATCGTGATCCAGGGGGCGCAGGACAAGCGGGTCAAGCCTCAGTGCGGCAGGAGCATCGCGGCAAGCGTTCGCGGCGCACAGCTGCAGATGGTGCCCGGCGGCCACATGGCCCCCTACACGCACCCCGCCGCCGTGGCTGCGGCCGTTCAGGCCGTCGCGCGCGGGTAGGCTCAGATCAGGTTGCCGGCGGGTGCGCCGTTTGAGTGCCCGTTGGACGCCTCCATGGCCGGCGGCTCGCCGTCGATGCTCCCGCCGGCGGTGCGATCCCACCAGCCATACAGCACCGGGATCTGGTACCAGCCGGAGTGATGCACCCTGAAGTCGGTCATCTCCGGGCCGTCCCAAAAGCGTTCCCAATCGATGTGCTCGTCGAAGCTCGCGAACTGCTGGAACTTGTAGCGGTCATCGCGCGCACGGTACACGGCGTAGGAGCTCGCTCCGTAGCGCAGCGCAACTGGCGCGATCTTATTCAGCGCCTCCTCGAAGCCGTTGGCCCTGAACCCCGTCGCGTACCAAGGGACGATCACCGTGCCTGCCATGAGTACCTCCACTCCTTTCGCATCACCGAGCGTCTGATGCCCGATAGGCAAGCCAGACAAGGACGCACCGACCGCAGTGTGCTCGGCACATAAGGGAGGGAGGACGATGTATGGCGCCGCCTATCGGGCATCAGCCACCTACCTCCGCGTGTATTGCGCCCGGGCCACTTGCCGTCTTGCCCTCGTCGTCGGACTCCGCGCCCACGAGGATCGAGATCTTGCCGAGGTGCTTGTTTTCGAGCATCAACTGGTGGGCTTCCGCTACGCCCTCGAAGCCGAGCGTGCGCCACAACACGGGGCGGATCTGTCCTGACTCGATCAGCTCGTTGGCCTTCATGCACTCATATGCGTTGGCGAAGTGAGACCCCAGGATCTCCTTCTGCTTCATCCACAGGTAGCGCACGTCGAAGTCGAGGTTGAAGCCGGTGGTGCCGGCGCAGATGACCACCTTGCCGAACGGCTTGACGGTGAACACCGAGGTCGGGAACGTAGCCTGACCGACGTGCTCAAAGACGATGTCCGGAGCGTCGCCCAGGATCTGCTTAACGCGCTTTGCGAATTCGCGCGACGCGCCGAAGCGTGCCTTCTCCTCCTCCGGCGACTCGCCCCCCTTGCGCATCATCCCGGCGAACTCGCCCCTATCGATGAAGTCAACCGCCCCTAGGCGCTTGACGAGCTCGCCCTTCTCGGCGGAAGAGACGACGCCAACGCAGTGCGCCCCGGCCGCGGCGCACAGTTGCGTCGCGAACACGCCCAGTCCGCCGGCGGCGCCCCAGATCAAGACCTTCTGGCCAGCCTGGAGTTTGCAGCGCGTGATCAGCATGCGGTAGGCGGTGAAGTACACCAGCCCGTAGGAGGCCGCCTCCGACCAGCTCAGTGCTTGTGGCCTTGGCAGCAGCTGCTGGGCTTGCACCTTCGTGAATTGGGCGAACGACCCCCACGTCGTCTCATAGCCCCAGATCTTCTGCGACGGCGCGGCCATCGGGTCCAGGCCATGCACCTCGGGGTCCTCGTATGAGGCCTGATTGCAGTGAACGACGACCTCGTCGCCCGGCTTCCAGCGCGTCACGCCCGCGCCCACCTTCCACACAACGCCGGATGCGTCAGAGCCGCCGATGTGGTGGCCGAACTCGGGGTGGTCGCCGTACTTCATCACCGACACCGGCTTGCCGAGCGCGGCCCACACGTTGTTGTAGTTGACGCCGGCCGCCATCACGCGCACGATCACCTCGAACGCTCCAGGCTGCGGAACATCGATCTCCTCGAGCTGGAAGGCATCCTTTGGCTCGCCCTGGCGCTCCTCGCGGATGACCCATGCGGCCATCGTCTTTGGCAGCTCGCCCGGCTCTGCGTCTACCTTTGAGACTCGTTGAAGATCGATTGCCACGGTGCTCGGAGACCTCGCGTGTCGGGGGCGGGAACGACACGCAATCCTATCGGGGGGAGAACGGCAACTCCGCCACGGTCGCACTCGCGCCGCCCTCACCGACGGCTACCGCGGCGCCGGGCTCGGCCTCGCGGCGCATGAGTGCCAGTCCAATCGGGCCGAGTGTGGGGGAGAGCACCGAGCTTCCCAGATGACCGACCGAACGATCTCCGAGACGCAGCTCGGTACCCGACTGGACCGGCTCGGACAGGCGCAACCCGCGCAGATGACGGTTGGGTTTGCCCCTGTAGTGGAGGCGCGCCACCGTCTCCTGGCCGACGTAGCAGCCCTTCGTGAAGCTCACCGCGCGCTCATTCAAGCCCGCCTCTTGAGGGATTGTGCTCTCGTCGAGGTCGAGCCCGTAGCGGGGCCGGCCGCGCTCGACGCGCACGATCTCGGCTGCCGCCTCGCTTGCTGCGACGGCGCCCGCGCCCATGAGTGCGCCGCGAACTACCTCGGTTGCCGAGGACTCGAACAGGGTGTCGAGCCCCACGTCTGTGCGGATCAGGCGTACCGGGGTCCGATCCAAGCTCAGGAGCGCGTGGGTGTGCTCGCGCTCGGGAGCGCTTGCCCCAAAGGCGCTCGCCGCGACTTCGTCTGCGTGCGGGCCGATCAGCGAGAGCAGCGAGCGCTCCAGTGTGCGCTTGTGCAGCTCCACCTCGTAGCCGACCTTGAAGCGGCGGATCATGTCGAACAGGGACTGAAGCGAGCTGCGCTCGGTGTCGAGCAGTAGTTCGCACGGCTCTCCGTCGGGGTCCTCGCCGGCCGCGAGGATACGCAGGTCGCCGAGCATCTTGCCCTTGTGCGTGAGGAAGGCCGCGTAGCAACCTTTGCCCGGCTTCATCCCGATCAACTCGTTGGTCACCTGGCCGTTCAGGAACTCGACGGCGCCACTGCCGGTGAGCGCCAGCTTGCCGCGCTCGGAGCGGTCCACGAGCCCGCACCCTTCGGTAAGCGTCCCGTACTCGTTCGCGAGTGTCGTCGTGTCCGTTGCGGCCATCGCTCTTGAGGATAGGGGCCTCGGTCGGCTTGGCTCGCGTTCGGGAGTCGGGGTGGAGGGGGTCGAGGGGTGGAG
>CAAGKR010348654.1_pt1 | contig 13799 bp, 12 predicted proteins | sample 2556971 | NCBI WGS metagenome assembly CAAGKR01 (sample SAMEA5207829, study PRJEB30636) | soil metagenome | biome: forest; feature: boreal; material: soil | place: USA | collected 2011-09 | depth 1 m | reverse complement strand
TCCTGCCGGTTCTGCCCTTGGCGTATGCGACGTACTGGTACGGCGGCCTGCCGTACTACTACGCCAATGACGTGTACTACACCTACAACCCCGCGTATGAGGGCTACGTAGCGACCGATCCGCCGCCGATCGCGGATTCGAGCGGAGCGGATTCCAGCGGATCCGCCGACGTCATGCCGCAGCCGGGCACTGCGGCGACACCGCCGGGCGGTGCCGGCGCGATGGCATCGGGTCAGATTTTCATGTACCCGAAGAACGGCCAGAGCGCCGAGCAGCAGGCCACCGACAAGGCTGAATGCCAGCAATGGGCCACGCAGCAGGCCGGGCAGGTGGCGCAGAACACGCTCGACTATCAGCGCGCCATGGCGGCTTGCGTCGAGGGTCGCGGGTACAGCGCTAGATAGCTCGAATCGAAGCCTGAAAAGAAAGGTCCCTGAAAAGAAAGGCCGCGCTCTGCGCGGCCTTTTGCTTTAGGGAGCTTTAGACATCCCTGCAGGTGTTTTAGGGAATCTGTCAGGCGATTTCGGGTAAATTGGGCTTATAGCATAAGAATTAGGGATATAATAGATAAATGCATAGAGTTTAGGGAAATTAGCATGCGGTTTAGGGAGCCTTGATGGATATTTTCCCCGTTGGTTACGCCCAAATTATTAACTCGGGCTTGGACGTCACACCTTTGAACCAGGTGGCTCGGATCGACAGCCGCACACGGCATCGCGCGGCGAAGATGGAGGGGCGCACCGAGGTCCTTACCTTCAATGCAGAGTATGCGCCTGAGGAAAGTTTCAGCGGCGGCCTGCAATTTGCGCTGCGCTACGAAGGCTTGAACCTGCAAGTGCTCGATGCGCTCTTCGAGCATTGCGGCCCTACGCCATTGGAAGAGTGGCTTACTCGCAGCCCAACTTCCGCGTACGCGCGCCGAGCAGGCTTCCTTTTCGAATGGCTCACGCAGACCCCCTTAAGCGTTCCGCCCTTGAGCAACAAATTCAACTGGGTGCCGGTTTTGGACGAAGACCTGCAATTTGGTCTTGGCGCGACGCAAGACCTTGATCCTAAATTTCGAGTTCGCAATAACCTTCCCGGCACCCGCGATTTCTGTCCGCTCGTGCGAAAGAGCGCTGATATTCGCGCGCACCTTGGCAAAGACTTGAAGGCCCAGATGGGTAAGATCCTCGCGAAATATCCGCCCGACCTGCTTCGTCGCGCAGCGCAGTACCTGTATCTCAAAGAGACTCGTTCGACCTATGAGGTGGAGCGCGAGCGTCCGAGTGCAAGCCGGACCCAACGCTTTTTGGATCTCTTGAAAACAGCCCCTGCCGGTGAGCCCCTCACGCAAGAGAGCTTTGTTCGCGCTCAAAACTCCATTCTGGAACCGCGCTTTCATGAGTTTGCCTATCGATCCACGCAAAATTGGCTGGGCGGTCATTCGAGATACCGTGACACGGTGGACTTCGTGCCGCCACGCCCCGAAGACGTTGTGGGACTGATGCAGGGACTCTGTGCAATGAGCGCCCGCGGTCGCGCTGCCGCAATCGCCGGTGCCGACGTAAACCCGGTTGTGCATGCAGCCGTCCTCGCCTTCGGTTTCGTCTTCATCCATCCGTTTATCGACGGTAACGGCCGCCTGCATCGCTACCTCATACACGAAGAGCTCTCGACACTGGGGTTCACGCCCAAAGGCACCGTGCTGCCAGTGTCAGCCTTTATCTTGAGTAACCTTGATCTCTACAGCGCCGTGCTCGATGAGTTCTCAAAGCCCTTGATGGCGCGCACCGACTTCACTCCGCCGCCGCCCGTAGTAGCAGTCACCGGCAACGACCCTAGGTTCTTTCGCTTCTTCGATGCCACGGCTCAAGCGCTGTTTCTCTACCGAGCTCTCGAACGCACCGTGGAACACGATCTCGAAGAAGAGATCCACTATCTAGTCAGCGTGGAACGGGCACGCGCGCGCCTGAAGGATGAGATCGACTGGCCTGCGCAATCGCTCGACCTATTCATCAACATGGTTCACCAAAATAACGGAACGCTGTCGAAGACCAAACGCGACCGCCACTTCACTTGGTTGACCGATGAAGAGCGCGATCGCTTCGTGAGCGAAGTCAACGAGGCATTTGGCTTCGCCGCACAAAAATGAGTACTACTCGTCCAATAAATAAGGAAGAGCCGAAACCTTCCCGATGGATTTATGGTTCGAAACCGTCCACTCATTCTCCGATGACAACGGTCGGTTGGGGCGCGCGATCATCGATCGGGCCATTTCCCAGGAGATGCGCGCGGCAAGCCGGCTGCATGGCACTTCGATGGATGGGGTTGGTCTCCGCGATAAAGCCGGAATTCGCTTCCCAGTGAACTTGAGCGGTAGATGGGGTCAGGTCGATCCCCAGCACGTCTTGGCGGTAGCCGCGCCCGTTGAGCTCTGCAATCCCGTTTGGTCCACCGTGAAGGACAGGCAGTCGGTATCCCCCAGCTGCTGCGGCGACAGGGCCTGAGCGGTGATGGAATAAGTGGTGGCTCCGGTGATGGTGACCGTTACCGTGTAGTCGCCCTGAGCCGTCGGCGTCGCCACCGCCGGTACCGTTGCGCATCCGACGTAAGTAAACACCTGGGAGTAGCAGCGCTCGAGCGCCTGGGCATCGAAGGTCAAGGCGCGCGTCGCGTCCGTCCGGTTGGCTCTCCTCACGTAGGCGGTGTACGACGGGATGGCGATGGCCGCGAGGATGCCGACGATGGCACACGCGATCATGAGTTCGATCAGGGTAAATCCGTTCTTCACGTTCGCGCCCTCAAGATGCCGGATGAATCGTCAGCGTAACGATCTCGGGATTCGTGCTGCCGGGAGGGCCATCCAGCACCGCGTCGACATTCTCTCCCACATACATATTGCCGAGAGCCTTCGCCGCGGAGCTGCCTGCCATGACGTGATAGAGGTGGTGGGCGATCTCGATCGCGCCGTTTCCCGGGGTGGCTGTCACCTGGCCGGTGACCATCGCGGCATAGGCGCGCGTGCTCCATCCCACGGTGGGTTTCAGGCAAACCGCCAGAGCGAACGCGCCCACCACGAGACTCAGTTTTGCTAGTTTCATTGACGTATCTCCCACCATGCGGTGCGATTCTTGGATGATCCTTTCAAGATAACAGGTTGAATGACCGGAATTGCGCCGCCGGTTCCGGCGCCGTTGACCCCGAGTCCCGGCGTCGATTCCGTAATGAGGGCAATACCCGTACCGCTCGTAAAGGAGCCGGAGCGGATGGTCGGCGCTGAGGCGTAGACCAAGCCCAAGGACATTCCGACCGGAGCGACGGCAACGGGATTGCCGGACACTAACACCGTATCGGAAGAGTTGATTTTCCCATCGCCGGTGGCATCGAACTGCGGTGTGGTGAAGGAGCCGCCGGTGGCATAATTGAGCACCATGAGGTAGGAGCTGCCGGAGGCATTGCAGGTGCCTGCCGCCGGGGGAATGGGCTGATAGGTCGTGAGCACGAGTTCACCGCCGCTTTCCAGACGCGGATCGTTGATTACCCGCTCGCCGCTGAGCAACGACAGATCGATATACCAGCCCTTATTGGTCGGAACCACCGGGGAAGTTCCCGTGATGTAACGGACCTCCTCCGAGCCACCGCTGACAGTCGTAACGGTCGCCGTATTCAGCGTCTGTTGCAGCAAGTTCCCGCGCACCAGCGGTGTGACATAGCTGGCAGGCGGATCATAGACGCCATAAATCGATTGCACGTTTTCATTCGTCAGGTCCGGCACACCCAGGAATTGTCCCGTGCCGAACATCACCATGGTCCCGAGAATCTGTGGGTAGCGTGGGTTCAGGCTCGCCACGGGCTTGGTGGTGATGGGCTGCTTGTTACCCGCAGCATCGCGCGCCTGGAATAATACCGTGACGCCCCACAGAGCCGGATTGGGGTTGGATATGTCGACGCGCCACAGATTGCCCTGCAAGTCGCCGGCATACACGATATTCGCGAGTCCGGCGACTTGGCCGCCGCTGTTCACGGCAATCAGGCTGGACAAGCCGTTCGCGGTGGTCAGATCACAGTAGGCGGCGGCCACGGCAGCGCACAAATCGACTTTCGCCACTATGGTGCCGTGCTGCGGGTCGAGCGCATACAGGAACGGCTTCTCATTGGGGCTGTTGTAGCCGTTGCCGACGAGCACCGACCAGCCGTAACTCGTGTTGGCTATCACCGGCATACTAAATCCCAATCCCATGTCCACATCCGTGAAATCCCACAGCACGGCGCCGGCAAGCGCCGCCTCGGAATTGATCAAGGTGGGATTCGAGACATCCAGCGCATACACGCTGTTGCCGCCCGCGGCCTCGGTTCCCACGAGCAGGCTGTGCCAGGTTGAATCGCTGATGAATTGGACATCGCCCGCCTGCGGCGACCCGTTGACGAAGAACCGGTGCTGAGCGTTGTAGTAGGGGTTGACGAGGTTGATGAGGTTCCCGTACACACCGCGCGGTATATAAGCGAACAGTTCCGTGCCCATGGTCGCGCTGGGGGGCGCTGATACATCGAACGCATGCAGCATGCCATCGTTGGCACCGATATAGAGAACGGGGGGACGATTCGCCGTGCTCGCCGCGAAACTGATGTAAGAGGCCATTTGAATGCCTTCGTTCGAAGGACCGATGTAGGCCGGATTACTGTCGACGATGTCGCCGAGGATGTGCGAGCGATCTCGGAATTTTCCGGCTGGCACTTGCTGGGCGGTGGATCCGCGCAGATATTGCAGCACGTCCGATCCGTTCGTGTCGGGCGCAAAGGCCTGAAGGTCTTGTCCCAAGACCGTCGTCGCACCTATGCCATTGGCCGGGGTACCTCCGGTCCATTCAAACGGAATTCCCGCGCTCTGCACCGGGTCCCAGGTGGCAATGATGCGCGAACTCGGCAATTCCGCGTCCAATTTGGTTTGCGCCGACCAATATGGCGCGGCGGTGTTGACGACGCCGGTGGTAGCATCAATCGGGTACGCGAACAGGTTTCCGGTCCAGTCCTGATCAGCGTCGGAGGTGACGAATTGCGACTGGTAGACGACTGAGTTGGCATTGAGGCCGGTGGAATTCACGGCCGCCGAAGCGGTCGACTGCGACTGGTCGAGAATCTTCGTGACGATGATCTGCAAATCGTTGGTGACGTCCGTGGGGCTGGTGGCCGGATAGTACGCGCCTGTCCCGCCGGCGACCGCCATGGCGTTCAGTGTCGCAGCTGCCGTGGGATAGGCGACCGGATCGGTGGCCTGTCCCATCCCGATGATGTAGGTCTTGATCCCGGCGGTTGCCAGCGCCTGTAGCTGGGCGATCGTATCGATATAGGCCTGGTCGTTGACGGTAGTGACGGCATAGCCTGCGGCGGAGAAGCTGCCGAGCGGAGGCCAGAGCCCGCCGCCCAAATCCTGTGTTGGCAAGCCGTCCGTCATCAAGACCAGGTAGCGTTGTGTGGTGCAGCCGTTGGTGCTCGGGGGGTTTGTCGTACTGAAGTACGTGTTCGCCTGCTTGATCAAACCCGCGATGGGCGATTGAACTGCCTGCGCTTTTATTTCGGGCGTGCCGCTGTTGTTCGTTTCCGGGGCCAGATAAGGAGTGAACGCCGCTATTGCATTCGCCACGGATGTCGGCGTCGGCGTGGCGCCGGAAGACTGCATATTCACGACGATGTTGCCGGCGTTCGGCGTCTGACCGGAATAATAGCCAAACCCGCGTTCCTCATACATTACTTGGCCCGAGGCAGGAACATAACCTGCGTTGGTGGGACCGGTAGTCCTAACACCCCAGCAACCTGAGGTTGCAAGTGGATACGATTCGAAAACGTTGCCTGATTCGTAATTCGCTAAACTGTTCGGCGCCGTAAACTGAGTAGTCGGCCAGACCGCTCCGTAGGTGATACACACCGGATCGGCATACCCACCCGGCGCGTAAAGCACGTCGTTGACCACTGCGTCGTCGCTGCTGGCGCCGACCACCATGTAGAGCTGCGTCGTAATATTTTGACCGCCGTAGAAGGTATTCAACGTGTTGCAGTCTTGCGAAACCAGAAACCCTAGAGTGATGTCGATGCCGAAGCAAGGATTCGGGACCAGTTCACGGTTCGCGGGGGGGGTGGGATTGTTCGTGAAGGTGAACGGACCTGGGTTGCCTGGGGTGTCGCTCATCTGGTAGACCCAAGTGGTGTATAGACCCGGATACCCCGTCTGATAGTCCATGAGCGCGAAATCCGCACTGGCGATAAAAGCGTTCAAAATCGACGTGATGCCAGCCTTGGCGACATTCAAGCGGCTGTCCGAGTTATCGAGCAGCAGGCCGCTGGAGTTCACAGTATAGGGCGCAACGCCCCCCGCTCCCGGGTTGACCGGCGGAGTGAAACCGGCCGGGATGTTGAAATTTACCGGCGAGCTCGACGTGGCCAGCAGCGGATGGCCGATCTGCCCGGAGCCTGTGTAGATCGCGCCGCTCAAGTCGCCGTCCATGGATTGCGAATTGCCCACCGCGAGCAGAATCTGCGGATGCGCCGGCAGCGTAATCGTCATCGGCACCTGCGAGATCTGCAGCGGCGTGGCTGGGGCGGCTGCGGCCATCACGTTGGATGACCATCCCCAGAGGACGGTGTAGACAGCGGCGACGAGCGCAAGCCCGATGCGACGCTGCTGATTTTTTGATATGAGCCTTTGCATAAATAGGTTCCTTGCGAACATGCGCTAACGAACAATGCTTTGCAGCGTGGTGGTCGATGTGTTGTCGGCACCCACACCCTGAGCGCTCACCCGATAGACGGTGACGGGCGGCGAGGCTGGATTGAGCGACGTGACCGAGATGTCATCGCCTGCGACGGCGACCGACGGTAAATTTTCGATGACAATCTTTGGCGTCTGCGCATTGGGAGCGGCCGAGGCCAACGGAGGTCCTCCAGAAGCGGCGTAGGTAATATAGGCCCCAGCGGTATTCCAAATAGCGGGTGTGACCGGGCTGCCGTTCGACAATAGCGGCGCGTACAGGCCGGCCGTATTGCCCGCGAAGTTGGTAAAGAGGCCGGTGAGCAGGCCATTCTCGGCGCTGCGCAATGCGGCCTCGGCCGCTTCCGCCCCCACCTGGCGATTATCTTCGTTGCGCGCCATGCGTTCTTCGACGGTCTGCATGCGTGCGGCGGTGACACCGAGCAAGCTCAGGATGAGCAACAGAATCAGTGCGACGAATAAAATGACGCCGCTTTGCTTCGACGCTTTGCCCGGATAAAATGGATGGTTACGCATGTGAGCACCCTTCAAGGCAGCGAATTACGCACTGCAATTGTTTGTTCAAACACTTGACGCGCCCGTGTGTCGACCGGAGCCGTGACCGTCGTGCCGAGCAAGTTATATGCAAGGGCCACGGGCCCCGTGTGGGCCGAGCCCGGCGCGCTTGCCGCCAACACCGCAACTTTGACGCTCATGACGGTATTGAAATCGAGCACCTGATCGGCGGTCACGTACTGACTGACGGTTTGCGATTTGTTGGTATCGATGCCGTAGAGAATCTGCATGGCTTCGATGTCGGGCACCAATTCGCTCGCGACGAAACCGCCGCCGGGATTGAGACCGGCATTCAGATCGTAGCTGAACAAGGCGCCATCGCCGTCGGCACCCTTGCCGATGTAGTACACGACCGTGTTCACGGGCGTCACCTCGGCGCCCGGTGAAAATGACAGAGGGAAGGTCGGGCCGCCGTTGCCGTTCGGACCTCCGCTGGCGTTATGAGTGACAACGCCCGCCCCTATGTTCGTGATCTGGAACACAACGGCCTTCGAGCAGTCGGAGATCACGGCCAGCTGATTAACGAGGAGAGGTCCCTGAGCATTGACAGTGAACTGGTTGGTGCCGTCAGCGATCGTGGAGACATAGACCGATTGAGCATTGGCGAGCGTGGAGCGCACCGCCAAGATATCGTTGTTGGTCAGCGGCAGGCCGATCAGGGTCGCGTCCAGGTTTGGAGAGGGTCCCGACGTGATCCAATGCGCCGGGTTGCCGTCGCCGCCCGCGACTGGGGCTGCCGCTACCGCATAGGCTGCGCCGATGCCGGTGCCGACGGCCTCGTAACCGTCGAGCGCCTCGTTGAAGCTGTACGGCAGGGGTGTGATTGGCACATTGAGAATCCCCTGCATGTTCGATGCGGTGGTACAGGCCATGTACCCGGCGCTGCGCAGCGAGTTCGAAATGAAGTTGAGCGCAAACCGGCCGCCGTCGGTGAGTTCGGCCGTCCCGGAAGTCGCCTGGTAGGCTGACCGCGACCCGACGAACACCGATATCACCCCCGTGGTCACGATCAAGGCCAGCGTGATGGCCACCATCAGCTCGACCATCGAAAATCCGCGCACCCGGTTCATAGGACGGTCTCCAGCGTGATCGATTGCTGGTTCGCAGCCGCGCCGTAGGTCGACTGAGCGACCGTGTCATCCCAGTAGACGTTGATAACGACCGTGGTTTGCGTGCCGATCGCGACGGTGGCCACCGAGCCCAATCCCGTCGGCAATGCGCCGATGGTCGGTCCGCCGGGGTTGCTGGCCGTATTGAGGCGCAGCAACCACTCATAAACGTCGTACGCGGCGAGCTGGGTGGTGTTGCACGTAACGGCGCCGGTACAGATGGCCGCGGGCGGCGCCGCCGTCGTCGCCGTCGCGCCCTTCGCGGTAATGTACGTCCCATTGATCGCTTCCAACCGGTTGGCGCGCATATTGTCCAAGATCTCGTACGCCAGTTCCGTCGCCTGGCTGCGCAGATATGCGCTGTCGTTCGAGCGCGACGAGAACAGCATGAGCTTCGCAATGCCTAAGAGCCCGATGCTCAAGATCACGATCGAGACCAGAACTTCGATGAGCGTGAAGCCGCTCGTTCGAGAAGCGCCACGCCGCAATTGATGTGTGTGGTTTGTCATAGGTGTTACGGGCACACCAGTGCCGCGCCGGTGACCGATAGCCCCGGGGTTTGCGATGCCGCCACCCGCCCGGTGGAATTGACTTCAACGTCGCGCGCAAATGCAGCGCCGCGCGTGTCACAGACTCGGATCGTCAGCGAAGGCACTCCGGCGCCGGTTGGCGTCACGAGCCCGCTCGACAAGAACGTAATGCCGGTAGCGGCAGGGCCTACCGGCGTCAGCGTATTGGTGCCCGCGAGCGGGGGAATGTTCTGCAACGGTGTACAGGCAGCGCCGCCGCAATCCGCATTGTTGGTGTCCACCACAATCCATCCTCCCGACCAGGGTGCGGCCGGAGCGCAAACCGTTCCGCCTCCGGACGGGCACACGGTGATGCCGGTCGGGGAGGCCACCTTGACGGCCTCGCTGCGCGCGTAGTTCAAACTCGAGACCAGGGAATTGACCTGCCCGATGTCGCGATCGTTGAGAACGAAGCTGCGAAACGCCGGCATCGCAATGCCAAGCAAGATGCCCGCCACCACCATGGTCATCAAAAGCTCGATCATGGTGAACCCATGGTCGGCGCCAGGGGTTCGGGTCGTCGATGTCGGCGGAACTTTCATGGGCAGGGATGGTAGAGGGGCAAGCTTGCTCGAAGCTGACGGCAAGGGCTCAAACGCGAAGAATGCGACGCAGTTCGCATACCACGGCCTCAAAAGGGGCCGCCGCTCATCAATCAGGCTGTTGACGTGCCCGATTCCGGGAATTGAATCAAGATCCGGGTGCCGGCTCCGTTCGCGCCCGCCCCCAGTGTCAGGGTGGCGTCATACAGGCGGGCGATTTCATCGACGATGGCGAGCCCGAGGCCGCTGCCATGCCCCGGCGAATTCGGCATCCTGTAGAACCTTTGCCGCACCCGCGGCCGCTCGGCTTCAGGAATGCCGGTACCGGTGTCCTCCACCGCGAGGTACGGCCTGCCATTGTTCCGGCCGGCGCTGACGGTGACGCTGCCGCCCGCAGGCGTGTACTTCAAGGCATTGTCGACGAGGTTGCTCAAGAGGTCGTCGAGCAGGGAGGGGTCCGCAAAGACCGACACGGAGTGCGCGTCGACGCCGAGGTCAATGTTCGATTGCAGTGCGCGGTCGAAAAACTTGGCGACCACCTCGCCGACGATGGCTTGCAAATCCACCGCTTGATTCTTGGCGCTCAAGTTCGCGGAGCTATCGGCGCGTGCCAGAGTAAGCAGCTGGTTGGCCGAGTGAGCCAACTGCTTCACGCCTTCCTGCAGGGTTATCAGCCGGGCTTTGACCGGCTGCGCTGCCGGTTCCGCTATCAGGAGCCCAAGCTGCGCCTGCATGCCGGTGATCGGCGTGCGCAATTGGTGCGCGGTGTTCGCAATGAACTGCTGCTGCGACTGCACCGAGGTGCGCAGCATGCCGAATAGGCGATTGAGCGTGATGACCAGCGGTGCGATTTCCCGCGGCACCGAGGTTTCGACGATGGGGCGCAAGTCGAGCGGCGAACGGCGCGCAATTTCGTCGCGCAGCCGTCTGATCGGCCGCAGCCCGAGCTGGATTCCGACCCACACCAACACCAACGTGACATCGAGCTGCACGAAATCCCAGAGCAGCGTGCTCATGAAACCGAGCCGCGCCTCCGGCTCGGAAGTTCCGGTCGTATCGGCCACGGTGATGGTGATCACGCCGGCCGGCGTATCGAATCGAGTCGTCAGGGTGCGCAGGCTATGCCGATCGATCTGCGTCAGCGCGAACTGTTGACTGGTCTCGCTGCTCATCGCCACGACCGGCAATTGTGCATCACCCGCCAGCAACCGCCCTTGCGCATCGCGCAGCGCGAACCTGATCAGGTCGGGGCGCGGTAGCGGCGGTTTGCGATTCGGATCCGGATCGAGCGCGACCTGGCGTTGCTTGATCGTCACGTGCGCCATCAATGCGATCGCCGCTTCTTTGAGGCGGCGATCGCTGCCGATGACGCCGGGCGCGACGTTATTGAAATAGTGCACCAGAGCGCCACATAGCGCGACCAACATGAGCGGAATGGCCAGCCACAGTATCAGTTGGCGGCTGATGGATGAGTTCACGCGGGCTTCGCTTCTTCCAGGCGATATCCCAGGCCGCGCAGGCTGCGGATGACGGCGGCCTGCCCGAGCTTGGCGCGCAGGCGCGAAACATGCACTTCCACGGCGTTCGGTGTGACGTCATGATCCGGATCGGCCACGGCCTGTTGCAGCCGCTCCTTGGAAACGATCAAGCCCACGTGACGCACCAAGCATTCGAGCACCGCCCATTCGCGCGCCGTCAACTCGACTTCAACGTCATCGATGCACATCCGCCTGCCAGAAAGCTCCACGCTCATGCGGTTGAGCTTGATGGTGCCGTTCAACGCGCCGTGCGCGCGCCGCATCAGGGCACGGCAGCGAGCGGCGAGCTCGGCACCTTCGAAGGGCTTGCTCAAGAAATCGTCGGCGCCGAGGTCGAGCGCCTTGACCTTGTCGGTGAGGGTGCAGCGGGCAGTGAGAATCAGCGTCGGCAGGGACTTGCCGGCGCTGCGCAGGCGGCGCACGAAGGTCAAGCCGTCGGCGCCCGGCAAGCCCACGTCGATCACCGCCATGGCAAATTCTTCATCGACCAGCGCGGCATGCGCGGCCTCCGCGCTGCTGACCCGCAGCACCGAATAGTTGGCTGCGGCTAGGCCTCGCGTGATGGCGTCGGCGACGATGTCATCGTCTTCTACTATGAGGAGCCGCACGGGACACTTAGGGTGGCGGCGCTAGCTTATGCGCAACACATTACGGTTCGCCGATCGCTTCGCTCTTCGGACCCTGCGGTTCGCCGCGGTCGGCGCCAAAACTGCTGCGCTGCGGCGGTACCAGGGCCCGCAATTTAGCCTCGAATGCCTTGGCGAAGGTTTCGGTGAACAGATGCGGAAAACCGTCCGCAGGCCGCTGCACGAGACCCGCGAACATTTCGGCATACAAATCCCAGAACTTGGCCTTGTTCTGCGAGCCGAAGACGCCGCGCTTGGTGCCGCGCTCGAAGCGCTCTTCCAACTCCTTGGGATCGACCCGCCCGAGAAACTCCTCGAATGCGGCGCGAGTGGCGCTCAAGGTCGCGGTGTTCTGAGCCTTGAGCTCACGGAAGTTCTGGCGAATCGCTTCGACGGAACCCGCACGGGTCGATGTGGTGGTCAACAGTCGGACCAAAGCTTCATCGACGCCGCGCGAAAAATTCAACGGCGATTCCGGGCCGTCGTTGGCGGGCGCCGGAATCCGGAAGCGGTTGCGAAATTCGTTGCGGCCCTGGTTCAGGTCCATCAAACCGAGCACGGCTTCGCGCAGCAGCTGGCCGGCCAGCTGCAGCGCCGCGGCACGGACCTCGATCGAGATGTTGAGCGGATCGATGCCGGCGCCGCGGCAGAAGGCGGTCAAGCCGACGTCGAAGTCGCCTTCGAACAGCACGGGGTTTGGTGCACGCACCGGCGGTGCGGGCAGGCCTTCGGTTTTGCCGCCTTCGACCTTGAGCGGCCGCGTCATCATGTGCCAGGGCGTGCCGGCGGCATCGGCCTCGAGCTCGGCCCGAGTTAGCATGGGCGGCTCGGCGCCGCCGGGGAGTGCCTGTCCGTAGGCGTCGCGCGGCCGGACCCCGGAATCACCCGTCAACAGATCGCTGGGCTCGAGCAGCTGACTCAAGTCCAAATCGGCGCCCAAGTCGTTGGCGGTGGATTTGGAGACCGCCGACGAGGCCGCTTTTCCATCGTAGGCCACAATGGCGCTTGCTTCGGGGGGAAAGTCGTTGCTTTTGTCGATGCTGACAAGCAACTCATATTCGCCCAGACGGACATAATCGCCGTCCTTCAACAGGTAGTCGTGATACTTGCCGAGCGGCACCTGAGCGCCGTTGACGTAGGTTCCGTTGGAGCTGGTATCGACGAGAACGTAGTTTCCGGCCCGAAAATCGACACGGGCGTGTTTGCCCGAGAGGTAACGCTCCGGGTCGGGTAGAATCCACTCGTTGTTGGTCGCACGTCCGATGGTGCCACCATGCACGCCGAAGAGCTTGGTGGATTGTTCACCGAGGCGGATTGCATGTTCGCTGACGACGCGTAAGCGCAAGGCCATATTCAGTCCCTCCCACGGGTCGATAGGTTTGCGCTAAGTGCCCGTATAATATGGTGAAATATTACCAATGGCTGGAGCCTCCTAAATGGCCGCGAGTCACATTTTCAAAATTATGTTCGTAAATCAGGGCAAGGTTTACGAGATCTATGCACGCAAAGTGAGTCACGGTAGCCTATTTGGCTTCGTCGAGGTCGAGGAACTGGTATTCGGCGAGCGCTCGACCGTGGTCGTCGACCCTGGCGAAGAGAAGATAAAGGCCGAGTTCAACGATGTAAAGCGCACTTATTTGCCCCTGCATTCGGTGCTGCGCATCGATGAGGTCAAAAAACAGGGCGTCAGCAAAGTCGTGGCTCTGGAAGGATCGAACGTCGCCCAATTCCCGGTTCCCGTGTACACGCCCGGCGGAGATTCCAACGCACGCAAATAGCCGCATGCCTGCCGGAATGATGCATGTTTAGCCTGTTCGGCGCGCCGGCGCTGTCCCAATTTCGCCTCGATCACAGCTTGCGCTTGCTGCGCAGGCAGGACCCACGCGTGACCCAGCTGTCCTCGCGCTGGCTGCACTTCGTCGATGCAGCGCGGCCCCTGGCCGATTCCGAAAGCCGCCTGCTCGAGACGTTGCTCACTTACGGTCCGCGGGCGGCAGCGCAAGAGCATCGCGGCCAACGAATTCTGGTCACGCCGCGCGTCGGAACCGAATCACCCTGGTCGAGCAAGGCCACCGATATTCTGCATGTCTGCGGCCTCGAGGCGGTCACGCGCGT
>CAAGKR010315989.1_pt1 | contig 13799 bp, 14 predicted proteins | sample 2556971 | NCBI WGS metagenome assembly CAAGKR01 (sample SAMEA5207829, study PRJEB30636) | soil metagenome | biome: forest; feature: boreal; material: soil | place: USA | collected 2011-09 | depth 1 m | reverse complement strand
GTCGAGGGGTGGAGGGGAGTCGGGGTGGACATGGGGGCCACTCGCTACGCTTCCCTCGATGCCCCTCGCAGACACATTCCAGCGCATCGTCGACTCGCTCCCCGACGATTGGACCGACCTGGAGCTCGACCTGCGCATAGCTGAGGAGTCGCGCTACATCGACGCCTGCGTCTATCTCGCCACGTGTAACGCACGGCCCTACTCCCATCACGACTGGCACTGGCGGCTGCTCGTGGCCCATCGCTTCGGCCACGCCGCCTCCGCGCCGACCGTCCACGGCACGCTACGGCTGCTCGACGAAGCCGGGATCGAGGGGGAGATGGTCCTGCGCGAGCAGCGTGCCGGACGCGTCGAGGTGGTGCAGATGTGGGGCCGCCCGCACTCGGTGCGCGAGGAGTTCGCGCGCCTGCGGGCGCAGTAGGCCGCTCGAGCTGCCTCGCTGGGACTGGTCGAGCCAATGGCACGTGTCGCGGCCTTCATACCGGACCTCCTGTTCGGCTCGCGCGTGCAGGCGGCGTTGCTGGCGGACGGCCACGAGGTCGAGCTGCTGGGTAACGGCGACGCTGTGCGTGCTTCGCTGGCCGGCGCGAGGGTGCTGATAGTTGACCTCACCGACGACGCCTTCCACGGCGCCGAGCTCGTGGAATCGCTGTCAGCCGCCGGCTCCCTCGAGGGCATTCGCACGCTCGCCTTCTACTCGCATGTGGACGTCGATGCGCGGCACAGAGCCGAGAGCGCTGGATTCGACCTCGTCGTCCCGCGCTCACGCATGGCGCGCGAAGGGGCTGGGCTCGTCTCGAAGCTTGCCGGGGACGGCGCTTCGCGCTGAGTGCGTCTCGGCGACGCGGTTCAGGTAGTGGTCGCCTGGCATGGACGTTGCCTAGCTCGGTGGCAGCGCCTCGCCGCCACCCAGTTCGGCGTGTTCGGCCTCGGCCGGATCGAGCGGGACCAGGGCCGCGTTGGGGACGCGCTCGGCAAGCGCGACCTTGTGGCCCGCGCGCTGGTAGAGCGCGATGCGGATCACCACGCCGTGGCAGACCACGAGCGCGGGCAGCTCGCCCCGCTCCACCTCGGTGAGGGCGGCGGCCACGCGTGTGCCCTGCTGGGCGAATGACTCGCCGCCGGGGAAGGCGAAGCTCGGGTCGCCACCGATGAAGCCGGCGAAGCCGTCGGGGTCCTCGGCCTGCACGTCGACGAACAGGCGGTCGGTCCAGTCGCCCGCGTCGGTCTCCATCAGGCGCGCGTCCTCGCGCGGCTCCAGGCCGATGCGGGCGGCCACGATGTCTGCGGTCTCGCGCGCGCGGCGCAATGGGCTGCACCACAGGGCCGCGAATGGGGTCCCGGCCACATCCGCGGCGGCGCCGGCCCCCGTCGCGGCGCGCTCGGCCAGATCGCGGGCCTGCTCGCGGCCGGTGTCGTCGAGCGGGACCGGCAAGTGGCCTTGGAAGCGGCGCTCGAGGTTGTAGGCGGTCTGGCCGTGGCGGGCCAGGTAGACGTTGGCGGGGGTCATGCGCGCCGTGATTGTGACGCCGCCGGCCGCCGGTCGTCGCGAGCCTCCGGCACGGCGCGCGACCGGCGAACACGACGAGGGGAGCGCTCGCCGGTCCGCTCAGGCCGCTTCTGGCTTCGGCTCGGCCTTGCGCAGGTAGAGGAACGCGTACAAGCCGGCGGCGACCGTGGCGCCGAGCAGCGGTCCGGCGTACCACACCCACCCGTTGGCCCAATGGTTGCCCACGAGCTGCGGGCCGAACGCTCGCGACGGGTTCATCGCCGCGCCGGTGAAAGGGCCGCCGAACAGCACGTCGATCGCGATCGTCAGACCGATCGCCAGCCCGGCCACGGCGTTGAACGGGCCGCGCGAGTCGACCGCTGCGCCGAAGATCACGAACACCAGCAGGAACGTGAGGATCGCCTCGAGCAGGAAGCCCGAGCTCGCGTTGACGCCGTGCCCGAGCGCCGGCACGCCGAGGTGGACGGCTTCGGTCGTCGCGCGTGGCAGCAGGCCCTTGACGAACAGCGCCGCCAGCGCGGCGCCGCCGAACTGCGCCACCCAGTACACGACCGCGAGGGTGGGCTTGATCTTGCGGGCGATCAAAAAGCCGAACGTCACGGCCGGGTTGAAGTGGCCGCCGGAGATGTGCCCCAGGGCGCACACCATCACGCCGATCGCGAGCCCATTGGCGATCGCCACGCCGATCAGGGAAGTGTCGGAGATCGCGCCGGCCGCCGCCGCCGCGCCGGCGCCGATGAACGTGAGCGTGAATGCGCCGATCATCTCGGCCACGGCGCGGCGCAAGGTGTCTTCGGACATGACCAAAACCTATGAGTAGGGTCGGACGGACATACACTGAGGCGATGCGCCGCAGGGTCACGTTCTCGCGAAACCTGACGCTCTCCTTGTCGCGGACGTGCCAGTGCTACTGCAAGTACTGCGCCTTCGCCACCCACAAGGCCCACCTCTACGCTCCTGAGCAGGTGCTCGAGATCCTCGACGGGGCGGCGCGCCGGCAGGTCAAGGAGCTGCTCGTGCTCACGGGTGAGCATCCCGAGGTCAACCCCGAGGTGCGCGCGCGGCTGGACTCATATGGGCACGAGGACTTCACCGCATATGTCGTGTGGACGTGCGAACGGGCGCTCGAGCGGGGACTCCTGCCGCATACGAATCTCGGAGTGCTCACACGCGAGGACCTGGCTCGGTTGCGCGAGGTGACGGCCTCGCAGGGCCTGATGCTCGAGTCGGCGTCCGAGCGCCTCATGCAAACCGTCCACGCCGGTTCGCCCACAAAGCACCCCGCCCGTCGCCTGGAGACGATCCGCATGGCGGGCGAGCTTCGCATCCCGTTCACGAGCGGCATCCTCGTGGGCATCGGCGAGACGCTCGAGGAGCGCATCGCCTCGCTTGAGGCGCTCGCGGCGCTGCACGCCGAGCACGGCCACCTCCAGGAGGTGATCCTGCAGAACTTCGTCCCCCACCAGTCCTACTACGGCCGCGAGCCGGCCGAGATCGCCGATGCCGCGGCCCGCGAGTACTGGCATACCGGCGTGAGCGACCATTGCCTCGACGTTCCGCTGCCGAGCTGGGCGAGAGAGGGCGCGGGGCCCGTGTCGATCGAGGATATGAAGCTCCTGATCGGCGAGACGCGACGCTTGATGCCGGACGTGGGCATTCAGATCCCGCCGAACCTCGCCGACTGGTGGAGCGAGCTCGTGGCCGCCGGCGCGACCGATCTGGGTGGGCTGTCGGCCAACGGCGACCACATCTCCCCGGAGCACCCCTTCCCCTCGCCCCACCAGGTGCGCAAGCGCCTGCAGGCCGACGGCTTCGCGCTCACCGAGCGTTTGTGCGTGTATCCGCAGTACATCGATCCGCAGTGGATCGCGCAGGGGGTGCTCGACACGATCAAGCTGAAGTACTGGAGCTTCATTCCAAGGCGGGGCTCCGGCCGTACCGATCCGCCCTTCCCGATCCGGACCGATCTGGTGGCCGGTGCGATCGAGAAGGGGCGCGACGGCCTGCCTTTGAGCGCTGAGGAGCTGACCGCCCTGTTCGCCGAGACGCGCCCCTCCGCGATCGAGGAGATGCGGATCGCCGCGGACGAGCTGCGCGCGGAGGTGGCCGGTGACACCGTCACGTTCGTCGTCAACCGCAACATCAACATCTCCAACGTCTGCACCGTCGGCTGCGCTTTCTGCGGCTTCGGCCAGTCCAAGCGCTCCCCCGACGCCTACCAGCACGGCGAGGCCGAGTTCGTGCGGCGCGTACACGAGGCGATCGACTACGGCGCCTCCGAGCTGTGCATCCAGTCGGGCATCCATCCCGATTGGGCTTTGGAGGACTACCTGGGCTGGCTGCGCCTGGCCAAGGCAACCGCGCGTCAGGCCGCCACGGACTTGCATTTGCACGCCTACTCGCCGATGGAGATCGCCCACATGTGCGACATCTCCGGTCTGCCCCCCTCAGAGGTGTTCGAGCGCCTGCGCGACGCCGGCCTGGGCTCGACGCCCGGCACCGCCGCCGAGGTCCTCCACGACGGCGTGCGCGAGCGCATCTCACCCAACAAGCTGCCGGTATCCCGCTGGGTTGAGATCGTCGAAGCCTCCCACCTCGCCGGCCTGCGCTCCACCTGTACGGTCATGTTCGGCCACATCGAGGAGCCTTGGGAGCTGGCCGAGCACATGCGCGTCGTGCGTTCCCTGCAGGAGCGCACCGGCGGCATAACCGAGTTCGTCCCGCTCTCCTTCATCCCGTTCCAGACCCTGCTCGGGCGCACCCACGGCGTCGAGGAGATATCGCGCGCCGAGAACCTCAAGCACACCGCCGTGTTCCGCCTGGCGTTGGGGCGCACGATTCCCAGCCTGCAGGCCTCCTGGGTGAAGATGGGCTTGGACGCGGCCACCGAGTCTTTGCGCTGGGGCGTCAACGACCTGGGCGGGACCTTGATGGAGGAGTCGATCTCGCGTCTCGCCGGCTCCTACCACGGGACCCGGCTCGATCCCGACGAGCTGGTCGCGGCCGCTCACGAGGCCGGGCGCCCCGCGGCCGAGCGCACGACGCTGTACGGGATCAGGCGCCGCTATCCGCTGATGAGCGCAGAGAAAGCGCCCGTCGCGGCTTGACCTGCAGCCCCGTCGGGCTCTACGCGGGCAGCAGTTCCAGCGCCTCGACGTGGCGCGGGCGCATCACGGTGAAGTGGCGGTGGTCGAGCGTGGCGTACAGAACACCGCTGTCGACTACGAGCGCCACGAGCGGGGTTCGAAGATTGCCTCGCTCGCGAGCTCGGAGAGGTCGCTGCGACCCGAGAGGAGAATGCTCCGATGCAGGTCAAAGGCGGCGGGATACGCTCCTCGTCGGGGCCCAGCTCGTGCCGCATCGCTTCACGGCAGAATTGCGAAACTGAGACTCCGCGCTGAGCAGCGCGGCGCTTGACTCGTTCGATCAGCTCGGGCTCGGCCCGGATCGTGATTCTTTGCATCACGGTAGGGCATGATGGCAGACAACCGTCAGCAGGTTGGTTCACAATGCCCGCGTGCCTGCGACAATCGTCCGAGTCACGCAACTCGCTGAACTCTTGACCGTGCTTGGCGCCAGCGGCACGGTCGTCGGCGGGGTGGTCGGCTGGCTTATCGACGCGCCGACATCACGTCGAGCGTTCGAGAATCTCGCGCTTGGAGCGACTGCGGGCGGGGTGGGCGGTTGTCTCGTCGCGTTCTTTGCTTATCTGGGAGCGCGGGTCGTTGGCAGCTAGGATACGAATGATGGAGCGCATAGCGCAATTGATAGGGACGCTGGTCGGCGTCAGCGTCCTGGCATTTGCCGCTGGCGTGTTTCTCGTACGCGTGGAGGCAGGCTTGGGCTGGTATTACGGCGTCGGACTGCTACTGACCGGGCTTGCTGTCCTGCGAACGCTGGTCCCGAGCGCTGGGCTTTCCGGGCGTCGCATCAAAGGGCCGTGGCGTAAAGACAGCGCCCATGTGCCGCACTCAACGGTCTGACAACGTCGGGCGGCGAGCACCGGCACGGGATGTAATGCTTTGGCGTCGGCCTGGTTCACCGAGACGGTGCGCTCAGGCTACACGACGGTCTGGAGCTCTATCTCCAGCGGGATGCCGTGGTCGAACCAATTGCGATGCAGCTCCTCGATCTTGGCGCGTGTCGGGCGTCCGCTGCGGTGGAACGCGCACTCGACGTAGTCGAACGGGTTAATCGTCTCGCAGTACGTATCCGCTGCCCGCTGTATCTCCTCAGCGTCTCGCAGCTCCCGTGCCACACCGGCGAACGTGCCGCCCCGGATGCGCAAGCGCACTCGTGGGTCGGCGCGGATGTTCAACAGCCACGCCGAGATCAGTTTGGCCTCGATCGCGGCCTCTGTGGGGCGAAGCATGACGATGTATGCCTTTTCGCCCTGTCGTACCACGTGGATGCACTTGCGTCGGGTCTTCCCAGTCTTGCAGCCCGTGGTGGTGAGCACGCCGAATTCGGCGGGTGGCCGAAGGAGGAAGTACGGAAGCATCATCGCGCTGAGGACGCGTCCCCCGTTCACCCCCTTTATCGAACGGGTGAACGGGTTGCCTTTGCGCTCTAGAGACCGCGCCTGGCTGTCGGCCCGCTTGTGCGTGCGCCCGCTCATGCGCTTGCGAACTGGCCGTGGAAGCTGAACGGGATGTGATGGGGTGCCTGCGCTCGCGCCAGCTCGCTCAGATCGTCGGCGTCGAGCACGAGCAGGAAGGACGTGCCGGTGGCTGCGTCGAGCACGACCGACAGCAGCACGCCCTCGTCCTCGTCCTCGGCCTCGGGAGAGGCGACGAACACGGGCTCGCCTGGATAGCAGTCATGCTGTGACCAGGAGCGGGTGGCGCCATCCACGCTGTCCACCTTGACGATCTGCTCGACCCACCCGTTCGAGCCGCCGCTGACACCCCAGACGTAGCGGTGGGGTTGCTCGTTGCAGCGCGCGTAGTTGATCCTCGGCAGCTCGAGGTTTCCGTCGGTCAGGGGTTTGTGGCTCACAGACCGGTCGGCAGTGCGCAGCCGGAAGCGGGTCAGCGTGGCATCGGGTATCGGCTTTCCGGCGCGCAGGCGGTCTAGGTACAGATCCTCGATGACGCCGGCGTCCGGGAAGGCGCACAGGTCGACCACGACCCCGTCGCCGTCCTCGTAAGCGTTGACGTGGTGGAAGGCAAAGCAGGCGTCCGTTTGGAAGCCGGTCATCGCCTTGCCGGTGGCGCGGTCGACGAGCGTGAAACGCGTGCCAAGCTCGGGCTTCCACTTGTAGTTCTCGATGTATGGCCGACCGGATAGGGCCAGCGCAAGCGGGTTGACCACGAGCGGGAACTCGGCGAGCACGATCCAGCGCTCGGTGAGCCCGAAGGAGTGCATGTAGGAGGGGTGCTTCACCGGTAGCGACGCGATCACGCTGGGTTCGGTGTCGCGCGGGCCGACCATGAAGAACCTGTAGCTGCTGCGCTGGCCGAGGTTGGCTGCGTAGTTGAGCATCGATCCGCTTGCGCGATCCACATGCGGATGAGCGGTCGTGAGCTGCCCGGGAGTCCTGTAGGGGCGCACGTCGGCCGCCTTCAGGGTGTGCGCGTCGAACTGGACCGGCAGCGGGGTCTCGGTCATCGCAATGAAGCGTTCGCCCAGCTTCATCACGTTGATGTTGGCGTTGTCGGGCAGGGCTTCGTTCAACTTGCGCTGCGAGAACAGGGTCTGAACGCGCTTGAACAGCGAGCGGCACGGGTCGGTTGCGAACTCGCCGTAGACCATCCGGCCCTGCTCGCGCGCGGCCCTGTAGGAGCGGCTTTCCAAGAAGCGATTGCCATAGGAGACGCGTCCGTCGTCGATGGTGAAGCGGTGCAGCATCGCCTGCCCGTCGAACCAGTGCTTCATGCGCTGCTCGCCGATCTCGAACTTCGCGGGGCCGGTGCGCAGCAGCGAGCCACCGAGCCAGCTCGGCAGCTTGCCCTGTAGTGGGAGCTCGTCCACGACCGTCTCCTGCTCGAGTGTCGAGAAGCCGAGCGTCGGGTCGTTGGTCGAGGTTGAGGTGGCGGTTGCGGTGCGCATAGACGGTTCCTCCTGAATGGTTCGGATCGAACGATACGCACCGTACGGTAATCTGTAGGCGATGTCAAGCCTGCGGCTCACAGAGACCTCGTACATCGTCCTGGGCCTGCTCGAGCAGGCCCAGCCGGCCACCCCCTACGACCTCAAGCAGCTCGCCCAGGTGAGCACGGTCAACTTCTGGGCCCTGCCTCACACGCAGCTCTACACCGAGTGCGCGCGGCTCGCCAAGGAGGGGCTGCTCTCGGAGGAACGGGAGCAGACCGGGCGACGGCGGCGGATATACCGCCTTACCAACAGCGGACGCCAGGCACTCGACGATTGGCGGGCCGAGCCGGCTCGCGAGACCTACGAGCTGCGCGACGCGGCGACGCTCAAGCTCTTCTTCGGCGCGGACCCTGCAAAGCTCGCGGCTGCTCAGGTCGAGGTGCACGAACGACGGCTGCGAGGCTGTGAAACGCTGCTCGCCGATCTCACCGACGCGCCGCACGGGTGGCGGCTGGCCCTGGAATGCGGCATCGGCCACGAGCGCGAGTTCATTCGCTTCTGGAGTGGGCTCAACGGAACAGATCCTCCTCAAGCGGCCTCAGCAGGGCAACGGCCCCCGCGCCGTCCTGCGCGCTGACGAATCGCTCCAGGCCCTCGACGATCACGACCGGCTCGCGGGAGTCCTTCGCGCGAGCCAGGTCGGCCATCGCGGCGACCGCGTCGGTCACGGCGAGCCAGGTGGCTTGCAGCTCGTGCCCAACGCCGTCGGCGCGTCCGCGCCAGTCATCGAGCGGGACGATGCCGGCGCAACCGATCGTCACATCGCACTGGCCGTGGCGCCAGGCGCGCCCGAAGCTGTCGGAGATCAGGACACCGACGCGCGCCCCGGTCAGCTCGTGCAAGCGGGCGCGGATACGACGCGCCGAGGCGTCCGGGTCGTGGGGGAGCACGATCAAAATATTGGGATCTATTGAATTGGAGGCGTCCACGCCCGCGTTGGCGCACACGAAGCCGTGGTGGGTACGGCAGATCAGCACGCCGTTTGCGGCGCGGAGGACTTCTTGGGACTGGTCGAGCACCACCTGGATCGCGCGCGGGTCCTTGTCTTGGCCGCGAACTTCGGCGGTGAGAGTCGCGGCGAGCTCCCGCGCGCGCGCGTGGGCCTCGACTTTTCGCAGGTCCACCACCGCGCCCTCGGCCTTGGAGACGACCTTGTGCGCGATCGCCACGATCTGGCCGTCCTGAAGCGGTCGGACCGGGTGCTCGACATCGAGCGCCGCCGCGATCAGCTCGGCGAGGTCGGCGCCGAGGACGACCTCCGGGAGGCCGCTCAGGCTGCGGGCCGCGAGCTCTGCCAAGGCTGTTCTCCGAGGCCGAGAACGGCCCGTGTGCGCGGTGCTCTCACTCGTGTGCCCGCCAAGCGCTCGCGCAGCACTAGCAGATCGTCACCGGTATCTATGTCCAGCAGCAGAGATGCGGCCCGCTGGATCCGGCAGCTGATGCCGTTCTCGTGTGCCAGGCGCTCGTGGCGGGCGCGGCTGTCCGGACCGAAGCTGGGGGGGATGGCATTCGGCGGTGTGAGCAGCAGGCCGTTGGTGCCGGTCCCGTGGCGATCGGGGATCACGACGACCTCCTCGCATGCGCCGCGCAGCAGGGCTCCGAGCTCAGCGGGGTCCAGGGCCGGACAGTCACCGGGGATGCATAGCACACGCTCGGTTGCCTCCGTCAAAGCACGCTCTATTCCGAGCGAAACGGCGGCGCTCTGGCCGCTCTCGGCCGCGTCTGCGACGACCAGCGCCCCGGTGTAGCCGGCAGCGGCTGTGACCGACGGCTCGTTGGTGACGACTATCGTGAGCTCGATGGCGCTGCAGCGGGAGAGTGCGACGAGCACGTCACCGACCATCGCTCGCGCAAGATCGAGGCGCAGCTGCTCTGTGACGCTCTCGCCCAGGCGCTGCTTGGCGAGCGAGAAGCGCTTGACTGGGAGGATCGCGGCGGTGCGCATATGCGCAAAGCCTATCCAGCGCGCAGTCTTGCGCCGGGGGCGGGTTAGTGAGAAACAGCGTTGACGGCGGCCTATGATCCGGTAGCATCGAGATGCGAAGTTTCATGGATTGAACGGGAAGATGCCCAGCATGCTTGGCGGCACGTCATCGATCTTGATCAGAACCGGGACGCGGCGTTTTGCTTCCGTGGGTGTGTCGAGCGTGCTTGCGTTGGGACTCCTGACCCTTTTCGGGGTGGAGAATGCCATTGCCGGGACGATCAGCGGGCAGGTAATGAACGGGTGTGGCAGCGATCCCGATGACTCGGGTAACAACGTGGAGCCGTGCGTGTCGCAATTTCTGGCGGGTGTCTCGGTCACACTGAAGCAGGGCGGACAGGTCGTGGATTCCAGCTCCAGCGACTTACAAGGCAACTTCAGTCTCTACGCCCCGGGTGCGGGCTCATACGAGGTAGTGGGCGGCGGTAACTGTGGCGAGCAGCCGGAAGTGCCAGTGAACGCTGGGTCTGACCAATCGGTCACACTCTTCTACCCAAACGACAGTGATGACTCCCCGTACGGCTCATGTACTTCGCAGTCTGGTATGTCGCCTTCGATCGATTCCGAGTCGGCTTCGAATATCACGTCAACCGACGCTACGCTCGAAGCGAAGATAAATCCCGAGAGTATGGAACGAGGTGCGGACTACCAGTTCCAGGTCGTCGCCAACCCGAGCGAATATCTGTCGGAATTCGTTTGTCCTACTGAAGGGTTTCCAGCCAACTCGTCCCTGTGTCTCGGTCTGGGCCGTCAGGCAGGGGCTCTACCGATTGCCGGGACAGGTGTCGGCACGCAGGATATGACCGTGAGTCTCGACCTGTCCGCGCCCCGGGGATGGTGGTCCGGGACCACGACACTAAAGCCGGACACGACCTACCACTACCGGGTTATCGCAGCCAGGTCGGTGCAGACCGAAGACACAATTCAGTGGGAACCGCCCATCGTGTACGGACCGGACCAGACGTTCACGACCCCTCCGGCGAAAGCACCGTTGATCGAAAGCGAGTCGGTGTCGCGCATAACCCCGAACGATGCGACGCTCGAAGCGCGGATCAATACCGAGGGGCTCGAAACGACCTACGAATTCCACATGGTCGGCGCGTACTGCGAATGGCCGTGTGAGAGCCCCGAATACTTGTTCACGCTCCCAGCCGGCAAGCTGCTCGGCTCTTTCATCGGCCAGAACGTCAGCCTCGACTTGAACAGCGCAGGTGTGCCTCCCATGCCAGTCGATACGTACTGGGTGACCGCGACCAACGCGGTCGGTACCACGACGGGCCCATCCCACACCTTCAGATCCGGAGAAGAAGGGGTCCAGCCACTCGCCACAGTCGCGCCGTCCGGTGGTGAATCGCAGGCGTCCACCTCATCGGGCACTCAGCCGGCGGACTCCAACGGCAGCTCAGGCTCCGCGCTGGTGCCGAAGACGTTGGCCAAACCGCTCACCAAACGCAAGCCTCACCACAAGCGCAACCACAGACACCATCGATCGAACGCCACGAGGCGCGTCCACCACAGGCTGAAGCGCTCGAAGCGGCCTTGATCGACCAATGGGATTGCCGGGGCGGGAGTCACCGCTCGGCGAGCGACAGCGCGAACGCGAGCGTCTGCTCTGCCACGCGTGCTCGCGCCGCCGGGTCGGGCATCGCGGTGTCGATCTGGAGCGCCGGCAGCGAGACCACCGGTTCGTCCGCGACCACGCCGTCGAGCAGGCCGGGGTGGACCCGCTCGTAGAACGCGGCCACGCCGGCAACACTGACGGGTTGCTCATAGGCCGCCAGGAACGCGGCCGTAGGTCCCTTGACGATCTCACCGCCAACAACCGGGCTGACGCACACGACCGGCGCGCTCAGACCGTCGAGCGCGTTGCCCAGCACGTGCAGGATCGGCCAGATCGAGATCACCGGGTTGCTTGGGCCGACGACGATCGCGCGCGCTTCGCGCAGGGCCGCGATTGCCTCCTGAGATGCGGCTGCCCGTTCGTCGTACTCGAGCACCTCCTCGGGCTGGGCGACCTCGGGCGCAAGCGAGAACGCCTGGGGGAGCCAGTCGGCGTCCTCCCCAGCGCGGAAGTGCACGGCGCTGATGGTGCCGCGCGCGCCGTCCTTGACCATGAACTCCTGGAAGGAGCGCCAATCGCGCTCGGCCGTGCATACCCACGTGCAGAGGGGATCGTCGCTCACCGGCAGAACCGTTGCCTGAACGCCGATCGCCGCATTCAGTCGCGCCAGTGCCTGCGTTGGGCGTAGCTCCTCATCCTCCTCCATCCGTCGGCGCTCCAAGCACCACGCGAGGTCGCGGTCGCCGAGGTTGAACCACACGTCCGCGCCAAGCGCGCGCAGGCCATCCATCACCGCGAAGGTGTCATCGCGAAGCCCCCAGCCACGCTCGTCGATCTCATCGGCCAGCCAGAAGGACACGAGGTCCGGGTCGGGGGAGACGTGGGCGCCGTAGATGTCGATGTCATCGCCCGTGTTGGCGATGACCACCAGCTCTTCGGGGCCGACCACGTCGAGCATGCCGCGCGCGAGCTTCGCCCCGCCGGTACCGCCGGCGAGCACGACGACAGCTCCGGCGGACGAGCTCACTCCCAATCGTCGTCAGGTAGGCCCGTGATCCCGATGCCCGCGTGCGTTTTGTGCTTGGCGTTGATCGAGATCATCAGCGCTGTCATCGACTCGGCTATGCGCGCCATCTCCAGGCGCCCGCAGTCAACGCAGCGCAAGCCCTCGATCCGCTCGATCAGAAGCGCCGCGTGCCGCTTGTCCTCGCGCGCGTCGCCGCACACGAGCACGTCCTGGTCAAGGGCATAGTCGAGGTCGGTCAGCGAAGCGGCGCTCACGGTGTGCAGGGCCGAGACGACTTTCACGCCCTCCGGGACCATCTCCTGAGCGGCCTGCGCGGCCGATCCCTGCCACACGCCGAGCATGCGCGTCGCGCGCCCGCTCACGGCTGCCGCGAGCGGGACGGTGGCGTCGATCAGCAGCTGTCCGGCCCGTAGCGACTCCTTGATGTTTTTGAGCGTCTCCGATTGGCTGCGAAAGGGGACGCTCAGGATCACGGTCTCTGTGTCCCTCACGGCCTCGGCGTTCTCCGTGCCGGAGAACGAGCCCCGCGGCGCCGCTGCGCTCGCGCGCTCGGCGGCTTCCTGCGCGCGTGCGGCGTCGCGCGATCCGATCGTCACCGGCACCCCCGCCTGCCCGAGCCGCACGGCCAAGCCGAACCCGAGCGCGCCCGATGCTCCGATGATGGCGACACGGTCGGTACCCTCGCGGGCACGGGTAGGGGAGAGACCCACGGCGGCGGAGTATAGGCTTAGCGGCATGAGATTCGAGGGCACCACAGCGCTCGTCACCGGTGGCGCCTCGGGGATCGGCGCCGCCACGGCCCGCAGGCTCGCGGCCGAAGGCGCCCGCGTCGCGATCGGCGACGTCAACGAGGACGGCGCGCGCGAGATCGCGGGCGAGCTGGACGGCTTCGGCTGCGCGCTCGATGTGACCGACACCGCCTCCGTGCGCGCGGCGGTCGCCTCGATCGAGGAGCAACTCGGCCCGGTCGGAGTGCTCGTCAACAACGCCGGCACCGACCTCTTCTCCTATTTCGTCAACTCAGACGAGGGCCTTTGGGACTTCGTGCTGGGCGTCAACCTGCGCGGCGTGCTCGCGGTCACGCACGCGGTGCTCCCCGGGATGCAGGAGCGCCGTGCCGGCTCGATCGTCAACGTCGCCTCCGAGGCCGGCCGCGTCGGCTCGCAGGGCTCAGCGGTCTACTCGGCCGCGAAGGCCGGTGTGATCGGCTTCACCAAGGCGATCGCGCGTGAGTCGGCGCGCTACCGCGTGCGCTCGAATGCGGTCGCCCCCGGCCCGATCGAGACGCCCTTGCTCAACGCCGCGCCGCGGGTGCTCGGCGAGCTTGGAGAGCGGCTCAAGCAGGGCATGGTCAACCAGACGGTGCTCAAGCGCAGCGGCGAGCCCGAGGAGGTCGCTGCCGCGATCGCCTTCCTCGCCTCCGAGGACGCTTCGTACGTGACCGGCCAGACGCTGAACGTGTCCGGCGGCCTCTCCATGTGGTGAGCAGCATGAGTGACCTGCCTGACACGGTCCAGATCAGGGAGGTCGGGCCGCGCGACGGCTTTCAGAACGAGCCCGAGATCGTTCCGACCGCGCGCAAGGTCGAGCTGATCGACATGCTCGCGCGCACCGGCCTGCG
>CAAGKR010300145.1_pt1 | contig 13810 bp, 11 predicted proteins | sample 2556971 | NCBI WGS metagenome assembly CAAGKR01 (sample SAMEA5207829, study PRJEB30636) | soil metagenome | biome: forest; feature: boreal; material: soil | place: USA | collected 2011-09 | depth 1 m | reverse complement strand
TCATGTGGTGTAAGGTCCGCGTGGCAGGCTCAGTTACGACCCGGTCGCTACCACCACCCCAGCCGGGCTGCCCGTCTGGGGACCCCGGTCCGCTCCCGGTTCTGTATTGAGTGGCCCCCGGAGGTTGCGCAAAAAGTTCTTGAGTTTTCACACCGTACGCTGAAGCGAGGTGGGAATGAGAGTCTTTTCTCAAACTGACCCACTACCGTTTTGTCGGTAGTGTCCTAATCCGATGGCTCTGTGCTCCCTCTGCGTACTCTGTGTCTCTGTGCTGAGTCTTTGTTAAGGTTATTCACCACTGAGGCACAGAGAGCGCTGAGGTTGAGTCTATGACCCGGTCGCTACCACCACCCCAAGCGGGCTGCCCGCTTGGGGACCCCGGTCCGCTCCCGGTTCTGTTTTGAGTGGTCGACCTCAGGCTTGAGCAAGAGTTCTCACAATCTCTGGAGCGAGAACCCGGTTCATAGAAGCTGCATGATGCAAATTTTCAAAGGGAGTTCTTGATGAGGTTAATTACCGCCGTTGTCTCAGGTCGATGGCAACCGTTATTCTGGCAGCAGTCATCGGAACAGTACGTCCTGAGTCTTTTCGTCTGACATTTACGAGCGTCTAACTGGAGAAACCTTGCGGGCTAAAGTGCTTCGAATCTGCCTGATCTCTTCGATCTGTGTGTCCGGGGCAATTGGCGCAGTGCCGCACAGTTCCGCGCAACGACAGCAGCGTAATCCCACCAAAAGGCCACCATCCAAACAAGGGCCAACGCCGGAACCAACTCCAGAATCACCCCCGGGCGAAGAGCCGCAGGAAGCTGAAACTCTAAAGATCAATACAAATCTGATCACCGTTCCCATCATCGCCACGAATACTGAGGGAACCTACGTGCCCGATCTACAGCAAAACGAGTTCAGCCTCTCGGAAGATGGGCTGAAGCAGGAACTCGCGTTCTTTGCCACCGTGAGTGCGCCTTTTCATGTCGTGTTGTTGCTGGATGCGAGTGCGAGCACAAAGGAGAAGTTTGGTCTTATTCAGCGAGCGGCCGTTGCTTTCGTAGAGCAATTGCAAAGCGCGGATCGGGTGGAGGTGATTTCTTTTGACGATCAGGTGCGAGAACTGAGCGACTTTACAAATGATAGAGCGGCGCTGAAGCAGTCGATTTACAAATCTACATCCGGCCAGGGCACCAAGCTTTACGATGCGTTTGAGTTGGCGCTGTCTTCGATTAGAACGATCCAGGGTCGCAAAGCCATTGTCCTTTTTACTGACGGCGTTGATTGGCATAGCGACCAGGCAACCTTCGATAGCACACTCCGTTGGCTGGATGAAGAGGGGGCCATCGTCTATCCGATACGCTATGAAACTCGCGAGGAGACCGAGCGCATCGCCCGTCAACAAGCGGAAGAACAGACCCGCCAACTACCTACGATTGGCGTTATTCACGCGCCGCCATCCGGAACGACCGCGCCGACCTTTCCTAGCGACGATCCTAGTTCGGTACCCACTTCTGGCCAGAGCAGCAAGACCGGGCCATTCGGCCTGCCGTCGCCGGCCGAAATCTTAAGAAGACGGCGCAACAGGGACCCCAATACTGATCGGTTTCCATCCCCCGATCGGCTCCCGCCATCTAGCGGTCCAACCTATCCGCCCGACCCTCGAGAGCGGCGCACCGATCCACGCGACCCGCGCGGTACTCCTGGTCCCTCCGGCGGCAATCAGCGCAGAGGTGACTCAATAAGCTTAATGCTCGATAGTCTTTACCTGACCGCAGATAGCTATTTGAACGAATTAGCGAATAAGTCAGGCGGGCGCTTGCTTCGGGCTGATACTCTCGCGTCTTTGCCTGACGCATTTGCAAAGATAGCAGCAGAGCTCAGAACACAATACGGGATTGGGTACTACCCGACCAATAAAGCGCGAGACGGTCAATATCGAAAACTAAAAGTCACGACCACACGCAAAAACGTGATTCTCCGCGCTCGTCCGGGCTACCGCGCGCCTGCGGGTGGGTGATGCTAAGTGTTCAACCAACAGGTCGCCGTCCGTTTAAAGGGGCATCAATCCAGCGCTCGAACTTAAGAGGCAGAGTCATCTTCTTTACTGCGTCGCACTACCATTTCCCGTGGTACATCTTTCAATTTGACATTTCATCAGCACCCCCGCTTTAGGAGTGCCGTCGGAAAGACAGCCGCGTAGCGGCGAAATGTTTATAGCGGCAAGTCTGTTGATTTAGACTCTCGGCGCGGAGCGAAATGCAGAGCATTGTGGGTCCGCGCCGAAACAATTTAATGGCTCGCGATCCACTATAAACATTGCGTCCCTCCGGGACTCCAACTAACTGCTTCAGTGGCGTGCGCGGCAACGAGTGCTAATCAGACGGAACTTACCTACTAATTTCGTATCTGTCTTGTTTGCCGCGGTTCACTCGTGCTAGTTTTGCTTGCTAAGAAACTAGAACAGACGTTCGTGTCCGTAATCCCCATTTCGAATTTTTCAAAACAATGCCTGACCGAAACGATGCCTGGGAATTGTTGTGCGAGTATACGCAAGGCGAAAGTTTGCGTAAGCATGCGTTGGCGGTTGAGGCCGCAATGCGTGCCTGCGTTAAGCGATACGGCACTGATAAAGATGACGAGGACGAGTGGGGACTGGTCGGGCTGCTTCATGATTTCGATTACGAAATGTTTCCCTCGGCGGACCAGCATCCGTTCACCGGCGCGAACATACTTTGCGGGCGTGGTTATTCCGATCGATTCATTCGGGCAATCATGGGCCACGCAACCTACACCGGCGTGCCGCGCGATACAGCTATGGCCCGGGCTCTGTTCGCTACCGATGAGCTTTGCGGTTTCCTGGTGGCGTGCGCACTCGTTCGACCTTTACGGAGCCTTGATGATCTGGAAGTTGCTTCAGTGAAGAAAAAACTGAAGGACAAAGCATTCGCGCGCTCGGTAAATAGAGATGACATCCGGCAGGGAATTGAAGAACTTGGCGTCGACCTCGATGAGCACATCCGCTTTGTGATTGACGCTTTGCGGCCGGTGCAACACGAGATTGGGCTGAATCGTTTGGAAACACTTTCTGACTAGGGTATGAACTTAACCGCAAAGGACGCGAAGATTGGCCTTGGAAGTCAAGGGCCTCTTTGCGTTTCTTTGCGAAGATCTTTGCGTTCTTTGCGGTTAATCTTCTGGCTTTAAGTTAGGTAGTGTTGCGTTGTGTTCCCGGCTGGGGCGGGAGAGTTTCTCTTCTCGCGGTGTAGATGGAAGCGAGCACAAAGATTGAAATGGTCAGGAGCAACGCGATGATCGTCGTGAGTGCTGCCTGCAACTTTCGGCGGCGCGCCGTGTGGCGATAAACGAAGATGGTAGCCAGCAGCACAGTTAGCGCGGGAAGCAGAAACGTTGAAAGAACGAGAAGTCCCGGGGCTGAGATTGGTTTGAGAGACGAGAAGACGGAAAGGATGATTGCTATAGCCGAGCCCGCCCCGACAATGGCGGCGACCAGCGAGGAAATAAATACCAGCTTCAGGCGCATTTGATTGTATCCTCCAGCGGTCTTTGTTCGACAAACTTAAGTTTGGCGGACGTCAGAGGCGCTAAGGATACCACAGCATTCAAGAGTGAAAGAGCGCCGCGGCTCTTTGGGGTAAGAACGTTACCGAAAGCATTCGCTAAGCTACAAGATGGTTACTAGAAGCGCCCTAATCTACCTGTCTCGCCAGGAGGGACTAAAAGAATTTGCCGTCCGCTTTCGGCCTTTCAAGAAATTAACGACGCGCTTCGTTGCCGGCGAAACAATCGACGAAGCAGTTGCCGCTATCAGAGAGTTGAACGCCGACGGCTGCTCAGCTTCTTTCGATCACCTTAACGAGTCAGTTGCCAATGCTTCTGAGGCCGAGGCGGAGGTAACAGAGTATCTTCGCATTCTTGCTCGCATTGACGACACGGGAATTAACTCCAACGTCTCGATCAAACTTACACAGTTTGGGCTCGAACTCAATTCGGAACTGGCTTATAAGAATGCTCGTGCCGTGGTCGCAGATGCGGCGCGGCGTGGAAATTTCGTACGCGTGGACATGGAAGGTTCAAACGTCACGCAGCAAACGATCGACATCTTCAAACGGTTGCTCAGCGAGTTTGGTCCGAACGATGTGGGCATCGTATTGCAATCATACCTGCGGCGTACGTACGATGATGCGCGGGAACTACTGAAGCTGCCCGCGCGAATTCGCATCTGCAAAGGGGCCTATAATGAACCTCCAGAAGTTGCATTTCCGGACAAGAAGGATGTGGACGAAAACTACATACGCGTCATGCAGCTTCTGCTTTCGAGTGGCGTCTATCACGGCATCGCTACTCACGATCCGAAGATGATCGAGGCGACACTTGATTTCTCCCAACGCGAAGGAATTCCGAAAGAAGCTTTCGAGTTTCAGATGCTCTACGGCATACGCCGCGATTTTCAGCGCCAGCTTGCGAAGGAGGGCTACAAGATGAGGGTGTATGTGCCTTACGGAAAACACTGGTATCCTTACTTCATGAGGCGGCTGGCAGAAAGACCTGCAAACATTTGGTTTGTCTTGAAGAACCTGCTGAAGGGCTAGCTAGAGAATGGACAATATGCTCTGGATTCTTTGGTGTGTGCTCGGCGCAGTTTTGATCGTGGCCGAGGTTTTCACCTCGGGCTTTGTGCTGTTATGGTTTGGCATCGGAGCCCTGGCTGCGGGCTTTGCCAGCATCGTTGGCATTAATAGTCTTGCGTTACAGTTTGTCATCTTTGCTCTGGTTTCGGTTGGACTGACGGCCGCATCGCGCACAATCTTTGTCAACTATTTTTCTCGGGAGAAGACCGGCGACTCACTCCGCACCGGCGTTGACTCACTACCGGGAAAAATCGGAACGGTTGTTTCTTCCAGCCGCGGCGCAATGCAGGAAGGCGCAGTCAAAGTTTTTGGTTCTACGTGGACAGCTTATCCCGCCGCGGGCGAGTCGCCGCTCGAAGCAGGCGAGCGCGTGCGCGTGGAAAGCATCGAAGGTTCCTCAATCTATGTTCGCCGGATCGATGAGACGTCTGACTGGAGACAGCCGGCGTTGCCGGAATAGTAAGCAGAGGATGGGCGAGTAGATTTGGGTAACCAGGTCCCCGGTGGATAGTGGGTTCGGTTTTAAGATTTAGCCTTCACAATCACTGAACGTCAGTACTGTGAGCGCGGGCGGCTCGCCCGCGATGAGCGCGTAGCGCGAAAAGAGACTTAATGATCATCTTGAGATTTGCAGGCAAGCTTCTCGCCTGGGGCCCGTTGCGGGCGATTCGAGCACCCCAGCGGGGTTGCCCCGCTGGGGACCCCGCAGCACGCCCGGGCTGCCACTAAGAAGCCGCTCGTCGACTTCCAAACTGGCCCACTGTCCTCTAGCTGGGCTCGGTATTCGGATCGTAAGTGTCGTCGAGGGTTTTGTCTTCTTCTGCAATAGGCGGGAGTTCAATAGTAATCCGGTCGCTGGCAGGATCTGCCAGTTCATCGCCGCTGAAGCGCGCCAGAATAACTGTAATATTATCCTCACCGCCACGGTTGTTGGCTTCCGCAATCAACTCGTCGCAGGCCTTGGAAAGATCGCGATTACTGGCCACAATGTTTTGAATATCTTCCGCGCGCAACTTTCCCGATAATCCGTCGCTACAAAGCAAGAGGGTATCACCGCGTCGCAAACGTATCCGGCCCGTTACAGGCGTAACGTCGCCTTGCGCGCCCAGGGCTTGCAAAATCACATTGCGAAACATGTGGGTCTCGGCTTCGGCTTCGCTGATCTGGCCCACGTCGACAAGCTGCTGTACCAATGATTGATCCTTTGTCGCCAATCTAATCTGATCTTTGCGGATGATGTAGCCGCGACTGTCGCCAACTTGCACCAGATCCAGCAGGTCGCCACGAATTGCAGCACCAGTAAAAGTTGCTCCCATGCCGGCGCAACGCGAGTCTTCCTGGCTTTTATGGTGAATCGCCAGATTGGCGTAGACCGTTGCGTTCTTCAAGCAATCGACCAGCGGCGTGTCCTGATCGCAACCTTTTTCCGAGTCGCTGCCCATTATCATGTCGCGCACGGAATCTACAGCCATGCGGCTGGCGACGTCACCGGCCAGTGCGCCACCCATGCCGTCGGAAACAACAAGCACCAACCCCTTCTCACCTAACTCGAAATTCGACAGGTCCTTTGGAGCGGTACCACCGTCGCTGCCCGTCCATGTTTGCTGTTTGGAGAGTTCGAGGACGAGAAAATTGTCCTCATTACCACGGCGGACGCGACCTACATCCGATTTTGCGTGCAACTCAACATTCATAAGGCGCGTGAAGGCGTTTCAGGAACAGTGCAAATTCTGTTGAATTCTAACCCGTCCGAAGTTTGGCTGTCACTTCCGTCTACTTGTAACGCAATTTGTTGGACTGCGTCGCAAACGCGGGGTCCCTGACGGGGCATCCCCGTTGGGGTGCTACTTACAGTTTGCGTTAGCAGCTAATCATCAGCCTGACTCAAATACTATTTAGCGCTCGATCGAGATCAGCAATTATATCATCCGTATCTTCGAGGCCAACCGAGACCCTTACGAGACCCTCGCTGATACCCAATCGCTCCCTCTTGTCAGTATCAACAGACGCGTGAGTCATAGTAGCTGGATGCGAAATGAGAGTTTCCACGCCGCCGAGACTTTCGGCTAGTGTGCACAACTTAACTGATTCGAGCACAGCGCGCGCTGCTTCCAGCGAGCCAACATCGAATGCGACCATGCCGCCAAAGCCGCTTTGCTGGCGCTTCGCTAAAGCGTGCTGCGGGTGTGACGCCGAGCCGGGATAATAAACCTTCCTGACTTTCGGATGCTCTTCGAGAAACGCTGCTACCGCGCGTCCCGACTTGTCATGTTGTTCCATGCGCAAGGCAAGTGTCTTTGTGCCGCGCATGACGAGCCACGAATCGAAAGGCGAAAGAATTGCTCCGGCGCTGTTTTGAATAAAACCAATCCATGCCGCATCTTCTTCGTTGTTCAACACTACAACTCCGCCGATCCCGTCGGAATGGCCATTCAAGTATTTGGTGGTTGAATGGACGACGATGTCCACGCCAAACTCGAGCGGGCGCTGAAGGTAAGGCGACATAAAAGTGTTGTCACAAACGACGCGCGCGCCGGCCCGATGCGCAACTTCCGATACCTCGCGGAGATCCGTAACGATCATCAGCGGGTTCGTCGGAGTCTCGACAAAAACCATTTTGGTATTGGGCTTGATTGCCGCCTCCACGTTCAGTGCGTCCGATGTATCGACGAAATCAAATTCAAGGTTGTAATTCGCGAGCACCCGCGTGAAAAGACGGAAGGTCCCACCGTAAGTGTTATCCGAAACGACTACATGCTCGCCGGCCTTAACCAGCCGCAGAGTAGCATCAATAGCCGCCATTCCCGAGGCGAAGGCAACTCCAAATCTCGCGCCTTCGAGCGCGGCAATGTTTTGCTCCAAGGCGCTGCGTGTCGGGTTCTGAGTGCGCGCATACTCGTAACCTTTATTTTTTCCGAGCCCTTCCTGCGCGTAAGTTGAGGTCTGATAGATAGGAACTGTCACCGCACCAGTCGTCTGGTCTGGTTCCTGCCCGCTGTGAATTGCTGTAGTTGCGAAACCCATAAGTTAGTGAATCGTAAATCGTAAATCGCGAATAGTAAAACGTTGGGGTGGTTTTGTAGCGCAAACTTGTCAGTTTGCGCCGCGACAAAGTGGATGGAGCGTGGCATGGTAGCCCGCGTCTTAGGCACTGTCAATCGGCATGGATGCAACGCAAACTGTTAGTTTGCGGCAAAGACGTCAGTTTAGTTACGGTAACTTAAAGACTGCTTGGCGTTCCCGACTATGTCCACGGCGCAAACGCGGGGTCCCCAACTGGGCAGCCCAGTTGGGGTGGCTAGACATTTGCGTTACAAAACTAACTCAAAGCTGGGATACAGGCCGCTTTAGTGGTTTTGCCACTACAAGGGATTTGCTAAATCGTCTGTATTTTCGCCTAGGCTTTTAAGTCCGTAAGGATGGCGGAACAGTTTTGTAATGTTATCTATCGGCTTAGCCGCAAACGCGGGTTCTAACTTCAGGTGTTGTAACGCAAACAGTAAGTAGCACCCCAACGGGGATGCCGGTCGGCCCCGCGTTTGCGCGCAAGCTAACACCCAGAGTCTCTTCAAAGCAGGACACTACCCCAGCGAACTGGCCGTTTGCGATACAACAAATTGGAGTAGTGGTACTACTCGAGTCGAAGGGTTTGTTTATGAAAAAGATTCTTGTCTCCCTTTGTCTGTTTTGGCTGCTCGGCATAACTGCCGGCGCTTTGCAGGCTCAAACCCTACTCGAGATGTCGCCACCGCCGCCGCCACCCAAGGCACCTACTCTTCGTAGGGTACTGGCTCCGGCTGCCGCAGCGTCAGCACAGAGTTGGAAATCGAGTCAGGAAGACGAGCCGGAAGTCGATGAAAACGACATTGTTCGAGTGAGCACTAATTTGATAACCGTGCCCGCAGAAGTCCTGGACCGAACTGGCCGTTACATTGGAAACCTGCAAAAGGATGACTTCCGCATTTACGAAAATGGCATCGAACAGGAACTGGCCTACTTCGCTTCGGTCGAACCACCATTTACCGTCGCGCTGCTTCTGGATGTAAGCGGCTCCACGCAGTCGCAGCTACAGGCTATCAGAAGCGCTGCTAATACTTTCATCCAGCGTCTGCGTCCCAACGATCGTCTTTTGCTAATTTCATTTGACGGAAAAATAAATGTGCTGACCGAGGCCATCACCCTAAGTGAACTGCGGAAAAAGAAACTTCGTCTCGACGCACTTAACGATGGCACACTGCTTTACGACACGGTTAGTTTTGCGCTGAACCAGCGTCTCGCCGGCATCAAGGGTCGTAAAGCGATCGTGCTCCTGACGGATGGGGTTGATGGCGGCAGCAAAAAAGCTTCATACAAGCAAACAATTCGCGATGCTGAAGAGGCAAACGTGGTTATCTATACGGTTCAATACAACACCCTGCCGCAGCTCCCAGAACGCGTGAGTCAGATTATTAATCCTAAGGTCAGAGAACGCGTGCGAACGAAGATGATCAAGGAATACGCTGTCGGTTCTACCTACCTGCGGTCTCTGGCTGAGAAAAGCGGCGGCCGTCTCTTCAACGCGGAAACCCTTTTAGACGTCCCACAGGCGTTCGGCGAAATCACGGATGAGCTCGGCCGGCAATACAGTTTGGGCTACTATCCCAAAGGCCAGGCCCAGCCGGGCGAGAAACGTGACATCAAGGTGCGAACGCGTTCGCCAAACCTCATCGTTCATGCGCGCGAAAGCTATGTCGCAAATGCTTCCAATCCACGGCTCGCCGGTCAGGATTAATCGGTCTCAGCCAGCTTTGCGCGCAGACTAATGGTTTGCGTAACAAGAACTGAACTTTTGCCTTACAAGAACTGGAATCGAGGACATGACCGATATCGGCTCCTCATTGACACTCGCTGGCGCGCAAGTTAATCTGTTATCCCGTGAATTACACGGGCTCAAATCCTCCAACTAATCCCAAAACAAAAGCAATTGCAGTAATTCCGGCCCGCTACGGTTCTAGTCGTCTGCCTGGCAAAGCACTCTTGGAAATCGCGGGAAAACCGATGATTTGCTGGGTTGTGGAACGCGCGCTCGCGGCCCGAAATATTGCTCGCGCCATTGTGGCCAGTGATGATCAGCGAATCCTTGAGGCGGTGAAGTCTGCCGGTTATGAAGCTGTGATGACGAGCCGAGATCATGCGAGCGGCACGGACCGAATAGCGGAAGTCGCCTCTTCATTATCAGATGCTGACATCATTGTTAACGTCCAGGGTGATGAGCCGCTGGTTTCGCCGCTAACAATCGACCGCGCAATCGATGCCATGGAAACAGAAGGGGGGAAAGGGGAAGAGGGAAAAGACCTGGACGCGGAGACGGGGAGACGCGGAGATGGAGAGACGGGAATTGTAACGACGTGGGAACCGATGGAGTCTGCTGCTGATGTTTTGAACCCTGACGTCGTGAAGATAGTAGTTGATGGAAACGAGCGAGCAATTTATTTCTCCCGTTCGCCTGTGCCCTTTCCACGTGATGCGGTCCGAAATCACGGCAGCCTGGAGACGGCATTACGGAACGAACCGTCGTTGTTGTCTAAGTTTCGCAAACATACTGGCCTATATGTTTACCGTCGCGACGTTTTGCTCGAATTTACTAAGTGGCCGCAATCAGACCTCGAGCGAACCGAATCACTCGAACAATTACGCGCGTTGGAACATGGCGTGACGATCAAAGCTATCCAAGCAAGTACGTCGTCAATTGGCATCGACACGATGGAAGATTTGGAACGAGTCAGGACGATTGTTGAAGGGGCTGAGTTTCAGGTTTCGGGGTCCAAGGGATGATAGGTACGTTTGAAATTTTCATTAGCACCGCACTTCAGTGCGGTGATCACAGCGGTAGAAGAGGCACAACCATTTCAACGGTTTTACAGAGAAACCATTGAAACGGTTGAAAGGTTTAGTAGATTGCACCTGAATCACCTGGCTGAAGCGAGGTGCTGATGATGAGAAACCGGGAATTAGAATTACGAAGACTATGAGCGACTGGATCGGACTGGCATTCATTGCTTTCATTGCTCTATGCGCACTGTTCGCCGTGTGGCAGCTTGGTAAGCCGTATGATGTGACGGTAGAGGAGTTTGAGAAGCGCGCGCACAACGCGCCGAGCTTGTTGAGCGCCGGTTTCGTTGGCCTGCAAAAGATCCTCGATCCCGCAACCGCGAAAGCCGTGGAGGCCCAGGAAGATTTCAAAGAGGGACGCTTCGATGCGGAGCAGGGAAAAGGCGACGGGCCTGAGGCGGGGGAAAGCAGTGAGCAGGAGGCAGCAGCAGCAGGCAGAAAGCAGCAGGCGTAAAGCGCAACGCGGAAGTAGGAAACAGAGTGTTTAAAGCCGAAAAAGTATTCAATCGTTTAGAGGCCGGACTTGTCCGGCCCACCGCGAGCGCAAGTCGGCGGACAAGTCAGCCGTCTAAACGGGAAGTGAATTTGTGAAGAGCGGTGAACAAGTCCGCCGTATAAACCAAGAAACTATGCTGGTTGATTTTAAGGAGAGCAATGACTAAATACATCTTCGTTACGGGTGGCGTGGTTTCCAGTTTAGGAAAAGGGTTGGCCGCATCTTCGATTGGCTGCCTGCTCGAGGCGCGCGGTCTCAGCGTGGCGCTGATAAAGCTCGATCCCTACATCAACGTCGACCCGGGAACGATTTCACCCTTTCAACATGGCGAAGTATTCGTCACCGACGATGGCGCGGAGACTGACCTCGATCTGGGACATTACGAGCGGTTCACTCATGCGCACCTCTCGCAGGCAAACAATTGGACCACGGGCCGTATCTATCTTTCCGTAATTGAAAAAGAGCGCCGCGGAGATTACCTCGGCAAAACTATTCAGGTGATTCCGCACGTTACGAATGAAATAAAAGAAGCAGTTCGGGCGGTGGCCGAAAAAGACAATCCTGACGCCATTATTGTTGAGATTGGTGGCACCGTAGGCGATATCGAATCGCTCCCATTTCTTGAAGCGATACGCCAAATGGGAAACGAAGAAGGCGCAGGCAACACACTGTTCATTCATGTCACGCTAGTGCCTTTTATTGCCGCGGCGGGCGAGCTGAAGACAAAACCCACGCAACACTCGGTTCGCGATTTGCGCGAGATTGGTATAGCGCCCGACATTCTTCTGTGTCGTTCCGAACGCCCACTCTCTTATGACCTGCGCTCAAAGATAGCGCTGTTCTGTAACGTGAAGGAGTCGGCAGTTATCAGCGCGCAAGACGTTGACACGATTTACGACGTGCCTCTCGCATTTCACGAACAGGGATTGGATGAGTTGATTGTCACGCAGCTTGGTTTCGGAGCGCGAGCCTCGCAATCGGATCTTTCTGAATGGCGCGACCTTGTGGGAACGGTTCGAGAACCTGCCGGTGGAGAAACCTCGATCGCGATTGTCGGCAAGTATGTTGAGCTTGAAGACTCTTACAAATCCTTGCGAGAAGCACTGACCCACGGCGGTGTCGCCAACAAACTGCGCGTAGGTGTGAAGTGGATTGAATCTGAAGATCTGATGGATGACGATTATGAATCTCGACTGCGTGATTTTGACGCGATACTAGTCCCCGGAGGGTTCGGCAAACGTGGCATAGCGGGAATGATTCGCGCCATCACCTACGCTCGAAAAAGCGGCACGCCGTACTTCGGCATTTGCCTGGGTATGCAAACGGCTTGCATTGAGTATGCGCGGAATGTTTGTGGCCTTAAGGATGCCGACTCTACAGAGTTTAATTCTGACAGTCCCTATCCAATTATTTTTAAGCTTCGAGATTTGGTTGACGTTGAAGAGCTTGGCGGCACGATGCGTCTGGGAGCGTGGCCGTGCAATCTCGCTTTAGATTCTATGGCCCGCAAAATTTATGGCAGCGAAGAGATCAACGAGCGCCACCGGCATCGTTATGAGTTCAACCCGGAGTTTCGCGAAACATTGGAGCGCGCAGGTCTGGTCTTTAGCGGCGTCTCTCCTGACGGGAAGTTTATCGAAATAGTAGAACTGCCACGAGACGAGCATCCCTGGTTTCTCGGTTGTCAGTTTCATCCGGAATATAAATCGAAGCCTCTCGATGCTCATCCATTGTTTGCATCATTCGTCCGCGCTGCTTATGAAAATCGCCTGCGGAACGAAACCTCGATGGACAAAAACGGTGAGGCTGAGCTCCTGATTCCGGAACGCGCCAGTGTTGTCAGCGTCGATTAGAATTCTACTTACGAGTTAGCATCGTCGCTGCCGCTCAGCCGCCTGATGTGCCGTGGCGGACAGCACCCCACGCGGGCTGCCCGCGTGGGGACCCCGCACTTTGCCGCACCGTCAGTGCCTTCTTATCATTTAGGGGCTGTGCCCCACTTTGCAGGGCATAGCCCCGCAGGAACCCAAGTAGTCACGGAAGGTCCGAGACCTTCCGCACATCAGGCGGCGGAGCCGAAGAACAGAAAACTTCAGAGTCCAACGTTTAGCTGGTTGAGGTGGAACACAAGTTAAAGGTTGAGCTCTAAACTAAGACGCGCCCACCAACCCCCTCGCTACCGCTCGCGGTTCTGTTTAGGTGATAATGCCAGCGCGCTCTCCAGAATTTAGATTATCTATGCTTCATTGTCCCACATGCGGAAGGCACTATTCGTCTGACTTTGCGATTTGTCCAGAGGATCAATCGCCGCTCCAGGCTGATGCCACCGTAATTACGCCGACTCCTGTCGATCCGCTTGTGGGCCATACGCTCGACGACAAGTATCGCCTCGAAGAGCGGTTAGGTGTGGGCGGCATGGGTACTGTCTATCGCGCGCGCCACCTACTAATCGATCGGCCAGTCGCCGTAAAGGTTCTGAACCAACGTTTTGTCGAAGACGAAGCGGCCCGTATAAGGTTTCGCCGCGAAGCAAGAGCGGCTGGTCGTCTGCAACACGCGAACGCCGTTACGGTCACTGATTTTGGCGAATCACGAGATGGTTATGTTTATCTCGTCATGGAACTGCTGGAGGGTCGAACCCTTCGAGACGTGCTGGCAAAGGAAGCTCCGCTTGATGCTGCGCGCTCGGTGTCACTGATGTTGCAGATTTCCGCGGCAGTGGCGGCGGCTCATGAGGCAGGAATAATTCACCGCGATCTCAAACCCGCTAACATATTCATTGTGCAACGCGCGGAAGTGCCCGC
>CAAGKR010070190.1_pt1 | contig 13813 bp, 9 predicted proteins | sample 2556971 | NCBI WGS metagenome assembly CAAGKR01 (sample SAMEA5207829, study PRJEB30636) | soil metagenome | biome: forest; feature: boreal; material: soil | place: USA | collected 2011-09 | depth 1 m | reverse complement strand
CACCGGTTCGGGATCATCGACCGGCCCGCGCTCTACAGCCGGGCGCGCAAGGTGCTCGATCGGGTGGGCGGCGACATCGATCCGCACACGCCCCTGCGGTCGCTGTCGCCCGGACAGAAGCAGCGGACGGAGATCGCGCGCGCGCTGTCGCTGGACGCCAAGGTGCTGCTGCTCGACGAGCCGACCGCCACGCTGAGCGAGACGGACGCGGCGCGCCTGTTCGTGCTGCTCGGCGATCTCCGCAAGAACGGCATCGCGATGGTCTACATCTCTCACCGGCTACGCGAGGTCCTCAGGATCACCGACCGCGTGGTCTGCCTGCGCGACGGCGAGCGGGTCGCCGAGCTTGCCACCGCCGACGCGACCCTCGACAAGCTGGTCGAGCTGCTCGCCGGGACGACCAACGTCTCGGAGGTCGCGCCGCCGCCGGCCCGTCCCGAGATCGTGCTGTCGGTCCGCGGGCGCGTGTCGTTCGATCTGCACGCGGGCGAAATCCTGGGGCTCGCGGGCCTCGTCGGCGCGGGCCGCAGCAGCGTGCTGCGCGAGCTGTTCGGCGTGCGGCCGTGCGGCCTGACGGTCGAGGTGGAAGGCAAGCCGCTTTCGATCCGGAACCCGCGCGACGCGATGGCGGCGGGGTTCGCCCTGGTGCCCGAGGAGCGCGGCTCGCAGGGGTTGATCCTGAGCATGCTGGTGGAACGCAACCTGGCGCTGCCGTCGCTCCACCGGTTCCTGCTGGAGGACGAGATGGCCATCGCCCTGCCCTACATCGAGCGCTTCCGCATCCGCTCCGGGGGGCCGGCCTCGGGCCTGTCGGGCGGGAACCAGCAGAAGATCGTGCTCGGCAAGTGGATGGCGCGCAACCCGAAGGTGCTCCTGCTCGACGAGCCCACGCGCGGGCTCGACGTGCGCGCCAAGCGCGACGTGCACGACGTGGTCCGGGAGCTCGCGGCGGCGGGCAAAGGCATCATCGTGTCGAGCTCCGAGGCGGAGGAGATCTCGGCGCTCTGCCACCGAGCGATCGTCCTTTCCCAGGGCAAGTCGCGCGGGGAGCTCGCGCGTGAAGATCTCACGGACGCCAACATCCTGAGGTATGCAGCAGCTTGAGTGCCAACTTGACCGACCTCCCGATTCCAGCCGACCCGGCCCCGCGACCGATCGCCGCGGCGCCCTCCCCGGCGCGTGCCGCGCGGATGAAGAAGGAGCTGACGATGTTGGCCGTGATGGTCAGCCTCGCGGGCCTGACCGCGGTCTTAAACCCGGTCTTTCTGGGCGCCGACAACCTGCGCAACACCATCCGGCACATCTCCCTCATCTCGCTGTTCGCGCTCGGCGAGGCGGTGGTCATCATCGCGGGCGGCATCGACCTATCGGTCGGATCGATCATCTGCATTTCGGCGGTTGTGACCAGCTATCTGACCATGTACGCCGGGTTCGGTATCGGCTCGGCGGTCGCGGCGGCGATCGCCCTGTCGCTCGTCGTGGGCCTGGCGCAAGGGCTGGTCATCACCTGGCTGGGCGTACAGCCGTTCGTCGTGACGCTGGGATCGATGCTGCTCCTGCGCGGGTTCGCCGAGGTTTTGACCGGCGGTACCGACATCGGCTTCCAGGGCAAGTATCCCGGCTTCCGGTTCCTCGGGGAGGGCGTCGGGCTCGGCATGCCCATGCCGTTCTGGTTCGCGCTGGTCGCGATCGCGATAACGGCGTTTTTGATGCACCGGACGCTGTTCGGTCGCTACTGCTACGCCATCGGATCGAACGCCGAGGCGGCCCGGCTCTCGGGCGTTCCGGTGCAGCGCATCCGTCTCATCACCTTCATCGCCAGCGCCGGCCTGTCGGGCGTGGCCGGGATCCTGTACGTCGCGTACCTGCCGAGCGCCACGCCGTCGCTCGGCTCGGCGTACGAGCTGCACGCCGTCGCCGCCGCGGTCCTGGGAGGCTGCTCGCTGCTCGGCGGCCGCGGCTCCGTCTTCGGCGTGCTCATCGGCGCAGGCATCATGCAGATCACCTTCAACGCCGTGAACCTGGTGGGCAAGTCACTTTGGCAGAACGTGGTCGCCGGCGGGGTCATCCTGGCCGCCGTGATCGTCGATCGCGTGTTCGAGAAGAACGCCTCGCGGCGCCGGGTCAAATAACATGCCATCCCAAACCCCACGCATCCTCGTCACGGGCGCCACCGGCAAGGTGGGCCAGATGTTCATCGCACGGTTGCTCGCGGACCCCGCGCTGTCCCGGTTCACCGTGCGCGCCCTCTGCCACAACCGGAAGCTCGAGATCGGCCCGCGCCTCGAGGTGGTCCAGGGCTCCATCCAAGATCGGGGAGTCGCCGAACGCGCCGTCGCCGACGTGACCCACATCCTGCACCTCGCGACCAGCAAGGAGACGCCCGAATCGATCATGGACGTCGCGATCAAGGGAATGTTCTGGCTGCTGGAGGCGAGCCGCACCAGCCCGTCCTTCGGGCAGTTCATCTTGATCGGCGGCGACGCCGGGATGGGGCACTTCTTCTATCCGCACCCGATCCCCGTCACGGAGACGCAGAAGCACAGCGCCTACCCGGGCTGCTACGCGCTGTCCAAGGTTCTCGAAGAGGTAATGCTCGAGCAGGTCATGATCCAGTACGACTTCAACGCCTGCTGCCTGCGGGCGCCCTGGATCATGGAGAAGGACGATTTCAAGTTCCAGCTCTCATTTGGCGAGGATGTCTTCGGCGGCCCCCGCTGGCGCGATCTGGTCGGCGCCGAGGCGGCGGACGGGTACGTCGAGACCGGCGCCGTCCCCGTGATGCTGGATCCGGACGGGCGCCCCGTGAAACGCAACTTCGTCCACGTCGACGATCTGATCGGAGCCATCTTTCGCGCCATCGACAACCCAGCCGCTCGCCGCCAGACCTTCAACATCTGCATGGACGAGCCCGTCGACTACGGCGAGCTCGGCGCCTATCTGCTCGAGACCCGGGGGCTTCGGCCCATTCCGATTGCCACGCCGTACCGGTCGACCTGGCTCGACAACGCGAAGGCCAAGTTCCTGCTCGGCTGGCGGCCCACCTACGATCTGAAAAAGATGGTCGAAGCGGCCTGGGGCTGGAAGCGACTGGCCAGCGATCCCCGAAAGGTGTGGTACCCCGGGTGACCTCCCGTTCGGAAACCGTCTCTCCCGGGATTTCCTCGCGATCCGAACCTTCGCCGACCGGCGCGCTGCGGACGGCGGCACGGGTGTTCTCGGAGCGCTTCGGCACGGCGCCGCGCTGGCTCGCGGTCGCGCCAGGCCGGGTCAACCTGATCGGCGAGCACACGGACTACAACGGCGGGTACGTGTTGCCGCTCGCGATCGACCGGCACGTGATCATCGCCGCCGCGCCAGCGTCCACCGACAGCGGGCGGTTCCGCGTCTACAGCGCCGCGCTGGATACGTCGGTGGACATTCTTCTCGACGGCTCGGAAGCACCGGGAGAGCCATCGTGGGCCAACTATCTTCGAGGCGTGGTGAGCGCGTTCGGCAAGCGGGGGCTCGTCCCGTCGCCGGTCGATGCGGCGATCGTATCGGAGGTTCCCCTCGGGGGCGGCCTGTCCAGCAGCGCGGCGCTGGAGGTGGCGACCGCCACCTTGCTCGAGGCGGTGACCGGCACGGTCTTGCTCCCGCGAGAGAAGGCGCGCATGTGCCGGCAGGCGGAGCACGAGTTTGCGGGCGTCCCGTGCGGCCTCATGGATCAGCTCGCGTCCGTGATGGGCGACGAGGCGGGCGCGCTGCTCATTGACTGCCGATTTGAGGTGGTCCGCGTGGTCCCCTTCGGCGATCCGAGCGTGAGCCTGCTCATCTGCAACACGAACGTGAAGCACGCCCTGGCCGACGGCGCCTACGCGCGGAGGCGAATCGAGTGCACGGAGGCAGCGCGGGAGCTCGGCGTAGCGAGCCTCCGCGATGCCACGCCGGCGATGGTCGAGGCGGCCCGCGGAATCTTCGATCCGGTCGTCCGCCGCCGGGCTCGCCACGTCACCACCGAGAACGTCCGGACGCTGGCGGCCGCCTCCCACCTCGAAGCGCGCGAGTTCGCCGAGGTCGGCGCGCTCATGTACGAGAGCCACCGCTCGCTGCGCGACGACTTCGAGGTGAGCTCGGTCGAGCTCGACACGCTGGTCGACATCGCGCGCGAAATCGGCGATGGCGGCGGCGTGCTGGGCGCGCGCATGACCGGGGGCGGCTTCGGTGGCTGCACCGTCACGCTGGTGCGCACGCAGAACGTCGACGCGGTGGCCGAGACGCTGGCCCGCGAATACCGCGCGCGCACCGGCCATGTGGCGACCAGCTTCGTGTCACGCCCCGCGCGGGGCGCGCACCTGGTCGATCCTTTGACGGTGCTCTAGGACCGCCTTCGGATGTCGTTCGATCCCGAGTCGCAGCCCCACCGACGATACAACCCGCTCACCGGCCAATGGTTGCTGGTTTCGCCCCAGCGCACCCGGCGGCCCTGGCAAGGGCAGACGGAGAGCGTGCCCACCGATCGACGCCCGGCCTACGATCCGGCTTGCTATCTCTGCCCTGGCAACCGGCGCGCGGGCGCCGACGTGAATCCGAGCTACGCGGGCACGTTCGTCTTCGACAACGATTTCTCCGCGCTCACCCCCGGCGTACCAACACTGGTGGACCCGGGCGCCCCCGATCCGCTGCTCTGGGCGGAGCCCACCCGCGGGACCTGTCGCGTGATCTGCTTTAGCCCGCGCCACGATCTCACGCTCGCCGAAATGGACGCCCCGGCGGTGACCGGAGTCGTCGACACCTGGGCCGCCGAGACGGCGGCGCTCGGCGAGACCTACCGCTGGGTGCAGGTGTTCGAGAACAAGGGCGCCGTCATGGGCTGCTCGAACCCGCACCCGCACGGCCAGATCTGGGCGTCGAGCACCTTGCCGAGCGAGCCCGACGCCGAGGACCGGCATCAGCGCGCCTATTTCGAGGCACACCGATCGCCGCTGCTGGTCGACTATGCCGCGCGCGAGCGCGAGCTCTCCGTCCGGATCGTGTACGAGAACGATTTTTTCCTGGCCGTCGTGCCGTTCTGGGCCATCTGGCCCTTCGAGACGCTGATCGTGCCGCGCCGGCCGGTCGCTCGGTTACCCGATCTCGGACCCGCCGAGAGACGCGGGCTCGCGGATCTGCTGAAGACGGTCCTCGGCGCTTGCGATCGCTTGTTCGAGGTGTCGTTCCCCTATTCGCTCGGCTGGCACGGAGCGCCCTTCGACGCCGCGCGCCCGCACGATCACTGGCAGCTCCATGCCCACGTGTACCCGCCGCTGCTGCGGTCAGCGACGGTCAAGAAGTTCATGGTTGGCTACGAGATGCTGGCGGAGCCGCAGCGAGACCTGACCGCCGAGCAGGCGGCCGCTCGTCTGCGGGATCTGATCCGGCCGTGAACCGAATCACTGGCATTGCGGAACCTACTAGTGAAGAATAATGGCTGACGTAGACCAGAGTTTCGACGCTCTGCGCAAAAAAGAAACTTTGTTTAAAAATTCATTGGCGGCGCTGTTTCGAAATGAGATACTGACGGTCTGGACTTGGAGGTAGGTATGAGGATCAGAACCCGCTTCGTCGGCCTACTCACGGCAGGTTGGCTCGGTGCCGTTGGATGCCAGGGCAGCATCAACTCGGGGAACACCGGCAGTGGCGGTAACGGTGCTACCGGCAACGCCACCGGGACCGGCGGATCTGTGTCGTCCACCGGGACCGGCGGATCTGTGTCGTCCACCGGGACCGGCGGATCTGTGGTCGCCGGGACCGGCGGATCCGTGGTCACCGGGACCGGCGGCGCCGCCGCAGCCTGTACGCCCCTTCCCACCCTTGCCAGAAGGCTCTGGCGGCTTTCAGCCGAGCAGTGGGGCAACGCCGTGCAGACCCTCCTCGGGCTGCCTGCCGCGCCCGTGCTCACGAGCCGCGGCGGCGAAGCTGGGTACGCGTTCTTCAGCGACGTCTCGCTCCAGGTCGACGTCGCCATGCAATACAACATGTACCAGTTGGCGCAAACCGCGCTGACCACGATCGACCCGAATGTCACCACCACGTTCGCGCCCTGCACCGGCACCACGGCAGCGGCCGAGACGACCTGCGCGACGACCTTCGTGCAGGCCTTCGCCCAGCAGGGTTTTCGCCGGCCGCTCGACACCAGCGAGGTGACGAATCTGTTGAAGGTCTACACCCAAGGGGCGATGCAAGACTACAAGACCGGGATCGAGCTCATGATCGAGGCGGTGATTCTCTCGCCTTCGTTCGTCTATCGGACGGAGCTCGGCCCGTCGACCTTGACGGCCGATGCCAGCGGGAACTACCCCGCCACGACCCTCACCCCTTACGAGGTCGCCAGCCAGCTTGGGTTCACGCTGCTCGGCACGCTGCCCGACGCCGCGCTGATGACTGCAGCCTCTAACGGCAGCCTGGCAACCACGGACGGCATCACGACGCAGATCAACCGCCTGCTCGCTTTGCCGGCGGTGCAGGCAAACCTGACCAACATCATGCTCGGTTGGTTCAACATCGGCCAGATGTTCTCGAAGACCAAGGACACGACGCTTTTGTCAACGCTGTCCACGGCCGAGCAGGACCAGACCGGAATCGAGAACGACCTCTTGACCTCGACGCAGGATTTCGTGAACGGCATCCTGTGGAACGGCACGGGAAAAATCGACGACCTCCTGACGTCACAGACGGTGTACGTCAACCAGCGCCTCGCCACGCTCTACCCGGGCGTGACGTACGCGGGCCAGGCGCCGACGAGCGACACGACCTTCGTGCAGGCCACGTGGCCGGCCTCCCAGGGGCGCAGCGGCATTTTGACCCAGCCAAGCTACCTCTGGTCCGCCTCCGATCCTTCTCTCAACTCGATCGTCAAGCGAGGCAAGGGGATCCACGACAACATCGTCTGCCAGGACTCGCTAGGATCTCCCGTCGATTTGACTACGCCTTCCGCGATGAACGTCATCGCCTGCAAGTCCCCGGACGGCACGCAGACGCTCTCGGCCTGCAACAGCGAGATCCTGCAGTCCAACGCGCGCATCGCGTTTCAACCTTGCGAGACCTGCCACTCTCAAATGGATCCGTATGCGCGGGTCTTGCAGAACTTCGGCCCGATCGGCAACTACCGCACCGTGGACGAAGCGGGCGCTCCCATCGATCCTACCGTGACCTTCCAGCCGATCTCGCCTCTGGCGCCAACCGCGGGAATGTCGACGACCATCACCGGCGTCCAGAACTTCACGCAGGCCTTGGTCTCGACCGGGGTGATCGACGGCTGCTCCGTCCAGCAGATGGCGAGCTACGTGATCGGCTCGGCGATCCAGAAATACAACACGTGTGAAATTGCGCCCATCCGGACCCAGTCGGACGGAACGGTCAAGTCTCTGTTCAGTAACGTGCTACTGGCCAACTTCGTGCGGGCACGCGCGGGAGGTACGCAGTGATCTCATACAAATTCGCTCGTCGATCGTTCATTCGGGGCCTGGGTGGCTCGGCCGCACTGATGCTCCCGCTGCTCCGCTCCATCGAAGCGCGCGCCGCGGGCGCCGCGGCGCCCCTGCGGTTCCTGGTCATTCACCACCCGCTCGGCGCGAATCCAGGGCTCACCAACTGGCGTCCGACCGCGACCGCGACAACGACCGCGTTTACGCTGCCGATGGAGAGCGCGCCATTTACGCCGCTCCAGAAGTACATGGTCATGGTCGACGGCCTGAACCTCATCACCGCCAGCAATCACACGAGCGGTACAGATCCGGACAGCAACGGCGGCCAGAACACACACGAGGGCGGGTTCTGCGCGATGATGACGGGAGTGCCGACAATCGGAATGGTCGGCCAGCAGGACCACTGCGCGGGTGGACCTTCGATCGATCAGATTCTCCTCCAGAAGGCGCCCGGGCTGGGTGGGCCAAACTTTCCGAACCCGACGCCCTTTGGGTCGTTGCAGCTCGCGGCCGACATCCGTTCCGACCGGGATGAGGTGGGTCCGCGGGTGCTGTCGTACCTCGCACCGATTGCCGGCCAGAGCGACCCCAGTATAGCACGGCAGCCGCTCTATCCGACGACGTCGCCTCTCAGCGTCTTCAACCGCATTTTCGGCGGCGCGCTACCGACCGGAGGAACCAACAACAACGCTCAGCTGCTGGCACAACAGCTGAGCGTCGTCAGTTACCTGCAGAGCGATCTGACCCGCCTGCAGACGCTGGTGCCGGCGAGCGAAAAGGACAGGATCACCGCCCATGCGGATGCCATTGCCCAGCTCGAAGCCAGCCTGCAAGCGACCTATGGCACGACAACGTCGAACGCCGTTTGCACTAAGCCGGCGACGCCGCCAACCTTTACGGCTACCGCCGCAGGCACCAAGCAGGGATCGGGCACCGTCTATAGCGACCTGGGCGGCTCCGACTATTACGACCCGAGCAGCGCCACCAACCATCCGCACCTGGATCTCGGCCAGGCTCAGCTCAGGCTGATCAAGGCCGCGTTCCTCTGCGATCTCGTCCGGGTGGCGACGTTCCAGTGGGCGGCGGGCACCAGTTGGGTGGTCTTTCCGGGCACGTTTCAGGGGGCGACGATCGCCGGCAACCTGCAGTCGACCCCGCATCACCCGCCGAGCCACTCCGATCCCTCTGGCGATCCGAACACGCCGGCCTGGCTGAACCAGATCAACCAATTCTATTCGACCGCGACCTCGGCCGTTCTGCAAGAGTTCGCAACCACCCCGGACATCGACGGCAACATGCTGATCGACAACACCGTGATCGTTTACCTCACCGAGGTGGCGCGCGCCTGGGATCACAACCAGCAGAATATGCCGCTCATCATCTTTGGCGGGAAGAACACCAAGGTGAACGGTGGGACCTTCCTGGAGGTCACGGGCGGCTCGCTGGCCGGGCAGACCGGCGGAAACTCGAACCGTCCGTTCAACGACGTGTGGCTGGCACTGGCGCCGATCTTCGGCGTCACGATGACCAGCTTGGGCGCCTCCAGCCAGTATACCGGCCCACTCCCCGGCGTCTTCTCGTAGGGTCGCAAGGCACCGCTCGCGCCCGTGTGCGAGCGGTGCGTACATTTGGTGACGTGCCACGCAGCGCGTTGGGCCACGTCCCGCCCCGCTGCGTCAGATGTTCATCCACGAGGCCGTCAATTTTAGATCGGCCGCACGCACCCGATGATGAAATAATGCTCAAACAGGGCCTGGGACAACTATCCGGCTGAGGAAGATTTGAAAATATCTTCTCGGAACCTGTTTGCGTTGACCCGATGGGCGGCGCCGATCCTTTGCATGGTCGGTTGCGCCAACCGAGGAATGCAGGCTCCCGGTGGCGGATTCGGCGGCGAGTCGGGTAGCGGCGCCGTCGGGGTTGGCGGATTTGGGGGAATCGGCAACAGCACCGGCTCTGGAGGAGAGAGCGGTCAAGGCGGAACCCTCGGGGCTGGCGGTGGAGGTGTTGGTACCGGGGGCAGCGTCGTCGAAACGGGAGGCGCGGGTGGCGAAGCTGCTGGGGGCAATGGTGGAAATATCGGAACGGGAGGCGCCGCCGGCGGAGATACAGGGGGTAGCGGCGGCAGCACGGGCACCGGCGCGGGGGGCACAGCTACCGGAGGCAACGGCGGCAGCGCCGGAGGCGCGGGCGGGGCAGCTACAGGCGGGAGCGTCGGCAGCGGCGGCAACGCAGGAACCGGTACGGGTGGCGCAAACACTGGGGGCAACGGCGGGAGCGCCGGGACGGCAGGCGCAGGCGCTGGCGGGAACGGCGGACAAGCAGGCGCCGCGGGTGCCTCGGGGCCAATCGTCGTGAGCATCGATTTCATTGGAGGCAGCGTTCCAGCGGGCGGCGCGGGCGGCGGGGCGCTGGTCGCAGCTCCCGCCATGGCCGCGACGGAGACGGCGGGCGTCAAGCCGGCGATGAACTGGAACGGCGCGGCCAGCAACGCGGGTACTTTGACGAACTTGCGCGAGACGGATGGCACCCGGACAGCCGCCTCCGTCACCTGGAATTCGCCGAGCATGGGAACCAATCCCGGCGAATGGAAGAACATCTACCCGGACGCTCCGGGCGACGCGCGCATGATGAATGGATACCTCGATCCTCCAGACGCGGACGTTGCCACCATTACCGTCAACGGCTTGCCGGTTGCAATCACGGCGGGTCATTACGACGTCTACGTGTACATGGCGGGTGACATTCCCTACGTCAGCACCCGGACGTATCAATATTCGATCGGCAGCACGACGTTCACGGTCTCTCAGAGCGGTATTTCACCCGCGACGTTCCCCGGGTTCACGCTGGCCCCCGCCGGAGGAGCCGGCAACTACGTGGTCTTCCGCAACCTCAGCGGCTCGACGTTCACCTTGACGGCGACGCCCGGCACCGGTCCGCCGAGCCGCGCGCCGGTGAACGGTATGCAGATCGTCTCGCCCACTGGATCGTAGCCGCGCGGCGGGCCCCATCGGGCGCGCCCTATCTGAAATCGAAGGTGACGACGATCCGCTGAGCATGTTTCTGCGGGTGCATGCTCGCGTGGTAGTGCCTGCCGTCGAAGAAGGCTATTTTCCCTTTCTTGGGTGAGATTCTCGCGAGCTCCGTGAACTTTCCATCGTTGGCGTACTTTGCGGATTGCTCGATGTTGAGCTGGTCGAAGGTTTCCTTGAAGACCACCGTGTCGCCGTCCGAATCATTCACGTAATAGAGCCCCACGATGTGGGGCTCGTAGAAATCGACGTGCGGGTTGTGGTAGGGCACATCGAGCATCGTTTTGGGAAACATGCCCAGCCTGACCCGTATGAGATCGTTGAGCTTCAGATTCGCCTTGTCGATCGACACGAAGAGCAGCGGGACCAACAAGGCATTGATGATGGAGGCGACCGGCGTCGGGGACGCAGCGTCATAGGCCATGTGAAAGAACCCTCCGTAGGCGTTGGAGAAATTCAATCCTGGCCTGGCCGTCTCTTTGTGAAAGAACCAGGCCAAAGCGGACGTTTCGGCCTCGAGCTGATCCTGATAGGCCTTGGGGATTACATTTTCGAGCTGGACAATTTGCATCGGCTTAAGGAGTTTTCTACTCCGTTGTGAACCTGTGAATCATTGTGTGCCGGTAGGTCTGCCCAGGTCTGAGAATGACCTCGTTCTGCCAAGCCGGCACGTTGATCGAGTTGGGGAATTTCTGCGACTCGAGACAGAGGCCTGCGTACTGGACCTGCACGACCCCCTTGCCCTGGTTCGAGCCATCCAGGTAATTGCCGCTGTAAAACTGGAGCCCGGGTTGGTCGGCCATGATGGTCATGACCCGTCCCGACTTGGGGTCCTTCAGCCTGGCCATCAGCCGCAACTCATGCGGATCGCCGCCTATGATCCAATTGCGGTCGAACCCGATCGGGTTGCCCCCCGCCGCCTTGAGATCCTTTCCGACCGGCTTGGCGGTGGTGAAGTCGAACGGTGTCCCCTTGACCGGCTTGATGGTCCCGTCGGGGACGGGATCGCCCGGCGTGGTCGCGTCCGCGGGGATCGTGAGCTCGTGGTCGAGGATGGTGCCGCCGCCGGCCAGGTTCCAGTAGGTGTGGTGCGCCATGTTGACCAGGGTCGGCTTGTCGGTGGTGGCCCGCATTTCAATCTGGAGCGCGTTGCCGTTGGTCAGGGTGTAGGTCGCCGTCGCGACGACGGTACCCGGATAATTCTCGTCACCGTCGCGCGAAACGGTGGTGAGCTTGAGTGAGGGGCCGTTCTGGGTCTCCTTCGGGTCGGCCTTCCAGATCGCCTTATCCCAGCCCTTGGTGCCGCCGTGCAGGTGGTTCGCCTTGTCATTCGCGCTGAGCTTGTACGTCTTGCCATCGAGCACGAAGGTCGCGTCCTTGATCCGGTTGGCGACCCGGCCGACGATGGCGCCGAAGTACGGGCTCTTCTTGACATAGTCGTCCACGTTGTCGAAGCCGAGCACCACGTCGGCCAGCTTGCCGGTTCGATCCGGGACGTGGAGCTCGGTGACGATCGCGCCGTAGTTGGTGATCTTGACGACCGCGCCCTTGGCGTTGGTCAGCGTGTAGAGATCGACCGGCTGGCCATCGACCTTTCCAAAGCTCGCTTTTTGAATGGAATTCGTCTTCGCGGGCTGCGGCTTGGCGGCCCCGGACTTCGCGGCCAGAGAATTGGCGCCGGCGAGCATCATCGCCACCAGCAACAACGTGGACCCAGCTGCGCCGCGAAAGAACGAGGGGGGCGGGAAGTGACTTCGCATGGCTTGGAGTCGGGCCGCGAGCATAGCGCCTTTGTTCCTCGATGAGCGGGCAGAAAAGCATGCGTAAGAGCATGCGTTCGTTGGCGCGATGGGTGATCGTGTCGGTGCTTGCGCACAACCTCGGGGCTACCGATCTTAAAGCTAGGTTGCGGCATTGCGGCGCGTGCGGGCGGTGTGTAGCCTCCTTTTGACCGGATGCCTTTCTCCCCTGCCATGGCGGCTGCACTGTGCTGTCCGCGCTGCGCCGACGGCCCGCTTGATTTGGTCGCCAATTCGCTGCGATGCGCTCGCTGCGAGACGCGGTATCCGTTCATCGGCACCATCCCCTGTTTGATGCAGGATCCGCCCCTCTGGCGCTCGCTCTGGCTGAGCAGGCTAGCGGAGTTCGTCGCCGACACCGAAGCGACGCTCCGAAGGTGGCGCGCCGAGGCGGACGCGGCCGGTCCACCACCGAGAACGCGGGCCAGGATTGACCGCGTCATCGCCGCTTCCGAAGACCAACGCGCGGGCGTGGAGATGCTTTTCGAGGAGCTCAAGGAAGGCCTCCTGCAGCTCCTGCCGACCCGTCCAGAATCGGCGAGCAATCCCGTGCTCGAGTTCTCGGAAAATCTCTTTCGGGATTGGGTCTGGGGCGACAAGGAATCGGAGCTGACCCGGGCGCTCGTGGCGAAGATGGTCGCCGAGCCGCTGGGGCGCCTGGTGGTCTATGGCGCGGGCGCCGGCCGACTCGCGGTCGACGTCCACCAGACGCTTCGACCCACGGAAACCTGGGCGCTGGACATGAACCCGCTGCCGCTGCTGGTCGCCGAGAAATTGATCCGCGGCGAAACCGTCCTGCTGCCCGAGTTTCCGGTCGCCCCACACGCCGAGGCCGACGTGGTCATCTCCAGACAGCTTCGCTGCCCGGTCGAGGTTCGGGAGGGCTTCTCGTTTGCGTTCGCCGATGCGCTGCACCCGCCGTTTGCGCCGAGCTCGCTGGATACCGTCCTCACGGCATGGTTCATCGACGCCGCCGGCCACGATTTTCGCGAGACCGCCACGCACATCAACCGGGCTCTGCGCCCCGGAGGCGTCTGGATCAACCTCGGCCCCTTGCGCTTCAAACAGAACCTCGCATCCAATTACACGATTGAAGAGATCTGGGACGTAGTCGCCTCGAGCGCGTTTGAACTGGGCAAGCGCGGACGTGATGACATCCCTTACTTCGACTCCCCGGTCAGCGGTTCCCGGCGGATCGAGACGGTGTTTTCTTTCGCAGCGCGAAAGTCCGGAGAGGCGAAGGCATTCGTTTCGCCCGACTCCGTTCCACCGTGGATTGCGGACGCCAACCTGGCCATTCCGCTGACGCCCCAATTAATTGCGTTTGGACGAAAGTCCGTGTTCGCGGGCAGCGTCATCTCTTTGATTGACGGCGCCCGATCGCTGTCCGAAGTGGCCAACGAAATGGGGAGGCTATGGGGATTCGATGCGGCTCGGATCCTCGATCAGTTGCGAGCTTTCTTCGCGACGCTGCCGCCGGGCGCGACGCTACCGCCGGGCGCGACGCCGCCGCCGGGCGCGACGCCGCCGCCGCGAT
>CAAGKR010428551.1_pt1 | contig 13820 bp, 10 predicted proteins | sample 2556971 | NCBI WGS metagenome assembly CAAGKR01 (sample SAMEA5207829, study PRJEB30636) | soil metagenome | biome: forest; feature: boreal; material: soil | place: USA | collected 2011-09 | depth 1 m | reverse complement strand
GCGCGTTCAATGAGACGAGTAAGTGAAGTCTGATTTTGAGTCAGGGCATTTACCGGCAACAGTATTTCTACGGCCAGAGCCATGTCGTGAGCCCCACTCGGCACCTGTGCAAATTCTCTACTTCTCATTTACATATACACGCGGCGGCAGCAAAACGTTGAGAAGAATTATCGCGATCTCCAGAAGATGGGACAAATCGCCACAGATTGACGCGGATAATTCAGATCAAAACCGGGGAAAGGCCAGAACCACGACGTAGCACGCGAACGTGCGAACAAAGTTCCCTAACTCCTGCCCGCTTCTTATCCGTGTTATCTGCGTTAATCTGTGGCGAATTTCTCCCAGACGGCCCTGGCGACTTTCGCAATCACTCCCTCGCGCGTCGACTCATCCGCCGGAGAATCTGAAACAAAAACTGCGATCGCTAAGTGCCGTCCGTTGGGTAAGGTAATAATCCCGATGTCATTCGTAGCGGCGGTGATTCCTTTCTGAGTTCCCGATGTTCCGGTCTTGTGCGCGACGATCGTGCCGGCAGGCAAGTCATCGTCATCGAGTCTCGGGTGTGACGATACGCCCTCCCTGACGGTCGGGCTACTGCCCCGAAACACCCGGTCGCTACCGCTCCCGGTTCTGTACCTGAGCCCTCGCTCACGGTCGGGCTACCGCCCCGGTCGGCTTTGTTTCTGACGCGTAGCGTCGGCATGACTTTAGCCCGGCGTTTCAACGCCGGGATCACGGTCAACAATCGTAACATCGTCGCGTCAGCGACGATTGAATCCTTTCAACCGTCGCTACGCGACGCCGGAACAAACAACGTTCGCCATTCCCGGCCTTGAAAGGCCGGGCTAAATTCATTCGTCGCTCTGCGACGCAAATCAACGGCATCGCACCTCTCTTGATCAAGTCACGTCCGGCAAGTCCACGAGCTTCTGCGCTTCATTCACGTTCTCCATGAACGAGCCGCCGCCCTCCATGTTCAGCATTTTCACGATGTCAGACAGATCGGCGTATTGCACGACCGCTTGGGATGCTCTGTTGAGTTCCATCATCCTCGGCGAGCTATGATATTCCACTCCCCACCCTTCGGATAGACCGCCATGGCTCGAATTCGCCTCTCTTGAGATTGGTACGATTCGCAGATACGTGAAGCCCTTAAGACGCGCGACTCGCCGATTCATGATGTGGTCTATCACGAAAACAGTTAGGTCGACGTCTGGAAATGCGCGGATGTACGCGCGCCGGTAAGCGGTGTAGTCGACATGAACCCAAACCTGTCTCGGGTAGTGGAGGACTGCTGCTTCAGGCAGGCCCCAGATTGCCAGGCGTTCGTCGGGTTCATCTGGTTCGTGCGCTTCAACGAGTAGTGCTTTACTCGGCGAACCCGTGGCGAGGGGCGCGAGAATTCTGCCGACGTATTTCTCAATAGCATCTGTGTCTCGTGCGGCGATTGGTATGTACAAGCACGGCAGCAGACCTGACTGCTGCGGGTTACGTATCGCGTGTTGATCGATCGGCCTACGAGCCATGATGCACCTAAGGCTGGCTTGAGTGTCGCAAGACAACTGCGCCCTCCCTAACGGTCGAACTACGGCGCGGCCTCATCCTAGCGATTGCGAAAGGCTCGGATGATAGGCGCGACGATCGGAAAGAAGATCGCTCCGATTACGTTTCGGATCCGTTCCCACGGCCCGTAAGGGCCCCAAAGCTCGGGCGGGAAGACGCGGTGCCAGATTGCATAGTAGAAACTTCTGAGCCGGCACCACCACGACGCGAGCGAAACTGTCGGAAGAGCCCCGAGGCAGAATCTCACCAGACCAGCATCGACATCCTTGATGATCAATTCCATCTCGGCCCACGACGGAAAGAACGTCCACACCGGGTTGAACTCCAGGGTGAAGGCGCGGACTTTCTTATTCGTCGGATCGGTGAAGTAGCGGCTGAACGACCAATCGTCGCTCGCCCCCGATGTGGGATAGGTGGTGCCCAGCGCGGGGAGGAAAAAGGACTGATAGGAGGTATATGTCTCGCCGCGAACTCCGGTTATCGCGGCGACGGTTGCCTCGGCCGCAGCTTTTACGTTCGCTCGATCGCAGGCGTTGATGTACTCGCCATAGGCGTCCCCATCAACTCCTCGTTTTCCATCCCAGGCGGGGTTAGTGAAGTTCATGTCTGGCGAGGTCGTCTGATCTACGTCGTCACCCCACGAATACAGACAGTCTCCACCGTACGAGTGGATGTCCATGAACCAGCATATCTGCGGATACTGGTCGTACAACCAGCGGACGTTTTGCGTCTCAGCCTCAGAGAAGGGCGCCGTGCCGTGGAACAGATCATTGGACGGATCGGTGGACGCAAGACTGCCGGCAGCCTGGGCCCCCGGCGCGAACGTCGTGTTGAAGTCCCACAGGAAATCGTAGTTGCGATTGACGTCGACGCCCAACTTGTTTACCGAGCCACCGCTGGCGGGGTTCCGGTTCTTCCGGCACATCGCAAACGTGTTCTGGCTGAAGTTGCGGCCATCGGGATTGATGCAGGGAAAGACGATCAAGTCGAGCCGCTCGATGATCGACTTGATTTCAGCCGCAGTGTATGAGATCCCGCCGTAAACGAGTCCGGTGCCCATGGTATAGGCCTCGAGCAAATCGGCCGCGAAATCGATGCAGATGTCGGGCCCGCCCCACTCTCTTGAATGCGCGCCGCTGATGATGAGCACGCCCGTCTCCGGGCACCCGTTTCCGGCTCCGATTAGGAGGGCGTGACTTTGGCGCCCCTCGACGGTGAAGAACGGAAGGGTGATTAGCTGGCTGATGCTGGGATAGCTCGAAGCGAGTCCGACCAACGCTGATTCGATCTCGACAACATTCAAGAAGCTCATGAGACTGACCCTCCCTTTCTGTCGCGACCGGGTTTTTCGCCGAGTCCACGAGGCGCAACGCGCCCGCCCTCAAATCGATCACCCTTACCCACTTCAGCCTGGCGCTCGCGGCCAATTGCCGAGACGTTCTCGCCGCGCTCCACGCCGTAACCCGCTGCCCTGAGTTCGCCGATACGTTCCTCAGTCGCGTACACCAACAGGGTGGCGGTTCCGTCGGGATTCATCTTGGGATGTGGCCGGCAGCCGACATCCAGCGCGAACTCTCGCATGAGCTTGGTGAGGGTCTCGCGGCTAGCGGTGATCCGCGCGGCATATAGGTCGGGAGGGATCGCCTCGTTTCGTTGCGATTGGTCCGCTCGGTCAGATCCGGTCTGATCGCTCATAGTGCGCCTCCTAATAGAAAAAGGGCCGTGAACGTGGAGTTACGAATAACATTTCAGTTTGCGCTGCAGAAAAACAAAATCAAGATTCGCATCCTTCAATTGTAGTTAGAGTTGTGAAGGATAGCCTTGAATCTTACGACTCGCTCGGGAATCGTCGTCTGAGGAGCGCGTTGTATCACGGTTTGCGGGAGTGTGTCGAGAAAATTTGGAGCGCACTGACTTGTCAGCGTTCTGTTCCGGCTACGACTTTTCGCAGCATCTGTTCGTCATTGTTACCGAAGTAGAAAAGCGGTGGGGTCCCCGGCGCGGCAGAGCCGGGTCCGCGGCCGAACATCTCGGCTGGGGTGCCACACGCGCTGGGGTGCTCGTGTCGCCGCACTCCAAATAACTTCGCGGCGCATCGTCTCAAGCCCTCCCCTCAATCCCCTCCCAATGGGAGGGGACGAATGTCCAATTCGCCGCTCCTGGTTTCGGTAACTTACGCGGCAAACCCAGGATGACGCGTTCCGCGCGCGATCCTGGGTTCAAAGTGGAACGCCGTTGGCTTCCCAAGCGTTCTGCTCACTGCCCGCGCTTACTCGCCGCGCGTGACGACTGCCCGTTGTGGTGCGTAGTTAATCCGGCGCAGTTCGCGCATACGGCCGTCCTTCAGATTTCCTTCGACGATCTCATAGCCGAGCAGAGCCAGAACCCGCCCGCGTACAAACAGCGGCCGAGAATTGCCATACCAGTCGACGCAGGAAGCCCGACATCCATCGTCGACCGCTTTATCAGACTCTGCACCTAGTTCGCCCAACTCTTCGAAGTGCAGAGAGTCGTTGCGCAGAAAAAGAATTGCTGCCGAACCCTGGAACAACTGCTGATACCCTGCGCGGCCAGGCACGCTAATGGGCAAGCCGAGGACGCCGGAATCCGCTCCGTCCGGTTTGTAGAAAAAGCCCTGACTGCGCAATTCGCCCTGCGAAGCGTCTTGGCGAATGAACTCGTCCGCCACTTCGGGTGCATCGCCAAGGCGCACCGCGGTGAAGTGCAAATCTTTGCCGTCACTGCCAACCGCAATCGCATTCGCACCTAAGGCTTCGATCCGATCCACGCCATGCGTCAGTGGAAGCTCGGTGGTGTCGCCGTCCGTCCAGCGCACCGCATACAGAGTCGCCTTGTTCTGTTGCGGAGCTCCCCAGCCGCTGCCCGTTCCGTAAAGCAGATAGTTGCCGACAAACCGATTCTGGAAAGTGTAGCCGGCGGGTTTCGGCAGCGGGTGATAGCTCCACGAAGAAGCGCTTTGGCTGCCGTCATTGAAACTCGAAAGCGGCAGCCGCATCAGCGCGACGTCGCCCGCGGCAACTTCCGCTCCCCACATGCCGTCACCGGCTGAGCCCGATCGCACGAGCACGTTGATATGTTTGTCTTCGCTCTCCAGAAACGAGAACTGATCGACCGGACTCCCTGAGACACCGATCGCGCTGGGGCTCGAACCATCCAGCGGCATGCGATAAAGCGTCGAGTTCTCGCTCATCCGCTGTCCATTTCGCGACCAGTCAGTCGTCCAAACGTAAACCGAATCCGGCGAGACATAGAACACGCGACCCGCAGGTCCCAGTACCGCCGTCGCTTCGCATTTGAAATCGCCTGCCGCCAGGTCGCACACCGTTACCGTGTGCAGCGCCAGGCCGTAGGTCGCATTCAGTTGACGTTCTGGCCGGTACACGTGTGTGGCGGAAACGATCCGTTGGAATTCGGCGGCAGTTGCGCCCTTGTGCCATTTGCGCACGGCAGGGAACTGCGCGAACGGATTGTCGCTGTACGGCGACAGATAGAGAGGCGTGTAGAAAATAAGTTTGCTGCCAATCAAGCGGCTCGCATAGTTGCGCGATGAATAGTAGTCGTTCGAGCGCAGATGATAAGTCGATCGATAGCTGAGATTGCCGGCCGGATTGATATTGAACAGGCCGACTTCAGTTCCGCCGCGTTCGTAGCTATAGCCGATTACCGCCACCGTATCGTCTGAGACCAGCATCTCGTCATACCAGGTGGAACGCGGATCGATGTCCGGACCAAACGCGTCAACTGCCGAAATCGGTTTCAACGCGCCGTCGCCAATCGCTACCGTGAACAAACGGCCGCGACGTAAGACGACCAAATGATCGCCGTGAAGCTTGACGATGCCGCCCTCGTCGACACCGGCGTGCTGTGTGTTGGTGATCGATTCGTCTTTCGCGGAATAGCCCTCACCTGATTTAGCGATCGAGGTCGCCGCCTGATTCGCGCTGGGTGCCGGTGGCGGATTCCCTGAAGCATCACTACGTGCCCGCGCCAGCTCGCGCTTTCGCGCTTCGACTAATTGACGGAAGTAGTTCTTTAATTCTTCTTCAGAGCCGAAGGCGCGCATGGTCTTTCGGGGCGTAGCTTTCGAGGGAATCGAACCGGGCGCGCTGCTTACCGGTCGGCCGACGCAAGCCGCGAGCACTGAAATCACGAACAGTGTGGCGACTGCGGAAAAGATGAAACTGCTTGCGGAAAGCGCGAAGTTGCGCGCGGGTCGGATAAAACTTTTCATGGGTAACGACGACTCCTTCGGTTTGCATTACTCGAACAACCACGGGATGAACGCTGGATCGCGGCGAACTTGCGGACGACTAATCGACACAGATCAAATCGTTTTTTCAATGAATCACGGGTACCAGCAAAAACCTTGACTTTGACGGCGGGTTTAGAATAGCCTCTGCACGTCCTCGACGCCTCGATAGACGCCGACTCGGTTTGACCCAATGGGTCTTCTCATTTCCTGCTGCGACCCGCTGCCACATCGCATGTAGGTTAGCTCTAACTGGCACATCCTCAGGGTATCTTGCCCTAAGCAGTTTTGTTCGGTAGACAATTGATAAGGAGCGATCATGTCCCACACACTTGCTCAAGATTCCTGCTGTGATTCGCACCAGTCCAATCGCAAGCCAATGCAGTCTCTGATGATTTGGTTAGCGTCAATCATCCTAACTCTCGGGTTGTTTGGGGACGCTGTCGGGTCGGGTCCGCAAAAGAGGCGATCGGTCACAAGGCCTCGAGTCACCACAAAGCCCGCGACAGAGCGACCCTCGCCTGCGATTCCAGAAGATGTTTCTCCCCAAGATCCCGCGATTGTCGGTGAAAGTCGCAAGCTCGCCGCGCGAAGACTAGAAGAACTACAAAGGATTGAGCGCGATTTACTGTCGAGGAATATTTCAGCAAGGACTCCTTCTAATAAATATCTGGAAGGATTTCTCCAGGCTTATCCCCTTCACAGCCAGATGGTAGCTCTATCAGACGCTGAAGTTGATGGCAGCCGTACCTTGATCATCTCGGAACCACCGCCGCACGTTACGCTGGGAAACATACTCACGACAGTGGGTGGTGATGTGCTCCTCAATCACAATGTCGTGACCCACAAGATAGGCTTTGACGGCTGGGTGAAAGACGTCGTAATCGGTGTTAAGGGAGACGACGAAGCGCTGCAGGCAATGCTTAGCCGGCTTCACCAACGCTTATTCTTCACATCGTATAAGAGCTATACGCTGAAACTTCCAGTGCACGTCAACGCCAAGCCGTTGGACCTAAATCTTGCCGTCACGCCCGAAGAGACTAAGCGATGGATAGTTGACGAGCGCGAAAAATTCTTTCCTGTCGAAGGCGGCTCACCAGAAACCTTGGCAGGTTTGGCGAGCTCGAGTGCGTCGGGCGTTTACATCAGCAGTAGGCGCGGGCTTATTGGCTGGTGGATCCCTAAAGGGCGCAACATCTACGAGTGCCGTATCCCTGCGCGACAATTCGCTCTCGATGCAGACCTGGTCATCGGCGCGATCGCAACTAACTCGGGCATTTTGGTACTGGGGCGAGAGCGAATCGTGCCGGTTGAAGTGCTCCCGCCTCTGCGGTTCGAGACACTGGCGTTGTTGGCGGACGTGCAAAATGGCCAGGAGGGCGCGCTCAAGCAAAGCTACGAACGCAAGCGCCCATTTGCTGGAACGATAGAAGGCGAAAGAGATTGGGCGCCGATCCTGCTTAGCCCTGAACTGCGCGACACTGAATATGGCAGCCTGCTTAACATAACGGATCAACTGCTCAAGGGTTGGTCCAACATGGGTCAAACCAAGTACGAGAACTTTCCTTACGCTGATCCAGGAGAATACCCTTTTCCGAAACCTCTGTGGGAATATCTGGCAGTAGACTCGTTAACATATAATTGGAACACCAAGGGAACGGGCTACACCGTCGCCGCCGGTCCACTTACATTTTACGCTCTAAACCGAAGTGGTTCCCTGCCGGTAAGTTACATTCCGGAAGGGCTAGGCCGTGCTGAACCCAAGGTGATTGCGGCGGAAGACACGGGTTACAACTATTTTTCACGGCTAAGTGATCCGAACCTGGTTCGCGTCGTCCAGTATGCCGGGATGTATCAGATTTTTAGCGCCTTCAATATTGCACGTTCCGCTGAAAAGATTCCCACCGACAGTTATCCGGACCAACTGATCCAATCGTTGTCCGACAATCTCTATGCAGAGTTGCGCCGCGCTTCCGATCAGGAAATCGCAGACTTGGCCAGACAGGCCGCGTTAATGATCTTTGACCGAAAGTCTCTCGACGAGGAAATCGCCTCTCTCTTCGCCAAGCAGCTTGAACAATACAAGAAAGAGATCGATGCGGGGCTTCGACGTAGAGGTTTAGACCCGGCAAGCACGCAATACAAAGACACCTTCGACAAAGTGTTAACTGAAGCCAAAAAGGAGCAGGTACAGCGGGCAGAAGGAGTCGTGACAAAGTATTATCAAACGAAAACCGAAGAGGTAAGGCGAGCACTCGAATTGGTAAGGCTGAATCGACCTGCCGACAATGCTGATGCAGCGCTATTGAGAAGAGAGGTTCTCAGCCGAGTCGCCTCAATAAGACGGATACCGCAACAATACGCCGCAGCGATTGACTTGAGATCCAAGGGTTGGATTCACACATCGGTCGTTGTGGTTTCGTGGAACATAGGCGCCGAGGTAATTGGCGGACACAATCTGGACGCTCGGGTCTCAAAGATAGTGTCGGATCCCAGTGTTTTGCCTGGACAGGTAAAGATTAATGCAAAAGGCGACCTGCTGGTCAATCCTCTGGATCTGCCGCGCGCCCGTGGATTGGCGCGAATTGTAGAGCGAGGAGGAATGCTGCAGGCTACACGAAACTCCAGCCCCTTAGAGCGTTCGTTAGTGAGGACTGAAGTGCAGAACGCACTTTCGCGCGCTGAAGTCGTGCCCATTCAACCACGCGAAAGCGCTCTACACCTGGGCGGTCTGCCTCCGAAACCTCCCATCAACAAACCTTCGATGCTGACAGCTGAGTCTGGACCGGCTGGACGATCCGGTTGGGGCGGTGAAGGGAGATCCTCACAGCTTGTTCCTATTGGTCGCGAACCTGGCGAACCCAATGCCGCCGTTCTGATAAGAATGAGGAGTGACGGTAGGTTTGATCTCAATTACACCACCGCCAACGGAAAGGAAACGGTTAAGCTACCGCCGTTGACGAACGAAGATGCTGTTGACGCCGCAGCAGTGATGATTCGTCGTGCCAAGTCCGCAGATCCCATAATAATCGAGTTCGAGGGTATGCCGGAACATAAGATTCGGGCAACTTTGGAGACCATGAAAATTCGCATGGGCGATCAAGGTCAGGACGTCGAACTCATAGCGCGTTCGCTAGACGAGAGCACCCGCTGGAACACATCAGTGCTTAGCAAAGAGTATAACTTTCAAAATGCAAGGGTCGAGACCTCTGAGATTAGTACGCTTGCCACGGGAGAGTTATCTGAGGATGTTTCTCTCGAAGTTCCCGGGGTTGATGCCAACGAGGATACGCTTCGGTTCACTACTGAAATCACATTTGATAAGTCGACTCCTCGCGGCGTCATATCCGCCGTGAAGGACACGGTCTCGGACACTTTGAACCGAATAGTGGCTCGCTGGAAGAACTTGACCCGCAACGTCCGCTACGAGGCTGACGTGAGGGACTATAACAACGAACTTGCGCGAGCACTTAAGAAGGTCAAAGGGAGAACAAAGTTAGATTTTGGTTTGAAAACGAGAATCAAGTTTTCGGTCGGAAAGCACCAGGGCCTGCGCGACGTTTACATTTCGGAAAGAGAACGCGTTGATGGAGAATGTGCATCCAGCGCTACTGCCGGTCAGTCCGAATGAGTGCGCACTCGCGGTAACGATTCCCCTTACTCGCGAGCGATTCATGGCCGCCCTGGCGCGTCCTAATGAAACGGACCTGGTCCATCATTTCGTAGCCGAACGAGGGCTTGAAAAAGCTGATCCGCAATTCTGCTGGGAAGTTTACGACGAGGATGAGGCGACGTTGGTCAAAGCCGTTTGCAGCCTCGTGGAACCCTTGGGAGTGACGGTTTGTTATGACGCTCGACTACTCGACCTGACAAGCTTGCTTACCCGTTTCCGGGTTGTAACTCTGGTCGCTCATTGGAGATTTGTTCCGGTTAGAGCTGAGGATATCAGCGATCCGAGAAGACTCTTGCAGGCATTGGAGTCGCCTCAAACCTACGTACAGAAATCAATCCGAAAACGCTTTGAACTCTTGGACCCCGCATTAATCGACACGGAGACCTGGCGTCAGCTGGATACTTCTGAATTGGAGAGACGGGTCGCCAAAGTAATCGCTGAAACGGCCGATGAAGCGGAAGCACTCTACGCGGAATCAGAGGCTGAGAGCAACGAACCGGACGAGCTGGCCGATGGCTTGGCTGACAGGCTTACCAGATTAGAAATAGAGCAGGCTTTTCCCGATGCCATTTCGCCGGCGCGGGTAGTGGAATTTGAGGGCACAATACACACTGTGCCGGAATTGACTCAAGCAGTTCCAGAAGAATTCAACGGATTACTTGATCTGACTGTTTGCAATTCTGTCATTCCCGCCGCGGCAATTAGACTAGTGCGTCCAAACTGCCTACTTGCTGGGAACCGAAGGCCTGCGGAATTAAGGGCAAGAATGTATCTCTACGGTTTGCAGATTAGTCTACTCGCAAGAAAGCCGATGTCCTTTGTTGAAGCGATCAAACAAGTACACTCAGGGAAATCCTATTACAACCTTTAAGGACAGAAAGACATGGAATCTCTTCGAGACGTTCTTCAACAGTATTCGGGTGGCGCGCTGACGTTGGGCTCAACGGAAGCTACCAAGACCGCTGGAAATTCCAACCGGCAAGCGCTACAAAAAGCACTCACGGATCTAAGCCGTAGGAACGAAAGATATTTTGTGATTGGCATGGTAATGGCCGTGGTGTTGTTTGCAGCACTGCTGGTGGTGGGGTTTCTTCAACTAAACAGCCCAGTGCCCGGTAAAATAATCCCCCCAGTGTTCGGAACCTCAGCCGCCGTCGTCGTGTGGAGAATGTTTCGAACATGGCGAGAAAAGAATTACACCGATTGCGTGCTGGCTCTCGTGCCTAACGTGGACGAGGCCACTCTTAAGACTATCGTGAACGCGTTAGTGAAGAAGATGTAGCAGCGGCGCATGCTCCAAGAGTACCACCCCTACTTAGTCGTCATGCTGGTCTTCATAGACCTGTAGTGATTTCTCCCAGGAGAATACCCTTCTCAGGTCCAGTTGGAATTTGGGAGGGCACACTTGAGCGGTGCGGCGGCTCACCTCTGTAAGGTAGTTCCACTTGATGGCGGTATGGGCGTCAACACGACATCTTGCGAGAGGCCCAGAATGTATTTCTCCCACTTCTGTTTGAATGCATTCATGTCAACCAGGCCCATGATTTTCTGCAAACTCTTGTAGCCCGTGGGGTCTTCTCTCTGATGAGCATGAAACTCCCGGTAAAATTTTACGAGCAGACCCCGTTGCTGCAAGTAGTAACAAAGGTAGCGCGCCTGACCATAGTTTGTGCCTTTGTCTTCGTTATAGAAACCGTTGGCGTCGAGCGCTGTGATAAATTTGAATTCAGGGACTTTGCCCGCCCGGATCGCTGTCTGTAGTCCGGGCAAACGCCAGTTCGTATATCCGTGAATGTGACCGTCGACCTCGCCGGATTGTTCATACAACGAACCTAACCCCTCGTTGAACCAGGGCGGGCAAGCGGGAAAGTTGGCCTCGATAAACGGATGCACCATCTCGTGTACCAGCGTGCCGCCGCCGGTTGAAATGTTCATGATTAGCGCCTTGTGAGCGCTCGAATAATAGCCGTACGGCGTGTCGGGTTTCTCGCCAAACAGAGTGAAAGTATTCTTCTCGTAAGAAGCGGCGTCCTTGAACAGCCAGATGTCGAGAATTTCTTTTGGGTCTTGCGAAAAGTAATCCTGTTTCAGTTTATCGACGGCCCACTTGATTGTTTTCTCGGCGTGTTCTTTTACTGACGCCGGCGGTTCATCGCCAATGACAACGAACGGCGGCTGAATGACCACGGTAAAGTCGCTTGATGGCAGCTTTTTCTTGAGCTGCTCAACATGCCGGGCGAAATCCGCGCCGGTGAAACTCCCGGGTTGCACCGGCGCGGTGCTTTGCCGAGCATCAACCAGCGATACGTTCGGCGGCTCATCGGTTTTATTTGGAGAAGGAGTCAAACCATAGAGGAACACCAGCACGAAAGCGGCGAGCGGGACCAGCAACAGAGTTTGAAGGTTCTTGATCATGGAAAGCGACTCTTAGATGCAGCCAGTCGCGTCCGATATTGATCATCATACGCTTTACACTCGGGCCACCCTCCGACTGAGTTCGCGGCCTGGAACTGTGATCAGCATGTCCCCGCTTCATGCGTCTAAAGATCTTCCACAGCCCGTGCGCGCTTTATGATTTGCCGACAACCAGAACCACAAATGATCCAGGCTTCTGGGTACGTGTTGGTCGCCCGCCCGGCTGAGCCGGCGGCGTTTCAGTTATTTCGGCCGCGGGCAGAAAGACCTTCTTTGTCTTCGGATCGAAAGCCATCGTCTTCGCGCTGGGCTGGGTCGTGACCGCTCCGGCGTCTTCGTAGACATCCGCCGACTTCTCACGATAAATGCTCAAAGTCCCCGCCCCGCACGAAAAGAAGATTAGGTGAGCGTCCGGATCGAAACCCGCATAGTCGACGCCGGCGGCAATCGGGAAGCTATTGATTACTTTTCCCGTCGCGGCATCCATGACCACCATCTTCGGCTCAGTGCGGCAACCGATAAACAAGCGGTTCGTCTTTGCGTCATAAGCGAGCCCGGTCGGGGTCTTGGCCACGCCGATGGGAAAACGTTTTTTGACTTCCAGTGACTTTGGATCAAACGCGACTACCTCGGAGGTGTCCTCGCTGTTCACATAAATCAGGCCATCGGCGCCGATTATTGCTTGTTCGCCGTCGCCTTTTGCTTCCACCGTGCCGACCACATCACCGGTCGCGGCATCGATTGCCGTGATGTCGTGCGAGCCGTGATTGTTGGTAAAGACGCGCTTCGTTTTTGGATCGTAGTAGATGCCGTCCGGCCCTTTGCCGACGTCGATCTTCTTGATGACCGCCAGCATTGTCGAATCGAACATCGAGACTTTATTCTCACGGCCATTGCTGGTGAAGCCGTGCTTGAATTCCGAAGCGATCGCGGCCCCATGGACCCCCGGCGTGTCCGGGATGGTGCCCACAACTTTCCCGGTGTCAGCGTCCAACACCTCAACCTGAGTTGCGTGCGAAACGTAGAGGCGCCGTGCCGAACTGTCGATGGCGACGTAATCAAAACCACCCACGCCGCCAATTGGATAACGATCTACGACTTTGTAGTTCGTTCCGCCTTGAAACAGCAGTGCCAGAAAAAAGAAGGAAGCCAAAACGCTTTTCATGGTTTATCTCCTAAGAGTGTTGAAGTTCACTTCGAACGCGGATCCATTTTCACGACCAGCGGTTCAGTGAAGGTCTTGCCACCGACGGTCAACTTCACCGTGTAGGTTCCGGGCAGGACGGTTGAAACACCGCGTCCAAAACCACCACCACCACCGCCGCCGCCGCCACCGGCAGGACGCTGGGGAGGAGTAGGACGAAGATCCCAAATCCATCGATGCATCCCCGCCAGGGCAGAAAGCGGTTCCTGGGTGCGCACCCAAAAGGCGGGGATACTCAACGTGTCAGGATTAACGACCGGGTATTTGTCATCGCTCGCGTAGCGACGAATTACTTCGCCCGCCGGATCGAGAATCTCGAGCGTGACTAGTCCGGAAACGTTCGACTTCAAATAGTAATCAATCATAGCGCCGTTGGGAGGATTCTCGGCCAGCGGTTCGTCGCGCGGCATCGGAGTGCCGTTGTCGCTGCCCGGCGGCATGTTGATAGCATCGGCCGGGCGAAACAGAAATGCCGCAGAGTTCGCGACCTCGGGATTGATCTGACGGAGTGCGGTGATGTCGTCCAGGACCCAGAAGCCGCGACCGTGAGTCGCCACGATCAAGTCATCGCCGTGAATTGCGAGATCGCGCATCGACGCGGGCGGCACATTAAGTTGTAGCGACTGCCAGTGATCGCCATCGTCGAATGAAACAAAGACCGAGCGTTCAGTGCCGGCAAAAAGCAGTCCCCGACG
>CAAGKR010468567.1_pt1 | contig 13830 bp, 6 predicted proteins | sample 2556971 | NCBI WGS metagenome assembly CAAGKR01 (sample SAMEA5207829, study PRJEB30636) | soil metagenome | biome: forest; feature: boreal; material: soil | place: USA | collected 2011-09 | depth 1 m | reverse complement strand
GTAAGGACGATCATCCGGGGAAACGAAAGCCCATGAAGGTTACGTTTTCCGGCGGATGCAAGAAAGAGCAGTGGCGGTCGCCCGCTTTCCGCGAGGCGGGCGAAGCCCCGGCGGAAACTGGCGTCGCCCCGGGAGATCGCCGCCCCTGGACATGCGCCCGTGAACCGGAATCACGGGTGATTCAGTCCGTCGCACTCAGGAACATGGACCTGAGCGGGTCGACGGAAGGCGCGCCTCGGTGCCTGGTTTGCGCGCGGGCCAGCCGCGCGTCGAGCGACCATGCGTCCCGCCTGCGGAGCGCGAGGAGGAACGCGTAGAAGCCGAGATAGATCAGCTGGTCCCCGGCCGCGCTCCAGTCCTGGATGAGGCACGTGCCAGCCAGCAGGACGATCATGAGGCCGGCACCGGCGGCCAGCGTGGCGCGCAGGGCAAAGCCGGCTAGGAGAAGGAGGCCCAGGGCGCATTCGGCCCCGACGATCCCGTAGGCGCTGGCGCGGACGAGGAGCGGGGGGAGGATCGAATGGGCAAACTGCTGGTCCAGGTGAGCCGCGAACTGGGAAAACCCGGGGACCCGCGTCCAGCCGTGCAGGGCTATATTCACACCGAGCCCGAAACGGGCCAGCGAGACCGCGAGCCCAAGGTCGGGATCCGCGCCGTGGCGCTTCAGCTCTGCATCCGGGTCAGGCATGGTACAGGGCCCACTGACTCCCTGATTCGGCGCCGGTGCGCCGCATTTGCCGAATTTAGCAGAAAAATTTCGTCGGGGACGTCCGAACCACTGGACCAAATTGACCTTGGCCGGCCAGAAATCTTCTCTTGTCCACGTCCGCGCCAATTGGAGACGATGCCTGAGAGCAGGACGCCCGAGCCTCCGCAATCCTATTGAGCCACCTCGTAAACTTCGGCCAATGCGACGCCGGTCGTGTTATTTACACCCGAAATCTGAATCGTGTATGCGCCGCCCGTAAGGCTTACAATTGTGGCACAATCGGCGCTGCCGGACACAAGTGCGAAAGCGCCGACCGCAACTGCGGTGCTTGCGACTATCGAGGCGTTGGAATCAGTGCCCCAAATTGTATTGGAGGCGATCACCGCCCCTGCATTGTTATAAACACTCAGGCTCGGCTGCGCTAGAACTCCCGGCACGTTAAATTTGGTCAAAGCGGGTCCGTCGGCACGCACGAGAAGCTGTTCGGTGCCGGTTCCGGACACGACGAAGCCTGGAATGATTATGTTGGCTCCGGTTCCTACCAAGGCCCTAGTTGAGATATTGCTTAGCCGGGTGCCGGTCGATGAGACCTCGTAAATCTCAGCTAGCGCAACTCCTGTGGAATTATTGACTCCCGAAAGCTGCACAGTGTAGGCCCCCGCAGGCAGACTGACAATCAAGGCGCAGTCCGCGCTCCCGGCAGTGAAAGCAAACGCCCCAGCCGAAGCAGCCGTAGTTGCGATCAGCGCAGGGTTCGGACTTGTTCCCCAACTTGTGTTGGAAACAATCACGTTTCCGTTATTATCGAAAACACTCAAGCTGGGTTGGGCTAGGACGCCGGAAACGTTGAATTGCGCCAGGCTTGGGCCATCGCCGCGGATCAAGAGTGTTTCCATCCCGCTTCCCTCAATGACAAAACCGGGAATAAGAATATTGCTTCCAGTTCCTACTTGGGCCCGGGTTGAAATATTTATGAGGCGCGCTTGCGCGCCAGTGACCGTGAGCGTGGCGCCAATGGAGGTCACTGCGCCGACTGGATTCGTCACGACGACGTCGTATGTCCCCTGCGAGGAGGCTGTGGCGTTAGCAATTGTATAGGTGGACCCGGTAGCACCCGGGATATCCACGTTATTGAACTGCCATTGGTAGGTGGCGACGCTTGTAGCGTCTACAGAGAATACAACCGATTGCTCTGCAGCGACTACTGCGGATTGTGGCTCCGCCGTTATTGTCGGAGGCAGGGTAAACGTCGTCACGACCCCGGTGGAACTTGTCGTGATCAGGGTAAGGACACCACTTCCCGCATTTGTCGGAGGCGAATTTGTAGTGGCCCCATTGACGACGGTGTTTCCGGAACCAGTGTTTACCTGCCATTGAAACGTGGAAGTATTGTCTGTGAGACTGTTAATGGGCGTAGCAGCCCCTACTCCAGGCATCGCCGTTGGAAGCAATATGCGTGGGCACGACAGCTCCAAAGCAAAGTTCGTACCTGCAACAATTGCGACGACGCTCGTAAGGCCCGCGGGCACAGAGATTTGTCCGTCGGAGTTTGTGCCCCACGCGAGAACGTTTTGATTTACATCCAACGCCATCGTATAATAGCCACGCGCCTGAATGGAGACTACTGTAGCCAAGTTTGCGGGGACGGTTGTCTCGCCATATGTATTATTTCCCCACGCAGCCACGACGCCGCTTGAAGTTAGTGCTATCGCGTGATCATAACCTGCGGCTATAGAGACAACACTCGATAGACCCGAAGGCACGTTTGATTCACCTTCGGAATTGTCACCCCACGCGATGGCCGTTCCGTCGGCCGTTAGCGCGAGGCTAAATATGGATCCAGCGGCGACACTGGCGACATTCGTGAGGCCGCTGGGTACAGAGGATTGTCCATAGGTGTTATCGCCCCAAGCCACGACCGTTCCGTCCGCTTCCAAGGCCAGAACGTGGCTCCCTTGAGCGGAAATTTGAACAACTTGCGCAAGTCCCGAGGGTATGTTCGCCTGGCCTGAATCGTTGTCACCCCAAGCGACGACCGTTCCGTCTTGGAGCAGCGCATAGGCCGTATTGTCCGCCGCGGCGACCTCCACGACACCCGACAGACCGACGGGTGGATTAATCTGGCCATAAGTGTTGTCGCCCCAAGCCGTGACAGAACCGTCGGCATTCAAGGCGACAGCAAATTTGGAACCCGCGGCGATCTCATAAAGGTCTGTTGTCCCCGGGGGTATCGATGTCTCGCTGGACGTGTTATCGCCCCACACGGTCACAGTCGCCGGATTCAATTCAGTATTGAAAAATGCAACGGGGGTTTTTGTCGAACCGACACTATTGGAAACAACGCCTCGATAGTATCCGTCAACAGCATAAGGGTCATGCTGGGCAAACACCTCTATCGAATAGGTGGCCGACGATGAATCCGCGATCGGTTGGCCGTTAAAGAACCATTGATATGTCGGCGTCGGGAATCCAAAGGCATGTAAGTTCAACGTTTCCGCTAAACGAGGATTTTGGCTCGGTATTATGCTTAGCGGTGCTGTTATAACGGGCGTTGTTGGTGCGATTTGCTCTGACGTATTACATAAGGCTATAAAAAAGTTCGGGCCCGCAGCCAAAGTGACGACATTCGAGAGACCGGGTGGCAAATCCACTTGGTCGAAATTATCAAGGCCCCACGCCAATAAGGTTCCATTGGATTCCAAGACCACCGTGGTATCTGTGCCTGCGTAGACGCCGACAATATCGCTCAGAAATGGGGGTACTGTGGATTCGTTGTAAGAATTGTCGCCCCACGCGGTGGCCGTCCCCCCGACTAGGAGCGCGACCGTGTGGCTGTATCCCTGAGCAATGCTAACAACATTGTCCGCGCTTCCGGGCACCGGAGGTGCCGGATCGTGGTGAGTGGTTCCTGTTCCCCAAGCCACCACGGTTCCATCGGACTTGACTGCAATCGAAATGTCGGAATCCGCCGCAATCTGCACGACATCAGACAGGCCGGCTGGAATCGAGATTTGACCTGCGGAATTATCGCCCCACGCCACAACTGTTCCGTTCGACTCCAAGGCCAGAACGTGTTCGTCACCGGCCGCGATCGCGACAACATTTGCCAATCCGGCAGGAACCGTGAGAAGGCCTCCAACATTGTCTCCCCATGTTACCACCGTTCCGTCGGCGCGCAGCGCGAATCCTGAATCGTAGCCCGCCGCGACAGCTACCGCGTTTGTCAGACCCAAGGGAACCGTGGTCTGGTCACTTGAGTTGTCTCCCCACCCCACGACAGCTCCGTTTGCCTCCAAAGCGAGGACAAAATCGCTGCCAGCGGCGATTCCGCTCAGGCTGGTGAGCCCCGAGGGAATTGTTGTTTGGCCCGCGTCATTGTAGCCCCATCCGACAATTTTCAGCGGATTGATGGCAACATTGACAAAGATTACGGGGCTTAAAGTTGTGCCAGCGCTGTTCGTCGCCTGAAGTTGATACCAACCTCCATCGCGTTGCAGATTTGCGTTCGCGATGGCTATGCTCGTCCCCGTTGCACCCGAAATGGGCTGGCCGTTGTGAGTCCATTGTAAGGTTGGAGTGGGCGTTCCCGAAATAGTTGCAGATAAAATCAAATTCTGGTCTATATTCACAATCTGTTGAGGCGGAGTGACATTTGTAATCACTGGAGCGACCTGAGCAATTGCAATATTGGCGATCGTCATCAGAGAAAATGGGACGACAGTTAATCGCACAAACAAAGCGGCATTCACAGCGGATTCATATTGGAGCAGAAATGGAGCCAGCTCATTGAGATTCGGTCACCATTTATTACTTAATAATGCTGAGCGAGGCGTAAAATTTGCTGATTGGATATCAGCCATGGGAAATCCGATTCTCGGCAGATATTCACGATTGGATTTCTTTTTGGAAAACCCTGTCGAAGACAACAAGGATAGGCCACATAACCATTCATACTAATCGGGGCTCACGATCTGATCACAGACAAATTCTCGCGATCATGTTTACAGCCGCGGGATATTGTCTGGCTTGCGAGATCTATAGAGCTATCCCATTTCCTTGCGATGACTCCCCGTAGACCTGAGGTCTTTGTGAGCGCTACCAGTGCGGACCTTCGTTCGTGCAGGGAGTTGATCAGGGATGCACTGCTTACACTCCAGTGCGTTCCGGTGGAGCAGGCGAATTTTCCTCCTGACTACCGCTCCGTTCGAGAAATGTTGCGGCGGTCGATTTCTAATTGCGACGCCATGGTGCACGTGGTCGGCGAATGTTATGGCGTCGAGCCCAAGAAGACTGACCCATTGGCTCCGCGCCGAAGCTGCACGCAGATGGAATATGACATGGCGCGGGAAATGAATAAGCGCGTTTACGTATTCATTTGTGGCGAAGGGTTTCCCTATGACCAGCATGTGCCGGAAGATCCCGAAAGGCAGTACCTGCAAAAGGGGCACCGTGTCGCGCTCTTAACTGCGGATGAAATGCGGTATACCGTGCGTTCGCACGACGATTTGAAGGTTCGGGTCCGGGAGCTCCAGACCCAGGTTGAACTTCTTCGCTTCGAGTTGATCAAAGCAGAAACACGTGTGAGGCAATTGCGTGTTTCATTTTTTATCGTTGGCGTTGCCGCCGTCATTCTTGGCATTTGGTTGGCGCGAAGGACCATGATTGACGAGAAAGATATCAAGGACCTTAGAGCGGCGGTCAAAAAGCAGACGTATCCTGACGAAGTCATAAATGCTTTCAATACACCGTTGATCATTGGCGATGGGGAGACACTGACCAACGACCAAAAGTACAGGAACGCCCTACACGAGGTTGCCGTCCGCAAGAAAATTCCAGATGCCGACCTGCAAAAGATGATTGAGCAGTTTGCGGCGTCAAACCGCGGGAATAAGGAGCATCCCTTTGTGCAAGGGCAAGCGAGCTACCTCCAGATGGACTTCAAGCCATCCGCGGACGAGTCCGCTAGGGCCGCCGAGCAAGCGCATGCGGAAAGGCTTGTTCTATACGAAAAGATGGTTAGGGACCGCGAGCAATTCGATGTGGTATCAGCAAAGGAGCGTGATGCCTACAATCTGCACGGGCAGGCGACCTATGCTTTGAAGGATTACGGCGAAGCCGCGAAGGCTTTTGAGGCTGCGCTTGCAGTGACCGACAAAGACCAGATGCCGGAGAAGTGGGCAGCACTTCAAGTGCGACGCGGCCTAGCGTTGAACGAATGGGCCTCGGCAAGTCAGGGAGCAGTCATTTCTACTCGCCGTTTCGAGGCGATTAAGATCCTGAGGCAGGCTCTCGCGGTGCAGACCGCGCACTCTCTCGCAGAGGAAAGCGCTCTGACCCTAAACTACCTGGCGATCGACCTTCGTGAACAGGCGACAAGGGCGGATGCGGCACACCGATCTGAGCTTCTAGGGGAGTCGATCGACGATGCCAAAAGAGCTCTCGAACATTATGATTCCTCACGACAGCCAAAGGAGTGGGCCCTTACGGCCAACAACCTCGCGAATGCCTTGGCAATGAACGCGCATTCGATCGTAGGGCGTGAGCGCGCGAGTCGACTCGCCGGTGCGGTGAAATACTACAGGTCTGCGATCGAATTTCTTTCTCCGGACAACCTGCGGAAAGAGAGGGCGATTGTTCAAAATAATCTCGCTTTGGCGCTCCGTGACCAGGCTGCTTCGTCGAACGGATCGGCCGGCACCCTGCTTCTGAGCGACGCGATCAAATCATGCGATGCAGCGCTGAATGTCCTCAAGGACGGGGACTCCAGCGTTGACTGGGCAAGTGTTCAAATGACCCTTGGTCTTCTACGCAGCAGTCAGGCCGCTAAGGCTGACGGCGCGAACCGTCGCAATCTCTTGGCGATCGCCGTGCATTGTTATCGGCAATCACTTGAGAAGCTCAATCTCGACCTCAATCCACAAGAATGGGCTCTGGCGAAGAGCAATCTTGGAAGCGCGCTTGGCGCGCAGGCCGCTGGCTTTGCCGGAACCGAACGAAGTCTCATTTTGGAGGACGAAATGGCAAATTACCAAGCTGCTTTGACCGCCTTCACGCAAGAGGCTCTACCGCAAGACTGGGCTCGAACCGAGTGCAACCTAGCAATAGCCCTTCGGGATCAGGCCACGTCGTCGGGGCGCGGCGAGCGCGGCAGACTTCTAGACGCCTCCGTCCAGGATCTGCGTTCGGTTCTAGAGGTCAGAAGGTCCGACATCCTTCCGGAGGATTGGGCCAGGACGATAACAGATCTCGCGGACACTTTAAGCGACCAAGCATCCCTCTCTTCGCAGTCAGAAAGAGTACCCCTTTTGGCGGAAGCCGAAAGGTCGTATCGTATGGCTATCAAATTCTACGATGAGGCAGACATGAAGAGGAACCTGGCAGCGGCGCAGATCAATCTCTCCCGAACCCTCCTGCTTATTGCAATAAGCGGGTCCGGTGATCCTACGGAGATTCTTAGAGACGCGGCGCTACAATGCCAATCCGCGCTCGTTTCCTTTACCTTCGACGCTTCGCCCCAGGATTGGGCAAAGGCTCAAAATGCCATTGGACTCATAATGCAGGCGCAAGCGAGAACGGCGCCGGATCCCGGTCCCTTACTTCGGGAAGCTATCGATTCCCATGAAAAAGCTCTCAATGTTTTTACCTACGGCGCCATGCCACAGGACTGGGCGAATACAAACTGTTATCTCGCGGCTGCGCTGCGTGAAAAGGCCAGCGATTCACGGGATCCAGCAGAATCTAAGCAGCGTCTCAAGAGCGCGACAGCCGCCGACCTAGGCGCTCTTCAAGTTTATGATAAAGACACCGATGGGGAAGAGTGGTATTTGGCTGACAGCAATCTCGCACGGGATCTCCGCGCTCTGATCGCCGTTTCGTCCGAATCCGAACGCTCTTCGCTGATAGCACAGCTTGTCGCGGCAGAGCGCGCTCTGCTCGCATACAATGACGTGCAGATGGACCGCAAACGGTGGGCAGATGTAGAAAACAACCTGGCGAGCGCCTTGGCAATGGACGGCGATACTTTCAGTCAAACCGAAAGGTCCAATCTTGAAGAGTCAGCTGACGCCTATCGCGCAGTCCTCAAAGTACAAATGGACAAAGGGGAAAGAGAGGGGCAAGCCGAGACGCAGTATAGCCTGGCGTCAGTCCTCCTGAGATTGGCATCTGTGAGCAGCGGGGCTGACCGAGCAACCATTCTTTCGCAGTCGATTTCAGCCTCTCGCGAGGCACTGGAACTGTCTGACGATGTTGACGACAGAATCAAGGCGAACCAGCTCCTGTCCAAAGCTGAAGATGCCTTAAGAAATATTCATGATCACTAGGGACAATCTTAATAGAAATGACCCTACTCCATGAGCTAATGTCTTGGGCACTCAGGGGCGCAAAACTGAACGCCGGCCGGAATTTCTACAGGCTCCCATGGCGCATCAATTGCCATAAGGCATCTCCAAGTCGGGCCCCGATACTCGTGGCGGACGCAGGATTTGTCCCGACGAAACGATACGGCCAAGCCGCATTTCTTTCACTGCTCCTATGCCTAATCGGGGCGATGCCAATTTATGGCGAGGATGCGCGGGTCATTGAAGAGGAGGGCAAAGTGACTGTAAAGAGACGCGGATCGGGCACTGAGGACGCCATCTTGAATATGAGCCTCATAACGAATGATCTCCTGCGCACCCGGGCTCTCAGCCGGGCTGTGATAAGAATGTCGCCAACCTGGTTTGCCCGAGTCGACGAACGCAGCGATATTGAGATCCTTCAGGGCGCGATTCGAAACGAGTCCGAAGACGCATTCAACCTCTTGGTTGGAAGCGCCTTGATTTACAGTCGCGAGGAGTCGGGTGAGTTGAAAGTCCAAACGCCCGCGGTCACGGGAGATCCCCACGGAACGGAAATGATAGTGACCGTCGACCGCTATGGAAAGACCGTCATGAAAGTACTCGAAGGCTCCGTCACCATGAGAAATGAAAAGGGTCAGCTGATGCTAAGTGCGGGGGAATCTGGAGAAGCTGACCCCGGGGAAGCGCCGCATTTGACTGCCGTGATCGAGACGCGAAACCTGATCCAATGGGCTCTCTATTATCCGGCAGTCCTTATACCGTCGGATATCGGACTTACCGATTCCGAGCGGCGAACCTTGGCCCTTTCGCTTCAGAAATACCAGGAGGGTGATCTCCTTGCGGCGCTGCGCCTCTATCCGACTGGCGCTGGCGTCACATCCGATGCGGTCAATTTATATCATGCCGCAGTTCTTTTAGCCGTTGGGCGTGTGGATGAGGCTCGACTTGCACTTGGCGATCTACCGGCGAACTCGCACGCACGACGAGCGATCGAGCGAATGCTGGCAGCAATCTTGGCAGTTGAGCAACCGGGCGAATACCGATCGACCACGGCCAGCGAGGCGCTTGCGGAAAGCTATTACCAGCAATCGCGCCGGAATCTGACCGGGGCGCGCGCGGCTGCGAAAAAGGCGAAAGAACTCGCCCCGGAATCGGGTTTCCCATGGATACGTCTAGCAGACCTAGAATTCTCTTTTGGTGAGACGCACCGAGCGATTGATGCGCTTCAACAGGGTTTGAAGCGGGCCCCATTCAACCCCGAGGGCCTCTCGCTCCAAGGCTATCTTCTAAGCGCTGAAAATAAGATCCAAGCTGCGCGCGATTCGTTCCGACGGGCATTGAAGATCGACGGTGCCTTGGGCAATGCTTGGCTTGGACTAGGACTGACCGATATCAGGCAGGGCGACCGTAAGGATGGCTTGTCCGAAATCCAGACCGCGGTGACTGTCGAGCCAACACGCGCTTTTTTTTATAGTTATCATGGACGCGCACTCAGTTCGAATGACCAGATTGAATCGGCACGCCGCGACCTCAAATTGGCACTCGCGATGGATTCTATGGATCCCACGCCCTACCTGTTTATGGCTTTGAATGAAGGAAAGGACTACAAGTTCAACGAAGCAGTGGATGACCTAGGTAAATCCGTCGAAAAAAACGAAAATCGCCTGCTCTATCGCTCGAAGTTTTTGATCGAGCAGGATGAGGCTGTCCGGAGCGCAAATCTTGCAGTAATCTATCAGGATGACGGAATGAACGATTTGGCCCTGCGCGAAGCTACGAGAGCCGTTGACGAGGATTTCTTGAATGCCTCGGCGCATCTTTTTTTGTCCAACGCCTATGACGCGTTGCGCGATCCTCAGCGTATCTCACTCCGGTACGAGGACGCATGGTTTAACGAACGGTTGCTTGCGAATTTGCTCGCTCCAGTTGGAGGCGGCTCCCTTTCACAATTTGTATCCCAGCAGGAGTACTCAAAACTGCTGGAAAGCGACGGATACGGTGGCAATCTGGTGTCTGAATGGCGCAATGGGTACACGGATCAGCTGCTCTCCTTGGATCTCGTTCGGGGTAAAATGGAGACGTCACTTGATGTGCATTATGACAAGGACAACGGATATCGCCCTGACAACGGTAGCGAACTCACTGAGGCTTACTGGAACTTCAAGTACCAGGTGTCCTCCGATGACACGTTCTACACGATGGTGCAGGCTCAATGGCAGCGGTCTGCGGATACCGCCCAGACCTATTCCAATTTGCCGGGCAATCCGGGAGAATCCTATAGGGACAAGCAGCTGCCAGGCCTGCTGCTTCTTGGATGGAACCACATTTGGGGGCCCGGAGTGCGGACATTGCTTTTAGGCGGCCGGCTTTCTGCGAGCGACACGCTGACGGAGCCCGATACCAAGCAGGCGCTCCTCGTCCGCGATCACTCCTACCTTCAGCCAGGCTTCATTGAAGCCGCTTCAAACGGTTCCGAGATCTACACGTCGCCGGCACTCGAGAATGTCGCGGCACCGGGCGCGGTGTACAACAGCCCATCTGGGCCCGCGGTATTCTCCCAGGCGTTTCTGGGCGCCATTGCGCCGTACCTGGACAACGGACCCGTTACGCAGGTCGCCAACAACTCCTTCGACTATGCCACGTCGACGAGATTCAACATCTATTCCTTTGAATTGGAACACATTTGGCAGACTGACCGAAACACGCTCCTGGGCGGCATCCGTTGGCAAGATGGCATAATCGAGGCAAGCGCGGAACTCACCCTCGTGGACCCGTTGTCAAACACCCCTATCTACTCATCCCCGGCCTCGGCGCAGAGCGTCTCCCCCGATTTCAATCGTCAGAGCGTTTATGTGTACGATTTTTTCGCGGCAACCCCCTGGTTGACGCTGATCGCAGGTGCATCGTGGGATAGCGTGGAGAGGCCCGATGACTTCAGAAACCCGCCGCTGAGCGATCTCGAGCGGCGGGACGAACGCAGGAATGGAAAGTTTGGATTTACGATCTCCCCGTCAAAATGGATAACGGTGCGGGGCGCGTACACAGAAGCTCTGGGTGGAGTGTCTTTTGACGACGACGTGCAGCTCGAACCGGTCCAGTTCGCTGGGTTCAACCAGGATTTCCGAACGGTGATATCCGAGTCCATTGTGGGGTCAGTCGAGGCTCCCGTCTACCACAACCGCGGCCTCAGCATCGAAGGCTGGCTGCCGTCACAAACTTGGTGGGCATCCTCGATTGATGTATTGAACGAGAGTGTCCAGCGTATGATCGGCGTTTTTGATGTCTTTGAAGACCCGATTTTTCCTTTGGGGGCCGTTGTGCTGCCGGCTGGCACCGAGGAAGACTTGGACTACCGGGAGGAGGTGTTCACGGCCGGCATAAACCAACTGGTTGGACGCCAAATCGCCCTGGGCGCCAGTTATAAGGCCACTCGTGCGGAGCTCCGGGACGACTACCCGCAGATACCCGTTTCCGTGGACGCAGGGGCATATGGATCGAGCGACGATCTTCTCCGGGAGCTGCACTTCAATATCAACTGGAATTCAGCAACCGGATGGTTCGTCAACGCTGATGCTGCGCATTACGCACAGGAATTGAACGGCCCGAACGGCGGCCAAGCCACCGCCGCCTCCACCGGAGACTCCTTCTGGCAGTTCAATGGCCAGGTGGGTCGTCGCTTTTCCCACAATCTGCGCCAGTTAAGCGCAGGAGTGCTCGACCTATCGAACCGGAATTACAATCTGAGTCCGCTCACCTATTATCCTCCGAACCTACCCCATGCACGGACGTTTTTTGTTCGCCTAAGAATCGGATTTTGAGATGCCTTGCACGCTAAGACGGCCACCCAACGCCAGGCCCCTATGCATTACGCCGAGAACCCTATGTGATTATGGCCGCGAAAAAGTCTAAACGTTATCGGCAGGTTCTAAACGAGGACGGCGACAAGGGGCCTTTCAAGGTGCTATTGATTCACGGCCATTCGAAGGACTGGATCCGCATAAAGGACTTCATCAAGAAGGAATTGAGCTTTAGGACGAAGGTCCTGGTGGAACAGTTTACCGGTGAAGCGCTGCTCACCAAGGTGCGGCGCTCGCTTTGGGAGGAGTGCGACTGTGCCGTGGCCATTCTTTCCGGGGATGACCTTCTCGAAACGAAGAAGCGCCGCGCCCGGCCCAATGTCCTGTTCGAAGTTGGCTATTGCATGGGATTTTTCGACTACCGGTACTGGGAGAATAATCACGTCGAACCGGTAATTCTCATCGTTGAAAAGGATACGGAAATTCCTTCCGATCTCCATGGCGTCGAATTTATCGAATATGGCAGCGGCAGGCGAGGCGGGATAAAGCGCGCTTATCCCAAACTGCGCGAAGGTCTCGAGAATCTTTTCTCCGAGATTTCCGACTATTTTGACTGAGCCATGAAACCTGATGAGACCATGATCGTGGCGTTTACAGGCCATATGATCGACAAGGTGGGTCGGATTCCGCCTCGATTTGTCCCGCGTTTTCCGCGAGAAAAAGAACGCTCCGTCACCGTCGCCATTTCCCGTACGCTCGACCGGCTCAATGCACGCGTGGGCTATTGCTCGGCCGCATGCGGGGCCGACATCATTTTTCTGGAGCAAATGCTAAAGAGGGGTGGCGAAGTGAATGTCGTGCTGCCTTACGGCGAAGAGCAGTTTATCCGCGACTGTGTCAAATCGCCCGATTCGGCAGGCCCCAATGCGCAGTTCCAGGAGAATCGCGGGAAAGAGTGGCTACCGCGCTTCCAGGGGATCCGAAAGAGGGTCGCCAGCCTTATCATCCTGGGAAAGCAACGGCCCCAAGACAACGCCATTGCCAGCGACGGCTGCAATCGAGTCTTCCTTGGCCTCGGGTTGCTGAGGGCGTCGTCCGAGGCGAAAAAGCTAAGACTCATTGCGCTTTGGGACGGATGGTCTGGGGACGCACCCGGCGGCACCCGATCCTTGGTAAAATTGGCGGATTCGCTTGGAGTAAGAACCGCCTTTCTTCCCCAACTTCGGCCCCGCAGAGTTAGCCAAATCCTTCGGGCAGCGGCGCCGCCTCCCGGAATCAACGCCCAGCCCGAACGCCCCACGGTCAGCAACGAACCCATTCAGGAGCTCCGCGCGGTGCTCTTCGCGGACGTGATGCGTTTTAGCAAGCTAGACGAGGCACGGCTTCCCGGGTTCGTCACCGGATACCTTCAGCCCCTGGGAAACCTTATTCAGGTAGCACGGCACGGAGGCTACGGTCCACTCGACTTTAACACATGGGGCGACGGCCTCTATTGCGTTTTCGATACTATGCTCAAGGCCGGGAAATTCGCGCTTGAGATGCAGAAGCTCACCGAGTCGGGGAAATGGAGTTTGGGCCGGAAAAGGCGGCCGATAAGGCTGCGAATCGCGCTCCACGCGGGACCGGTGTACCGAATTCCTGACCCGATATTTCCGAGAGACACCTTTTTTGGAACGAATATCAGCTTCGCGGCCCGAATCGAACCTGCGACGGAACCGGGACAAGTCTATTGCAGCCAGACATTCGCCGCCTTTGCAGCTTGCGAAGGGGTTCGGGACTTCGTCTGTGATCCTATCGGCAAAAAGCGCCTGCCGAAGGGCGCCGGTACGCATCCGCTCTATGCCTTGCGACAAGAGTCGGCCTTGTGCTGACTGGATCCTGAAATTGGTCGGGGCGACAGGATTCGAACCTGCGACCTCCTGGTCCCAAACCAGGCGCTCTACCAGGCTAAGCTACACCCCGGGGTGAGGGGCCAAAGCAGGCC
>CAAGKR010211957.1_pt1 | contig 13830 bp, 11 predicted proteins | sample 2556971 | NCBI WGS metagenome assembly CAAGKR01 (sample SAMEA5207829, study PRJEB30636) | soil metagenome | biome: forest; feature: boreal; material: soil | place: USA | collected 2011-09 | depth 1 m | reverse complement strand
GGCGCGCGGGGGGCCGGGCGCCCCCCCCGCCACAGGAACCGGCGGGCGTCATCGAAGCGGGCACGATGCCCGCGCAGCGCACCGTGCACGGCACGCTTGCGACGATCGCCGAGCGGGTGGCCAGCGAGCGGGTCGGCTCCCCCTCGATCACGGTCGTCGGGCCCGTGGCGGAGCTGGCAGAGCAGCTCGCGTGGGTGGCTCAGGGGCCGCTGGCCGGGCTGACTGTGGCGGTCACCCGCGCGCGCGCTCAGGCCAGTGGCCTGGCGCTAGCACTGGAAGAGCTGGGGGCGAGGATCGTGCAGGCGCCGGTGATCGGAATCGAGCCGATTCCAGGCCCACCGCTGGACCCGTCGCCGTATGACCTCGTGTGCCTGACGAGCCCCAATGGCGTGAGCAGACTGTTCGAACGCCTCGATGACGGGACCCACCCAGCCGGCGACGCCCGCGCACTGGCGGGCACCCGTGTCGCGGCCATCGGCCCCGGCACGGCCGCCGCCCTTGCCGAGCACGGCGTCACCGCGGACATCATTCCCAAGCACTTCGTGGCGGAGTCGCTCGTGCAGGCCCTCGCCGGCGTCCCAGTCAAGCGCGCCCTCGTCGCCCAAGCGCGCCATGCACGCGACGTGTTTGCAGATGCCTTGCGTGCGCGCGGCGTACAGGTGGAGGTGCTGGCCCTATATGAGACTGTCGCCGAGCCGCTTTCGCCCAGGGCGCTCGCGGCCGCGCAGACGGCCGACTACATCACCTTCACCTCGTCCTCGACCGTCCGCTTCTTCCTCGACGCGGCGGGTGGCAACGCCGGGCTATCGGAGGAGACACGCATCGTCTCGATCGGCCCGATCACGAGCGAAGAGCTGCGCAAGCACGGCCTGCAGCCGCACATCGAGGCCGCGCCGCATAGCGTCGAGGGGATCATTCAAGCGCTGCTCGCGGACGCGGCCTCTACTGCACGGTGAGGGTGCCCTGCATGCCCGCCTGGCGGTGGCCTGGAACCGAGCAGAAGAACGCGTAGGTGCCGGCTTTGAGATTTAGGGTGAGCGACTTCGTAGCACCGGAGAAAGTCGGGGTCGCCCCCAGCGTCGCACCGCCACCGGGCTCCTGCACGGTCACGTTGTGAGATAGCGGCGAGGCGTTGGCGAACTCGATCGTGACCTTTCCAGGTTTAGCGGTGAGCGTCGTGGTGTTGTAGGCCAGCTGTCCGCCGGGGTCGGCGGAGAGCTTGAGGATCTGAGCCGCGCCACCGGCGGCCGAAGGAGCTGGGGTGCTACTCGCCGGAGTGGAGCCCGCAGGTGTAGGGGCGGCTGGCGTCGAGGCGGGCGTGGAAGAGCTCGTGGCGCTCGAGCCGGCGGTCGTACTCGAGCTGGAGGAGCCACACCCGGCGATGAGCGCTCCTAAAATGACGATCGCGGTCAGCCCTGCCGCGCGAGGGATATGAAGCTTACTCATCTGAGGCCTCCAGGCGGTCGCGTATTCCCGCACGGCGGTGTGTCGCACGGCTCTGGCAAAGACTCTACCTGCCATTTGGAACCTCGATCCGGATAGCCTGTGCCACTACCGTTGCCTGGCGAGGCCACCTCGCCGAGCGAGCGTTCTTTTCAAGCTAGGGGGACCGATGATCCGAAAGCTCTCCGCATGGCTCCTAATCGCACTCGCCGCCACCGTGATCCTCGCGGGCTGCGGTAGCAGCAGCTCCACATCCAGCAGCCAGAGCACCTCGGTGGCCGCGCCGAGCAGCACTGGCGGTGCGAGCACAAGCTCCTCACCCGCGCCCGCTGCGACAACATCAACGTCTGCCTCCACTCCATCCACCGCGACGCCCACTCCATCCACCGCGGCGGGCGTGGCGGAGGCCGTGGCGGTGTGCAAGTCGATCATTCAAAGAGAGCCGACGCTGCAAACGAGCGTGAAGGCCAAAGTCGAATCGATCTGCAACAAAGCCGCCGGTGGCGACCTCGCCGGGGCGCGTGCTGCTGCCAAAGAAGTATGCGCCGAAGTCATCAACGCCGCACCGATCCCCTCTCAGGCCAAGGCACAGGCGCTCGCAGCCTGCACCAAAGCTAAGTAGCGCCAGGGCAAACGGAGGACCGGCTCCCGAGGAGAAGCAAGAGGGCTGCGGCTATTCTGCCGCAGCCCCTCGCTGCTCCTCGTCGTCTTCCTCGTCCTGATCCTCAGCCGCGTACAGCGACTCCCGCGCCAGCTCCTGGCCTTTGACGCCGAACAGCTTGATCTCGAGCAGGTCGTGGCGGTAATCGTCGGGGGCGATCAGCGTGAAGCGCTCCTGGAGCAGCTCACACTGGTCGACTGCCAGCCCGGCCAGCTCGGCTGTCGCGACCCGGCCGCCGGAGAGCAGCGGATGACCCCACACGAGCGTCATCGCGGCGACGGCGCCGAGGTGCCCGCGCCAGGAGCCGATCACCTCGTCGCAGAGGTCGAGCTTCCAGTCCGGGTTGTGCTCGGCCGTATCGCCGGTGAAGTCAGCGTAAGCAAAGAAGTCGCTCGGCTCACCGTTCTCGGGCGCGGGGACGAAGCGCACGTAGCCGAACAGTTCGTAGCCGCCTGAGGTAATCGATGTTCCGGGCACATAGGTGCGTCCATGCCATGTGCGGTCCGGGTACCAGCGGATCTCGCCTGGCTCGCCGAGATCCTCAGAGCCGGTGTCGAGCTGCTCGACGCTCTCCAGGAACGCTGCGCTCAGCCGCTCCGCCCAACGGCCGTAGGGCAGATCCTCCTGCGGCGGCTCGGCGGCGAAGCGGGGGAGGAAGCGTTCCTCGGGAGGCATACCGCGGCAGACTATGCGTCGCGTAAGAGAGTTGCGGCGTGCTCAGGCGCGACGATGTTCAGGTTCACCTCTGTGGACAGCTCCAGTCCGGCGATGTGGGTGAGGCGGGGCATCACGTCGATGCGCCAGCAGAACTGCTCGGCGCCTTGGGGGGCGGTGCGAACCCACAGGTTCAGTGGCGGGCTGCACCCGAAGTGGCGCGCGAGGCGGCACAGGCCATCGTGCAGCAGCGCTGCGCCCGTCGGCCCGTCGTCCTCAAAGCGCGCGCGGGGGCGGCGAGGGGCGAGCATCAGCTGGAACGGCATTTGCGAGGCGTAGGGAGCGATCAGCACGGCGTCCTCGTCGATCGCGACGACCCGCTCGCGCAGGCGCACCTCCTCGGCTACCAGGTCGCCGAGCAGGTTCTGGCCCATCGTCCGTGTGGTGTAGGCGCCGGCGCGCTCACGCTCACGAGCCACGACGGCCGGCACGAAGTCAAACGCGTACAGCTGGGCGTGCGTGTGCGGCAGCGAAGCGCCCGCCTCGCGGCGCTCGTTGACGATCAGCTGGGTGTAGGCGCTCTGGGAATGAACGCGCATGCGCTCGCGCCACACGTCCACCGCGGCAATCGCCTGCTCGAGGGGCAGCTCAGCTAGCGACAGAACTGGCTGAGGGCCATTGATGATCACCTCGTGTGCGCCGGAGGCAGGCCGCGAGACGAATAGCTCCGGCTGTGCGCGTCCCTCTACGCCCCGCTCGGGGGTGCCGCCCTCGCCGGCCGGAGTGAGCGCCGGATACAGGTTGGGCACCACCCGTACCCTCCAGCCGGGCGAGTTTGGAGGACCTCCGCCGGGACGCAGCGCGTAGAGCTCCGGCGGTGTGCGGTCCTCGTGACCCTCGGCGAACGGGTCGCGCTCGGGGTCGATCTGCTCGGCAGGCTCACAGACCGGCGCTCCCCCGGGGCGCTCAGAGCGCTCTCCGGCGATGATCGTCTTGTGCCCGCTCAACGGGTCGATCCTGATCTCAGGCATTCCTCACGCGCCCAGCGCGTAGCGCCGGATGTCTCCTTCGAGCTTGGCGACGCTCGGGTAGGGACCCTGGCGGATGTATCGCCCGCCAGCGCGGTTGTAGAAGACCGTGACGGGTGTGAACGAGGAGTCGGTGATCGCGGCCCCGAGGTCGCCGCTCTGGTCGTAGTAGCTCGGATAGCTCTGCGGGAAGCTGCGAAGAAAATGCTCCGCTTCAGCGCGGCTGGCCTCGCCGGAGTCCAGGCCGATGAACGCCACCTCCCGCCCCAGGCTCACCGCCGCGCGTTGGAACACACCCGACTCCGCGCGGCACGGTTCACACGTCGAGGCCCACTTGTTGATCACGAGCGGGTACCCGTGCAGCGCTGTCAGGCGCGCGTTCAGGGCGCGCGCGTTGCCGGGCAGCAGCTCTGAGGCCTGGGCGTGCAGCGCCATCAGCGGCGCCGGCGAGCCGACGAGCCGGGCCTGCATCTGGCCGACGGTCAGCCCCGACGGCTTCAGCGCCGCCTGCGAGGAGCGCAACAGCTGAACGAGGCCGATGGCGAGCAGCACGAGTAGGCCGAGGCATGCGAGCACCATCGGCAAGCGTTTGGAGAACCACCTCAGGGACATCGCCGCTAAGGGTTGCAGATGATAGGAAGCCCGCCCTCCTTCAATCGCACCTGGACCTGCTATATCCTGAAGCGCACTTAGGAGCCGGGTCGCTCTCAGCGCCCGGCAAACGTCGCCGGTTGAGTGCCGGCCTTTCCGAGCCACGCTGAAAGCATTTCTGCGGCGGCTCGTCTCGAAGCCCAGAGCCTTTATGGCCGAGCCCACTTCAGTGGCCCTCGCGGCCGCGTCCATTCCCAATCCCGCCGGTATTGCCCGCGCGGAGAAGTTCGTGCGCGAGCGTTTCCTGCACGACGGTGAGGACCCCGCGGTTGCGCTGGCCGCGGGATCGCCGCGCAGGCGAGCGCTCGACCAGGCGCTGGCCGAGCTTTCCGAGCAGGCCAAGCACCCCTCGACCGCCTGGCGGCGTGAGTTCTCACTGCTGCTCGGCCTGGAACGTGTGCTCTCCGAGGATGAGCCGAAGCTCGCGGATGGGACCGTGCTGAGCGCTCACCAGGTCGATGCCCTCTCGGGCACCCTCACGGCCCTGCTGGCCGAGGCCATGCGTAGTTCCGAGAACGGCAACGGCCGTGCGATGGCCTCCCCCGAGCTGCTGGCCTCCGCGGCGATCCTCGGTCCCGACGATCTGGCGCTGGGAGAGGAGGGCTCCGTGGAGGGGGATCGGGATCCCGCCCATCCCAGCCCGGCAAAGGCCTCCGCGTTTGCAGGCGTAGAGGACGACGATGCCGAGGAGGATCCAGAGGACGAGCCTGAGGACGAGGATGATGAGGAGGACGATGACGATCTGGGTCCCGTCCAGCGCGCCGCGCCCGACGAGGACGACGACGAGGACGACGAGCTCGAGGACGAGCTCGATCCGATCGCCGAAGAGGAGGAACAGGAGCCCGAGCTGCAGTCAGACTCCGATGAGGAGCCCCGCGACTGGGTCGAGGAGGGCGATGACGAGGAGTCGCTGGCCGAGCAGCCCGAGGATCCCAACGCGGCCAAGCGCTTCTGGTTCGAGCACGCGACCGGCGCGGGGAAGACCGTCGCGGCGCTCGGGTTTGTGGAGGCTTCGCAGACCGGCGGGGGGCTGATCCTGACCCACCGGCGCAACCTCGTCGACCAGTTCAACGGTGAGCTGCGCCAGCGCGGCTACTCCAAGCGCATCTCAAAACCGCTACTGAAGGGCGAGGACTCGCCCAAGGGTCCGGTAACTGTCGAGACCTACCAGTGGTTCGTGCGCAACGCGGGCAAGATCTCGAGTGCTTACACGATCGTCATCTGCGACGAGGCGCACACCGCCCTGGGCGAGAAGACGAGCGGCGCGATCCGCAACTGGACGGGACCGATCTTCATCGGCATGACCGCCACGGGCGCGCTGATCGCCAGGCACGTCACCGACCTGTTCCCGACACAGACCTCGCGCTTTGACCTCGCGCAGGCGGCGCGGCGCGGCGTGATCTCGCCACTGCGCTGCGTGCGGATCTCACCCGGCACGGGGGTTCGCACGATCGCCAAGGTGCCGCTGCGCAGGGGCGAGGTGGATACCGAGTTCGACCAGGAGGAGCTCGCCGAGCTGCTCGACCAGCAGCCGTTCAACATGGCCGCCGCCAACCTCTACAAAACGCGCTTCAACGGCGTGCCCGGCGTCGTGTATGCCGCGGGCGTACGCCACGCCTACAACCTCGCGGAGGCGTTCCGGGCCGAGGGCCTGAAGGCGCAGGCGGTGTCGGGGGAGACACCCAAGCGCGAGCTGGCGGGGATCCTCGCCCGGTATGAGCGCGGCGACATCGATGTGCTGATCAACGCGCAGCTGCTCGCGGAGGGCTGGAACAGCCCGCGGGCCACCGTCTGCGTGCACCTGGCGCCCACCGCGTCCAAGCGCATCTACCAGCAGCGGGTGGGACGCGTGACGCGCCGGCATCCCGGCAAGGAGGCGGGGCTGGTCGTCGACTTCGTGCACCCCGCGACCAAGCACGACGACCCGGTGGTGACGCTGCATTCGCTGCTCGACCGCGACGTATACCGCGGAGGGGCGATCGTCGTCGGGCCGGTGCGCCGTGGCCGCGGCCGGCGGATGCGGGTGGAGCGGCGCGTGCTGCCGGTGTGCGCCGAGGAGGAGCGCCGCTTTGAGGTGTTCGAGCGCGAGCTGTGGCGGATCGCCGTCGAGCATCTCGACTATGGCGAGCAGCACGTGTGGGCGGCGCTGGCCGGGGCGCGTGTGGCGCCAAACGGCTGGCGCAGGGCACGAGCGATGCTCCACTTCGACCGCTCTGGCGAGCTCAAGAGCCGCTTTCTGATCACCGCGGTGCAGCGCAACAAGAACGCACAGCTGCGGTTGCGGGCACTGAGCGACATCCCCGCGCTGGCTGACCCCGATGCCTTCGATACGGCGATCGACATCATCGGTGGCTGGCCGCGCGAGGAGCGCAGGGAGGCGTCGAAGATCATGCTGCGCGCGCTGGTAGAGCGGCGCATCGGGCGCCGCGATCAGGCCAACGCCTGGATCTGGCGCCTGGCGGAGTACACGCGCGATGTGCACGAGGAGTATGCGGTACAGCGCTGGCCGGAGACCAAGCGGCTGCTCGGCCTGCTCGTCAACTCCGCGGGGGGGGCACACGCGCGCAATGCCCGGCGGCTGATTCACGCCTCGCGCAAGCAGGACCGCCGGCTGGCGGCGGCACTGCTGGCCGCGGCGCTCGCGCATACGCCCGAGGCCGAGGAGGCGCTGCGCGGGGCTCGCACGCGGATGGCGCGCAAGCCTCAGGCGCTTGCCCGCGAGCTGCTGCGTAACTTCCCCAAGCGCCGCGCCCGTAACGCGCGGCGACGGCGCAAGGGAGGAAAGGGCGCCGCCAACGGCTCGGGCGGGGCTGGCGCTCCCAGAGCGTCAGGGGCCGGGAGGTCTCCTAAGAGGACCCAGGCGCCAGGCGATGCGGTGCTGAGCAGGGCGCTGTCGAACCGGGCAGCCAGCGCCGAAGGCAACGGTGGCGAGCTGGCACCGGGCGTGGGCGAGAAGCTGCAGCGGAATGTCGATGAAGCGCTTCATCACGCCGAGGAGTGAGCACCGGCTGCGCTGCTACTGACCGGGGAGCTCCAGGTGAACCTCGCCCGCGTCAAGCGCCGTGTACCCGCCTGCGGCCCGGGCGACGATCAGCCGCCCCTCGCCATCGATCCCCTCTGCGCGCCCCCGGCCCGCGGCCCACGTGACCACGTGCCCGCGCAACGCGTCGCGGGCACGCCAGGCCTCGAGCGTCGCCTGCGCGGGTTCCTGCAGGCGCCGTTTCAGGGCCTCCAGCAGGCGCTCCAGCGCCGGCTCGATCTCAGCTTCACTCTGACCCATGCTCGCGGCTCCAGCTCGCAGCCCGGCGGGGAGCTCCTCCAGCCGCACGGCCACATTGAGGCCGATGCCCAACACCGCCCAGCCCTCCTGCGGCCGTCCCTCAACGAGGATCCCGGCGAGCTTGCAAAGAGTCTTACTGGAAACGAGGGGCCCGACCGAAGCCGGGAGACACGCGCCTCCAGCGCGAATTCCCGTTTCGGCCAGCTGCGCCACCCTCTGGTCTCCCACGAGCACGATGTCGTTTGGCCACTTGATCTGAGCGTCATCCCCTGCGATGTCGCAGACAGCGACCGCGGCGATCAGGGGCAACAGCGGCGGGGGGGAGCGCAGGAGGAGCGAGGCCAAAAGAGAGCTGCCCGCAGGCGCCGTCCAGTGCCGGCCCTGGCGCCCGCGCCCGGCGGTCTGCTCGGAGGCCGTGACGAGTGTCCCGTGTGGCGCTCCGGAAATCGCCAGCTGGCGGGCGCAATCGTTGGTCGAGCCGGTCCGGCGCAGGTGCACGCGTGGCCGGCCAAGGACGATTTCCCCGCCGGTGTCCGTCAAAGCTAGAGGAGGATCTCCTCGGGGGAGTCGATGATCTTCAGGTGCTCGTCCACGCGGGTCATGTTCATCAGCCGCTGGACCTGCTGCGAGCCACGGACCAGCGCGAAGGCCTGTCCGCTCTCTGTGCAGCGCTTATCCAGCGAGAGAATCGCCCGCAGACCTGTGGAATCGATGAACTCCAGCCCGCGGAGGTCGAGTATGACCGTCGCCGGGTTATCCAGCGTCGCGTTTTCGACCTCGCTCTCGAGCAGGGGCACGCTGGCCAGGTCGAGCTCGCCGTCGAGGCGCAATACCACTCGCTCCTCGTTGCGACTCACGTCAATCAAGAGGTTGCTCCCAACTGCCATCGGCGAAACACTAGCGCACCGGTTTGGCGCTGAGAAACTTCCTTCGCCTTGGAGTGCGTCAACCTTCAATGCGCAGCGCCAGCAGCGCGATGTCGTCGCGGAGCCGTCCTTGAGCGCGTGTCAGGGCCGCGAGCTCGATGTGCTCGAGGAATCCCTCCAGCGGAAGGTTGGGCGCGGCCGTGCACAGCTCGAGCAGACCCTCCTCTCCGAGCAGGTGGTCCGGCCTGCCCGCCTCGATGACGCCATCGGTGTACAGCAGGAGCGTCTCCCCGGCTGAAAGCGTGATCTCACTCTCCTCGATGCTGACCGGATCGACGACGCCGAGGACCGTGCCGCTGAGACCGGCCTGCTCGACTTCTGCGCCTGCGCCGATCAGCAGCGGCGGCGGATGCCCGGCGAGTGCAATCGTCAGGCGCGCGCCGTCCTGCACGCGGGTCAGCATGACCAAGCAGACAGTGCACAGATCCGCACCCGGTGGCTGGCGCAAGAGTGCCTCATGGAGCGTCGAGAGCATGCCGGCGGGAGACTGCCCGCTGATCGCGGCGGCGCGCAGCGTGTGGCGGGCCAAGGCCGTCACCCCGGCTGCCCGCGGCCCTTTGCCGCAGACGTCGCCGATCACGAGCATCCAGCGGTCCTCTCCGTAGGCGAAGACGTCATAGAAGTCGCCGCCGACCTCGTTGAGCTCGCCGGCGGCGTGGTACAGCGCCTGCAGCTCGACGCCGGGGATCTCGGGCAGTGACTCGGGCAGCAGGGAGCGCTGCAGGACATGCGCGATCCGACCGTGTTCGGTGGCCAGAAAGCTCTCCGCCAGCTGGGCACGCTTGACCTCGGTGATGTTCTCGAAGACGTTGACGGCGTAGAGAATGCGCCCGGTCTCGGGGTCGGTGATTGGCGAGGAGCGCACCACCAGCCAGCGTTCCTCTCCTGTGGCACGGATGATATTTCTTACCAACAGCGGCTCGGGAGTCTCGCCTGAGAACAATCGCCGTCCCGGCATGGACTCCAGGTCGAGCTCGTGCCCCTGCTCGTCGAGGACCTGAAAGCGCGGCCAGATCGTCCCCGGACGGGCGCTCGTCAGCTCGCTGGGCGTGGCGACGCCGAGGAGATCGGCGGCCGCCTGATTGGCAAAGACCATCTGCCCGTGCTCGTCCGCCACAGTGATCGCCTCGGCGAGATTGGCCAGCACCGCCTCCAAGCGCTGCTCGACTTGCTGCAACTCGGAGAACAGGCGGGCGTTGTCGATCGCCAGGGCGGCGCGGCGGGCAAGCTCGCAGACCAGATCCAGATCTTCCGGCGCATAGGGCTCACCCTCAGCGAGCCGCAGCACCGACAGGGCACCGAGCGTGCGCTCCCGTGCGCGCAGAGGTGCCACCACCGCGGAACGGTAGCCGTGCTCGATCATGAATCTCGCGTGCTCAGAGCCCTGCGCGAACGTTCGCAGCGAGGTATCGGCCATCACCGCCAGCAGTTCCGGCTGGCCACTGCGGATGACCCGTGCAACGGGATGCGCGCCGCCGGGGTTCAATGGATGCTCCGCGCGCAGCGCTTCGATGCCCCGCGCGATCTGAACGTCTGCCGCGATCACGGCGACATCTTTGATCTTGCCGTCGTCGTCGAGCAGGTCAATCACGCAAATATCGGCCAGCCGCGGCACGGTGAGCTTTGCGACCTCGCGCATCGTGGTTCTCGGATCAAGCGAGCTGGCCAGTGCCGCACCAGCCTCGACCAGCAGATCAATGCCAGGCTCGCGCCGTGCAGTCCCCCTTACGTCGCTCACGACGGTCAGTATCACAGCCTCAATTGCCCAGGCCGTGCTCCCGGCCGTGAGACTGGGGGGAGGCGGAGCTACCGTCGATCGATCAGCTGCAGGGCGAGCACTGCGACGGGACCAGCGGGCGCGAGGCTGTGGTCGTCGGCCAGCCGTCCGACCACGGGCGCGAGCTCGCCGAGCACCGAAGAAATGGCGACGGCGCCGGCAGCATGCCCGGGGGGCAGCGGTCCGACGCGCAGCTCGACGCGGCGTGGCTCGACGGCGATCCCGACCCCGAGGTGACTGCCGGTGATCGAGCGGAAGGCTTGGGCCGCGATAACGTCTGCGAGCAGCTGGGCGTCGTAGATGCGATCGGTCGAGAAATTGGCGCGGGCGGCGAGGGCGCAGACGAGGCGAGGCAAGACTGCGCGCGCGAGGCGATCGGGCGTAATTGCGATCGTTGCGGTGGTGATGAGCTCGGGCTGCTCGAACAGAGGAAAATCGATCTGATCGTGTGCAGTGGCCTGCAGGGAAGATGTCTCCGGGGTGACGAACTCCATGCGAACCTCGGTCCCACCGCTCGCCCGGCTATGAAACTCGACACTATCGGCAAGCGCCTGGATCACGGGTAGCCCGAGCTCGAGGTTCTGCTCGCCGCTCTCACCTGCATCCTCCAGGCCGTAATCGGGCGTTTGATGCAGGCCGACGCCCTCGTCGCGCACCACTACCTCGATGCAGCCTGCAGCGATGTAGACGTCGACCTCGAGGGGACCACTGTCTCCGCGGTAGGCATGGAGGACGACGTTGTTAGCGGCCTCGGTAACCGCCGTGGCGATGTCATCGAGTACTTCGGGGAGCAGATCGATCGCTTCCGCGACGCCAGTGAGGGTCGTGCGGACGAGCGAGACGTTCTCGGGCTGGCTGCGCAAGTGCAGGCGAACGTTTGGCGGCGCGTGGGTTGGCATTCGCTCAATACGCCTGCAAGCGCCTTGCTCGATGAGCGTACCCAGAGCTTCCCCGCCCGCCATCAAGATGTCTGCACATGCGCGTGGGCGAGGACTCGCAGCTGTTGCAGAGACCGGCGCAACAGGCGCGAGACCTGCATCTGGGAGATACCGGCGCGACGGCCGATCTCAGCCTGGCTGAGCTCCTCGACGAAACGCATGCGAAGGATGGCCCGTTCGCGCGCCGGGAGCTGCCGCAGCACGGCGACGAGGGTGGCGTCCAGCTCGATGAGCTCGTAGCGCTCGTCCTCGCTGCCCACCGCATCCAGGTGGGTGAGGAGATCCTCGCCCTCGTGGCGGGTACGGACGGGCGCCTCGAGGGGGAGCGCTTCGTAGGCTTGCCCGGCGAGCAGCCCGTCGAGGACCTCCTCGTATCCCAGCTCGAGATACTCCGAGAGCTCAGAGACGGTGGGCGCGCGACCGCGAACGCTTGCGAGCTGCTCCTGGGCGTTGCTCACTGCAAGCGCTCGCTCCTGCAGTTCGCGCGGCACATGCAGGCCCCAGGTGGAGTCACGAAAGTAGCGCCGCAGCTCGCCGAGGATCGTGGGGACCGCAAACGAGGCGAACGCGCTCTGGCGCTCCGGGTCAAAGCGGGCGAGCGCCTTGAGCAGGCCGAGCGAGGCGACCTGGAACAGATCCTCAAACGGCTCAGAGGTGTGCGCGTAGCGACGGGCGAGGCTGCGCGCGAGCGGCGTGAATCGCCTAATCAGCTGCTCGTGCGCAGTGCGATCACCGTCGCCGAGCCAGCGTGCGAACAGCTCATTGCAGTCGTCCTGCTCGGTGCAAAGACCGAGGCGGCGTGCGGGTGGCGCTACAGAGGCCGTGGCCATCACTTCCTCCTTCCATGAAATGAAGAGGGCTTGTCCTTGTCCCTCAGCCCTCAGCGAATCACCTATAAGCGCTTCCTACCCATCCTCTGAGCAACGCAAACAGCTGGGCGCGGGCGTGCTTGGAGCAGTCAAGCCGGGATAGCATCCTCTTCTGACTGGCCCGAGAGATCCGGCAGGGCCTGCGTAAGGCTGAGAAAAGGCGCGAATACGTCGCCGTGCTGATCGATGCGCCGAAGGAGCTCACCGGGCTCGGCGCTGAGGTTGAGATCCCTCTTGCGGCTAACAGCACCCGCCTGCACCTCCTCCCACGTCAAGGGCGTGGAGATCGTGGGCCGCTCGCGGGCGCGCAGTGAGTAGACGCAGATGGTGGTCTTGTGCTGGTCGTTCTGGCTCCAGTCGATGAAGACCTTGCCGCGGCGCAACTGCTTTGTCATGCGCGAGGTGACCTTAGTTGGATGATCCTTCTCGATCAGCCCGGCGACGGCGCGGGCGAACGGCTTGGTCTGCTCATAGGTGACCGGAGTGTTGAGCGGTACATAAACCTGCAGCCCCTTTGCGCCGGAGGTCTTGACGATCATCTGTAGGCCAAATGCCGCAAACAGCTCTCTCAGCCACAGTGCCACCTGGCAGCACTGCTTAAGTCCCGCGGGCTCGCCTGGGTCGAGGTCGAACACGATCGCGGTGGGAGTGGCGATGTCCTCTGCGCGGGACAGGCTTGGGTGCAGCTCGAGGCTGGCGAGGTTCGCGACCCAGATCAGTGTCGGTAGGTCGTCCACCACGCAGTACTCGAGCACTCCCTCGCGCTCGCTCTGCACTGCCGCGGTATGGACCCACTCGGGCCTGTGGGAGGGGCAGCGCTTCTCATAGAAGTGCTTGCCCTGCACGCCGTCGGGATAGCGCTTGAGCGTCAGCGGCCGGCCGGCAAGGTGTCTAAGCAGCACCGAGCCCACCGCGGCGTAGTAATCGACCACCTGCCCCTTAGTGAACCCGGCCTCTGGGTAGAGGACCTTGCCGCGGTTTGACAGTTTCAGCGTGCGCCCGCCGGCCTCGATCTCGGCGCTGTTCTTACTTTCATTGAGGATCTCGTACGGCCGAGGATCCTCTTCAGCGCGGAGGTCCTGCTCGATCACCACCTCCGCTGCAGGCTTGTCATCGCGCAGTCCCTTGTAGACGGAGTGGCGCAGGATGCGCTCTTTGGTCCAATGGGAGAACTCGACCTCCGCGACGAGCTCAGGCTCGGAAAAGCGGGCGCCTGCAGGCGGTTGGGTGCCAACCGGGGCAAATGGACTGTTGGGCCTCGAGCGGGCTTCGAGCTCCTTGGTCAGGCGCTCGAGCTCGTGCTCATCAAAGCCGGTGCCCACGCCACCGGCGTAGCGCAGGACTTGCCTTCCGTCGTGCTCCTCGTGATAACCCACGAGCAGCGATCCGATCAGCCCAGCACGACGGCCTTTGCCTGCCTGCCAGCCGCCGATCACGAACTCCTGGCGGTTTACGTTCTTGATCTTCAGCCACTCTCCAGTGCGCTGACCCGGTCGGTAGGGAGAATCAAGCCGCTTGGCCACCACGCCCTCCAGGCCGTGCTCTGCACTCACCGCGAGAAAATCCCGACCGGAACCGGAGTGATAGGCGGGGGTCTGCCAGG
>CAAGKR010137700.1_pt1 | contig 13836 bp, 16 predicted proteins | sample 2556971 | NCBI WGS metagenome assembly CAAGKR01 (sample SAMEA5207829, study PRJEB30636) | soil metagenome | biome: forest; feature: boreal; material: soil | place: USA | collected 2011-09 | depth 1 m | reverse complement strand
GCCAGGTCCTTGACGTGGAGCTCCTCGAGCACCTTGCCGTCAGCTCCGGAAGAAGGAGTCGCGCGCCGCCGCCACGAAGGAGCGCCCGTCGACGTGCAACGTGCGGATCTCTTGGTCGGCCAGCTCGATGTCGATGCGCTCCAAGGCGCTCCGGCAGGGCGCCGGGTCGCCGTCAACGAGCATGCAGGCACCCGCTCGCGCGGGGACCGGGAAGGTGAGGGTGATGTGCGAGGAAGGTCCGAGCACGATCGGGCGCACGACCAGCGTGTGCGCGCCAGCGGGCGCCAGGATGATCGCCCGCAGCTCCGGAGCGAGCAGCGGGCCGCCGACGGAGAGCGCGTAGGCGGTCGAGCCGGTGGGCGTCGCGATCATGACGCCGTCGCAGAGCCACTGGGTGAAGGGCTCGCCGTCGATGGCGACGGCTATCTCGACGGCGCGAGTTCCCGCGGCTCTCCCGACGAAGATCTCGTTCAGCGCGTTGTGGGCCCCCGCCGCCCGGCCTCCGTGAATGGCCTCGGCCCGCAGCATGACCCTCCGCACCTCACGCGCCTCGCCCGCCACGACCGCGCGCACGCCGGCCAGCGGGTCGTCCCCCGACGCGCCGCAGAGGAATCCCAGCCGTCCGAGGTTGATCCCGAAGATCGGGACGTCCGCTCCCGCGAGGAGATGTGCGGCCTTCAGGATCGTACCGTCCCCGCCCAGGGCGATGACGAGCTCGGCGTCGGGAGCGATCCCCTCGGCCACCTCCAAGCGGCAGCCGGCCGCGTCCTGCGCCGTAGCGGTGACGGCATGGCCGTCGGCGGCCAGGTCGCGCGCGAGCACGCGCGCGGTCTCGCACGCGCGCGGGTTGTCCGTGTTCGGAACGAGTTGTATCCGCATGACCGGCTATCGGCCCCCCAACGACTCGTGCGCCGCGCGCACGAGGTCCGCGTGATCGACGAACACCGGCTCTCCGCTTCTGGCGAGCCGCATCCAGAACTCGATATTACCCTCAGGCCCGGTGATGGGCGACCAGGTCATCCCGCGCACGACGAAACCCGCGCTCGCGGCCTCGCAGCCCACGGCCCCCAGCACCTCGGCGTGGACCGCCGGGTCCCGCACGACGCCCCGTTTTCCCACGCGGCCCTTACCCGCCTCGAACTGCGGCTTGACCAGCGCCAGCACCTCGCCGCCTGGCTTCAGGATCGCGGCAACGTGAGGGAGGACCTTCCCTAGGGAGATGAACGAGACATCCACGACGGCCAGGTCGAACGGCGCCCCCGCTACGTCCGCGCCCACGGAGCGGATGTTGGTGCGCTCGACCACGGTGACACGCTCGTCGCCTCGCAGCTTCCACGCCAGCTGCCCGTAGCCGACGTCGATCGCGGTGACGGACGCCGCGCCGCGCTGCAGCAGGCAGTCGGTGAAGCCGCCCGTCGAGGCGCCCACGTCCACCGCGCGAAGCCCCTCCACCGGCATTTCGAAGTGGTCGAGCGCCCCCGCGAGCTTGTGGCCGCCGCGCGACACGTACTCAAGACCCGGTTCGACCTCGAAGATCGCGTCGTCGCCGACCGCCGTGCCGGCCTTGGTCAGCGGAGCGCCGCCGATCTTCACCCGGCCTGCAAGGATGGCCGCCTTCGCCTGCTCGCGCGAGGCGAACAGACCCGCGTCAACGAGCGCGGCGTCGGCTCTGCGTCTGGCCAAGTCGCTCGCCCTCGCTCTCGGCGACGCGCTCGAGGCGGCCGAGCACGGCCTCGCTCACCCCTTCGGGCGTCAGGCGCACGTCCGACAGCAGACGCGCCATGGCGCCGTGCGTGACGAAGCAATCCGGTATGCCGAGGTGCATGACGGCGGGAGCCATCCCCATGTCGGCCAGGGACTCGAGCACCGCAGACCCCGCGCCGCCGAGGTTGGTGTTCTCCTCGATCGTGACGATCAGCGCGTGCGTCTGCGCGGCCCAGGCCACCGTCTCCATGTCGATGGGCTTGACCCACCGCATGTTGACGACGGAGGCCGAGACTCCCGCTTCCATCAGCAGCGTCGATGTCCTCTCCGCGACACCGACCATCCGCCCGAATGCGAGCAGTGCCACATCAGTGCCGGTCCGGCGGACCTGGGCGCGGCCCGCTTCCATGACCGACGGGTTGCGCGGCAGCGCCACGCCCGCCGCTTTGCCTCGCGGGTATCGGATCGCGAACGGGCCGTCGCCCGACAGCCCGGTGTGCAGCATGTCCACGAGCTCGGCCTCGTCGGCCGGCGCGCACAGCGTCAGGTTCGGCACCGCGCGCAGGAAGCTCATGTCGAACGCCCCGTGGTGGGTCGGCCCGTCCTCCCCCACCAGCCCCGCCCGGTCGAGCGCGAACACAACGGGCAGGTTCTGCAGGCACACGTCCATGACGACCTGGTCGAAGGCGCGCTGGATGAACGTCGAGTAGATCGCGACAACCGGGCGCCGGCCGCCCACGGCGAGCCCCGCGGCGAAGCCCACCGCGTGCTGCTCGGCGATGCCGACGTCGAAGAAGCGATCCGGATAGGTGTCGCGGAACCTGTCGAGGCCGGTGCCCGAGGGCATGGCTGCGGTGATCGCGCAGATGCGCTCGTCGCGCGCGGCCTCGGCCACGATCGCCTCGGAGAACACCTCGGTGAAGGAGGGCGGCCCGCCCGTCGAACCGTTGACCTTGCCCGTCGAGACATCGAAAGGCCCGACCCCGTGGAACGTGTCTGGCGACCGCTCCGCGGGGGCGTACCCCTGCCCCTTGTGCGTCACCGCGTGGACTATGACCGGGCCTTCCACCTTGCCGGCCCAGCTGACCGCGTCCTGCACTTTCTGGACGTCGTGCCCGTTGATCGGGCCGACGTACTTCCAGCCCAGCTCCTCGAAGAGCATGCCGGGCACGATCAGTTGCTTGAACGACTCCTTCGCGGCCTCGCCTGCCGCGACGAGCCCGGCACCGATTCCGGGCACCTTCGAGATCGCGCCCTCCACATCCTCGCGGAGGCGGATGTAGCGGGGGTCGAGCCGCACTCGCGCCAGGTAGCTGGCGAGCGCGCCGACGTTCTCCGAGATCGACATCTCGTTGTCGTTGAGAACGACGATCATCTTCGTGCCGAGATGGCCCGCATGGTTGAGAGCCTCGAACGCCATGCCGCCCGTGAGCGATCCGTCACCTATCACCGCGACGATCTGCTCGTCGCCTCCGCGCGCGTCGCGCGCCTGCGCGAGGCCCAGCGCGACCGAGATCGAGTTGGAGGCGTGCCCGGTGTCGAACACGTCGTAGGGCGACTCGCTGCGCTTGGGGAATCCGCAGACCCCGCCGTACTGGCGCAAGGTGTCGAACCTCTCCCGCCGGCCGGTGAGCAGCTTGAAGACGTAGGCTTGGTGGCCGACGTCCCAGATCACCCGGTCGCGCGGCGTGTCGAGCGCGCGCAGGATGCCTATGGTGAGCTCCACGACGCCGAGGTTCGGCGCGAGGTGCCCGCCGGTCACCGCCACGGTGGATACGAGGCGCTCGCGGATCTCAGCCGCGAGCGTGCGCAACTGCGCGCCGCCCAGCGGCTTGAGGTCTTCGGGAGTGGAGATGGTGTCGAGGATGGGGTCGCTCACTGCCTTCTGCGTCATCCTCCCTGCCAGGTCGGTCCCTGCGTGAGGGCCGCTTCTCGGTCCGACGTTAGACCCGCTGTCCTGCACGTGCAATCCGCACGCACCACCACGTCATCGCGCCGTTACGGCGCCGTCGCGGGCGCACTTCACTCGCGCTCGTCGTCCTCTTCCTCAGGCGGCGTGCCGGACTCGCCGGTCTCCGCATCTTCCGTACCCACATCCTCGGAGAGGACCAACGTCTCGACGAGCACGTCAGCGATGCCGTCGCCGTCGAGGTCCACGACCTCGATCGCGTCGGTCACGGTCACTTCGGACTCATCGACGCCTCCGGCCTCGGTGCCCGCCTCGGGCGCCCGGAATGAGGTCTGGTCGATGAGCTCGTTGCACTGGTTGACGAGCCGTACCGCCTCTTCGAGCAGGTCCAGGCTCTGCTCGAGCGAGACGTCCTTGCGTCGGGCCTGGGTGACGATGTCCTCCAGGCGTGCCCGGGTCATCTCGAAGGTCGAACGCTCGTCACTCATCGGGGTCCTCCTTCGTCCCGCCAGCGGCCGCGACGTCCGCGAGCCGGCCCAGGATGCCGTTTATGAACTTCGAGGAGTCCTCGCCGCCGTAGACCTTGGCCATCTCCACGGCCTCGTTTATGGCCACTGAGTCCGGGACGTCCTCGTCACGATAGAGCATCTCCCACACCGCCAGGCGCAGGATGCTGCGGTCCACGAGCGGCATGCGCGACAGCGACCAGTTCTCCGAGATGTCCTCGATGATCGAGTCGATGCGGGCCTGATGGGCCTCCACGCCGGTCACGGCGTCGCGACAGTAGTCGGTGGGCTCGCCGTCTTCGACTGAGAAGCTGCCGTCGGCGAGGATGCTCACCGCGCTCTGCTCGGTGATCTCCCGCTGGTACAGGATGTGGAGCGCCTGGTGTCGGGCCCTGCGTCGTTCGAGCATGAGTATGCGGCCGGCCCTACTGCTCGGGGAACTGTATGGCGCCGATGAACACGTCGACGCGGGAGGCGGCGTGCCCGGTCTGCGACTGGAGAGCGTCGCAGACGGCGTCCTGCACCGCAGCGGCGAGCTGTCGCAAGGGGCGACCGTAGACCGCGATGATGTGCAGCGTGACCACGAAAAGCCCGTCCTCGTCCAGCGAGACCTCGGTCGACTTGGTGCCGCGCGAGATCTTGCCCAGAGGCGACCCGTCGACGGACGCGACACCCTCGACGGCACCGGCTGCGAGCTGCACCACGGTCTCGACCACGCCCGGAGCGATGTCGAGACCCTCCAAGCTCAGTTCGGCTGGCATGCTCTTCACGGGTCCCTTCCGCTGGTCGAAGCGACGGCGCCCCTTCGTGGTGGCGCCGTCAGTCATGCTCGTGGTAGATGCGCGTCTCCACGAAGTCAGTATAGACCTCGCCTTTCTGGAAGTACTCGTTCTCGATGACCGCCTGGTGGAACGGGATCGTCGTCGGGATACCCACGACGATGAACTCGTCGAGCGCCCGCCGGGCCCGGTTGATCGCCTCGTAGCGGGTCTCGCCCCACACGATGAGCTTGGCCAGCAGCGAGTCGTAGTTCGGCGGGACGGTGTATCCCGAGTACAGGTGCGAGTCCACGCGCACGCCCAGTCCCCCGGGCGCGTTGAAGACCTCGACGCGCCCCGGATGCGGGCGGAAGCCGTTGGCCGGGTCCTCGGCGTTGATCCTGAACTCGATGGCGTGCCCGCGCTGGACGATGTCGCCCTGGTTCGGATGGCGCATCGGAGAGCCGGCCGCGATACGGATCTGCTCCTTGATGATGTCGACGCCGGTCACGGCCTCGGTCACGGGATGCTCGACCTGTACTCGAGTGTTCATCTCCATGAAGTAGAACTTGCCGTCCTCGTCGAGGAGGAACTCCACCGTGCCCGCGTTCACGTAGTCGACCGCACGGACGGCGAGCAGCGCGGCTTCGCCCATCGTGGCACGCATCTCGTCGGTGAGCGCCGGCGAGGGCGATTCCTCTATGAGCTTCTGGTGGCGGCGCTGCACCGAGCAGTCGCGCTCGAAGAGGTGGATCGCGTTGCCGTGGCTGTCCGCGAGCACCTGGAACTCGATGTGTCGCGGACGGGTGAGGTACTTCTCGAGGTAGACGGTGTCGTCGCCGAACGCGACTGCCGCCTCGGCCTTCGCCGCGTGCATGCTGGAGACCAGCGAGGAGCGGTCGGCCGCGATGCGCATGCCGCGCCCGCCTCCGCCCGCGGACGCCTTGATCAGCACCGGGTAGCCGACTTCCTCGGCGAAGCGGAGCGCGTCGGCCTCGCAGGTGACGGGACCGTCGCTGCCGGGCACGGTGGGAACGCCCGCCGCAGCCATCGTCTGTTTTGCGACGGCCTTGTCGCCCATGCGGTCGATCGCGTCGGGCGGGGGTCCGATGAACTTGATCCCGCTGTCCTCGCAGGCGCGCGCGAATCCCGCGTTCTCTGCCAGGAACCCGTAGCCCGGGTGCACCGCGTTCGCGCCGGTGACCAAGGCCGCAGAGATGATGTTCGGCACGTTGAGGTAGCTGCCGGATGACGCGGCCGGACCGACGCAGACGGCCTCGTCGGCCATCTTGGTATGCAGGCACTCGCGGTCGGCGTCGGAGAAGACCGCGACGGTGCGGATGTCCATCTCGCGACAGGCCCTGATGACCCTCAGGGCCACCTCGCCGCGGTTGGCGATCAGTATCTTGCCGAACTCCCGCATGCGATCAGCTACTCCGACGGCTCGTAGTAGAACAGGACCGCGCCGTAGTCGACCGGACTCGCGTCGACGGCGGCGACCTCACGGATGACGCCGGTCTCGGGCATCTCGATCTCGTTCATCAACTTCATGGCCTCGAGGATGCACACCGGATTGCCGATCTCCACCAGGTCGCCCACCTCGACAAAGGGATCGGATCCCGGCGACGGGGAGGCGTAGAAGGTCCCCACCATCATCGCGCGGACTTCCTTCCAAGACGCGGGGCGCCCGCCCGCCTCAGCCGGGGACTCCGCGGCGGCGGGCGCGGCGGCAGGCGCGCTGCCGACCGGGTGCACGACGTAGCCGCCCTTGCGCACCGTCACGATCGCGCCGTTCTCCTCGACGACGACCTCGTTGATGTCCGAGGCCTCGACGACCTTGATGAGCTCGCGTATCTGATTGACGTCCACAGACTGGTCCTCCCTGACAGTGTCGATCTCCTCGGAGAGCATGAAGACGGCCTTCTCGGCGCCTTCCTGGTGCTTGGTCAAGTACGTCATCGCCTCGTTCGGGAAGAGGGCGTACATCAGCACGTCCTCCTCGCTGCGGGCCAGGTCGCCTATCTCGGCGGCCATCTGGTCGTATGTGGTGGTCACCATCGATCCGGGGCGGACATCGAGAGGCAGCGGTTTCTCGTCGCCGAGGACGCGCGCAACGATCTCGGGGGTCATGGGGCCCGGAGCCTTGCCGTAGTAGCCCTTGACGTACTCCTTCATCTCGTTGGGGACGACACCCCAGCGCTTGCCGGTGAGCACGTTGAGCACCGCCTGGGTGCCGACGATCTGCGACATGGGAGTCACCAGCGGCGGGTAGCCGACCTCCGCGCGCACGCGCGGGATCTCGGCGAGCACGTCGGGCAGGCGGTCGCTCGCCTTCTGGAGCTCGAGCTGGCTGATGAGGTTGGACATCATGCCGCCCGGCACCTGGTGGGAGAAGACCTCCATCTGGAGCATCGTCGTGATGCCGCGCTTGAGCTTCTTGCGCTCGCGCACGCCCTCCCAGTACTCGGCGATGCGGAACAGCTCGTCGAGATCTATGCCCGTGTCGTAGGGCGACTCCTTGAGCGCCGCGACGATCATTTCGACCGCGGGTTGAGAGTTGCCGAACGCCAGCGCCACCACGGCGGTGTCTACGATGTCCGCGCCGGCCTCGATCGCCTTCAGGTAGTTCATCGGGGCCATGCCGCCGATGTAGTGGCAGTGGACGTGGATGGGGAGCCCGATCTCCTTCTTGAGCGCGAGGACCATCTTCTCGGTGCGGAACGGAGTGAGCATGCCCGCCATGTCCTTGATGCAGATGGTGTCCGCCCCGAGCTCTTTCAGCTGCTGCGCGTACTCCACGAACGAATCGAGCGTGTGCACGGGGCTGACCGTGTAGGAGATCGCCCCCTCGAACAGAGCGCCGCTCTCCTTGATCGCCTCCGCGGACATCTCGACGTTGCGGATGTCGTTCAGGGCGTCGAAGACTCTGAAGTTGTCGATGCCGTTGCGCGCGGCCGCGAGCACGAACCGGCGCACGATGTCGTCCGAGTAGTGCTTGTAGCCGACCAGGTTCTGGCCGCGCAGAAGCATCTGCAGGGGCGTCTTGGTGCAGTGGCGCTTGATCGTGCGCAGCCGCTCCCAGGGGTTCTCGTCGAGGAAGCGGAGCATGGCGTCGAATGTCGCGCCACCCCACATCTCGAGCGCCCAGTAGCCGAGGTTGTCCATGCGCTCGAGGATCGGGAGCATGTCGCCGATCTCCATGCGGGTGGCCCACAGCGACTGATGGGCGTCGCGCAGGGTGGTGTCCATTATGGATACACGTCTCATGTGCATACCTCAGGGCGTGGATCGAAGCGAACCGGTCGTGCACCCCTCACAGCGGGTGCGGCAGAGCGCCAGCCGGCCGACAGCCGACTATGAACACAGAAGTATAGCGGAGGGTGCAGCCGTGCGTGGAGCGGCCGTGCATGGGACCGCGACCGGCCGAAGGGGCGCCTCCCGCCTCAGGCCGACGAGAAGAAGTCCTCGAGCGCCACGCCGCCGGTCCCAACGACCGTCGTCTCACTATCGGGGTATCGCCGGGCGAACGCGGCAAGCCCCGCTAGGGGGCCCGGCTGCGCGCCTGACTCCACCTCGATCGCCCGGACGCGCGCGTTGCCCTTCACCACATAGTCGACCTCGAGGCCGGCGAATCAGGCGCGCTTGGGGCTAGACCCCAATGAGCGAGTCGAGTCCCCGCAAGACATCCCGTACGATCGCCGGCGAGGACTCGCAGATGAACTCCGCTCCCCGGACCCGCCAGTCGATGCTCGTCACCTGGTCTGAGAGGACGACCCCCGACACGGGCAGGCCTTCCGGTAGCGATACCTCGAACGGGTAGCCCTTCTCTTGACTCGCGATGGGGCAGAGGACCGCAAGTCCTACTTTGGCGTTGTAGGACTCAGGAGAGAGCACGAGTGCGGGTCGGTGCCCCGACTGCTCGTGCCCGGCGCGGCGGCTCAGCAAGACCCAGACGATATCGCCTTTGCGTGGGACGCGATGTCCTGTCACAAGATCTCCCGGCCAACAGCGGGTCCCCAGTCCACCGCTTCGTGGATGTTGTCCTCGGTGATGCCGGCAAGCAACTCTTCGAGCTCGAGTCTTGCCGGCGCGCAAGGCTCCAGCACAAGGGTCCCTTCGGTCAATCGCATGTCGACCTGCAAGTCCTCGCGCAGGCCGATCTCCTCAGCGAACGCCTTCGGGATCCGCACGGCCAAGCTGTTGCCCCATCTCTGTACTCGGGTCTTCATCGCCACGACTCCTTCATCGGTATCTACAATGACTATACCGCGCTGGAGACGCGCACTCACCCTACGCCAGCGCTCCATCCGCATTCCGACCGACAGCGAACCGCGAACGGAACGGGCACGCGCGTCTGCGCGTGCCCGTCATGGAAGCGGAAGCGTGGAGTGGAGCCTCTACACCCGCGTGATGTACCTTCCGTCGCGGGTGTCGACGCGGATCTTGTCGCCGGTGTTGATGAACATCGGCACCGCGACCACGGCGCCGGTCTCGAGCGTGGCGGGCTTGTTGCCGCCCTGGACCGTGTCGCCCTTGAAGCCGGGATCGGTCTTGGTGACCTCCAGGTCGACGAACATGGGGGCCTCGACGCCGATCATCTCGCCGCCGGCGATCTGCACGGTGGCCATGTCGTTCTCCTTGAGCCACTTCGCTGCGTCGCCGACGAAGTCCTTCGACAGGTCGAACTGCTCGAAGCTCTCCGTGTCCATGAAGTGGTAGGCGTCGCCGTCGTTGTAGAGGTACTGGAGGTTCTTCTGCTCGAGACGGACGTCCTCGAGCTTCTCCCCCGCGCGGAACGTGATGTCGACCACGCGCCCCGACTTGAGCTCCTTGAGCTTGGTGCGCACGAACGCGCCGCCCTTGCCCGGCTTGACGTGCTGGAACTCGACGATCACCCACGTCTTGCCGTCGTAGATGATCGCCATGCCGTTCTTGAACTGCTGGGTGGTGATCGCCATGCCGTCTTCGTCCCTTCTCCACACTCGCGCCGCAACGCGCACCGGACCCTTCCCGGACGCCGCAAGACGGCGCAAGCTACTTGATCTCGATGAGCTCCCTGCGCGCGTGGGAGAGCAGCTTGTGGCCGCCGTCCTCGACCGCGACGAGGTCCTCGATTCTAACACCGCCGAAACCGGGCAGGTACACGCCCGGCTCCACCGTCACGACGTTGCCGGGCTCCAGCACGTCGGCGCTCGTCTGGCGCAGTCCGGGCATCTCGTGGATCTCGAGCCCGACGCCGTGGCCGAGCCCGTGCCCGAACGCCTCGCCGAAGCCGCGCTCGGAGAGCAGGGTGCGCGCGACGCCGTCGACATCCGCCCCGTGCGCGCCCGCGCGCACGGCCGCCCGACCCGCCTCGTTGGCGGCAAGAACGGCCTCGTAGACCTCGCGCTGCTTGTCGGATGCGCGCCCGATCACCACGGTGCGCGTGAGGTCGGCGCAGTAGCCGTCGATCCGCGCCCCGAGGTCCATCGTCAGCAGGTCGCCCTCCCCTATCACCCGCATGGTGATGCCCGCGTGGGGCTTGCTGGAGTTCGGTCCGCTCGCCACGACCGGCTCGAAGGCCACGCCCTCGCTGCCGTGTCCGCGCATGTAGGCCTCGAGCGCCAGTGCGACGTCGACCTCACGCAGCCCTGGCTTGAGGATCCCGAGAACGTGATCGAGCGCCTGGTCCGTCAGCGCCGCGGCCCGCGAGATGGAGACCAGCTCGCCGGCATCCTTCACGGCGCGCAGGCTCTCCACGGCGTGGTCGACCACCACCACACGCCCTCCGAACAGCTCGGAGACCATCTTGAAGCGCGCGTAGGACACCGCCGATTCCATCGCCAGCGTCGCGAAGCCGTCGGCGTGCAGGTCGGCGACGATCTCGGTGTAGGGTGACTCGCGCTGCAGGCACACTTCCCAGAAGGTCTCTCGTGCGGCGTCGCGCGCCGCCTCGATGTAGCGGGAGTCGGTGTAGAAGCGCGCGTGCTCGTGGGTCACGACCACCGCACCGGCGGGCATCGAGTCGAAGACCCCGTCGAAGCAGGTCAGGTAGCGCATGTTGGCCGTGGCGGTCACCAGAAGCGCCTCGACGGCGTCGGCCCCCAGGCGTCCGCGCAGCGCCTCGACCCGCTCTCGGCTGCTCACGACGCGCCCTGAGCCAGGTCGACCGCGGCCCGGAGCCCGAGCAGGTACGACTCCACGCCGAAGCCGGCGATCTGCCCGGCACACGCGGGCGCGATCACGGAGTGGCGCCGGAACGACTCGCGCGCGGCGACGTTTGAGAGGTGGACCTCCACGACCGGTATCCCGATCGAGGCCACCGCGTCGCGCAGCGCGTAGCTGGTGTGCGTGTAGCCGCCGGGGTTGAAGACGACCGCGTCGGCATCGCCGATGGCCGCGTGCAGGTTGTCGATGAGCACGCCCTCGTGGTTGCTCTGCGCGAACGCGATCTCGCAGCCGAGCTCGCCGGCGAGGGCGGCCAGGCGCGCGTCTATCTCGGCCAGAGTAGAGGAGCCGTAGACCTCCGGCTCCCGCATGCCGAGCAGGTTGAGGTTGGGACCGTGCAGAACCAGCACCTTCGTCACGAGTTGCCTCCCGTCTCGCACCACATCGCCAGCTCGCGGGCCAGCGTCTCCTCGTCGACCTCGTCCACCTTCCAAGAGCCCGGTGCGCGCGAGAGGACGAACCGCACGCGCCCGCAGCGGGCCTTCTTGTCCGACCCCATCGCGGAGAGCAGCGCGTGCGGGTCGCAGGCGCCCTCTATCCGCGCCAAGCCGAAAGAATCCAGCAAACGCTCCTGGCGAGACGCCCACGCCTCCGAGGCCAAGCCGACCGAGACGGCCAGGCGCGCCGCGAAGCGGATCCCGTCGGCGACCGCCGCGCCGTGGCTGACCGTGCCGTAGCCCAGCTCGCGCTCCAGAGCGTGCGCCAGCGTGTGCCCGTAGTTCAGCGACTCACGCAGGTCGGTCTCGTGCAGGTCGCCCGTGACCACCCGGCACTTCAGCCCCGCGGCCATGAGCACCGCGTCGGACACCACTCCGAGTCCCCGCCGCTTCAGCGCCTCGGCATCACGCTCCAGCGCAGCGAACGCGTCCTCGCCCGCGAGGATGGCGGACTTGGCGACCTCCGCGAGCCCGCTGCGCCATTCGCGCTCCGGCAGAGTGTCGAGGCACGCGACGTCCGCGAACACCAGCATCGGCTGCCAGAACACGCCGGCGAGGTTCTTGCCGCGCGGCAAGTCGACGCCCGTCTTGCCGCCGATGGCGCTGTCCGCCTGGCCAAGCAGCGTGGTGGGCACCTGCACGACCGGCACGCCCCGCAGATAGGTCGCCGCGGCGAATCCCGCCAGGTCTCCGACGACCCCTCCGCCCAAGGCGACAACGAGCGAGTCGCGACCGAGCCCGGCTTCCGAGAACTCCTCGAGCAGTCTGCCCGCCTCCGCCCACGACTTGCTCGCCTCGCCGTGCTTCACCGTGAACGTGGACGGCTCGAAGCCGCCGGCGCGCAGCGAGGCCTCGACCTTCTTGGCCAGGAGCGGCCCGACCACGTCGTCGGTCACGAGCGCGCAGCGCACCGCGCGAGAGCGCTTGCGCACCTCTGCGCCGAGTCCGTCAAGGATGCCTCGCCCCAGGAAGACGTCGTAGCGCCCGCCCGGGACCGTGACGATCAGTCTCTGAGTCTCGCTCATGACGCACCCTCCAGAAGCGGCACGACCTCGTCAGCGATCGCGGCGGGCTCGCGGCCGCAGGTGTCGACGGTGATGTCGGCCACGGCATCGTAGACGCGCTCGCGCGACCCCAGCAGCGATGCGGCGGACTCCAGGGAGCCCCCGCGCAGCAGCGGCCGTCCGTGGACCTCGCTCCCCACGCGGGCGACCGCCTCCTCGGGAGACACCTGCAGGTAGACGACCGTGCCGCTCTCGCGCAGGATCGCGTAGCTGTCCTCGTCGGTCACCACGCCGCCGCCGCAAGCAACCACGACGCCCGGCTGCCTCGCGACCTTTGCCAGCGCGGCGCGTTCGGCCTTGCGGAACCCGCTCTCGCCCTCGGCGGCGAACAGCTCCGCCACCGTGCGGCCTTCCCGTCTCTCGATCTCGCCGTCGAGGTCGACGAAGGGGCGCCCGAGGCGGGCGGCGACAATCCCGCCGACGGTGGACTTGCCGGCGCCCATGAACCCGATGATGAAGACCGGTCTCACCTAGCCGATCCTCGTCTTGTAGCGATCGAGGGCGGCGCGCATGTCCGAGACGCAGTTGTCGCCGAACAGACGCGTGTAGGCGTCAGCCAGCACGAGTGCGACCTCGGCCTCGGCGACGACGCCTGCCGCAGGCACCGCGCAGGTGTCGGAGCGCTCGCTCGCCGCGTCGCACGCCTCCCCCGTTGCCATGTCCACGGTCCGGAGCGGACGAGTGAGCGTCGGGATCGGCTTCATGGCGATGCGGGCGACCAGCCACTCCCCGTTCGACATCCCGCCCTCGAGGCCTCCCGCGTGGTTCGACGCCCGGCGCACGCGGCCGTCGGCATCCCGAACGATCGGGTCGTGGACCTGCGAACCGCGCAACGCCGCGACGGAGAACCCGTCGCCGAACTCCACGCCTTTGATCGCGGGGATCGACATCAGCGCACCGCCGAGTCCCGCATCGAGCCCCTGGCGGCGCTCGGCGTAGCTGCCCAGGCCCGGCACGAGGCCGCTCGCGGCCACAGCCACCACACCGCCCAGGCTCTCCCCTGCTATGCGCGCGGCGTCGATGGCGGCCCGCATCCGGGAGGCGGCGTCCGCGTCCGGGCAGCGCACGTCGCTTCCCGAGACCGCGACCAGGTCCACGCCCTCCGGCGCGTACGGCCCGCACGCCACGTCACCGATGCGCTCGACCCAGGAGTAGACCCGCACACCCATGGTCGCGAGCAGCGCCTTGGCGACCCCGCCCGCGGCCACCCTCGCCGCCGTCTCGCGCGCGCTCGCGCGCTCGAGCACGTCG
>CAAGKR010513992.1_pt1 | contig 13839 bp, 15 predicted proteins | sample 2556971 | NCBI WGS metagenome assembly CAAGKR01 (sample SAMEA5207829, study PRJEB30636) | soil metagenome | biome: forest; feature: boreal; material: soil | place: USA | collected 2011-09 | depth 1 m | reverse complement strand
GAACCCGCGGCCTGCGGCTTGAAAGACCGCTGCTCTTTGGCTCCCCGAAGAGAACCGTTGACCACTGAGCTACGGGCGCGCGCTGTAGGTGTCTGTCTACCGACTCGAGTCGAGCGAGACTCTATTCTACGCAGCCCCACCGGCCCGGTGAGCCTAGGGCGCGCGCCGCAGCAGCGCGTCGCGCGGCAGTTCGGCGCGCGTGACGCCGAGCCCGTCGCACAGTCGAATGCAGGGGACGTACACAGGGCGAAAGCCCAGCAGTTCGGGGATCGTGACGATGCGATAGCCGCGGGCGCGCAGCGCGGCGATGATCCTGGGGTATGCGGCGAGCGTCTGCCCGCGCGGGCCGCCGCCGTCGTGGGAGATGATGATCGAGCCGGGCTGCACCTGGGAGAGCACGCCGCGCTCGATGGCGGCCGTCCCCGGCAGCGCCCAGTCGCGCGGGTCGACGTTCCAGATGACCGTCGCCAGGCCGAGCGAGCGGGCGCTGGAGAGCACCGACCCGTCGTATGCGCCGTAGGGCGGGCGGAAGACGCATGGCGTGTAGCCGGTGAGCGAGCGGATCGCCTGGATCGTGTGGCGCAGCTGGCCGTAGACGCCGCCGCTGCGCGTGAGGTCGGGGTGGCTGAACGAATGATCGCCGAGCACGTCCCCGTCGCGTAGCTCACGCAGCAGCGTCGCTCTGTAGGTCCCGCTGAGCTGCCCGCCGATCAAGAAGAACGTCGCGCGGGCGTGGCTGCGCTCGAGCATCCGCACGAACGCACCCGTGTCCCCCCAGGGCCCGTCGTCGAAGCCGATCGCCACCTCTCGCCGGCCCGGGCCGTGCCGAAAGGCGCCCGCGACACCCCGGCTGTTGCAGCCGACGATGCGGTAGCGCGCCTGCGGGGCGGGTGCGGCCGATGCCGTGTGGGCGGTGGGGGCCGATACGCCCGGCGCCCCCGCGGGCGAAGCGCTCCGCGCGCCCGGGTGCCCGCCCACACGGCCGGCCGACCCGAGGCCGGACACTGGCACGCCCGCCACGAGGAGCATCGTCGGCGCGAGAGCGGCGAGCGCGGCGAGGGTCCTGGCGGCGGCGCGCGAGGCGGCTGAAAGCTGCGAGCGCACGGCCCCGCAAGATACAGGCGGCGCGCGCGAGGATCGGCGGATGTACAGGTCGGGGCGCCGGGCGCGCCCAGGGGCCCGGCGCAAAGGTGCATGGCGCCGGGTCCAGCACGTAGGGTGCGCTCATGGCCAGCTACGTGGCGGCGATCGACCAGGGGACGACCAGCACGCGGCTGATCCTCTTCGACGCCGACGGGCACATCGCGGCGCTCGAGCAGCGCGAGCATGAGCAGATCCACCCCCGCGCCGGCTGGGTCGAGCACGATGCGCGCGAGATCTGGCGGCGCACGCTCGAGGTGATTGGCCTCGCGCTGGCGAACGCGAACGTCGAGGCCCGCGAGGTCGCGGCGATCGGCATAACCAACCAGCGCGAGACGACGCTCGTCTGGGACCGGCAGACCGGCGAGCCCATCTGCAACGCGATCGTCTGGCAGGACACGCGCACCGACGCGCTCGTGCGCGAGCTTGCCGGGGAGGTGGGCACGGACCGCCTGCGCGAGCGCGTCGGGCTGCCGCTTTCGACCTACTTCTCCGGGCCGAAGATCGCCTGGATCCTCGACCACCTCGAGGGCGCACGCGAGCGCGCGCAAGACGGCGAGCTCGCCTTCGGGACGATGGACACGTGGGTGCTGTGGAACCTGACCGGCGGGCCCGACGGCGGCGTGCATGCGACCGACGTAACCAACGCCAGCCGCACGATGCTGATGGACCTCACGACGCTCGACTGGCACGAGCCGAGCCTCGAGCTGATGGGCATCCCCCGCGGCATGCTCCCCGAGATCCGCTCCTCCAGCGAGGTCTACGGCGAGGCTCGGGGCACGGCGCTGGGAGGTCGTCCGGTCGCCGGCATCCTCGGCGACCAGCAGGCGGCGCTGTTCGGACAGACGTGCTTCGAGCGCGGCGAGGCGAAGAACACCTACGGCACCGGCTCGTTCCTACTGGTCAACACCGGCCAGGAGATCGTGCGTTCGCAGACACTTCTCACCAGCGTGGCGGCGAAGATCGGCGACGGCCCGACCAGCTACGTGCTCGAGGGCTCGATCGCCGTCACCGGCGCCGCCGTGCAGTGGCTACGCGACCAGCTCGGGCTGATCCGAACCGCAGCGGAGGTCGAGACCCTCGCCCGCACCGTGCAGGACAACGGCGGCGTGTATTTCGTGCCCGCCTTCTCGGGGCTGTTCGCGCCCTACTGGCGCGACGACGCGCGCGGTGTGATCGTCGGGCTGACGGCCTACGCCGGCGCGGGGCACATCGCCCGGGCCGTGCTCGAGGCGACAGCCTGGCAGACCCGCGAGGTGCTCGACGAGGCCAACGCCGTCGCCGAGGTTCCCTTCAGCGAGCTGAGGGTCGACGGCGGCATGACCGCCAACGCGCTGCTGATGCAGATCCAGGCAGACGTGCTCGGCGTGCCCGTGATCAGGCCGCAGGTGACCGAGACGACCGCGCTCGGGGCCGCCTTCGCGGCGGGGCTCGCCGTCGGCTTCTGGCGGGATGAGGCCGAGCTGCGCGAGCGCTGGTCGGAGGACCGGCGCTGGGAGCCGCAGATGGACGAGGGGACACGCGCGCGGGAGTACGCGCAGTGGAAGAAGGCCGTGACGCGCTCGCTCGGGTGGATCGCCTAGCGACCGCTCAGGGCGTGAGGACGATCTTCAGCGCCTCGCGGCGATCGTAGACCGCGTACGCCTCGGGGGCCTCCTCGAGCGTCATGTGATGGGTCACCAGCGGAGTCGGATCGAGCACGCCCGCGGACATCATCGCGAGCACGCGGTCGACGTGGCCCAGCACGTTGGCCTGCCCGCCGCGCAGCGTCAGCGACTTCAGCCACAGCAGCCCGAGATGCACCTCGGCGCGCTCGGCATAGACGCCGATGCACTGGATGCTCCCGCACGCTCGCGTCAGGCGGATCGCGCTCTCGAGGACCCGCGGGTCGCCGACGGCATCGATGCTCACGTCCACTCCGCGATCTTCGGTCGCCGATCGCACGATCGCCCGCACGTCCTGCTCGCCCAGGTGCAGCGCCTCCGCCCCGAAGGACTCGGCCACGCGCAGGCGTTCGGGAACCGTGTCGATCGCGAATACGTGCGCCGCGCCGGCCGCCCTCGCGACCTGGACGGCGCACAGCCCGACGGGGCCGAGGCCGAGCACGGCGGCGACGTCTCCCGGCCGCAGCCCGCTCGCGTCGACCGCGTGGAAGCCGGTCCCCATCACGTCGCCCGCGAACAGCGCCGTATCGCTGCTCATGCCCTCGGGAACGCGCCGCAGCACGAGGTTGGCACGGGGCACGAGCGCCATCTCGGCCTGCGTTCCCTGGAGCGAGCCGAGCGTGGCGCCGTGGCCGAACGTGCGCGATTCCAGACAGCGGTGGTAGTTGCCGCGCCGGCAGAAGAAGCAGCTGCCGCAGGCCGTCTGGAAGCAGCCCAGTACCCGGTCGCCGACCGATACCCGCGTGACCCCATCGCCTGCGGCGATGACCGTCCCGACGTACTCGTGCCCGATCGTGAAGCCCGGCTCGACCTGCACGCGCCCGTGGAAGATGTGCAGGTCCGACCCGCATACACCGGTCGCCTCGACCCGCACGACCGCGTCTTCGGGGTCGACCGGCTCGGGCTCAGGGCGCTCCTCGACGCTCACCACGCCGGGAGCCTGAAAGGTCACGGCTCGCATCGTGACGCCAGCCTACAGGCCGTCCGCGGCCTGCACCTCGCGCAGCGCACCGGTCTCGGGGTTGAAGATGAAGCCTCGAACGTGCTCGCGCGCGGGCAGCTCGGGGCTCGAGCGCAGCCGCGCGAGGCTCTGGCGCAGCGTCGCCTCGATGTCGTCGAATGCGCCGAGCCGCCAGCTCGGCAGGGAGCCGTCCCGGGCGAGCGCCTGCGCGAACTCGTCCTCGGAGGCGCCGTGCAGTCCGCAGCCGTCGTGCATGACGACCACGACCTCCTCGGTGCCGAGCAGCCGCTGGGAGACGCTCAGCGAGCGGATCGCGTCGTCGGTGGCGAGCCCGCCGGCGTTGCGGATGATGTGCGCATCGCCACGCTCGAGGCCGAGCATCGGGAACAGGTCGATGCGAGTGTCCATGCAGGCCAGCACGGCGATCCTGCGCCGCGGCCGGGGGCTGAGCCCCGGGGCAGCGAGCTCCCGCGCCCGGGTCACGGCCAGCTCGAGCATCTCATCGGCGGTGGCCATCGAGATCGCGATCGTAGCGACACGGTGGGGGCCGAGAGTCTCGGCCCATGTGTCGATGGCCAGTTTAGGAAGCCGGATCTCGGGAACCCGCGTTGGTGAATGCCCGTCGACCTCGTTGTGCCGGACCTACAGGTCTCGCTGCGGCTCGATGCCTTCGCCCCCCGCGCGGCGCGCTACTACGTGGCTCAGGTCGACAGGCCCTCCCCCGACCTGCGCGACGCGGTCGTGCTGCTCACCAGCGAGCTCGTCTCGCGTGCCGCCCAGCACTCCGATAGCGCCCCGGGCGAGGCGGTCGAGCTGCTCGCCTGGATGCCGCCCGACGTGGTGCGCGTCGAGCTGCATGCGCCGCGCGAGCTGCTCGACCCCCCGCGGCACGACGACTGGACCGAATACGACCTGCTGCTGCTCGACCAGGTCGCCGACCGCTGGGCGATCGAAGCCGACGAGCGGCCGGCCTGCATGTGGTTCGAGATCGATCGCGCGGACCACGCCTGAGGCGAGCGTCGCGCGCTAGCGCTCGGGGAGCCCCTCGAGTCCTTCGTCGAGCTCGACCTCGAGCGAGTTCAGGGCGTAGGCGACGAGGTGGTAGTGGCCGACGAGCATCGCCAGCTCGATGAGCCCACGCTCGTCGTAGCTCTCCCCGAGCAGCGCCCAGGTCACGTCAGAGATCTTTGCGCGCTCGTGCAGCTCGTCGGCCGCGCGCAGCAGGGCGGCGTCGGCCTCTGACCAGCCGTCGGCCTGCGGACCCTCGGCGACGCGCAGGATCTCCGCGCGGTCGATGCCGAGCGCTTCGACGATGTGCACGTGCTGGCCCCACTCATAGGCGGAGCCGCAGTTGTAGCCGGTGCGCAGGATCAGCAGCTCGCGCTCGCGCGCGGGCAGCACGCCGCCGCCGAGCAGGAAGCCGCCAAAGGGCAGCCACGCCCTGAAGAGGTCCTCGTGGCGCGCAAGGGTGGAGAAGATGTTGTTGTCTCCGAGGCGGCTCCCGATGCCCGGGGGGCGCGAATCGAGCACGCTGCGCAGGCGCTCGGGCCACTCGGACTCGGCCAGAGGGGGGATCCGCGGCACGCTCAGGACCCGAGCGTTGTCGGCTCTCGCGACAAGGGCTTCAGTGGTGAACGGCGGCGGCGTCGGTCACGTCCGCGTCCTGGGTCGCGCCGGCCTCGGCTTGCGCGAGCGCCCTGCCGTGGCGGATCAGGTCCGCTGCGCGCTCGGCGAGCGCAATCGTCGGGGCGTTCGTGTTGCCGCGCGGGACGACCGGCATCACCGACGCGTCGATGACCCGCAGCCCCTCGAGGCCGTTCACGCGCAGCTCGCTGTCGACGACCGCGTCCGCGTCCTCGCCCATCCGGCACGTGCCGACCGGGTGATAGACCGCGAAGGTGCTGCGCGCGACGTGCGAGCGCATCGCCTCCTCGGAATCCCCGTCGGGCGTGTTGAACGGCTCGGCGCAGTAACGCTGGAGCGCCGGCTGAGCGCAGATGTCGAGCGTCAGCCGCAGGCCGTCGATCATCCGCTGCATGTCCTCGCCGGCCGTGTAGAAGGCGTTGTGGATGATCGGCTTCGCCGACGGGTCGTTGGAGGCTAGGCGTACCGTGCCCCGGCCCTCCGGCGTGAGCAGGCAGGGCGACACCCACACGCCGTGGGCTTCGGGGTCGCGCATGCCCTCGTCGACGATCTGCACGGGCGCGAGGTGAAACTGGATGTCTGGCGCCGGCGCGTCAGGGCCCACCCGGGCGAAGCCGCCGGCCTCGGCGAGGTTCGACGCGAACGGGCCGGTCTGGCTCGCTTCGTACTCCTGCAAGGCCTCCGGTTCCAGCGCGAGCAGCAGGCTGACGGGCTCGGGGGTCGTCCACACGAGCTGCGCCGCCGGATGGTCGGAGAGGTTCTCGCCGATCGAGGGGCGATCGAGGAGCACCTCTATTTCGCGCATCGTGAGATGTTCGGCCGGGCCGACGCCCGAGAGCATGAGCAGCTGCGGCGAGTTGTAGGAGCCGCCGCACAGGATCACCTCGCGCTCGGCCGTGAACTGCTGTTCTTGGCCCAGCTGGGTCGCCTGCACGCCGACCGCTCGGTTCCCATCGAACAGCACGCGCTGGACCTGCATGTAGGGCATGACGGTGAGGTTGGGCCGCTGCATCGCGGGGTGCAGGTAGGCGACAGCCGCGCTGGCGCGCATGCCTCCGCGCTGGGTCACCTGATACATGCCCACGCCGTCCTGCGCCGGGCCGTTGAAGTCGGGATTGCGAGCGAGGCCCGCTTGCACGCCGGCCTCGACGAACGCTTCGGCGATCGCATTGCGGGAGCGGCCCTCGCTGACGGGCAAGGGGCCGCCGACGCCGTGCCACTCGGAGGCGCCGCGCTCGTTGTCCTCGGCCTTCAGGAAGTACGGCAACATGTCCGCCCACGACCAGCCGGGCACACCCCACTCGTCGTAGTCGCGCGGGTTCCCGCGGATGTAGACCATCGCGTTGACCGATGACGAGCCGCCGAGTACGCGGCCCCGCGGCAGCGGGATACGCCGGCCATAGCACTCGTGCTCGGGCGCCGAGTGATAGTCCCAGTCGACCTCGGTGCCCGCGAGCTTCAGATAGCCGAGCGGGACGTGGATGTTCTCGTTGGTGTCGGGCGGGCCCGCCTCGAGCACCAGGACCTGGACATCGGGGTCCTCGCTGAGCCTGTTGGCCAGCACGCAGCCGGCCGATCCTGCGCCCACTATCACGTAATCGAACACGCTCGCGCTCCTCCCCTTGCCGCCGTTGCCCGCTACCGATCAACCATACCGGACGCAGAACGGCCATCTGCCGCAAAGATGAGAGCTCTCTATTGCGGTGCATAGCCTGCGCTTAGGCGGGGTACGGAGGATGAAGCATCTTCGCCACCGCCAAGAACTGGGATACACGCGTAGCCGCCGCCGAGGTGATCGCCCGCAGCGAGGGGTTTCGCAACCTGCGCGATCGGGTGATCGAGTTCGCGCAGCCGCAGGCTGGGCAGACGGTCGTCGACGTGGGCGCCGGCACGGGCCTGCTTTCGCTGGCATTCGCCGAGCGCGGCGCGGACGTGTGGGCGATCGACAGCTCCCCCGCGATGATCGAATACCTGCGCGCCAAGGCAAGCAGCGCGAAGCTGGACAACATCCAGACCGTCGTGGCCTCTGCAGTGAGCCTTCCGCTGGTGGACGACATCGCCGATCTGGTGGTCTCCAACTACTGCCTGCACGAGTTGCGCCACGCCGACAAGTACCGCGCCCTGGCCGAGGCCAGGCGCGTCCTCAAGCCCGGTGGCAGGCTGGTGATCGGCGACATGATGTTCTCGCTCAACCCCACCGAGGCCCGCGACCGCCGCGTGGTCGCAGGCAAGCTGCGTGAGATCGCGGGTCGAGGGCTTCCGGGTATCTGGCGGCTGCTGAAGAACGCGCTGCGGCTGGCGAGCGGGCGCTGGGAGTATCCGGCCAACGCCGCCTGGTGGCACGAGGCGCTCAAGAGCTCCGGCTTTCAGCGCGTGAGGATCGAGCTGCTTGCGCACGAGGGCGGCGTCGCGGTCGCCGAGGCACCCGCCGCCGGCAGGGCCCTCGAACGGGTCGCCTAGCAGGCCGCGGTCGGCGGCCGGCTCGTCAGGGTTCGGCCAGCAGCGAGGCCACTCCGGGAACGCTTCCGAGCGATGCCAGGCGTCGCAGCTCCCCGGCGCTGTGCTTGAGATAGCCGTCCAGGAACGCGATCGTCACCCGCTCGACAATCCCCAGCTGCGGCTGCTCCGCGGAGTACGGCGGCAGGTGTTCGGCCCGGAGCAGGCTGAGCAGGTACTTGGGTCTCTGCGCGCTCTGGAAGAACGCGCTCGTGAGAGCCGGCGGGTTGACTGTGTCGGCCGTTCCCTGCGTGGCCAGCAGCGGCGGGCTCCCCGGTTCGAAGGTGAACGAGCCGGTGGCCGGGATCTCCGCTCCGGAGAGAATCACGGCGGCCTGGACCCGCGGGTCGCGGAAGCGGCTGTCGTAGGCCACGGCGAGGGCCGTGTCACCGCCGTCGGAGTGGCCTGCGACCGCGATGCTCGCCGGATCGACGAGCCCGGAGAGCGGGCCGGCGCTCGCGCTGCTCGCCGCGAGCAGGCTGGAGATGACGAAGCGCATGTCGGTCGGCTGGTTGGTGAGATCCGACTCGTCGGCCCCCCCGGGCGCATCGGCGTTCTCGAGCGGGAAGACGGGTGCTGCGACGATGAAGCCCGCGCGGGCCCAGCTCTGCAGGAGCCGCTGATAGAGCTTCGGCGTGACGTCGAAGCCGTGTCCGAAGACAATCAGCGGGAACGGGCCGGCGGCACGCACGGCGGGTGCGTTGGGGAGGTCTGTTTGACCGAGTGCTCCGACCGCGGGATAGCGGACGTAGGTCACCAGAGTCCGCGGCGCGGCTGCCTGGCCGGGCAGCGTGATCGTGCGGCTGGTGTCGACGAGCCGCATCACCCGGAGCCCGACCGCGAAGCTCGCCGGCGGCGACTGCGCCCCGGTCCCAACCGTCGCGACCGTCCGCTGGGGGGAGCTCGCCGGGCCGCGGGCCTGGCGCTGCTTCGCAGAGCCGCCGCCGGCGACGGCGACGATCACGCCGACGGCCGTGGCGACCAGCGCGAACAGGCCCAAGACGAGCAGGCGCCGGCGGAGAAGCACGCTGATAACCCTAGCCAAGAGCCGCCGAGCCGCGGCGCATCGACGTCGCGGTGAGAGCCTTCTCACCCCGGCTCGCGATCGACGCGGGCGAACTAGCATCGATGTGATGCGGCGAGACGCACGCACCCGCGGGCGGCGGCGAAGGGTCGGGGCGCTCGCCGTCCCGGCCCTGCTGGCCGCAGGGGCCACCTGCGTGAGCGTGGGTTGCGGCGGCTCCGGATCGCATATGACGCCTGCCGCGCGAGCGGCCGCGACGGCGCCCGGGCTGCTGCCGGGGAGTGCGACGAAGACGCCGATCCCGGCGACGGTTCCCGCGCGCGCCGTCCCGCGGCTGCTGGTGAAGGCGCCCGCTCGCTCGACGGCGAGATGGGTGGTGGTGGCACAGGTTCGCGGCCAGCCGGCCGCGTGGCTCGCCGAGCGCTCGGGCGTGACCCTGATGCGCTTCGACCAGGGGCTCGTGCACCTCACGCTGCACGCGGGCTCGAGCGACGGGGGCGTGGGCGGTTGGACCTACGGCGACCACATCTCACGGCGGGAGATCCACCTGCTGATCGCCGCGGTCAACGGCGGCTTCAAGCTGACCTATCGCGATGTCGGCTTCGTGTCCGGCTCTCACGTGGCGGTCGCGCTCAAGCCCGGGCTGGCATCGATCGTCACCTACACCGACGGGACGACCAACATCGGTGCGTGGCGCGCGGGGGTGCCGAGCGCACACAGGACGGTCTACTCGGTCCTGCAGAACCAGCGGCTGCTCGTCGATCATGGCGTGGCGGCCGCGAGCGTCTCGGGATGCATCATCTCCTGCTGGGGCGAAACGATCGGTTCGCGCACGGTCGTCGCACGCTCCGCGCTCGGGGTCACCGCTAACGGCCAGCTCGTGTGGGCCGCAGGCGAGCAGCTGCAGCCCGCGGAACTCGCCGCCGCCCTGATCCACGCAGGCGCTCTACGCGCGATCGAGCTCGACATCAACCCGGCCTGGGTCGCCGGTTACCTCTACGTCCATCACCCGAGCGGTCCGTCTCCGGTCCCGGTCGTCCCCGGCCAGACCGGGATCGCGGGCGAGCTGCTCGAACCCTACAGCCGCGACTTCCTCGCGATCGTCGCCGACTGAGACGCGTCAGGATTGCTCTGGCATGTGTCGACTGTTCGGGATGAGCGCTGGACCGACGCCCGCGCGGGCCACCTTCTGGCTGCTGCAGGCGCCCGACAGCCTCGCGACCCAGAGCCGCCGCGAGCCCGACGGGACGGGTCTGGGCTGGTTCGACGGCGATGGCGTGCCCCACGTCAGCAAGCAGCCGATCGCCGCCTACGCCGACGCCGAGTTCGCGCGCGAGGCGCGCGAGGTCTCCTCGCGCAACGCCCTCGCGCACATCCGCTTCGCCTCCACGGGCGCGCTCACACTGCAGAACACGCACCCCTTTCTTCAGGACCGCCGGCTGTTCGCCCACAACGGCGTGATCGAGGACCTGCCGGCACTCGAGGCGCACCTCGGCGAGGACATGCGCCTGGTCGAGGGCGAGACGGACTCCGAGCGGCTGTTCGCCCTGATCACCCGCGAGATCTCCGCCCGGGAAGGCGACGTCGCCGCGGGGATCGAGGCCGCCTGCAGCTGGGTCGCCGCACGCCTGCCGCTGTTCGCGATCAACTTCGTGCTCGCGACGGCCGACGGGCTGTGGGCGCTGCGCTATCCGCACACGCACCCCCTCTACGTGCTGGAGCGAGCACCGGGCGAGCCCCTCGAGCACTCGAGCAGCCTCGGCAGCCGTGTGCGCAGCGAGGATGGCCTCAAGCGCGCGCTCGTGGTGATCGCGAGCGAGCGCATGGATGCAGATCCGGCGTGGCGCGAGCTTGCCTCGGGCGAGCTCCTGCATGTCGACGACACGCTCGCGGTGCGCTCGCGGCGGATCCTCAACCACCCGCCGGCGCGGCCGCTGAAGCTCGGCGAGTTGGCCCCATCGGTGCAGGCCTCGCAGGCCCAGGCGCCGGACGCCCGCTAGCGCGGGTCTGCGCGATCGAGATTCCAGTGGCGTGAGGTCGAGCACATCCACAGCCACGGCTCCTCGTCGGCGACATGCAGGCGCGGTGTCAGCCAGAAGCGCGTGATGGTGCGCTGCCCGCCCTCGTGATCGCCGTAGAGGATTTCGACTGTGATCCCCTGCCGGTCCCTGATCGCCTGGCGCAGTGGCGCGTACAGCGGATCGCTGGGATCCCGCACGGCGCCCTGCCAGAAGCTGACGTCGCCGGCCGGCACGTACAGGTCGCGGGCCAGACGGCGAAACTCCTCGAGTGGCGGCGGCGGAAGGTCCGTCGCCGGTTTCTCGGGCAACACATGCCACCCATGCAGGACCGCGAGGCCCGAGGCGACGTTGCGCAGCGGGATCGCGAGATACAGGTTCTCATCGGCCTCCTGTGCCGCGGCGAGCCCGTCGCGCAGATGCAGCCAGTGGTCGTCGATGAACCCGACCTTCTGTGGCGGGTCCTGCGGGCGCGCGTTGAACAGGACGGGTCGAAGCCCGACCTTCAGCGACTGCTCGGAGACGCGGGCCGCGCGGTTGGCCGAGCGGGTCGAGGAGAACGTTGCCACGGCCAGTACGAGCGTGCCTCCCGCCGTGGCCAGCGAGGCGATCGTGCTCGCGTCCGACATGGCGTGAGGCTACTAGCGGCCCCGGCTCTTGCTCGTCCCGCGGCCCTCGCCCGTCGCACGGCCCTGGCTCTTCGCGCGGCCCGGACTCTTGCTCGCCCCGCTGCCCTGGTCCTTGCGCGAGCGCCGCTGCAGCCCGGCGACCACCTTCGCGAGCTCGGCCGGCTGGCGCAGGGTGCCGATCGTCCACTCGAACAGCTCGGCCTGGCGCTTCATCAGCCCGGCGCTCTCCTCGAGCGCGCGCCCGGCGCTCTCCAGCGCCTCGGCCTGGCGGCGCAGCGTGGCGCCGGTCTCCTCGAGCAGGTCGAAGACGGCGTCGATCGGAGCGAGCAGGCGCGCTGCCACCTCCGTCTCGAGCCGGCGCTCGCGGTCGATCACCTCCTGCACGAGCTCGAGCTGGCGCTGCATGGCTCCGAGCAGATCGCCGGGAAGGCTCGAGCGTCCGGCCGCCGCCGACGCCGAGGCGACGACGGAGTCCATGAGCCGCCTCCACTCGTTGAGCAGGTCGCGGCCGTTGCGTTCAGGCACGGGGCATCAACACTCTCCCGCCATGATTACAGCCTCGCCGCCTCTATCCCGCCCTATCCTGCCCGGCCGAGCAGTCGCAGGGTGACCCCCGCGATGGTCTGCTCGCCGTACTGCATCGATGGATCGTTCGCGGACATCACGGACATCGCGAACACGATCCCGGGGCGCTCCAGCCGGGCGGCCTGGTTGACCAGCCCTTCGGCCTGGGGCAGCCAGCCGCCCTTGAAGAAGACCTGGAACTCGGGACGCGCGATCGCCGGTATCCCCCAGCTCTGGCTCGGCTCGATGCCGGAAAGCAGCCCGCGCGCATAGCCGTCGAACTGGCTGGGGATCATCGCGTCCTGATACAGGAAGAAGCGCGCCAGGTCGGCCGCGGAGACCTCCGTTAGCGCCCACCAGCCCCTGCTCGGCTGATAGTCGCTCATGTGCGCGTCACGGGCGACGCGATCGAGGGCCGCCTGGCCGACGATCGCGAGCACGGCCGAGGCCGCGTTGTTGTCCGAGGCGTGGATCATCGGGTACAGCAGCGCCTGGCTGGCGCCGTCCAGGGAACGGCGCTGGTCGGCAAGCATGCGCAGGTAGGCCACGAGCAGCATCGACTTGACGATGCTCGCCGAGTGGAAGCGGCGGTGTACATCGATGCCCTCGAGCCTGCCATGGTCGTCGATCACGGCGAAGGCGTTCCCCCCGGCGCGGCCGGCGAGGTAGCCGGCGGCCGCTATCACCCGCAGCGAGGCCGGGTAGGCGGGCAGTTCCACATCCACCTCGATCGTCGGACTCCTTCGTCCGGGCGTCCCCACGTCGCTCACCCTGACGCGGGTGTCCCGCTCGATACGAATCCGCGAGAAGCGGTAGTGGCCGTCCGCGGCCGTCACCGTGTGCGCGGCGTTGAAGAACCCGCGATAGGGGCGCGGGTCGAGCTGCAGCTCCAGCAGCTCCCCGCCCAGCGCGCGTCCACCGACGACGAGCGCACCGGCGATCGTGATCGTGCGCCCAGGTCGCACCGGCACCGGGAAGGCGCGGGTCGAGAGCCCGCCGGCGAGCGTCCGCGCTTCGAGCGCGCTCGCCGCTCGAGCCACCGCCGCGGGCGACGCCAACAGGACCAGGGCGACGATGCATGTGGTCGCTCGTCTCATCGCTCTCGATCCCCGGCGATCCTATTTGCAGGGCCGGTCGGCCCTGCCCGGGCGCGTCGGCCGCGCTCCTGGCTCCTCGCCGTCGGGGCGCTAGGGTTCAGGGCAGGCGTGCCGCAATGACCACCTGCACACACCTGGAGAGCATTCTCATCACCCAGCTGCCCGAGGCGGTCGACGGGTGCGAGGACTGCCTCGCGACGGGAGATCCCTGGCTGCACCTGCGCATCTGCCTGCAGTGCGGTCACGTCGGTTGCTGTGACGATTCCCCGAACCGCCACGCGACCGCGCACAGCCGCTCGAGCGATCACCCGATCATCCGCTCGCTGCAGCCGGGCGAGACGTGGTCCTGGTGCTACATCGACGAAGTCGCCATGAGCATCCCCGATGTTCATGGCGAGACCCGCATTCCGCCCTCGCCGCTCGGCGGCTGACGCCGTGAGCGACCACGAGGCAGCCGAGCTCCCCACGAGCCGCCGCCTTCGCCCGCCGCCGCGGCCCGCTCAGCCCCCGCGCGCCGCGGTGGCCCCGAGCGATCTCGAGGTCCCGGAGCAGTTGAGCCGGCGCCGGCTGCGCTCGCGCCTGCTGTTCGCGCTGGGCCTGGT
>CAAGKR010357469.1_pt1 | contig 13841 bp, 13 predicted proteins | sample 2556971 | NCBI WGS metagenome assembly CAAGKR01 (sample SAMEA5207829, study PRJEB30636) | soil metagenome | biome: forest; feature: boreal; material: soil | place: USA | collected 2011-09 | depth 1 m | reverse complement strand
CCAACGCGAGCCGGCGGCCGTCTACCTGGCCACTGACCTCCTCCGCCTGGACGGCCAGCCGATGACCTCCCGGCCCCTCCTCGTCCGCCTGGCAGCGCTCGGCGACCTGATCCCGCCCGACTCGCGCATCCAGTTGCCCGACCACGTCGTTGGCCACGGCCGTGCGCTGGCCACCGCGGCCGGCGGGCGAGGGCTGGCCGCCGTGCTGGCGAGGCGCCAGGACGCCCCATACCTCGCCGGCATGGCCTCACCGCTGCGGCTGCGCATCCCGCTGTCCGCGCGTCGCAACGCGGTCGTGGTCGGCTGGCGCAGCTCGAACGCGGGCTTCCGCCTTCTCCTTGGCGACTGGGTGCTCGGCCGGCTGGGCCTCGTCGGCGTTGCGACGCTCGATGACCCGGGTGCGCGGCGATGGCTGTCCACTACCGCGGAGCCGGTACCCGCCGTGGCCGTCGACGACCCGGATGCCGCCGGGCCGGGGGTCACTTGGATCCGCCCACGGCTGGTCGCCACCGTCGAGCCGGCGGCTGGCAGGCCGGCTGGCGGCCTGCCGGGATGGCGGCTGGTGGCGTTGCGCGACGATGTCGACCCGATGTGGTGTGTGCGCCGCCCGCCGGTGGACCCACCGCAGGCGAGCGCGCACCAGCCCTTGCGCCCGTTCAGCCCCACGGTGCTCAGCGCGCTGCCTCATCTGTAACCGGTCCGGCGCAGCACGCTCACCCTCTATGCTCCCCGCTCCAGCGACGGCCAGGAGAGACACAGTGCGACTTTCGTTGCTGCCACGCGAGCGACGCTTCTACCAGCTCTTCGACGAGCACGTGACGTCCATCGTGGCCGCGTCGCAGCTGTTGCGCGAGGGCCTGGAGGACCTGCCGTCGCTTGCGCAGAAGCAGGTCACCATCAAGGACCTGGAGCACGCCGGCGACGAGGTCACACACGAGCTGGTGCGAACGCTGAACCGCACGTTCGTGACGCCGTTCGATCGCGAGGACATCTATGCGCTGGCCTCGGGACTGGACGATGTCCTCGACTACATCGAGGAGATTGGGGACACGGTCACCCTCTACAAGATCGAACGCATTCCCTCTGCAGCCAAGGAGATGGTCGGACTGATCTGCAGCGCGGTTCTCGAGCTGCAGAAGGGGGTCAGCAAGCTCGAGGGCCTCAAGGGCGTCGAAGAGCACGGCATCGAGGTGCACCGGCTCGAGAACCTCGGCGACACTGCATCTCGACGCGCCATCGGTGAGCTGTTCTCCGGGCAGACCGACGCCCTCGAGGTGATCAAGCTGAAGGAATTCCTGACGCTGCTCGAGGATGCGCTCGACCGCTGTGAGGACGTGGCCAACATCCTCGAGGCGATCACCATCAAGAATGCCTGACGGCCAGACCGCGCTGTTGGTCATCACCATCGCGGTGGCGTTGGGCTTCGATTTCACCAACGGTTTCCACGACACCGCCAACGCGGTGGCAACCACCATCAGCACGCGTGCTCTGGGGGCACGGCTTGCCATCGGCCTGTCCGCGGTGCTCAACCTGGTCGGCGCGGTGGTCGCGATCCAGGTGTTGCACACGAAGGTGGCCAACACGATCGGCGGCCTGGTCGCGCCCGCCGGGGGCGTCTCGCTGGCGATGATCGTGGCCGCGCTCGCCGCGGCGATTGCCTGGAACCTGGTGACCTGGCGGGCCGGACTTCCTTCCAGCTCGTCACACGCGCTGATCGGCGCGCTCATCGGCATGGGCATCGCCGGCTACGGCGTGCACGCGCTGAAGTGGGGCACTGTCGTGCCGGTGATCATCGGGCTGATCACCTCGCCGATCGCTGGCTTCCTGCTCGGTTATCTGTTCCTTGCGGGCGTCCTCAATCTCTTCCGGAACATCCACCCCTCCCGCGCCAACAAGAACTTTCGCACCGCACAGGTCTGCAGCGGCGGCTTCGTCTCGTTCAGCCATGGCGCCAACGACGCCCAGAAGACGATGGCCATCATCACCCTCGCGCTGCTCGCCACCCACCACGTCAGCACCAAGGCGGGCACGTTCCCGTCACCACCCCTGTGGGTGGTGGTGATCGCGGCCGCCGCCATCGGATCGGGCACCTATGTCGGCGGCTGGCGGATCATCCGAACGATGGGTAGCCGGATTGCCCAGCTCGAGCCCGTCGACGGCTTCGCGGCCCAGACCATGGCGGCGGTCGTCATCCAGGGGGCGACGCAGTTCGCCATCCCGGTCAGCACCACGCACGTGGTGTCGGGCTCGGTGATGGGGGCGGGGGGAACGCGCAGGCTGGCCGCGGTGCGATGGGGGACAGCTCGCAACATCGTCGTTGCGTGGGTCCTCACGATTCCCGCGACGGCCATCCTCGCCGCCGCCGGTGCGCTGGTGGCGAAGGCGGTCTGAGCACCGGCAGCAGCTCGGCCGCGTTGTGCCATCATCGCAGCGACCCGGAACCAGGAGCTCCCCGCGACTGCGATCGGCCTGGCCGGATGTGCGAGAGCGCGTCATGGCCATTCTCATGTGTCCCCCTGAGCATTTCGGCATCGAGTACGAGATCAACCCCTGGATGCACGTTGCCGTTGAGGTCGACCACGAGCAGGCGGTCGAGCAGTGGGACGCGCTGCATCGTGTGTACGGGGAGCTCGGTGAGTCGATCGTGCTGACCGCTCCGCAAGCGGGCCTTCCCGACATGGTCTTCACCGCCAACGCGGCCGTGGTGTGGAGGCGACGCGCTGTGCTCAGCCGCTTCCACCACGCCGAGCGGGCAGGGGAGGAGCGGCACTGGCGCGGCGCGCTCGAGGAGCTCGGGTTCGTCGTGCACGACGTTCCCGCCGAGGTGTCATTCGAAGGTGCCGGCGATGCGCTGTTCGTCGGCGACCACCTCTTCCAGGCGTGGGGCTTCCGCACCGACCAGGCCGCCCATGCCGAGGTGGCTCGGTTCCTTGATGTCGAGAGCACCTCGCTCGAGCTCGTGGATCCGCGCTTCTACCACCTCGACACCTGCTTCTGTCCGCTCGACGCCCAGACCGCCCTGATCGCTCCCGACGCCTTTGCCCCGGAGTCGGTGGAGCTGGTGCGGGCGCGCGTCCCGCGCCTCATCGAGGTCCCGCGCCAGGCCGCTGAGGGCTTCGCGTGCAATGCCATGCCGATCGGAGGGTTGGTGATCAGCTCGGCGGCCTCCACGGCCATCCAGGGTTCTCTGACCGAGGCGGGTTTCGAGCTTGTCGCGCTGCCGGTTGATGAGTTCATGAAGTCAGGCGGCGGGGTCCGCTGCCTCAGCCTGCCGCTGGATCTCGGCCTCGGTTGAGGCGGCACTTGTCCCCAGCTTCTCCACAGAAGCCACAGCGCAACTATCACGAAAAGGCGGGAGGACGCCTCAGTCGCTCTTGATCAGATCGCTGACGACCTTTTGGTAGCGGCGGGTGTCGTCATACAGCCCGTTGCGGCCGATCGAGGCGTCGCCCTGGTAATAGGCGGCCAGGGCGGCGGCGACGGCGCCGTCGTGCACCGCGAGCAGGTGGTGAAGGAGCAGCGCGCCCGCGAGCACGTTGTCGGACGCCACGCGCAGGTTGAGTGATCGACCAGCCAGGTATCGCGACACCCACTCCCCTGTGTACGGCTCCACCTGCATCAGCCCCACCGCGCCGGTGGGCGACACCACCCCCTGGTGCCAGCCGCTCTCCATCCACGCGACCGCCTTCACCAGCTTGGGGTCGACGCCAACCTGGCCGGCCACATGGGTGAGCAGGGCGTTGACCCGGGCGATCCGCCCCGGCAGGTGGAGCACCACACCGACGTGCAGTGGGGCGTTGACGTTGAGGCCATTGGTGCGTGCCAGCGCGGTGAGGTCGAGCCCGTAACGGCGGGCGATGCTGATCAGCGTGTCCCCGTGCACAACGGTGTACGTCTCCGAGTCGACGGCCTTGGACGTGTACCCGGGGGTCCCCAGCTTGGAATCGGGGATCTGCAGGAGCTGGCCGATGCGGATGAGGTTGGGATCGGCGAGGTGGTTGGCCTCGGCGAGCGCGCTCACCGTGGTGCCGTGGCGCAGAGCGATGGCGCTGAGGGTGTCACCCGGGTGCACGACGTAGGTGCTGGCGATGACGCCGGCCGGCACGGCGGCGGCGGTGGCGCCCATGGCAGCGGCGACAAGACGTGTGCGGGACGGCATGGGAGGGTTCCCTGGTGAGACGTGAGCTGGGACGTGGAAACCATGTCCGCCGGCGCGGAGCGTGTTCAGGGTATGTGCGCCCAGCGCAAAGGTCAAGGCGCCCACCACGGCGCCGCGGGCGCTGGAGCCGGGGAGGTGGCGGTGGTACGCTGCCGTCCATGCCCCTGCCGACGCCTCGCCGAGTGACCGTGGCGCTGCCACTCCTCGGTGCCCTGTGCGGCGCCGTTCTCGGCCTCGCCGCCTTCGCGGTCGTCGCTGCCCTGTGGAGAGTGGGCGCGGCCCACGTGGCGGTGCCAGCAGCCGAGGCAATCCTGCTGATCACACTCACCGGGATGGCCGCAGCCATCCTCCTCGCTCAGCCGAACCGCATCCGCCGGGCCCGGGTGCCCATCGGCCGTGCGGTTCCGCACGCGTGGTGGCCGCCGCAGCACGACCCGGTCCCCATTGTTGCCGCCTGCGTCGGCGCGCCCATCGCGGCCGGGGTCGGCGTCGCGATGTGGCTCTTCCACTGACCGCCCGCAGCTAGTCCCCGGCAGCGGCCACCCGTTCCAGGGCCCAGGCTGCCGCCTCCCTCACGACCGGGTCGGGGTCATGCGCCGCGGCACGGCGGAGCGGCGTGGCGGCGGCGGCGACACCAGCGTTGCCCAGCGCAACGGCGGCGTTGCGGGCCAGCCGGGCTCGTCCGGTTCGGGCCACCGCCGTCCCGGCGAAGCGCTCCGTGAAGGCGATGTCGCCGAGCCCGAGCAGCTCGACGAGGTCCGGGGCCGGCACCGGGCCCTTCGCCGCCGGCCCGCCCGCCTCATCCGACGGCGCGGGGGCGAGGCGATGGTTGATCGGGCAGGCCTCCTGGCAGAGGTCGCACCCGAAGACCCACGTGCCCATCAGCGGGCGCAGCTCGACGGGGATAGCGCCGGTGTGCTCGATGGTGAGGTAGGAGATGCAGCGACGCGCGTCGATCACCCCCGGGGCGACGATGGCGCCGGTGGGGCATGAGGGCAGGCACGCCGCGCAGGAGCCGCACGCCTTCTTGGACGGCGCATCGGGGGGCAGGGGCAGTGACAGCGCGACCTCGGCGAGGAGCACGTAGGAGCCGGCGCTGGCAGTGAGCAGCGAGGCATGCTTGCCGGTGAAACCGATGCCGGCGCGCTCGGCGATGGCCCGATCGATGGCCCACCCGTGGTCCACGAAGCGCTTCGCCCTGATGTCGGGGACGCGCTCGCGCAGCCAGGCGACCAGCGCGTCGCAGCTTCGTGCCAGCACGTCGTGGTAGTCGGCGACATCGCCGTCGTCGGGCTGGCGCAGCATCGCGTACGCGGCCATGCGCCCTCGAGGAGGGTCGCCAGCCTGCTGGGCCGCCGGTCGCACCGGTCGGTAGGGCCACGCCAGCGCGATGATGCTGCGCGCCCAGGGATACCGGGAACCGAGGTCGGCGCTTGCGGCGACACGCTCGGCGCTCATCCAGGGCATCCCGTCCATGCGGCCCGCCGCGATGGCGTCGAGCCCGCGGTCGCGCGCCTCGACGAAGGGCTCGACGCCGGTGACCCCGAGGGCGCACCAGCCGCTCGCGAGCGCGTGCACGCGAAGCTCGTCGCGGAGCAAGTCCCACCGGCTCACGGGATCGAGTATGGCCGCGGCTGACCGCCGAACACGACCGGTACCATTCCGCACTCGACGTCGGCGCCGCCGAGCTGGCGATTTTGGGGGGCATTCATGACCGTGGCGATGCGGGGCGATGGCGACCCGGCAACCATCGGGGGTGACGCGCTGGTGGTCACCGCGTTCAAGGGGGAGCTCGGTCCGGCCGCGAGCGACCTGGACGTGGCCCTGGGTGGCGAGCTCGCCGAGATGCTGTCATCGCACGAGATGACCGGGCGCTTCGGCGAGCTGACGATCCTGCCGGCTGCCGGCGGCATCGCCGCCCGCCGCGTCGCCGTGCTCGGACTCGGTGACCGCGCCGTCCTGGACAGCTTCCGCCTCCACAATGCCTACACGCTCGCCGGGCGCGAGCTGCGCCGCCACCGGCTGACCCGGCTGGTTCTTGCCGTCGACCCCTCACTTGCGGACACAGCCACGCCGGACATGGCGGCGCTGCTGCGCGCCATGGTGACCGGCACGCTGCGCGCCAACCACGAGGGTGGCGTCAGCAAGAGCGAGCCGGACCGTGCGCGGATCGTCGAGGAGATCGTCGTTGCCGGCGTCGATGGCGAGGCCGGGGATGCCATCGACAGCGCGCTCGCCGAGGCCGTGCTGCTCGCGGAATCGACGCTCCGCGTGCAGCGTTGGGTGAACGCACCCGCGAACACGTTGACTCCGACACGCCTGGCTGCGGAGGTCACCGAACTGTGCGCCGGCACCTCGTTGACGGTCGAGGTGATGGACAAGGCCGAGCTTGAGTCGGCCGGCGCCGGGGCACTGCTGGGCATCGCCCGTGGCAGCGACGAGCCGCCGGTGATGATCGTGGTGCGACACCGCGGCGGGGCCGAGGACGGGCCCACGCTCGCGTTGGTGGGCAAGGGGATCACATTCGACACGGGGGGCATCTCCATCAAGCCCGCGCTGGGGATGGAGTCGATGAAGTTCGACATGGGCGGCGGTGCCGCGGTGCTGTCGGCGCTGCACGCGATCGCGGCCCTGGAGGTGCCGTGCAACGTGGTCGGCATCGTCCCGGCGACCGAGAACATGCCCGGTGGTCGTGCGCTCAAACCCGGGGACGTGGTCAGCGCGCTCGACGGGACCACCATCGAGGTGGTCAACACCGACGCCGAAGGCCGCGTCGTGCTTGCCGACGGCCTCGCCCTGGCCCGCCGTCTCGGTGCCACCCACATCGTCGACGTGGCCACGCTGACCGGGGCTGCGGTCGTCGCCCTTGGCCACGTCAACGCGGCCCTGATGAGCAGCGACCGCGCCCTGACGCAGCTGGTGATGCGCGCGGCGCAGCAGGGCGGCGACCGTTTTGCGGAGCTGCCCATGAGCCCTGAGTACGACGTGTGCCTCAAGAGCAAGGTCGCCGACGTGCGCAACTGGGGCGGGCGCGAAGCCGGCGCCATCGGAGGTGCCGTGTTCATCCGCGCGTTCTCGGGCGGGCTTCCCTGGGTGCACCTCGACATCGCGGGAACGGTGTGGAACGAGCAGGCCAACCTCAAGGAGGTTCCGAGCGGCCCGTCCGGCGCGCCGGTGCGCACCCTGGTGTGGCTCGCGCGGCTCTTCGGCCGCAGCTAGCGTCGCGCATGGCTCGCGCGCGGTCGCCGCGTAGGATTGGTGGGTGACGGTGCCCCGGCTGCTGGCGATCATCGGGTCCGGCGAGACAGCGCCGACGATGACGTCGGTGCACGCGGAGCTCTTCGAGCGCGCCGGTGAAGGTGCGCGCGCAGTGATGCTGGACACCCCGTTCGGCTTCCAGGAGAACGCCGACGACATCGCCGCTCGTACCGTTGCCTACTTTCGCGACAGCGTCGGCCGCGAGGTGGAGATCGCCTCGTTTCGTGACGCGCAGACCGCGACACCGCTGGAGTACGAGCGGATGTGTGCGCTGATCGCGCAGGCGGGCTGGGTGTTCGCCGGGCCAGGCAGCCCGACGTACGCAATCCGCCAGTGGCGCGGGACCCGTGTTCCCGAGCTCCTGACGGAGAAGCTCGACGTCGGGGGAGTGGTGGTGTTCTCGAGTGCCGCCGCGGTGGGGCTTGGTGAGCTGGCGCTGCCCGTGTACGAGATCTACAAGGTGGGCGCGACTCCCGAATGGGTGCCTGGACTCGACCTTGTGGGCCACGCCGGGCTGCGTGCGGTGGTGATCCCCCACTACAACAACGCCGAGGGCGGCACGCACGACACGCGCTACTGCTACATGGGCGAGCGCCGCTTGCGCGTGCTCGAGGCCGCCCTCCCCGACGGCTGCGGCATTCTCGGCGTCGACGAGCACACCGCCTGCATCATCGACGTCGACCGCGCCTCCGTGACCGTCCGCGGTCGCGGTCGGGTCATCTGGCGGCGCGATGGGATCGAGACGCACTGGCGCGCGCCCGATACGGTGTCAGTGGAGGAGGTGATCTCGGGCGGCGATGCATCGCGCAGCGACCCTCCGCGCGCCACTGCACCGTTCGCACCTGTGGCCACTGACCGCGAGGGCACGGATCCGTTCATGGAAGAGGTGAGCGCCCAGCGCGACGCGGCCGTCGCGGCGCTGGCCGCGCGGGACCCCGACGGTGTCGCCGCCGCGATCCTGGCGATGGAGACCGTCGTGCACGACTGGTCGCGCGACACGCTCCAGTCGGACGAACCCGACCGCGCCCGCGAGGCTTTGCGCGAGTTGGTGGTGCGCCTCGCCGAGCTGGCGCATGGCGGCGCGGTCGACCCCCGCGAGCGTGTCGCGCCCTTCGTCGACGCCATGCTGGCGCTGCGTGACCGCGCCCGCTCTGAGGGACGGTTCGCCGACGCGGATGCGCTTCGCGACGCGTTGCTCGCCAATGGCATCGAGGTGCGCGACTCGCCACAGGGCTCGACGTGGGAGCTGGAGGCCGCGCCCACCGGCTGACGGCGCGCCCGATCCTGCGGTCAGGCGGCCAGTGTGAGGCGGATGGCGTCCTGCGCGATCCGCTCGAGCTCGGCGTCCCGGCCCTGCCACATCATCGAGAGCATGCGCAGGTCGCCACGCAGCGACCAGAGTGGGTGCCCGAACGTGGCCGGGTTGTTCTTCTCGATGACGAAATGACTGAACCAGGCCACGCTGTACGAGATGACCGGCAGGCCCGCGATCAGCGCCCGACGGCGGGTGACGATGCCAGCCAGCGCGGTGGCGGCACCGAGATGGGTGCCGGCGAAGTGGCACCAGCGCGTCGCGCGCTTGCTGTGCTGGCTCACGTACCAGGGAAAGAATTGCTCGAAATCGCCGAACTCGCGCGCCATCGTGGTCCCTCCTTTGTGTGCACCAAGGGTACGTCCGAGGACAGGCTGGGCGTCGGCGCCGCGCCTGTCAGGTCACCCCGACGGTGCCGCTGAACACCGGCCCAATCACCGTGGCACCCTGCTGCGGCACCAGCTCGACCTCGGTGCTGCCGCGGTGGCTGAGGCTGAACTGGAGGGTGATCGAGATGGTCTCCTGCCCGGTGAGCTGCCCGCCACACACGCGGTTGCCGGTGGCGATGACGTGGTCGAGGCCCTGGAAGTCCGCCGAAGCGAGCGTGGCGCCGTCACCGCTCATCGCCACGCACACCGGGTAGATGATGCTATCGCCGACATTGTCGAACGCGATGTCCATCTGCACGGTGTGGCCAGCCGCAACGGTGTCGGGCAGCTGACCGGCGATCTCCGCGCTGGGCGCGCCGCCGCTGCTGAAGAGCGGCACCACCACACCGATGAACGCCGCCGCGACGACCGCGCCGATGACAAGCAGCCGCGCCCCGCGCGGCATGGTCACCACAGCGTGCCAGACAGTGCGGAGCGCGCCGGCGACGCGACCGGAGAGCCCGCTCATGCGGCCAAGTCAGATGGTGGTGGGAGGCTGGTACTCACCAAAGACGTCGCGCAGGGTGCCGCAGATCTCACCGAGGGTGGCGTCGGCGCGCACGGCGTCGAGGATCGCCGGCATGAGCTCGCCGTCTGTGGACGCGGCAGCGCGCAACCGCTCGAGCGCGGTGGTCGCCGCAGGCTTATCGCGGCGTTGACGGTGAGCGAGCAGCCGCTCGAGTTGTTCGATCCCGGCGCGCTCGTCGGTGCGGAAGATCACCGGCGGTTGCGCCTCCTCACTCTCGGTGTACCGGTTGACGCCGACCACGACCTTCTCGCCCGACACCACCGCCAGCTCCGCGCGGTAGGCCTCCTCCTGGATCTGCTCCTGCATCCAGCCCGATTCGATGCACGCGACCGCGCCGCCGCGCTCGTCCACCTGCGCGATCAGGGCGGCGGCGTGGCGCTCCAACTCATCGGTGAGCCACTCGACGAAGTACGAGCCGCCGAGCGGGTCCACCGTGTTGGTGATGCCGATCTCCTCACCGATGATCTGCTGAGTGCGCACCGCGATTCGCTGCGCCTTCTCGGTGGGGATGGACAGCGCCTCGTCGTAACACGACAGCGCCATCGACTGCACGCCGCCGAGGCTGGCTGCGAGCGCCTGGATGGCGGCGCGCACGATGTTGTTCTCGGGCTGCTGTGCGGTGAGCGTCGAGCCCCCTGTTTGCGTGTGCGTGCGCAGCATCAGCGAGCGCGGGTCGGTGGCACCGAAGCGGTCGCTCATCACCCGCGCCCAAAGGCGGCGGAGCGCACGGTACTTGGCGATCTCCTCGAAGAAGTCGGTGTGCGTGTTGAAGATCCACGACAGCTTGGACGCGAAGTCGTCGACGGCGATGCCGCGCTCCACCACCGCGGCCACGTACTCGCATGCGTTGGCGATCGCGAAGGCCATCTCCTGCGGCGCGGTGCTCCCCGCTTCGCGGATGTGGTAGCCGCTCAGGGAGATGGCGTTGAACCTCGGGGCGTGGCGCGCGCAGTGGGAGATCAGGTCGGCGGCCAGCCGCAGTGACGCACGCGGCGGGTAGATGTAGGTGCCCCGGGCCACGTACTCCTTGAGCACGTCGTTCTGCGCGGTGCCCATCACAGCATCGGCCGCGACGCCCTGGCGCTCCGCGGCGACGATGTACATGGCGACCAGCACCGACGCCGGTGCGTTGATGGTCATCGACGTGCTCACCGCGTCGAGCGGGATCGCCGAGAAGAGATCCACCATGTCCGCCACCGAGTCGATGGCCACGCCCACCTGGCCGACCTCACCGGCCGCGCGCGGGTCGTCGCTGTCGAGGCCCATCTGGGTGGGCAGGTCGAAAGCGACGGACAGTCCCTTCTGGCCGTTGGCGAGGAGGAAGCGGAAGCGCTCGTTGGCGTCCCGCGCGGTGCCGTAGCCCGCGTACTGGCGGATGCTCCACAGCCGCCCGCGATACATGGTGGCCTGGATGCCTCGGGTGAACGGCGGCTCGCCGGGGAAGCCCTCTTCGGAGACCGGGTCGTGGCCGTCGAGCTGCGCCGGTCCGTACAGCGGGTCAACCTCGATCCCGCTGCCGGTGACGAACGATTCCTTGCGCTGTTCGCGGGCCAGCGCGCGGCGGAGCGCACGCTCCTCCCAGCGACGCTGCTCTGCGGCGTAGTCGCGGCCCTTGCCGGCGACGCCCGGCGTCGCAGCGGTCTCGGAGATCACGTCGCCAGCATACGTCGGCTCGCGGACGGCACCGTCACGCCGGGTCTTCGGCTCCTATTCAACGAGCCCTCACCAGCAGTGCCTGGTTGGCGATCCCGAAGCGCCCGCTGGCATCGACCAGGGTGCTGGTGGCGAGGCCGGCACCGCCCGGGCCGATCCGGGTCCGCGCGTCCAGACAGATCCACTCGCCGACGGGCTCGCGGAAGATGTGAACCGTGAGCTCGGTGTTGACGAACCGGTGGGTCTCCAGCGAGAGCTCCATGCTCACGCCGTTGCCGGAGTCGGCTGCGACCAGGACGCGGGCCAGCGCGGAGGGCTGCTCGCCCTCGACGAGGACGCCGTTCATACGCATCCACACCGTGGCCGGCCCGGGGGCCATGAAATCCCCGGCGGCGATGCGCCACTCCACCGCGGAGAAGTAGCTGGGGCCACCCCACGGGTCGAATTCCTCCGCGGATGTGAGCTCGTCCGGGCCAGGGAAGGTCGCCGGCTCAGCCGCCGATTGCTCGGGCGCGGTGTCCTCGCGGCGGATTCGCCAGGCGCGCGCGATGGCGATGTCGCCCTCGTCGTCGCGCAGGGTTGCCTCGGCCAGCTGGACCCGCTTGCCGGGCCGCACCAGGCGGGCGTCGACGGCCAGGACGTGGACAGGGATGCTGCGCAGGAGCTCGACGGTGAACCGCGCCACCAGGAACTGGTCGCCGCCGGCCAGCCGTTCGATGGCGCGTCCCAGCAGGGCTGCCGGCGGTCCGGCGTGCTGGTAGAGCGGGTCCCAGGGCCCGCGCGTGTAGTCGGTGGACGTGAACCGATCCCCTTCAGGAACGTAGAAGGCCATGCTCATGCGAGTGGATTCTCGCTGCCGCGAATCCGTGGCGGCAGCGCCACTCCCTGCCAGACTCGCCGGACATGTCCCTGGAGATCACCGACGAGCGCGTCCTGTCAGCCGCGGCGAGGCTGCATGAGGGCGGCTGGTCCTACTCGGCCCGCCAGCTGTACTACGCGGTGTGCGCCGACGTTGAGACGCCGCCCACGCGGGTCGCGTCCGGCGAGGTTGGGGTCGGCGTCCTGCTCATCCTCATCGGGGCGATCACCGGCCAGCGGATCCTGCTTGAGGTGCTGGGGATCATCGGGTTGGTCTTCGTGATCGTGGGGGCCGTGACGCGCGTGCAGGAGCGCCGTCCGCTTCCCCTGGCGAGGCTGCTGGCGATCTCCTATCCGGACTTCGAGCGGCGCTTCATCAGCGGTGAGCACGACTATGCAGGGCTCGTCGCCACCTCGGCGCCGGCGGCTCCTGCCGATGCCTCACCACTGGTGGTGTGCGACCGCGCCGAGACGGCGGCTGTCATCCACGCCAACCGCGAAAGGCTCGGCTCCGCCGCGTTCGCCATCGCGGCGGAGCTTCCGGCGGACCTCGCAGGCCGGCGGCTGGTCGCGCTGCACGATTGTGACCCGGCCGGGTGCGCGCTCACGGTCGACCTCCGCGACCAGGGCGCAAAGGTGATCGACGCGGGGATCAACCCGGCCGAGCTCACCGGCCGGCGTCTGCAGATCCTCGAGGGCGCCCCGGCGAGGTTGCCGCGCGACCTTTCCGGCCACCTCGACAACGCCCAGACCGACTGGCTGCGCTCGGGCAGACGGCTGGAGTGCGCCACGGAGACTCCTGAACAGCTCGTGCAGCGCGTGCAGGCGGCGATCGCAGGCGCCGAGGTCAGCTAGAAGGCCACCTGCTGGTCGTCGCGGGCGCCGACCAGGACGGCCATGTTGCCGACGGGATGCTGGTTCTCGAACATCAGCTGGTGGGCGACACCGACGTCGTCGAACTCGAAGGTGCGTCGCAGGCAGGGGTCGACCTCGCCCGCAGCGACCAGCTCGTTGAGCGCAGCCGACTGTTCGTCGTTGGCGAAGTGCGAGCCCTGGAGCCGCTTGCTGCGCATCCAGAGGTACCGGAGGTCGACGGCGGCGTGGTACCCGGTGGTGCCCGCGCAGATCACCACCATGCCCGCGTTGTCGCACACGAAGATGGATGTTGGGATGGTCGCCTCGCCCGGATGCTCGAAGACGATTCGCGGGTTGCGCTTCTCGCCGAGGACGTCCCAGATCGCCTTGCCGAACGCACGCGCGCCCGTCGCCCATTCGCCGTACGCGTCGTTGTCACGCCAATCGGGGGGCAGGCCCCAGTGATCGAATCGCTTGCGGTCGATGTATCCGGCGGCGCCGATGCTGACGCAGAACTCGCCGCGCTCCTCACCTGAGGCCACGGCAACGGGGATGCCTCCGCGCGCCCGCACGATCTGGATCGCCTGCGAGCCGAGGCCACCGCTGCCGCCCCACACCAGCACCACGTCGTTCTCGCGCACCGTGTGCGGCTCCCAGCCACAGAGCATGCGATACGCGGTGGCGCCGACCAGCATGTAGGCGGCGGCGGCGGCCCAGCTCAGCTGCGGTGGCTTGGGCAACAGCTGGTGCGCCTGCACCAGCGTGAACTGGGCGAAGCTGCCCCAGTTG
>CAAGKR010474267.1_pt1 | contig 13846 bp, 11 predicted proteins | sample 2556971 | NCBI WGS metagenome assembly CAAGKR01 (sample SAMEA5207829, study PRJEB30636) | soil metagenome | biome: forest; feature: boreal; material: soil | place: USA | collected 2011-09 | depth 1 m | reverse complement strand
TCTCGTGGAGGGCCAACAACGTGTCGTGGTCGGCCTCGGCCCGAGCGTCCTGGGCGGTGGAGATGACGTTCTGTCCGACCATGATCACGGCCAGGAGCACCAGCTGCAGGAATGTGGTGCTGATCCATTGGACGTAGTCGTGGGGAGTCGCGGCAACCAGTTGGACCCCGTTGTCGAAGGTCAGCCCGGGGAAGCCGAGGATAGCCAGCAGTGTGAAGAGGTAAGCGCACCACATGGTCCCCACACCCCGGGTGATCGTTACCGCCAGCCAGGCGTTGAACCGTCCCATCGGACCAGAGCCATGAACTTTGACGTGAGCCTGCTTTGTGGTGACGAGCTTGGGGTGATGATCTTGTGGCGCCTGCCGGACCTTGTCATCCCGAGCCTTGTGCGCCGGGTGGTCTTCCACGTCGGTCACTCCTGAGCTCATTCGTCGTCCTCCCAGATTCGTCCGGTCACCGCTGGGTCGCCTGCAGGGCGGCCTGCGAGACCGCCGGCTTGTCGTCGATCAGCTCCGCCAGCTCCGGCGGTATCGGCTCCGCGGGCCGCTTTTCCAGCTGCACCTCCCCGTCCTTGAGGGTGCAGACGATGTTGACCTTGCCCCATTCCGCGTCGAGGTCGAGGTGGTCGAGACGCCAGTGCGAGCCGCGGCTCTCCTTGCGCTCGATCCCAGCGCGGATCATGGCCTCGGTGATCTCCACCATGTACCGCTGGTCCCGGCAGGCGTGCCAGCCGGGGTTGAACATCACCGACTCCGGCACGGCAAGATCGTCCAACCGTGGCTTCAGCGCAAGGATCCGCTTCAGCCCCTCGTCCAGGCCCTCGCCGGTCCGGGCGAGGCCGTTGTGCTCGCCGTTGACCTCCTGGATCTCGGCCATGAACTGGAACGGATTTTCTCGCTTGCCGGCCTCGTAGTTCTCGAACGGCTTGAGGAGCAGCTTCCGCTCGTCCTCGATGGCGGACGCGTCGAGGGCGCTCTCTCCGCGCTCTTTGGCGTACGCGGCAGCGCCCTCCCCGGCGCGGCGCCCGAAGACCAGGATGTCGGACAGCGAGTTGCCGCCCAGCCGGTTGGCCCCGTGGAGGCCACCGGCGGACTCGCCGGCGGCGAACAACCCGGGCACGCTGGTCGACGCCGCGGTCTCCGGGTCGACCTTGACCCCGCCCATCACGTAGTGGATTGTGGGGCCGATCTCCATCGGCTCCTTGGTGATGTCGACGTCGGCGAGCTTGAGGAACTGCTCATGCATGCTGGGCAGCTTGTGCTTGATGTAATCGGCGCCGCGGTGCGTGATGTCGAGGTACGCGCCGCCGTGCGTCGAGCCGCGACCGGCCTCGACCTCCTTGTAGATCGAGCGGGCGACGATGTCCCGGGCGCTGAGCTCCATGCGGTCCGGGTCGTAGGCCTCCATGAAGCGCCTGCCCTCGCTGTTCTTGAGCCGGCCGCCCTCGCCCCGGACCGCTTCGGTGACGAGGATCCCGCGAGCACCAGGCGGCCAGATCATCCCAGTCGGGTGGAACTGGACGAACTCCAGGTCGATCAGCTCGGCGCCGGCCTCGAAGGCCATCGCCAGGCCGTCGCCGGTGGACTCCCAGGAGTTGCTGGTGAACTTGAAGACCTTGCCCCACCCGCCGGTGGCCAGCACCACCGCCTTCGAGCGGAAGACCACGAAGCGGCCGTCTTCGCGGCGGTAACCGAAGATGCCCGAGACGCGCCCATCGGCGTCCTTGAGCAGCCTGGTCATGGTGTACTCCATGAAGACGTCGATGCCGGAGTGGATGCCCTTGTCCTGGAGGCTGCGGATCAGCTCCAGGCCGGTCCGGTCGCCGATGTGGGCCAGCCGCCGGTAGCTGTGGGCCCCGAACGGGCGCTGGTTGATCTTGCCGGCCGGGGTCCGGTCGAAGATGGCGCCCCAGCGCTCGAGCTCGAGCACCCGGTCGGGCGCCTCCTTGGCGAAGATCTCCGCCATCCGCCAGTTGTTGAGGCCCTTGCCGCCCTTCATGGTGTCGGAGAAGTGGATCTTCCAGCTGTCTTCGGGGTCGACGTTGCCGAGCGAGGCGGCCACCCCGCCCTCGGCCATTACGGTGTGGGCCTTGCCCAGCAGCGACTTGCAGACCACCGCGGTCTTCACGCCGGCCTGGGCCGCCGCGATCGAGGCTCGCAAGCCGGCCCCGCCGGCGCCGACGATGATGACGTCGTAGTCGTGGGTCTCGTAGCGCTCTTCGAGGCTGCTCATCAGAAAACAATCCTGGGATCGGGGATGATGCCGTGGACGAAGAGCCGCACGTAGACGTCGGCGCCCCAAACCGTGAACAGGCTGACCAGGGCGAGGAGCCCGTGGCGCTCGTTCAGCGCGGTGACCTTCTCCCAAAGGCTGCGCCGGGTCCGCGCCGTCCAGCTGCACGAGTAGCAGTCCAGGCTTCCACCGACCAGGTGCCGGAAGGCATGACAGCCGAAGGTGTACGCCGACAGCATCAGCACGTTGACTCCCAGGATCAGGGTGCCGACCCCGATCATGAGGTGACCGTCGGCCTGGTGGAACGCGTGCAGGAAGTCGACCAGCAGGAAGGCGACATTGATGATCGCGGTGTAGAGGAAGAAGCGGTGCAGGTTGTTCAAGACCCACGGGAGTGCTACCTCGCCGCGGTACTTGAACCGCTGCAGCATCGTGGGCGGCGGCATCGAGCACGCCGGGGGCGCGAAAAATGCCCGGTGGTAGGCCTTGCGGTAGTAGTAGCAGCTGGCCCGGAAGAGCAGCGGCGACCAGACGATGTAGATGCCGGGGCTGAGCACGAAGGAGCCGATGGTCGCCGCCGGGAGTAGGGGCGAGAAGAACGGTGAGAGGTATGGGTCGGCGAAGGCATTGCGGAAGTCGAGCAGCACAACCAGCAGCACATAGATGCCGAAAAGGGTCTGGATTCCCATGAAGAACGCCGAATAGGCCCACCAGGGGGCGCTGGTCATCTGGCTGGGGGGCTTGGTCTCTGCTGGGGGCGCGCTCACCGCTTCGGCCACTTTCCTACCCTGTGCTCACCTTGAGGACGAATTCCTCCAGGCACCCGCGCAAGTTTACTGGCCTCGGGCGTTGCTATCATGCGCGAGGTCCTGACTATAGGAGGAACCTGATGCGCAAGAAGATCACGGTCGTCGGCGCCGGCAACGTGGGCGCTACCCTGGTTCAACGGCTCGCGGAGCGCGACTACGCCGATATCGTCATGGTCGACATCGTCGATGGCCTGCCCCAGGGCAAGGCGCTGGACATGCGTGAGGCCGGCCCAGTGGTCGGCTACGACAGCTACGTCACGGGCACCAACAGCTACCGGGAGACGGCCGGGTCCGACATCTGTGTGATCACCAGCGGGCTGCCGCGGAAGCCCGGCATGAGCCGCGACGACCTGATCGAAACCAACATGAGGATCGTGCGGGAGGTGACCCAGAAGCTGGTCAAGGCCTCGCCCGAAACCATCCTGATCGTGGTCAGCAACCCGCTCGACGCCATGTGCCACGTAGCCATCAAGACCTCCAGGTTCCCCCGCGAACGCGTCATCGGCATGGCCGGCGGGCTCGACACCGCCCGTTTCCGCAGCTTCATCGCCGAGGAGCTCAGCGTCTCGGTACGCGACGTGCAGGCCTACGTGCTAGGGGGCCACGGCGACACCATGGTCCCGCTGACGCGCTACAGTACGGTTGCCGGGGTGCCGGTTGAGAAGCTCATCCCCAAGGACCGGCTCGACCCCATCGTCCAGCGCGCCCGCGACGGCGGAGCCGAGGTGGTGGCGCTGCTCAAGACCGGGTCGGCGTTCTACGCGCCCTCGGCAGCGGTGGCCGAGATGATCGACGCGATCATCCTCGACCAGAAGCGGATCCTGCCGTGCGCCGCCCAGCTCAAGGGCGAGTACGGCTACAAGGGCCTCTTCATCGGGGTGCCCTGCAAGCTTGGCGCCAAGGGTCTCGAGGAGGTGGTTCAGATCGACCTCAGCGCCGCCGAGAAGAAGGCGCTAGACAAGTCGGCCGCCGCCGTCAAGGAGCTGGTCGGAATCGTCGACAAGGCGATGCACAAGTAGGGGTGTCTGAGCGGTTCACACAGCAGCCGCGGGGCGACTTCGACCTGGCGACCGCGCAGGAATACTTCGGCGGCTGGCCGACGACGCGTTCGGGCGACGTAGCAATGGCCTTCCCGGTGGAGGGCAGGAGTGTGTCGGCGGCGGTGGTGATGCGCCAGGACGGCGCCGAGATCACCGGTGAGGTGCACGGTGGTGGCGACGCCCAGCGGGCCTGGCAGCAGGCGCTGGAGACCGTGTCTCTCGACGTCGACGGCACCGGGTTCGCCGAGGTCGGCCGCCGCGACCCGGTGATCGGCAAGCTGCAGCAGGAGCACCGGCTCCGGCCCGTCCTCTTCCACTCGCCCTACGAGGCGGCCTGCGCCTTCATCATCGGCCACCGCATCACGATCGCCCAGACGCGGAAGATCCGCGCCCGGATGGCCGAGGAGGCCGGCGTCGCCATCGACGTCGATGGTGCAAGGTTCTACGCGTTCCCTGCGCCCGAGGCGCTGCTGGCGCTGCCGGCGATCTCGGGGTTGGCGGAGAACAAAGTCGAGCGCCTCCACGCTGTCGCCCAGGCGGCCCTGGACGGCAACCTCGACCGGGCCCGGCTACGGGGCATGCCCGAGGCGGAGGCGCTGGCCGACCTTCGCACCCTTCCCGGGGTTGGCGAGTTCTTCGCCCACGGGATCCTGATGCGCGGCGCCGGGGTCGTGGACGCCGTTACCAACGACGACCTCACGCCCCGGGCCGTGGAGCTCGCTTACGAGCTCGACCACCTTCCCAACGCCACGGAGGTCCTGCAGGTCGCCGAGGCCTGGACGCCGTACCGGATGTGGGCCCTGGTCCTGCTGCATGTCTGGCTGCGGCGGCAGCCCAAGTCGGTCATCGGGCCACGCCAGCTCGGGCGGCCGGCTGGCCGCCGCGGCCGGAGGCGTCCCAAGGCCTCGAGCTAGACCAGGCCGGACCTCTGGGCCAGGCCGTAGAGGATGCCCGGGAAGATCCCCAGCCCCAGCGTCAGGACCCCCGCCAGCGTCACCGCCGCAGTCGCCAGGGGGTCCGAAGTTGGCGTCTCCCCGCTCCCCTCCGGCGGTGCATACAGGACCAGCACCACGCGAAGGTAGTAGTACAGCGAAATCGCCGACGAGACGATGGCGACGATCGTCAGGGGCGCGAAGCCGGCGCGGATGGCGGCTTCGAAGACGAACAGCTTGCCCATGAAGCCCACCGTCGGCGGGATCCCGGCGAGCGAGAGCATGAAGACGGCCATCAGCGCGCCCAGCAGCGGCCGGCGCCAGCCCAACCCCCGGAGGCTGTCGAGACGAGAGTTGTCAGAGTCCCTGCCCGCGAGCAGGGTGACCACGCCGAAGGCACCGAAGGTCATCACCGCGTACGCCGCGACGTAGAAGAGGCCCGCGCTGATCCCGGCCGCGCCCGCCACGACCGCGAGCAGGAGGTAGCCGGCCTGGGCGATGCTGGAGTAGGCCAGCATCCGTTTCAGGTCATCCTGCCGCAGCGCCCCGACCGCTCCGACGAGCATCGAGAGGCCCGCGATCGCCCCCAGGAGCAGGACCCAGCGAGGGTAGGCAGCGGCCAGGTCGACCACGAAGATGCGCAGGAAGATCGCCACCGCCGCCACCTTGGTACCCACCGACATGAACGCGACCACGGGGGTCGGCGCGCCCTGGTAAACGTCAGGCGTCCAGGCGTGGAAGGGGGCGGCTGACGCTTTGAACGCCACTCCCACCAGGACCAGGGAGATGCCGACGCCGGCGAAGAGCAGGTTGTCGCCGTCGAGCTTAGGCAGCACCACGGCGATCTGGGTCACCGACGTGGAGCCGGTCCCGCCGTAGAGCAGCGCCATGCCGTAGAGCAGGAACCCGCTGGCAAAGCCTCCAATCAACAGGTACTTGAGGCCCGCCTCCTGCGAGGGCTCGGCCTGGCGCAGGAAAGCGGACAGGATGTAGAGCGATATCGAGAGCAGCTCGATGCCGAGGAAGATGGTGACCAGGTTGGTGGCGGCGACCATCAGCATCATCCCCGCGAGCGCCGCCACCAGCAGGACGTAGAACTCCCCCTTTACGATGCCGCGGCGCTCGAGGTAGGCGGGCGCCAGCGCCAGCACCATCATCGCCAGGGCGATGAAGAGCACCTGGAAGAAGACCGCGAAGCTGTCGACAGCGACGGTGTCGTGGAAGAACAGGTGCGTTACGCCGGGGGCGTTGAGCCCGCTCCCCGCGGCCAGGACCTCGGCGAGCAGTGCCACAGCCAGCCCCGCCGCCGCCACGATCCCGAGCAGGGCCTTGCGACCGTCGGGGACGAAGGCGTCGGCAACCAGCAGCACCAGGAAGGTTGCACCCACCGCGCCCTGGGCGAACAGCCCCCAGTCGGTGGCGCTCAAGAGCCTGACCCCAGGGCGCCGGCGATGGCGCCGACGCTGGTGTTGATCACCGAGATCAGCGGCGCCGGGTAGACCCCGATCGCGATCGCGAGCACGGCCAGCGGCACCAGCACCCACATCTCGCTGCGGGTCAGCTCCGCGCGCGCCGCTCCGGCACCCTCACCTGGACCAGGGCGCCCGGCCATCGTGCCCTGGAAGAGGCGGAGCGTGTACCACGCCGCCAGGACCACGCCAGCCGCGGCAAGCAGCAGCAGTGGCCACGACCGCGCGTACGTGCCCAGCAAGATCAGGTACTCGCCCACGAAGCCGTTGAGCCCCGGTAGGCCGAGGGTGGCCAGCGCCAGCACCAGGAAGACCGCGGTCAGCGCCGGCGCCCCCCTGGCCAGGCCGGAGATGGCACCGCGGCTGCGGGTGGCGAGGCGTGCCTCGAAGTGACCGACGATGAAGAACAGGGCGCTGATCAGGATCCCGTGGTTCACCATCTGCAGCAGGCCACCCGCCATCCCGGCCGAGGTCAGACCGACGATGCCGAGCGTGATGAAGCACATATGGCTAAGGCTCAGGTAGGCGACCACGCGCTTGGCGTCGTCCTGGCGCAGCGCCAGCAGCGCCCCGTAGACGATGCCGACCGCCGCCAGCGTCATCAGGAGTGGCGAGAAGCGCTGCGCCGCCCCCGGCAGCAGGGGAATGGCGATGCGATAGAAGCCGTAGGGCCCGAGCTTGGAGACCACCCCCGCCAGCATCATGACGACTGGGGTCGGCGCCGCCGTGTAGGCATCGGCCAGCCAGCCGTGGAACGGGAACAACGGGGTCTTGATGGCGAAGGCCAGGGTGAAGCCGACGAAGGCGAGGTCGGTGGCGCCCAGGCCGAGCACGACGTTGCCGTCTCCCAGGCGCACGTTCGTGAGCCTGTCGAAGGCGAAGCTCGTGGTCCCCGATCCGCTCGCGGTGAAGAGCACCAGGATGGCCACCAGCATCGCCAGGCTGCCGGCGCCCGTGTAGATCAGCAGCTTGAGGGCGGCGTACTGGCGGCGACCCTCGCCGTAGACCGAGATCAGGATGAAGAACGGCACCAGGACCGCCTCCCAGAACACGTAGAAGAGGACCAGGTCACGGGCGAGCAGCACCCCCGCCGTCCCGGTCTCCGTGAGCAGCAGCAGGGCCAGGAAGAGCCTCGGCCGGCTCATCGACTCGACGTTGGTGGCGAGGATGGCGAGGACGCCGATCAGACTGCTGAGCGCCAGGAGGCTGGCCGACACCCCGTCGGCGGCCAGGCGCAGGTTGAGGCCGGCGTCGGGCGCCCACGCCTGGTTGAGGTCGATTGCGCTGCCGGCGGCGACCGCCTGCAGCACCACGAGGCTAAGAAGCAGCTCGAGTGCCGCCGCCGCGATCGCGAACAGCCGCGTGTACTCGCGCGGCATGAGCCCGATGACCAGCGCCGCCAGCGCCGGCAGAAAGAGAACCGCGAGCAGGATCATCGGAGGCCGACCCCCGCGACCAGCAGCGCCACCAGGACGGCGGCGGCAAAGACCATCGCGTAGGCGCGGAGGTAGCCGCTCTGCAGCCGGCGCACCTGCGACCCCGCGGCGGCGGCAAGACCGGCGAGGCCGTCGGCCGCGCCGATGACGAGCGGGCCCTCGACGACGCGCATGAGACCGTCGCCCAGCACCCACAACGGGCCCACGATCAGCGCCTGGTAGAGGCGGTCCCAGTAGAAGGCGTGACCGAGCACTGGCACCGACGCTGTCTCGGGCACCTCAGGCCGGTGCCGGCCAAACGCGTAATAGGCGTAGCCGATGCCCCCGAGGACGACCAGGAGGGAGAGGATGATCGCGACGACCGTGGTCGAGGTCGAGGCCGTGACGTCGCTTCCGAACAGGTCACTGGTGTAGTCGCTGAGCAGGCGCCAGGGACCCGGCTGGATGACCAGTCCCGCCACCGCCGAGAGCAGGCAGAGGATCAGGACCGGGACGCCGATCACCGCGCGCGGGTCGCGGGCCGGCTGGGCCGGCGCGCTCTCATCCGATGGCTCGGCCATGAAGGTGAGCCAGAACGCCCGCAGCATGTAGTAGCCGGTGAGACCGGCGACCAGCAGCAGCACAATGCCCCCCAGGGGGTGCGCCGGCCCGGAGATCAACCCGGCGCTGATGATCTCGTCCTTGGAGAAGAAGCCGGCGAGCGGCGGGATGCCGGCGAGCGCCAGCGCGCCGATCAGGAATACCCCTCCGGTCACCGGCATGCGCTTCCACAGGCCGCCCATCCGGCGCATGTCCTGCTCGCCATGCAGGGCATGGATCACGCTGCCGACGGCCAGGAAGAGGAGTGCCTTGAAGAACGCATGGGTCACGAGGTGGAACAGCCCCGCGGCCTCGGCGCCGGCGGCCACCGCGAAAAACATGTACCCGATCTGGCTCATGGTGGAATAGGCCAGCACCCGCTTGATGTCGGTCTGGATTGCCGCCACCAGGGCGGCCATCAGCGCTGTGACCAGCCCGATGATGGCCGCGGTCGCCGCAGCGCTGGTCGCCAGCGAGTACAGCGGATGGAAGCGCGCGATCAGGTAGACCCCGGCCGTGACCATGGTGGCGGCGTGGATCAGCGCCGAGACCGGGGTCGGGCCCTCCATGGCGTCGGGCAGCCACGTGTGCAGTGGCACCTGGGCCGACTTCGCCACGGCGCCGCCCAGCAGGAAGAAGCCGACCAGCTCGAGGGTCCCCTGCGGGATGTTGGGCAGCGCCGCGAAGAACGCCGTGAAGTCGAGGGTGCCGGAGGCCCGGAACGCTATGAACGAGGCGACCACAATGCCGACGTCCCCGATCACGTTCATGACGAACGCCTTCCGCGCCGCCGCCACCGCCGCCGGGCGGTCGCGGTAGAAGCCGATCAGCAGATAGCTGGAAAGGCCCACTAGGGCCCAGCCGATGGTGAGGAAGACGAAATTCCGCGCCAGCACCAGCAGCAGCATCGAGAAGATGAAGAGGTTCATGTGGGCGAAGAAGCGGGCGTAGTCCTCGTCGTTCTCCTCGTCCATGTAGCCGACGGCATAGACGTGGATCAGGCAGCCGACCCCGGTGACGACCAGCGTCATCACAGCGGACAGCGGGTCGAGGTAGAGGTCGACGTCGACGGCCGGCACCGGCACCACCGCCGTTGGTCCGGACGTGGCGGAGATCCAGTGATAGACGACGTGGTCCCCCGCCCCGCCGCCGCTGACGACGGCTGCCAGCAGGAAGAGCAGGAAGCTGAGCCCGACGGCGGTGGGCCCGACGATCTGGACCGTGCCGCGGTTCATCGGGCCATAGAAACGATTGATGACAAACCCGGCCATCGGCAGCAGCAGCGCCGCGCCGACCAGCTGCCCCACCGTCATCCGCGCATCTCGCTGAGGTCGTCGATGTCCATCGGGCGTCCCGACTTGTAGATCGCCACCATCAGGGCCAGGCCGACGACGACCTCGCTGGCGGCGACGGCAATGACCACCAGGGCGAAGACCTGGCCCTCGCTCGACTGGTGGTATCGGGAGAATGCCACCAGGGCCAGGTTGCCGGCGTTGAGCATCAGCTCCACGCACATGAACACGACCAGCGGGTTGCGGCGCACCAGGACCCCGACTGCCCCGGTGATGAAGAGGAAGGCGGACAGGAGAAGGAAGTCGCCCAGCGGCGGCATCAGCGACCTCGCGACAGGTAGACGGCGCCCACCGCCGCCACCACCAGGACCAAGGAGGTCACCTCAAACGGGTAGGCGAAGTCGTTGAAGAGCGCGGCGCCGATGGCCTGGATGCTGCCCAGGGCGGCGGCGCCCGCGGCGGTTGCGTCGTCGGGGAACGTCCCCGGGCTCCGGGGGGCCAAGAAGGCGATTGCCGAGAGCACCGTGAACGCCCCGCCGAGGAAGATCGCCACCCCGACCTGGATCGGCTCGCGGATGGGGCTCTCGTCCCGGGCCGGGTTCAGCAGGGTGATCACGAACACGAACAGCACCATGACCGCACCCGCGTAGACGATGACCTGCGCGGCGGCCAGGAACTGCGCCGAGAGGAGCAGGAAGAGCAGCGCCAGCGAGAGCATGTTCAGGACCAGGCTGAGGGCGGAATAGAGCGGCCGGCGGCTGACCACGACCCCGACCCCCGATGTCACGGACAGGGCCGCGACCACAGCGAAGAAGATGGTGAGCAACTCTCTCCCCTACCCCGCCGTCAGCCGCGCGTCAACCGGGGGTCTCGCCGAGGACGTCAGTGCTGAGGGCAACCTGCTGGCGGCCCTCGCCCCATGGCGGCTCGAGCAGGTCCTCCTTGGCGATGACCAGCTTGTTGATGTCGTACTCGGAGATGTCGTACCGCGGCCCCATCGTGATCGCGCCCACGGGGCACGCCTCCTCGCAGTAGCCACAGAAGATGCAGCGGGCCAGGTTGATCTCGTAGCGCGTCGCATAGCGTTCGCCGGGCGAGACGCGGTTCTCCTCGGTGTTCTCCTCCGCCACGACCAGGATGCACTTGGCCGGGCAGGCGGCGGCGCAGAGCTCGCAGCCTACGCACTTCTCGAGGCCGTCCTCGTAGCGATGGAGGATATGGCGGCCGCGGTGACGCGAGCTGATCACCGGCAGCTCCTCCGGGTACTGCACCGTCGTTGGCGGCCGGAAAAGGTGCTTGAAGGTGGTGCCGAGCGCGGCGGGGATGCCGAGCACACTGTCGACGATCACGCCGCCCGCCTCCGCGGAATCGCCGCGCTGATCTCCGACACCGCCTCGGTGCGGCCCGCCAGCATCGCAACCACCCCGAGGACGCCGACCAGCGCGATCGTCACGATCGGGATCAGCCACTCCTGGCCTACGACCACGAAGACCGCGGTCACCGCGATGTTCATCAGGCTAAGTGGCAGCAGCACCTTCCAGCCCAGCGACATCAGCCGGTTGTACTTGAGGCGCGGCAGCGTCGCCCGCATCCAGAAGAGCAGGAAGATCATCGCCGCCACCTTGAGGATGAACCACATCACCCCGGGAAGGATCGGCCCCCGCCAGCCCCCCAGGAACAGCGTGGCGGCAATGGCGCTGACGGTGATCATGTTGATGTACTCGCCGAGGAAGTAGAGCGCCCACTTGAGGCCGCCGTACTCGGTCAGGTAGCCCGCCACCAGCTCCTGCTCAGCTTCCGGGAGGTCGAAGGGCGCCCGGTTGACCTCGGCGGTGGCGGCGATGACGTACATCACGAAGGCGACCGGTTGCAGCACGATGAAGGGCACGTCCTTCTGGGCGTCGATGATGGCGCCAAGGTTGACCGCCGCGGCGAGGATGAACACCCCGACCAGCGAGAACCCGAGCGCCATCTCATAGCTGATCAGCTGCGCGGCGCTGCGCATGGCGCCGAGCAGGGAGTACTTGGAGTTCGCCGCCCAGCCGCCGAGGACCACGCCGTAGGCGGCCATGCCGCTGATGGCGAAGATGTAGAGGATGCCGACGTTGAGATTGGCGATGGAGCCCGTGATCTCGTGTCCGAAAAACGTGAAGGTGGGCGTCATCGGGATAACCGCAAAGGCCGCCACCGCCGCGATCACCATGATCATTGGGGCGGCCACGTAGAGCAGGTTGTCGCGCCCGGCCGGGCGTGAGTCCTCCTTGCTGAGCAGCTTGATGATGTCGGCCAGCGACTGCAGCAACCCGAACGGTCCGACGCGGTTGGGGCCCATCCGCACCTGGAGGTAGCTGACGACCTTGCGTTCGCCGTAGATCAGGTAGGCGGCGGCGGTGGCGAAGGCGAAGATGACGACCCCGCTCTTGACGACGTCGACCAGCACATCAGTCATCGGCGCCCCCCCACCAGCCAGCGCGGTCGCCGGCGCGCTGGATGCCGTACGCGGGCACCGCCGCCACCAGGTCGCGCATCACGTCCGCCGGCTGGCGGTAGCTCCAGCCTGCCTCCCAGGCGTTGGCGAGGTCCTGGATCAGGCGCCAGTCGGGCGGGGTCTTGGCCACCGGCGGGATGGCCTGGCGGATACGCTGGATGCGCCCTTCGAGGTTGGTGTACGTCCCGTCCTTCTCGGCGAAGCTGTGCAGCGGCAGCACGATGTCGGCTGCCCGGCTGACCGGGCCTTCGAGCAGGTCCATTGCCACCAGCAGCTCGACCCCGCCCAGCGCCTTCTGCACCATCGCCCTGCCAGTCATCTCGCCGAGTGGCGCCGGCCCCATCACGATCAGCGCCTTGAGCTGTCCGGACCCGGCCGACTCCAGCATCTCCCACGTGCCCAACCCCGGACGACCCTCGCGCCTGGCATAACCTGGGCCACTGTCGGGGAGGCATCCGACGTCAGCGGCGCCGCGCGAGTTCGCGTAGGGCACCACCGTCAGCCGGCGCGCCTCCAGGCCGTGGTCCGTCAACCGGGCGGCAAGCGCGAGAGCGTCGCCGGCGAGGCCCTCGGGGGCGATCACGCCCGCGAGACGGGCACCGTCCGGCAGCTCCTGCACCAGCTGGGTCATGCTGCGGCCCTTGCCCAGCACCAGGTGGGTCTGGTGCTTCCGTCGGGCCTGCTTGAGGCGAAGCTCCAGGATCGGGGCCATGTTCAGCGTCGCCTGGTCGCCAAGGATGTAGATGGCGTCGCACTCGGCGAAGTCATCAATCGCCAGGCGCCAGTCATCCGGCCCGACGCTGGGCGCGTCGAGCACCCGCCGGTGGTCGAGGTTGGGGCTGCCCACGACCTCGCGAATCCAGCGCTGGAAGAGGAAGAGCTCCTCGTTGGTCGCTTCGGGGCTGGCGATCGCTCCGACCCTGTGGGCGCCATGCTCCTGTACGACCTGCTGCAGCCGCTTGGCGATGGTCGCGATCGCCTCCTCGTGCCGCACGGGCTCCGACCCCTCGCCGCGACCAACGCGGGGTGTCAGGATGCGGTGTTGGTCATTGACGAAGTGGAAGCCGTACCGGCCGCGGTCGCAGAGCCAGCCGTCGTCGACGTGGGGGTTGTCACGTGACATGTAGCGGACCATGCGGTCGTCGCGGGTTTGGGCGTCGACGCTGCACCCCACCGCGCAGCCGTGGCAGATCGTGGGGGTGCCCCGCATGTCCCAGGGGCGGGCTGAGAAGCGCCAGTCGGCGCTGGTGAGGGCGCCCACCGGGCACAGCTCCATGATGTTGCCCTGGAACTGCGAGTCCATCGCCTCGCCGTTGAACGTGCCGATCATGGTCTGGACGCCGCGGTTGAGGAGGACCAGCTGCCCCTCCTCGGTGACCTCGTCGAAGAAACGTACACAGCGCTCGCAGAGGACGCAGCGCTCCATGTCCAAAAGGATCTTGTCCGAGAGCGGCACCGGCTTGGGGTACTTGACCTTCTCCTCGATAAAGCGGCTCTTGCCGGGGCCGTGGTAGAAGGCGAAGTCCTGGAGGTCGCACTCGCCACCCTTGTCGCAAACCGGGCAGTC
>CAAGKR010453690.1_pt1 | contig 13852 bp, 8 predicted proteins | sample 2556971 | NCBI WGS metagenome assembly CAAGKR01 (sample SAMEA5207829, study PRJEB30636) | soil metagenome | biome: forest; feature: boreal; material: soil | place: USA | collected 2011-09 | depth 1 m | reverse complement strand
CGGGTGACGGCGCGGGGGCAGGCGCCGCTCCCGGGGTCTGACCGTAGGTGGCATTGGTGATGGCGCTGAAATCGACCTTCGGCGCCTCGGCGACGACCGCACGCTGTGCGGCGTCGATCTGGAAGAACTCGGCGAGCTGGAAATGGAACATGTTGGCGATGACGTTCGACGGGAACGCCTGCACGCGGGTGTTGAACTGCTGCACGTTGCTGTTGTAGATCTGCCGCGATGCCTGGATGCGATCCTCGGTATCGGAGAGCGTCGCCTGGAGCTGCAGGAAGTTCTGGTTGGCCTTGAGCTCGGGGTAGTTCTCGGCGACCGCGAACAGGTGGCCGAGGGCCATCTGGAATGGTCCTTCAGCGGCGGCCGCAGCTGCCGGCCCCTGCGCCTGCATACCGACCGAACGCGCCTGGGCGACCTCCTCGAAGACGCCTCGCTCGTGCGCGGCGTAGCCCTGCACCGTCGACACCAGGTTGGGGATGAGGTCGTACCGGCGCTTCAGCTCGGTATCGATGTCAGCCCAGGCGTTCTGCACCGCGTTGCGTTGGGAGACGAACCGGTTGTACGCGGCCACCACGCCGAGCGCGACGACCACGATGATGACGAGGACGACGATCAGGACTATCACGGAGGTCTCCTTCGGAGCGGGGGATCGAGTGCGGGTCTAGGGTACCGCGTGACAAGTGGCGATCAAACGCCGCCGGCGGAGATCAGGAGCCGCTCCGGCCGCGCAGGAATGCGCTCGGTGACGAGCGCGGTGGCGTCGAAGAGAGCGCCAAGCTCGGCGACCGGCCGGCGGTGCGTGTACACCATCAGAAAGAGCGGTCCGAACACCACGTGGTCCCCGCTGTCGAGGCTCAGCAACGTCTCGATCATCCGCGCGTCGATCAGCTCGACGGCAAAGGCGTCGTCCGCTGACTTGACGTTGAATCGGTTGTTGAAATCGATCGACTCGAAATGGATCCCGGGTGCGCCGAGGGATTCCTCGGCAAGCATTCCGAGCGCGCCGCGCGGCGTGACGGTGACCTGGGGCATCGGCGTCGCGAGCTGGGTGATGACGTTGGAGAACGAAACCGTGTTCTGGTTCTTCCCGTCGGAGACGACGTACGAATAGTCGCAGTACGTCACCGGCAGGCCACTCCACTGCCCGCGGAGAACGTTGTGCCAGTACCTGCGATTCCCGGCGCGAAAGAGCGGGAACCCGCAGTCACCGAGCTCCCAGTCGTTGCCGACCACCGCCAGGCCGTGCGCCGCCCCGAACGTCGCGATATCGCGGATGCGTTGCTGGCCGGCAAAAAACGACACGCATCCGACGATCACCACCACCGCGAAGAAGAGGACGAAGAGGACCATTCAGCGCTGCCGATGCGGCGACACGCCTGCGGGCGCTCAGCCCTTCATGAGCTGGCGGAGCACGAGCGGCAGGATTCCGCCGTTGCGCAGGTACTCCACGTCGGTGTCACTGTCGAGCCGGCACACCGTGTCGAACTCGATATCGGCCTGGCCTGCCCGGCGGGCGCTGACGTGCACGGCCGACCCCGGGGACGCGCCGGCGACGCCGCGAATCGTGTACAGCTCGGTGCCGTCGAGGCCGAGCGACACTGCGCTCTCCCCCGCGCGGAACTGCAGCGGCAGGATTCCCATGCCCACCAGGTTGCTGCGGTGAATGCGCTCGTACGACTCCGCGATGACGGCACGAACACCCTGGAGCAGCGGGCCTTTCGCGGCCCAGTCTCGCGACGAGCCAGAGCCGTACTCGCGCCCCGCGATCACGATCAACGGGACACCCTCCTGCTGATAGAGCGCCGACGCGTCGTAGATGGTCATGACCGCACCGTCAGGGAGGTGGGCAGTCCACCCACCCTCCTTGCCGTCGGCGAGCGCGTTGTGGAGGCGGATGTTCGCGAACGTGCCGCGAACCATCACATCGTGGTTGCCGCGTCGCGCACCGTAGGTGTTGAAGTCGCGAGCTTCGACGCCGTGCTCCCGGAGATACGCCGCCGCGGGGCTCACCCCGGAGATGGTGCCCGCCGGCGAGATGTGATCGGTGGTGATCGAATCACCCAGGAGCGCGAGCACGCGGGCGTCGATCACGTCCACCGGCGGCTGTGGCTCGGGCGACATGCCGACGAAATACGGTGGCTCGCGGACGTACGTCGAGTCCGCGTCCCAGTCGAAGAGCCCGCCGCTCGGTGACGGCAACTGCTGCCAATGCTCGTCGCCGTCGAAGATCCGCTCGTACTCCCGCGTGTACAGGTCGCTTCCGATCGCAGCGCTGACCGTCTCGGTGACCTCGTCGGCGCTGGGCCAGATATCGCTGAGAAAGACCGGCTTGCCGTCAAGGCCGGTCCCGAGCGAGTCGCTCGTGAGGTCGATGTCGAGGCGGCCCGCGAGCGCGTAGGCAACCACGAGCGGTGGCGACGCGAGGTACGCGGCCCGCACCTGCGGGTGGATGCGGCCCTCGAAGTTGCGGTTGCCGCTGAGCACCGCCGCGACCGTGAGGTCCTCGGCGTCGATGCGCTCCGCGACCAGCTCCGGGAGCGGGCCGCTGTTGCCGATGCACGTGGTGCACCCGTAGCCGACGAGGTTGAAGCGGAGCTGCTCCAGCGAGCTGAGCAATCCGGCCCGCTCGAGGTAGTCGGTGACCACGCGCGAGCCCGGTGCGAGCGACGTCTTGACATAGTCCGGGGGCATCAGCCCCCGAGCGACGGCGTTGCGCGCAAGCAGCCCCGCCGCCACCATGACCGCCGGGTTCGAGGTGTTGGTGCACGAGGTGATGGCGGCGATCACGACCGATCCGTCGCGCACCGATGCGGCGTCGAGAGGGCCGTTCGGCGCCGGCTCCTCGACCACCGACTCGGGGTCGATGCCGCCCTCCTCCTCGAGCCGCGACACCTCGCCCTCGGCGGTCACCTCGCTCGTGTTGCGTTCCGGGCGCTGCTCCCAGACATTCGTGAATGACTCCCAGACCTGGGGCAGGGCGACGCGGTCCTGCGGGCGCTTGGGGCCCGCGACGCTCGGCACCACGCTCGCCAGGTCGAGTTCGACCATCTCGCTAAAGGTCGGGATCGGCGAGTCGTCCGTGCGGAACATGCCCTGTTCCTTCGCGTAACGCTCGACCAGGCCGATGTGCTCGGGATCCCGGCCGGAGCCACGCAGGTATTCGAGCGTCCTCGCGTCGACCGGGAACAGCGACGCCGTGGCGCCGAACTCCGGTGACATATTCGAGAGCGTCGCCCGGTCGGGGACCGACATCGAGCTCAGGCCGCTGCCGCAGAACTCGACGAACTTGTTCACCACGCCATGCTTGCGGAGCAACTCAGTCAGCGTGAGCACCAGGTCGGTCGCGGTGGTGCCCGCGGGCAGGGCGTTGTGAAAGCGAACTCCCACGACGACCGGCGCAAGCAGGAACAGCGGCTGGCCGAGCATGCAGGCCTCGGCTTCGATGCCGCCGACGCCCCAGCCGAGCACCCCCATGCCGTTGACCATCGGGGTGTGTGAGTCCGTGCCGACCAGGGTGTCCGGCAGGGCGGTGCGCACGCCGTCGATCTCGCGCACCTGGACGACCTGTGCGAGGTACTCGAGGTTGATCTGGTGGACGATGCCCATGCCCGGCGGGACCACCCGGAAGCCCTGAAAGGCCTGCTGGGCCCAGCGGAGCAGCGAGTAGCGCTCGCGGTTGCGCTCGTATTCGCGGGCGATGTTGCGTTCGTACGCCTCGCGGTTGCCGAAGGCATCGACCTGCACCGAGTGATCGACGACGAGATCCACCGGAACGAGCGGATCGATGCGCATCGGGTCTCCGCCGGACCGGGCGACCGCGGAGCGCATGGCGGCAAGGTCGACGACGGCGGGCACGCCGGTGAAGTCCTGGAGGAGGACGCGCGCCGGCATGAAAGCCCGCTCGCGGTCTGCTGCCGAGCCGGTGCCGTCCCAGCTCGCGATCGCCTCGACGTCGCCCTCGCGGACGGACGGCGCCGCGGCATTGCGAACGCTGTTCTCGAGGAGGATCTTCAGGGTCACCGGCAGCCGGGAGACGTCGCCGATCCCCCGCTCGGCGAGCGCGCCGAGACGATGGTAGGAAACCCCCGGGACCAGTTCCGCCCTGGTGCCGAAGACGTCGGTGCCAGCCATGACCGGCCCATCTTCGCACCCAGCGACGGCGCTGGGCCCGCATGCCGCTCCACGGGCGGCCGCGAACGTGAAACAGTCGGATTGACCACAACACCTCTGCGCCGCGGCTATTCTTCTCCCGCTGACGGAGGCATTGCAGGGGTATTAGTCGTGGCAAGCAGCGAGAGAACCGATGTCCGCCCAGAGCACCAGCTCTATCACGAGTACACGACCGAGGTCGACCAGGCCCGGACCAACGTCCATTACGAGCAGCCGCCGGAGTTCTTCCTGCTCATCACCGGCGGTGAATGGAACGTCTACTCCGCCAACCTGTGGGAACCGGGCACCGAGGACGACACCGCCTCACAGCAGGCCAAGCTCGACCTGATCGCGCGGCTCGCGGGCCTGAAGCAGGGCATGCGCCTCATCGACGTCGGCTGCGGCTGGGCGGGCCCGCTCACGTATCTCTGCGATACCTATGGGCTCTCCGGGACCGGTCTGACGCTGTCGCCGACCCAGAAGGGCTACGCCGAGCAGCGAATCGCCCGGCGCGGCACGGACGCGAAGATCGTCCTCAGCCATTGGGAGGACTACACGCCCCCCGAGAGCGTCGATGCGATCTACACCGACGAGGTGATCGTCCACTTCTTCAACCTCTCCGGGTTCTTCACCAAGTGCCATGACTGGCTCAAGCCCGGCGGCGTGATGATCAACAAGGAGCTGCACCTCAAGCACCCGCGCCACGCGAAGCTCGAGCGAGGCGGCGAGTTCGTGAGCCAGATCTACGGGGACACGGGGAACTACCGGACCCTGGCCGAGGAGCTGCGCCTCGCCAACGATGCCGGGTTCGACATCGAGCGCGTCCACCACATCGAGCGCCGCCACTACGAGACGACCATCGATCACTGGCTCGCCAATATGCACAAGCACGCCGATCAGCTCAAGGAGATGGTCGGCGACCAGCACTACAAGGATTTCAGGGTCTACCTCCGGCTCGCTCGGCACATCCAGCGCAACGTGACCCTTGATGTGGTGGTCTGCCGCAGGTTCGACTGAGCGGGACGCCGACGCGCCGACGAGGAGCGTGCGAGGGCACGCCGCGGTGATCAAGTACCGATCAGCTCGGGGTCGAGAGCTGCGCCAGGTATGACGTGAGGTGCGTATACGCGCCGGTCGCGAGCAGCACACCGAGGATGACCGTGATCACGCCGCCCGCGAGCGTCAGCGGGCGCACGAAGCGGTTGAGGCGGCGGGGGAGCTCCGGGAGCGATGCCCAGAGGAGCGCGACGGCGATGAAGGGGAGCCCGAGCCCGAGCGAGTAGACGACCAGCAGCAGCGCGCCCGTCAAAGCGTGCGAGCTGAGCGCCGCCAGCGTCAGGGCGGCGGCGAGATACGGCCCGACGCATGGCGTCCAGCCGAGTCCGAAGACGACGCCGACCAGGAATGCGCCGAAGACGCCGCGCCGGCGCAGGCGCTCGGGGAGCTGGAAGCCCTGCGTTCGCTCGAGCAGGCCGACTCGGACCACGCCGATGATCGCCAGGCCGAACAGGATCACCGCGATGCCGCCGATGATCTCGACGATCCGTCCGCTCACCGCCCCGTTGGCGACCCGCGCGATGCCTCCGGCGCTGAGCCCGAGGAGGACGAAGACGCAGGTGAATCCAGCGACGTAGAGCAGCGACCCGGCGAGCAGCCGGAGCCGGAAGCTGTGCCGGTCCGGGTTGCTCAGCTCGGCGGCGCTGACCCCGGAGACGCACGCCAGATACGCGGGCAACAGCGGGACCGTGCACGGTGCGAGAAAGGATCCCAGCCCCGCGACGAAGGTCGCGAGCACCGTGGCAATGGAGAGCATCAGCCGAACGTGAAGGTGTAGATCCGGAACCCCGCCGGCACGGTCAGGTCGATGAGATGGTATCCGGGTGAGATCCCGGTGAGCAGCTGGAACAGGTCCTGGCCGGTCACTATGAACCCGGAGCCGGTCAGCGCGGCGCCACTACTTGCCGCGGGCACGGTCTTTCCGTCAAGTTTGACCGCAACATGGAGCGCTGCCCCGGGCGTCCCGGCGACGATGTATACGGTGTCGGCGGTGAAGTTGAGCCGTACGTGGCCGGTGGCGTCCGCCTGGAGATACTGGCCCTCATCCGTCCAGGTGCCGGTGACCTGAATCGAGTCCTGCTGCTGGGGTGGACCGTGATCCGTATAGACGGTCGGCGAACCCGGCGATCCGTACGGCACGTTGTCGGCGAGCTGTCCCCGCACGCTGCCCGCGTAGAGCTCGGGCGTGGTGTTGCTGGGCACCGGCGTCGATGACGGCAGTGTCGCGGTGTGCACCTTGAGCAGCTGCGCGACGGCGGCGTCCGTTTGCGCGTAGTCTCCTTCGCCAATGCTCGTGTAGGCGACCCGGCCCTGCTGATCGAGGAGGTACTCGGCAGGCCAGGACTGGTTCTGGTAGGCGTTCCAGGTGGCCATCTCGCTGTCGATGGCCACGGGCCACGAAATCCCGAGGCGCTGGACCGCGGCTGCGACGTTGGCCGGCACCTTCTCGAAGTCGAACTCCGGGGAGTGGACGCCGACGATGACGAATCCATCCTCTTTGTAGGCGTCGTAGAGGACCTTGAGGTGGGGGATGGTGCGCACGCAGTTGACGCACGAGAAGGTCCAGAAGTCGATGAGCACGACCTTGCCGCGGAGGTCGGCAAGCGTCAGCGGGGTGGTGTTGAGCCACCCGTCGATGCCGGTGAAATCGGGGGCCTCGGAGCGCTGGCTGACGGGATAGACCTGGCTGGCCGTGGTGGCCGCCGGTGGGTTGGTGACCACGGTGAAGAGCACCACGGCGGTGATGGCCACGGCGACGGTCGCGAGAGCGAGTCGGTATCGGTTCACCTGGGTTCCAGCGCACTCTACGGTCCCGACGTTGAGGAACCATTACGAATCCGGTCCGGTCTGCTAGCTTGTGACCCGACCTTCGGTCGTACATGAATCCGATGAGCAACCCCGTCTCCGACCGGCTGCTCGGCGATCGGAGGCGAGTGGTCGTCGAGCACGTCAGGCCCACCGTCGACGGCGGCGAGTTTCCTGCCAAGGCCACGCGCGGATTGCCGCTGCGAGTGTCGGCGCGCGCGTTTGCCGACGGTCACGACCCCCTGCTCGCGTGGGTCTGGCACTGGCCCGGCGCCCGGCCACTGGGACGTGACGCGCCCCCTCCCGGGATGGTCGAGGTGCCCATGGAGGCCGAGCCGCAGGACATGTACGGCGCGTGGATCAAGCCGCGCCGGCTGGGGGCGTGGAGCTTCGCCGTGGTCGGCATCCTCGACGTCTGGGGCGGATGGGCTCGGGACCTGACGATCCGGTTCCAGGCGGGGGTTGACGTCGAGCTCGATCTCGCCGACGGCGCCGCCCTCGCGGCCGGGCGGGCGGAGCTGCCGGTCGTCTCCAAGTCCGACCGCCGCGCGCTGACCGCGCTCGCGAGCAAGCTCGGCACGGCGACAGCCCCCGAGACGAGGGTGGAGCTGGCAACTCGCGAAGCCACCATGGGTCTGATGCGGCGGACCGCCGACCTCAGCCACGCCACCATCGCCGGGCCGTACCGGTTGTGGGTCGAGCGGGAGGCGGCCGGATATTCCGCGTGGTACGAGATGTTCCCGAGGTCGGAGGGGGCGGTGCCGCCCCGAAGCGGGACGTTCAAGCTCGCCCAGCGGCGGCTCCCGGCAATCGCCGCAATGGGCTTCTCGGTGCTGTACCTGCCGCCGATTCAGCCGATCGGGATCACCCATCGCAAGGGGCCCAACAACGTCAACGAGTGCTCGCCGGGCGATCCGGGAAGCCCGTGGGCGATCGGCGCCGCTTCAGGTGGCCATACGGCCGTGCACCCGGATCTCGGGACCATCGACGATTTCGACGAGTTCGTTGCTGCCGCGCAGGCTGCGGGCCTCGAGGTCGCGCTCGACTACGCTCTGCAGTGCAGCCCGGATCACCCGTGGGTGACCGAACACCCAGAGTGGTTCCGGCATCGCTCCGACGGATCGATCCGCTACGCGGAGAATCCGCCCAAGCAGTACCAGGACATCTATCCGATCGACTTCGACAGCGGCGACGCGGCCGGCCTCTGGGTCGCGCTTCGCGATGTGATGCGATTCTGGATCGGGCACGGCGTGCGCATCTTCAGGGTGGACAACCCGCACACCAAGGCGTTCCCCTTCTGGGAGTGGCTGATCGCCGAGATCCGCCGCGAGCACCCCGATGTGATCATGCTCGCCGAGGCGTTCGTCCGTCCCGCGGTCATGCAGCGTCTGGCGAAGATCGGGTTCTCCCAGTCGTACACCTACTTCACGTGGCGCAACACCGCCTGGGAGCTCGGCCAGTATCTGACAGAGTTGTCGCAGACTGAGCTGGTCGACTGGTTCAGGCCGAACTTCTGGGTGAACACGCCCGACATCCTGCACGCGACCCTGCAGCATGGCGGCCCCGCCGCGTTCAGGATGCGCGCGATCCTCGCGGCGATCACCTGTCCGTCATGGGGGATGTACAGCGGCTACGAGCTCTTCGAGAACGCGGCCGTCCGCGAAGCCGGCGAGGAATATCTCGACTCGGAGAAGTACGAGCTCCGGCCGCGCGACTGGACGCAGCCGGGATCGCTCGCGCCGCTGATCACGCGCCTCAACGAGATCCGCGACACACACCGCGAGGCGATCGCGCAGCTGAGCACCCTGCGTCTCCACCACATGACCGACGATGCGATGCTCTGTGTCTCGCGGTCGACGCCGGACAAGGACGACGTGATCATCCTCGTCATCAACCTCGACCCCCATCATCCACGGGAGGCGAACACGTGGCTCGACCTCGGCGCACTCGGTGTCGCCGCGGACCGGCCGTTCGACGTGCATGATGAGCTCGGAGGTGCGACCTATACATGGCACGGCGCGGTGAACTACGTCCGCCTGGATCCGGCCTGGCAGTCGGCGCACGTCCTGCACGTGCGCTCACATCGATGAGCGCCGGCACCGGGACCTTCGAGAATCCGCTCTGGTTTCAGAAAGCGGTGTTCTACGAGCTCTCGGTCCGCGCGTTCTACGACGGCAACAACGACGGTATCGGCGACTTCTCCGGATTGATCGCCAAGCTCGAGTACCTCGAGTGGCTCGGCGTCGACTGCATCTGGCTGCTGCCGTTCCAGCAGAGCCCGCTCCGTGATGGCGGGTACGACATCTCCGACTACAGGACGGTGTTGGCCGACTACGGCACCGTCGAGGACGTCGCCCTGCTCGTCACGGAGGCGCATTCCCGCGGCATCCGCGTGATCATGGACCTGGTCATCAACCACACCAGCGACCAGCACCCCTGGTTCCAGGATGCTCGGTCGTCACCGGACAGCGAGCATCGCGACTGGTACATGTGGTCGACCACCAAGAACCGCTTCACCGAAGCGCGGATCATCTTTCTCGACACCGAGACGTCGAACTGGACGTGGGATGACGTCTCGGGCGCGTATTACTTCCACCGTTTCTTCAGCCACCAACCGGATCTCAACTACGACAACCCGCGCGTGCAGGCGGAGATCATCGACGTGTGCAGGTTCTGGCTCGGCCTCGGCATGGACGGGTTCCGGCTCGATGCGGTGCCGTACCTGTTCAAGCGCGAAGGCACCAACTGCGAGAACCTGCCCGAGACGCACGAGTTCCTCGCAGATCTTCGCGCCGCGATCGACGCGGAATACCCGGGGAAAGTGTTGCTCGCCGAGGCGAATCAGTGGCCCGAAGACGTCGTCGACTACTTCGGGTCCGCCGATCGGCCCGAGTGCCATATGTGCTTCAACTTTCCGTTGATGCCGCGGATGTTCATGGGCCTTCGCCGCGAGCAGCGGTACCCGATCACCGAGATCCTGGATCGCACCCCGGTGCTGCCGCCCAACAGTCAATGGGGCATCTTCCTGCGCAACCACGACGAGCTGACCCTCGAGATGGTGACCGACGAGGAGCGCGATTACATGTGGGGCGAGTACGCGAAGGACCCACGCGCCAAGCTCAACCTCGGCATCCGGCGCCGCCTCGCCCCGCTCCTGAACAACGGGCGCCGGCAGATGGAGCTGTTCCACGGGCTGATCCTCTCGCTGCCGGGCAGCCCCATCCTCTACTACGGCGACGAGATCGGCATGGGGGACAACGTCTATCTCGGTGATCGCGACGGTGTCCGCACCCCCATGCAGTGGACCGCCGACAGCAACGGTGGTTTCAGCCACGCCGATTTCGCGCAGTTGTACCTGCCCCCGCTCATGGACCCGGTCTACGGCTACCAGGCATGCAATGTCAGCGCGCAGCGGCGCAACGAGTCCTCGATGCTCCACTGGCTGCGCCGGTTCATCGCGGTGCGCAAGCGATTTCCCGTGTTCGGTGAGGGCGCCTTCGAGGCACTCGACGCTGCCAATCCGTCGGTGTTCGCGTTCCTGCGCAGCGTCGACGGGCAGATGGTGCTCTGCGTCAACAACCTCTCGCGATTCGCGCAGCCGGTCGAGCTCGACCTGCGCAAGTACATGGGGATGACGCCGGTCGAGATGCTCGGACACGTGCATTTCCCGAGCATCGGTGAGCTCCCATACCTGCTGACCATGGGACCCCACGGCTTCTACTGGTTCACGCTGGAGGCCCCCGCTTCATGAGTGCGCAGGCGAGCAGCATTTCGGCCATCCTCAGTGACCACCGCCTCGAAGGCTGCGAGGCTGCGCTCGGCGCGTACATCGCGCGCCAGCGTTGGGGCGGCGCCCAGGGACGCACGATCCGCACGACCACGATCGTCGATGCGGCGGTGGTCAGCGAGCGCGACCCGGTGTTGATCCACACCTTGACCGCTGTCACCTTCACCGACGGACGGACCACGCGGTATGCACTGCCGCTCGGCGTGCGCCCGGTGGGCGATCCCCTCACTGAGCGGGCGCCTGATTTCATGATCCCGTGGGCGCAGGCGCCCGATCCCATCGCCCTCTACGACGCAGTCGGCGATTCGACCTACATCGAGTGGCTGCTCGAGGCCGTTCGCGGCCAGCTCGTGTTGCAGACATCGAGCGGAACCCTGCGCTTCTCGTGCCCGGATCCGGCGGCGCTCGACACCGGGAGCATCTCGTCGGTGCGCCATCTCAGGGTGGAGCAGAGCAACACGTCGGTCGAGGTCGGCGACGCGATCTTCCTCAAGCATCTGCGCCGCGTCGAGACCGGACCGTCGCAGGAGCTCGAGATGTCCGACGCGCTCGAGGCCGCCGGGTTCACGCACCTCGCGCCGATGCTCGGACGCGCCGTGTGGGAGTCCGGCGGGGAGCCGCCCGCACCGCTGGTGCTCGTGCAACGCTTCCTGCACAACAGCACCGAGGGGTGGGCACTCGCGCTCACCTCGCTGCGCGACCTCTACGCCAATGCCGAGTCGGTCGGTCAAGCGGATCCCGCGGAGCGCCGTGCAATGGTGGACGATCAGGATGCGGCGTTCCTCGCCGAGTCGATGCGGCTCGGCAAAGTGATCGCGGAGATGCACCGCGCGCTCGCGGCCGGAGCGCCCGAGACGGACATGGCGCCAGCGCCGATGACCGAGGCGTCGCTCAACACCTGGGCGAACACCATGACCCGCGAGCTTGACGAGCTGCTCGCTCGCGACGAGCCCTCGCTTGATCCGCTCATTCAGGTGAGAAAGGCCGTCGTTGCCAGGTTCGACCAGCTCCGCGGGCTATCCCCCGGCGGCCTGCTGACCCGAATCCACGGCGACCTCCACCTCGGGCAGCTGCTGCGTATCGACACCGGCTGGGTCATCCTCGACTTCGAGGGTGAGCCCGACCGGACCCCCGCTGAACGCCGTGAGCTGAGCACACCGCTCCGCGACGTCGCCGCCATCCTGCGGTCCTTCGACTACGCGGCCGCCGCCGCGATCGTCGAGCGCACCGCACTGGACAGCGCGGAAGCGGACATGCTGCACGGCTACGGTGAGGCGTGGGCGGACGCCAACCGCGACGCATTCTGGAGCGCCTACCTCGAGACGATCGGCTCCCGGCCGATCCTGCCGGCTCCGGGACCATCGCTGGTGCTCCGCCGGGCGTTCGAAGTGCAGAAAGCTGTCTACGAGATCGGCTACGAGCTCGGACACCGGCCGAGCTGGGTCCCGATCCCGTTGCGCTTCCTGCTTCGCGGCACCAATCAGTGACCATGCACGATCCCGGCCCAACCGACCTCGAGGCTGCAGTCGAGCAGATGCTCGCCGGTCGCCTCCGCGATCCCCACGATCTCCTGGGGCCCCGAAGCGAAGGTGAGACAACCCGCATCCGGGGCTTCCATCCGGACGCGACCACCGCGAGCGTCGCGCGCCCCGACGGCGTCGTCCAGATGCGCCGGCTCAACGCCGCGGGGCTGTTCGAGGTCACCGTACCGGCCGGCGAGCCCGGGTACCGGCTTCGCTTCCGCAATGACGAGCGCGAGTGGGAGCAGGAGGATCCGTACCGGTTCTCACCGACCCTCGGTGAGCTCGACCTCCACCTGATCGGCGAGGGAACCCACGCCCAGCTCTGGCGCGTGCTCGGCGCGCAAGTCATCGAACATGAGGGCGTCTTCGGTACGGCGTTCACCGTCTGGGCACCGAACGCGCTCGGGGTGAGTGTGGTCAGCGACGCGAATTTCTGGGACGCGCGCACCTGGCCGATGCGTGCGCTCGGCGGCTCCGGAGTCTGGGAGCTGTTCTGCTCGGGAGTCGGCCCCGGCGTGCGCTACAAGTTCCTGGTCACGCGAGGCGACGGAATGCGCATCTTCAAAGCCGATCCGCTGGCGAGAGCGTCCGACCACCCACCCGGCACCGCGAGCCTCGTCGAGCAGAGCCGGCACCGCTGGCGGGATGGGGCGTGGATGCGCCGGCGGGCGCGAGCGCCTTTGAACCAGGCTCCTTTTGCCGCGTACGAGGTCCACCTCGGATCGTGGCGGCGAGGTCCCGAGGGTCGCGTGCTCAATTACAAGGAGATCGCCGAACCGCTCGCCGCCCACTGCCTGGCGTTGGGCTTCACCCACGTCGAGTTGCTGCCGATCATGGAGCATCCCTTCGGTGGATCGTGGGGCTACCAGGTCACCGGCTACTACGCGCCAACGGCGCGCCACGGTTCACCCGACGACTTCCGCAAATTCGTCGAAGTCATGCACCGCAACGGCATCGGGGTGATCCTCGACTGGGTGCCCGCTCACTTTCCACGCGACGGCTGGGCGCTCGCGCGTTTCGACGGCACGCCTCTCTACGAGCACGGCGACCCGCGCCGGGGTGAGCACCCCGACTGGGGGACGTACGTCTTCAACTACGGACGCAACCAGGTGCGCAACTTCCTGGTTGCCAACGCCCACTACTGGGCGGAGGAGTTCCACATCGATGGCCTGCGCGTCGACGCGGTGGCCTCGATGCTCTACCTGGACTACTCGCGGCAGCCCGGCGCGTGGGTGCCGAACATCCACGGCGGCAAGGAGAACCTCGAGGCGATCGCTCTGCTTCGTGAGGTCAACGACTCACTGCACGCGCGCAACTCGGGCGTGATGACCATCGCCGAGGAGTCGACGACCTGGCCGGGAGTGACTCGGACGACGGCGAGCGGCGGCCTCGGGTTCGATTTCAAATGGAACATGGGGTGGATGCACGACACCCTCGACTACCTGTACAAGGATTCGGTCTATCGCCGCTACGCGCATCACCAGATGACGTTCGGGCTCATGTACGCGTGGTCAGAGCGCTTCATCCT
>CAAGKR010229715.1_pt1 | contig 13852 bp, 13 predicted proteins | sample 2556971 | NCBI WGS metagenome assembly CAAGKR01 (sample SAMEA5207829, study PRJEB30636) | soil metagenome | biome: forest; feature: boreal; material: soil | place: USA | collected 2011-09 | depth 1 m | reverse complement strand
TTTCAAAGGTGTCGCCGAACCCGAAATTGAGCCTACTCCGGGCAAGCCGTCAACTCCAGGAACGGTGACAGAAATCATTGGGGGAAAGCATGGCGATAAACTTTGTGCGGACACATGACGGAGGCGACGAATCCTTACACTTTCAACCCATAGAGCGCCTGAAAGTATATTTGTTCGGGGTAACTATATTATTTGCTTCGTTTGGGATGGGTGAAGCGGTCTATCGACTCTTGTTTTCAGAGTATGACGGCATGACCGATCGTATCCCGATTGAGGTGCTGTTTGGTTTGGTATTTGCGTGGCTCGCCACTAAGTTCGTCGGCGGAGTTTACAGAGATCGCAAGGAGAGGAGAGCGAGGCTCAACTTCATTTGGGCGCGCAATCATCAAATACGGGGCGCTCTGGAAGGAATCACTCCGTTAGCCCACCCATCGAAAAACCAACAATCGATTAGAGTAATCCGCGAAGAGGTCGATAGGATTGAGTGGGCGCTTAAGGAGATCTTGCCGCGCTAACCTTAAGTGTTCACATGCATAAAACTCTGGTCGTACGGAGGTTTTGCAGGTTCACAGTTCACTTCTCAACATTGTTCTCCACGATTAGCTGTTCTTTCCAGCGCAGAACGCTGGTATAGGCGCGGATTTAGGAGGAAGGGAAATGGAGCATCCATTCGAGAATCTGGCGAAGAAGGAATCGAAGTCTGACGCCGAACTCATTGCGTTCTTGGCGGTCACGAGAATTTCACGTCAGCTTCCGATAGGTGCCATCCTATCTCTGCCGGCGAGCCAACTGACGCAGGAGCAAGTGTACGACTCCCTCTTACGCGAAGCGCACACGTTCTTGGAGTGGTACCAAGATCATGTCGAGAGAAGGTCCCGCCAGCGGTCTGTCTTGAAAGGACTGACATCAACCTGCACAATCCGACGGATAGGCGAATTGCGATCCGACTGAAAGTTGCCGTAGCGCTCGATGATGGAAAGCCCGGTCCGATCTCGCGTTTTATTGACCTCATCTTGGGAGCCGACGAGGCCATCTCCATTGACTGCCGTCAGATCGGCAAGTTCCTCGAAACGAACCACGGATTCACCGAGGGTTTTGCAGTAATCGAGAGCGACGTGGAATTGGATGTGGTCGCGGTTTACACAGCGGCCGGCAAGGACGGGAAGGTGCAAACTCTTCACACCGATCGAGTGCCAGCGCGATTACAGCAGTAAAGGATCATCGAAGTGCTCTTACCACCATGCGGGGGCAGGACGTTGAGGCTTCGCGCCGCAGTTGTTGCCGGAATCTTGATCTCCGGAACGCTGATCGCCGGGCGGGATGCTGTTGCCGCTGAGCCGACTACCAGTCCTAATCTTGTAATTTGGTGGAACCAGGCCGCGCTCGACGCCATACGAATCACTAGAACTTCTCCCCCAATTGCAGCCCGCGCCTTGGCAATCACTCATACTTGCATCTTCGACGCGTGGGCAGCATATGACGACTCGGCGATTGGAACCCAAAAGGGCGGCAGCTTGCGTCGGCCGAAAGTGGAACACACGCTGGCCAACAAGCAAAAGGCATTGAGCTTTGCCGCTCACCGCGCCCTAGTGGACCTGTTTCCCAGCCAAAAATCGACCATACTGGATCCACTGATGTCGGAACTTGGATTCGATCCTTCCGACGACTCCATGGATACCGCGACACCAAGTGGTATTGGAAACGTGACTTGCCAGGCAGTGCTGGAGTTTCGGCACAGAGATGGAGCCAATCAGATCGGCGAGCTCTATCCCGGCGCCTACTCCGACTACACCGGCTTCACTCCCGCCAATACTAATCAAGTGCTGCGCGATCGGAATCGTTGGCAGCCAATGCTGGTCAACGGTAGACCACAAGGGTGGCTTCTGCCACAGTGGGCTATGGTGACGCCCTTTGCCCTAACGTCCGGTGCGCAGTTGCGTAACTTAGCCTTGGCTCAAGGGCCCTTCGTGTATCCCACTTCGGCTTACTGGAAACAGGCCTTCGATGTTCTGGAGTTGAGCGCCCAACTGGGAGATACAGAAAAAGTAATCGCCGAGTATTGGGCGGATGGCCCGGGCACGGTCACTCCCCCGGGACACTGGTGCGTATTCGCTCAGGAGATTTCGCATCGCGACCAGCACAGTCTGGACCAGGACGTGAAGTTGTTTTTCATCTTGGGCAATGCGCTGATGGACGCTGGCATCGCCGCGTGGGACGTAAAACGCTATACCGATTCCATTCGCCCGATTACCGTGATACGTGCGCTGATGGGGAACCAGCAAATAAGAGCATGGGCGGGACCGGGACTGGGCGTGAGGGTGATTAATTGCAAGGATTTTAGGAGTTACCTGCCCACGCCACCCTTTGGCTCCTATGTCTCCGGTCACAGCGCGTTCAGCGCCGCAGCCGCGGAAATCCTGAAGCGATTCACTGGGAGCGATAGTTTCGCGGGCTCATTCGTCGCCGAGCCGGGATCGTCGCTAGTCGAAGTTGGTCTCACGCCGTCGGCGCGCGTGACGCTTTCCTGGTCTACTTTTTCCGCATCCTCCGAGCAGGCGGGGATGTCGCGCCGCTTTGGTGGCATCCACTTTGAGTCAGACGACCTGGCGGGTCGCGCCCTCGGACGGGCGGTGGCCATCGAAGTATGGAACAAGGCGGCAACTTACATCGAAGATGTGAAAATCGACCAACATGAGCTAACCCGTGTAGAAGCGATGAAGTGAGCGAAGGTCATCTGGCGTGCCGGTCTCGATCATTCTGCGTCGAGCACAGAGGACTGACTCAGTGAGGAAATCGGTATGAGGAGGAACGCGAAATGATGATTGAGTATGGTTCAACCACAAATTTTGTTGTGAACTACGACAGCTCTTTCACTGGTGGCCCCGGAGAACCCAATGGACCGGCGTTGGCCCAGACAGTACTTGATTACTGCGAGTACGACTTGGTCCGCCTCAGCATGTTGTTTGGCATTATGTTGCCGCCCGCCAATCTTCCGATCACGATCAACCTGGTGCCCGGCGCCGGTGGAGCGAGTAACGATGGGGTGAACGTCATCAATCTCTATTGCAACGTGAACACCGATCCCCAAGCGCCGCCGGGTATCGTGGTGGCCGAGGAAGCCGAGATATTCATGGACGCGCAGGGCAAGGGCTGGATCGCCGATTGGAGCAACGGGGAAGCGCTCTCCCGCGTGTGTGGCCAGATCCTCTACCCCAGCCGGGCATGGTTGTTCTCTACTGGCAACTCATGGCTCAATGCCGCTGGGCGTCCCGATTGGGTGGATCAGGTGGAACATACCGACCAGGACTATGTCTCCGTGGGCTGCGGATCGCTGTTTCTAAACTATCTCGCCTACCAATTGAATTACACCTGGCCGGCGATCATTGGCGCCGGTGCACCCACGACCAACACACTGGCCGAGACGGCCACGATTCTTGGAGTAGCCAACCCGTGGACGAATTTTTTTAACTTGATCACAACATACCTACCGTCGCCCGACACGCTGCCTCCCGAGCCGACCAGTTTCGGTCAGCCGCCGGAATGGACCGACGATCCCTTCCCTCTGGGGCCACTACCGGCGTCGGTTCCCATTCTCTACATGCGCCACAATCTCGCCGATGACGGCACCTCTCATACGGGATCGCTCTCCGACAGCCCCGACATAATCCTCAAGAACAATCCGGTGGCTAACCCGCAGGCAACTTATTCAACCCCAGCTTCGATCGCCAGCGATACAGAGAGTGATCCGTATGTTGTCACTGGCCAGGCCAATTACGTCTACACGCGCGTTTGGAACCGGGGCAACGCCGCCGCTGCGAATGTTTTCGCATCCGTCTATTGGTCGCCGCCCTCCACGCTGGTCAGTCCCAACCTGTGGACCCTGGTGGGCAGCGCCTATTATCCCAACGTGCCTGCGGGAAGCGTCGTTGAAGTATCCAATCCGGGTATTATTTGGCCTTCTGACCAACTGCCCGCCGACGGCCACGACTGCTTTGTGGCCTCGGTGGGAAACGCCGACGATCCTGGACCCAATCCCGGCAGCTTTGCCAGCTTCGACGATTTTGAGAACTACATCTACTCCAATAACAACATCACCTGGCGCAACTTCAACGTTGGCGTCACCCTTCCGTCTCCGATTAAATGGCCGCTCGGCGAGTTCAGTCCGCTACGTTTCCAGATCACTGGCGCCTGGGACACGCCGCGCGTTTTTGCATTGGAGACAGAAGCCGAACTTCCAGAAGGCAGTCGCATGGCTTTGCAGGTTCCGCATTGGCTGGGCCGAGGACTGAAGCCCGCGCCCAGTGAATTCGAGGAGTTTGAAGATGCGGACACCGACCCCGCTGACCGGAAACGGATGCGTCTGCTGCTGCACGCAAACCGTACCCAACATCTTGGAGAGATTGAGTTGCCCGTCAACACCGCGGCCGCCAGTCATATGCTCGTGCATATCCCGGCGAAGCGCCATCTGAGGCCTTACAGAGTCATCATTCGGCAATTGCACGGGGGCCGTGAGGTTGGACGGATCACTTGGCTGATGATTCCGCCTCGCTGAAGACGAATCGCCGGGAACGGCTTAGTCGCTCCCTCGCAACGTGGAGTCATGTGAACACTGTTTGGGCGTATGCGTTTCGCGAGCGCATGCGTCGCTTCGAAGGGAACAGGGAGGGTCGACCCGGCGAAGCCCTTACGCCTCAATGTCGTACTATCGTTTCGCCGCGTCTTCGAGAGTCGGGTTACCCAAAGCTTTCCGGAAGTGGCAGACTCCTGCCCAAACACTGTGAGCACGCGTCACGGATGGACGCGAGGTGGTGCAGTTCCGGATTTCGTAACAGATTGCAGTTTTTGCTTGACGAGACCCATACCGGTTTACACTCGGGTGCCGTTTTTGTTAGGGGATACCTGAGTTTCTTTCCAGGTCCCGCGTCTTCCCCATTTACCCGATAGGCAATGCAATTCTCCTCGCGCCATTAGTCGGAACATCGCTGGCGGACTGGGAACTATCAAAGGGAGCCGTACCGCTTACGCGGTACGGATTGGGGTGTGTCATCAGTCGAAGGTTGCCTATGCGTGCCGCTTGCAGGCAGAAGATGGTCTACCGCCACTGAGCTGGAAAGTCGTTACCGGAGATCTGCCTCCGGATATTAAGTTGCACTCCCCGCCACGGAAGTTATTCGGTGCTTTGCGGACCTACTTCCAGCAACACCCGACTCCGGGGCGCATACTCTGTTCCGGCATCACTTTGCTCGCTCCTTCGACAACGGGGGTTCGTGGACGGATGAAACTCTGCAAAGCGAAGACCCTAGAGCAGCCGTATCTTCGCATGATGCAGGGCTGTCCGCTCAGGACCACGCTAGGTTCCTCAATAAGCTTGATGCCTTCCAGACCATGCTACAGAAAGCGGCGGGCGATCCCGGTGACATTCTGCAGATGGTCGTCTGGCAACGCCAACTGTATTCGAAAGTCCCCGATCTCAAGAGCCTCAAGGTCGCGAAGCATGTCGTTGAGGAGTCGGATGAGTTTATCAAGGCGTTTGGAAATCCCAGGGCCCACGAAGACAGATATTCACAGATGATTCGGGAGTTGTTGAAGAGTTTTCATGAAACTGCCGAATCCTTGGGAAAAATGAACTTAGGGCTCGACCCGGCAGTCGATGAGATGGAGGATCACCTGAAATCTCCCGCTCGGCTCGAGAAGGCGCACCGGGACTACTTGCTGAAGCTTGCTGCGCTACCGAAATGATCTACAGGCAATGGGAACAAGTTTCGGCGCGCTGCCGCAGATTGCGAAGGAGTTTCATGGCTTGGGATCTACCACCCATTCCCGGGTCGTCGGCGCCAGCGTCGAGCAGCCAAACCTTTGGAAACAAGCAGCTATGGCAGAATTCTTGATGGAGACCGCTGGGGAATGTGCGCATGATCCCTTGGGGCCGGCCGAAGGTAACAAAGGTTATCGCTGTTTGAGAAGGACTAATCTGTCAGCTAAAGGAGGTTGTGATGCCCTGCGAACCTGTGAGCGTGTCATTAGAAGTCGATCCGCCTTCTGGCGATACGCAATTGTTTTTCAACTCGATAAGATATGCAACCGTTCCCACTTCATCGACGGATTCAGTGCCTTGCGATTCGTTGCGACGGTCGGCCGCTTGGAGAACTGCGGTGTAAAGACCGTAGACGTTCACTACATTGTCTATACGGCAATAATTCCACCATTTGGGAAGGCTCCCCTCGAGAGGCAGCAGGCTGAATTTGAAAGACCCGCAACCACAGGCGCACGCCTGGGGACTGCTGGGAGATTCCTCTTAGTACCCGACTTTGGATACAACCATACCCGCCGAGGCTATGGTGGAGGAACCCTTCAATCTCAAGTGCCGTTCGGATTGTTTGATCATCTGGAAGTGGGTACCGCCGGTTCTTCCGATAGCCTTGTCACAAATGTCGCCCTGACCGGCACGCACACTCCTGGCTTTCAATTGTTGAGCCGGGCAGATTGGAGTATCAGTTCCTCTTACTATGAAGTTCCGGCGGGCTCACAAGACCTTAAAGAGGCCTCCGTGGCCATGAAGTTCTTTGGGGCGACAAAGAACCTGACAGACAACATGCTATTGGTTCACTACGGTGCATCGGTAGCAGGAGGCCATCAACAGGGAGTTCTTCAGGATGCACCCGATTCTTCCTACGGTGACCTCAAGTTGCTAACGGGCGTTGAGGGCCAAAAAGGAAGAAACGCATTCGGGCTGTCCTACGGGATTCACGAAATTGGCGATAGCGTCCTTTATCATTCAAAACCTTGATTAGTAAGACGCAAACGTCTTCTGAGGACTTCTCGCGACATCGCGATAACTTGCTCCAGGCGGCCACGTCAGTCCCGCTTGGGATCGTTTCCCGAAAATGCAAGCACCTATCCGGGCCAGACGATTAACTTGTATGTTTCGACCGACGCGCCGAAGTTCCGCGTAGACTTCTACCGGCAGGGTGTGACACTCCAGTTTCAATTCTCTTCGGAAAGTTTGCTGGGCAATTATGTAGCGGACCACAGCAATGATGAAGATTGGACCGTGGATTGGCCGCCTTATGGAATTCAGCTCAGCGAAGATGCGGCACCCGGCGCTTATATTGCGATGTTCATTGAATGTGACGAGAACGGAAATCCGAATCCGGATCAAGATCCTCCGTTGAATACTGCCAACTCTTACGCTCCAACCGGCAAAGCCTTTTTTGTAATCAAGAATCCGAATCCGGGATATGACAGCCAACTGCTCTACAAGGTTCCACTGTTTACCTACCACGCCTACAACGCGACAGGCGGATACAGTGTCTATCAGTACGCTCCGGTATCGCTTCGCCGTCCCGGCGGGGGAACCGGGGGTATGCCCTGGGACGGCACGTACAGTCCCGGCTATCCATACGGCGACTGGGATCCTTTTGACAACTATGCATTGGACCCGGTCAACCTTTCGCCACGCCAGGTGTTCGAGCATTGGGATGCGAAGTTCATTTCCTTTCTCGAATCCAACGGTTACCGGACGGACTATTGCACCGATATGGATATTCATCAGGACGATGATCTTGGGCTAATGAAGAATTACGCGGTCTTGCTCAGCGTCGGGCACGACGAATACTATTCAATCCCGATGCGGAGAAATATTGAAGCTTTCCGGAACCAGGGAGGCAATATCGCTTTTCTCAGTGGCAATATTTGCTGGTGGCAGGTCTTGTTTCTGGATGCCGATGAGACCTTGATCGCGCCCCAGTCTCCGGGCGTGAATGGTATGCATAACTGGTTCCAGCAGGGACCCGGTCTACCCAGCACTGCCGAAGATTCCCTAACCGGGGTCAGTTTTCGAAATGCCGCGGGCAGGTATACAGGGACAGCCCCTACCGGCCCAACGCCAAGTGATCGAGCAGGTTACACCATACAGTTCACCAACCAGTGGCCGTTTGAAAATACCGGGTTACATGACGGACAAGCATTCGGAAAGAATTTGGGACTGGTCGGCTATGAGTGCGACGGCACTTTCCTTGACAAAAGCCATCATCCTTTCCAACCTGCTTTCCAGGGCGGGGACAATACTCCACCTGGATTCATGATTCTTGGAACCTGCGATGTGTTCGGGTTTAACGATGTTGTCAATGAGAAGCCCGCTGACGCTATCGGCGACCAGACAACGGGTAATGCCACGGCGACCATGGGTATTTACAGCCAAAACGGAACAGTTTTCACCGCTGCGACAACCGACTGGCCCCGCCTAGCCTGGGCCGGGGAAAAAAGCACGATTCAAATAACGAACAATGTATTGAACAGGCTCGGTGGTAATCCTAAAGGATTCGCAAACCTTTTCAAGGCTGAAGGGGCGTTTTGCGCTGACAGCTTTTATTCGGGCGACGATCAATTTCGCCATGCGATTGTGGGCGCAAGAGACGGGACCATCACGGAAATCTTTTTCAATCCGGCGCCAGGCGAGGGCCTGGGGCATACCGGACTCTTGACGGTCGAGGGGCTTGCCGATCTCGGGGCTTTCTACACTCCCGACGACCAGATGCGCCATGTCTTGGCGCTCACAGAAGAAGGCGATATTACAGAAATTTATTACAACCCCAACACGGGAATCTCTGCCACGCCGCTTCCTTCCGTTCCTAATGCGTTCCGCATTGCAGGGTTCTTTTCGGATGATGACGGATTCCGTCACGCCATCTGCGCCACCACTGACGGCAACGTCATCGATGTGCGGTACGGTAGTGGCACACCGACACAAACTATCCTTTTATCACCCTCTGGCATCATCGACATTGGCTGTTTCTATAGCCGGGACGACAAACTGGGCCACGTAATTGTCGGCACAGCCGACGGAACCATTACAGAGCTGTACTACGACAGTAATTACAGCATCAGTAGCACTAAGATTGGCAATATCCCTGGGGTCGCGAAGGTGTCTGCTTATTATGCCGATGATGACAATTTCTTTAATCGACGCGCGCAGGTGCTTTCAACGGACGGCAGGCTCCACGAAATCAGGTACGGGCTGCAGACGAATATACTGCACGTCGTACTGATCACGCTGGATGACGTAGATGACATCGGGGGGTTCTATAGCACAGACGATAGTTTTCGGCATGTCGTTGTGCTAAATGATGATGGAAAGGTAGACGAACTTTTCTTCAATCCGTAGTTTGACAGGGAAACGCGATCAGCAGTAGGTACCCATTGCTTTCGGCCCCACGAGTATGCCAACGCATTTGTCCGGTTCAGGGAGACGCAAATGAGTCATTGGGATACACCCTATAACCAGCTGGCGTTCAAGGCGTCGCACAACTCGTATGAGTCGCCCTATTCCATGCATCAGTTACTGAGCTGGGACCCTGCTCAGCCCGATCACTTTGGATGCCGTGGACTTGAGATCGATTTTACCCGTCACTCCGACGATTCGCTCGGGCGTTCGATCGGGTACTTCCAGGTTACGCATGAGCAGGGCGGCAGTGGGGTGCCCCTGGCCTACTACCTCGGACAGCTTCTTTCGTATCACCTGAACCATCCGCAGCATGATCCGGTCTTTGTAACTCTCTGCATCAAGAGTGAAGCCGGATCGATCAAGTCCTTCCCCAGTGAGATGGACAACTACCTCCGCACTTGGTTCTATGCTCCCGCGATCTTCACACCAAGGAGGATGCTGGTCGATGGCATGGACCTCTTCGGGAGCGTCGAGTCCACGGGATGGCCCCCGGCCGGAGAGCTCCGGAATCACTTTTTCCTCTGCCTCAGCGGCACCGAGAAGTGGAAAGCCTTCTATGCCGAAACCGATATTGGCCAGCGCCTCTGTTTCGCGGATATCGACTTTCCAGATGATCAGCCGAATCCAGCCTTCTTCCGGTCAGGCAATCGAATCGTCGCCAACATGAATGTATTCTCGGCGGACTTTCCTTACTGGAAGGTCGCAGTCGCTGAACTTGACCGGGCGTGTATGCTGGTTCGCGGCTACAAGGTCAACTCCGGCGACCTTTGGGAGAAGGCGCGTGTGGCTCACCTTAATGTAATCGCGACCGACGAAGTAGAGGCTCATGCATGGGCCAAGGTTGGCGGCGAGCCATTTGAACCGAGGTAAAGAAACGGGTCACGAGACCACAGAAAATCACTGGATTGGAGCCTATTGTATGAATCCAACTGTCGACGACGTAGCCGGGGCATATCAGCAAGTAGCCACACATGCGACATCGATCAAAATTGACCGTACAGGAGTGGTCCTTCCTGAAGGCCAGCACTTTCAAGGCATTCAACGCCTGACTCTCGGCCCGCGTGAGCCGCACATGCTCGTAATTACGAGCAGTTCCGATCATCAACCGTATTTTGTCCCATGCGTGATGGCAGAAGACTGGATGAGCGGCAGTGCGTCGTTTCCGGTGACATTGGCCAAGATGCCTTGGAATCATGCGGGCGGATGTCAGACCGTAGGCCATTATCTGGTCGTAGGCATCGAAAACTTGGACAACGAATCTGGATCTGAAGTCCAGTTCTGGGATTTCAGTGGCTGCTTGAAGCAGCTCAAATCGATGACGATTTGTCGCCCAGCCAAAGGGAAGACGTCCACTGCCGGTGCTGTTGGAATGACTTCGTATGGAAATGGAGCTGTGCTTGCGGTAGGGAGTTACAACTCCCAGACGGTGGACTTTTACAAGAGCGATGCGGACCCGTTCACGGGTTCGCCACTCAACCTGCTGTTCAAGTGGAAGGCATCCGACGCGAACAAGACCGGCTGGATCGACAAAAACTTTGCGCATTACCAGAACCTCAACCTGATCACGCAGACAAACGGCGATCTGTTTATGGTCGCGTTTGACCTGGGCGGCGATGACGACTGGATGGACCTGTACAGTGTCCACCTCGAGGAAAAAGATCACAGCCGTGCTTTGAAGAAGCTGGCCAAGAAACACATGTATTGCACCAACGGTTGTACTTTCAATGACGGCTCCGGGATATTTATTCCATCGTCGGATGGTTTCGAAGTGTATGCCGTCAATGGCAAGAGCGGCGATCACGTGACCGGCACTACGATTCACGCGAACCACTTTCCAGCGACGTAGGCTGACGCCATTGATGACGAGTCCTTAGCGTCGCCTATCGCCCATCCTGGGGGACACGCGCGCGAGCACGGCCAGAACCAACCAAATCGCTCGCTTAGAATGGCGTGAGCATGATGCCGGCTTGCCAACCTAGATACTGAATGATAAAGGACGTTATCATTCTTGACATGTTCGAGGAACTGCTCTCGCTGTGGCAGCCTCATCGCGGGCTCGTAGGCCCGCCTACGTCTCGAATTCAGCTCTGGAGTGAGGGAGGTCGAGGAGTGTGGATATCAGAAGCCTGGGGGCCTGCTGTTCCCTATGGACCCATTGATCATGAGGACGGCAACCAAAATCACGGTTATATGCGAATAAAGGGCGATGCAGTCGGAGCCCAATGCATTCCGGAGGCAATGGGCTGGCCAGAGTTAGAGCAATTTCTGGACTCACTAAATACTGACGCATCTCCGATAGAGAGTGTCGGCTGTGAAAAGGCGTTTTTCCCCGTTACGAGCCAAGGCGAGATTACAGTGAGTTTGGGCGCTTATATTGATGTCATCTTTTCGGACGCGGTTCTGAATGAACGGCCCGAGAACATTCTGCTGCTCGCCAGTCATCTCCTGCCGGCGGTAGAGGGATGTGAGAAATGGTGGGGCAACGTGTCGATGGTTTTGCAGCCCATGCGGTTGATTCCAGGAGCGTCTGCGCCATGGGGATTGATGCTCCACATTAGCAGAGCCGGAGACGCTTGCGCTGAGTCCATAAATATCTGTCCAGACAAGGGTTAGTCTACAGCGAATCCAATAGTCGGGAAAATGGCACTTTCGGGCTTGCTTCGCGCTCCGTTGGACAGGCAACAAGTCCACGCAAGTCCTTGTAAATCCAAGCCTTTATTTAGCCAGATACGCGCCAGCCACCCGCTATCTCCAGACCATTGACCGAACGCCCTTTCCGGGCGACAGTCACCCAAGCGTAAAGGTGGATCCCCCCTGAAGAAGGCCCGAACGCTACCCACTCTCAGGAGACAAAACATGAAGTCGAATCACCGTCCAGCTAAGGTTCCCGCCATGATCGCAATCGTACTGACCATGCTCGCGGGTTTCGTAATGTTCTTTGGGCCCGCCCTTCCCGTGCAGGCGCAAACTCCCACCACGCTGCACGCCTTCCTACAGGGGGCGACTGACGCCTGCGAGCCCGAAGACAACATCGTTCAGGGCCGCGACGGCAACATGTACGGGGTTGGGGTGTACTGTGGGATCAACGGCACCGGCACGGTGTATAAGATTTCGCCGGGCGGATCGGAAAGCGTCATCTTCAACTTTCCCTCCAATTGGAACAACTGCTTCTCGGGGCTCACGATTGGCAGCGACGGAAATTTTTACGGAACTTGCTTCTCGACTCCTACCGGCAACGGTAGCATTTTCCAGTTGACGCCAGCCGGAGTGTTTACAGATAAGCATGACTTCACTGGGGAGTACGGCGACACCGAGCCCGAATACGCGCCGATCCAAGGCACAGATGGCAATTTCTACGGCACGACTGGAGATAATCCGTATACCTGCGGGAATGTTTACCAGCTCACCTCCGCGGGCGTGTACAAAAGTCTCCACACCTTTTCCGGCAGCGACTGCGGCACCGCTTCCAGTCTGTTTCAGGCCAGCGATGGCAATCTCTACGGCACGCTTTACACTTGCTCAATCAACGCGGCCGGGCAGGGGTGCGTGTACAAGATCAGCACTGCAGGCGTTTTCAAGGAAATTTACGGCTTCTCGTCCTCAACCGGGTATGATCCATGCACCGGTGTGATTCAGGGCAAGGATGGGAATCTGTACGGAGCCACGAACATCGGAGCGGCAAATAATTTCGGGAGTATTTACAAGCTGACCACCGCCGGAGTCTTCACCGACATGCACGATTTCGTCCAGACCACCGATGCCTCCTGCGTCGACAATGCCGGCCGGACGAACGTAAATCTAGTGCAAGTCACCGACGGCAGCTTCTATGGAGTGAACGGCTCTTACGGGCCTGCCGGCGGAGGCAGCATCTACAAACTGACTTCCGCCAAAGTGTTCACGGACTTCCTGTTCCCGAATCCAACGGTCGACGGCGATTTACCTTTGTCCACGCTGCTTCAGAATACAAACGGGCTACTGTACGGAACAACCCCGTCGGGCGGCCCCACCTCCTGCTCGCCTTGCCAAGGCACGTTCTTCAGTGTGGCAACGGGCGACGCAGCATTTGTGAATCTCGAGCCCACGCAGAAGACAGCCATTGTGGGAACAAAGGTGGGCATGTTTGGGCAGGGCTTTAGCAGTTCCTCGGTGGTGAAGTTCGGCGGCGTGGCGTCTACATCGGTCACGCGCTCGGGCACCACTTATTTAACGGCTGTAGTTCCCACGGGAGCGCATACGGGAACAGTCACAGTGACCATTGGTTCGACGACGCTGACCAGTCCGCAGACATTCAAGGTGAAGCCGAAGCTCACGACCTTTTCGCCGCCGAGCGGTTCCATCGGAACGCTGGTGACGATCAACGGCACCGGATTGATTCAGGCCACTTCTGTGAAATTTGGCACGGTGAAGGCGACAACGTTCACTGTGGTTTCGGACTCAGAGGTAACGGCGGATGTGCCGTCAGGACTCTCCCCGGGAGCGGTAACGATATCCATCACCACAGCGGGCGGGACGGCCAACAGCCCGACAAAGTTTACCGTGAACTAGAACTGCGGATGGAAGTCTGGAAGCCCCGCCCGGTCGCCGAAGAGCGCGCGAAGGACGGGGCACCCGCCGCTGGCGATCGGCGGC
>CAAGKR010532702.1_pt1 | contig 13854 bp, 8 predicted proteins | sample 2556971 | NCBI WGS metagenome assembly CAAGKR01 (sample SAMEA5207829, study PRJEB30636) | soil metagenome | biome: forest; feature: boreal; material: soil | place: USA | collected 2011-09 | depth 1 m | reverse complement strand
CAGCGTTGATCGCGCTCCCCTTGGCGGTCATGGCCAAACGATTCTGGGCCATCGAGCGATCGATTGCTTTCGCTAACCGACGCTTATCGTTAGCATCGCTCGGGGACGAATTGTGAACGAGGTGGTCCTGGTCCCACATGACGATCAGTGGCTCGAGCGCTACAAAGCCGAACGGCGGCGACTGAGCATTAAGTTCAACGGCTCCTTAGCAGACATACAGCACGTCGGCAGCACCGCGATTCCAGGTATCGCTGCCAAACCCGTCATCGACATTCTCATCACGGTGTGGGAGTTCCCGCCCACAAGCTGGTTTCACAGCGGGATGCTCGAGCTGGGATACGGGCGCGCGCTAGGTCCTGATCAGCCGCAGCTCATAAAAACTGACGGCCCGCAGCATTGGATCTACCGCAACGATGCGCGTGGGATTAGTGCACACGTCTACTGGACTAGCGATCCGGGCGCGGAGGAGATGATCTTGTTCCGCGACTATCTTCGCGAGCACCCCGAAGCGGCGGCCGAGTATGAGGAAATCAAACTTCGCCTTGCGTCCGAAGGTAGGGGATTCCACCACTACACGTTGTCGAAGACAAGTTTCGTGATTCGAATCATCGGGCAAATCCGAGAATCCGGACATCACTAGCTCGGCTAATCGCCGCCTCTTGCAGACGCCGCCAGCCAGTACCATTCCCCTTTCCGGCCTTTTTGTCCAGGCGGCAGTTTGGCCGTTCTCGGCTCTGGCCCACCTTTGTGGGATGTGTCCGGTTCGAAAAATCGCGTCCGGATAGATCTGGAAGGTCATCGCGGCGCGTGTTCGGTTCAAAGATGACGTCACGCTGCCACCGGAGATCGTCGGTATTCATTGATCAGCCCGCCGAGGCGACTGCCCGAGACGCTATTCGATTGGGCGCTTCCTTGGCGGCTTCTTAACCTGGTGAAGCGAGCGGATGCCCCGCTTCGCGGTGAGCGTTGCTGGCGACTCGTACTCAGATTTCTGCTTTTCCCAGAACGAGGCGATGTCCGTTGCAAGCTTCATCGCGCGAGCCGAGGTGGTGACGGCTCTTCCACTTGCATACCAAGCCAACGGCACGCTCCCCCAAGCGCCGTCGTCAGCGCCATACACATTGCCCTCGGCTGGATGCATCACCGCATCCCTGTACTTGTGCAGCTCGATGAAGGCTGCCCAGGACTCGTGGGCTGCTGCATCGCCGAAGCCGACTGACTTCAGTACCGAGATGAGGCGCTGACTTAGTTCATTCTTCGGATCGTCGTCTGCCCGGCTGATCCGGGCAATCTCCAAGGCCAAGTGCGAGAACGTCAGGACCGCGTCCACTACGAGTTGGTTCCCGGTCGCGTAGAACTGCTTGCGGAAACCGTCATCCAGGAGCGTTCGCTGATCGCTCTCGTCAACCGGAAGCTCCAGGAGCTTTGCGTCAAGACCGACGAGGCCTTCATGCGCGGCCTGCCAGCCGTGGTAATGAAGCACCCAGTAGCGTGGCCAAGCGACGTTGATCACGCCATAGGTTTCGTGGAGCGATGGCAGCAGGACCGTGACGGTGGCGCCCGCCGCGTGAGGCCGGGCGAGACCCGGATCTGAGGCCATCTTCAATTTCTTGCCCTTCACATCGGTGTCGATCCTAACGAAGGTCGCCGCCGCGGTCCAAGTGAGGTCGCATGGACCAAGCGTCCGGCCGGCGCTGATTTTGCGTCCGGCACCGGGCTTTGCGGACAATGGCGTCCGTGAACCTTGTCCCGCTTCCTCCCGAGCCAATGAGATCCCTATCAGAACGCGTAAGGGCGTGTGCGGGGCCGGTGAGATGGGCGTGGGTCGCGGCGAGGGCGAAAGTATCGGACTCGTTTATGCCTGCATCGTTGGCCGTTGATTCCGGTTCTCCGGTCATCGCGCGCGAACTTGAATACGACCTGGTGCGAACCGTTGTCGAGGAGATTGCCCCGGCTGAGGCGGCACGTCGGCTGGAGTTCTCCATCTTTCCATTCCTAAGTGAGGGCAACAGTGATGGAGGACCGGACGGGTTAGGCCACATGATTCACAACTGCTGGTGGCTAACGACAGAGCAGCCTTCAACAGCCTTCTACGCTCAGCCGGAATGGCCGAGCTTCTACGCGAGCCTCGACAATCTCGACAAGACTCCGGGACAGATCGGATTGCAGGACCGTGGTCCAGTTTTCTCTAAGGGCAAGCCGTACTTTCCCAGCCTGAAAGCGCTATACGAACAGGAATTTCTGAGAGTCAGGACTCAGGCGAACGTGTCGGCGCTCACCTTGCTTCGTCTAACGGACAAGAGGGGCCGGTGTGGGGAAATGACCTTCGTTGACGGGACGTTGTCGATCCCCGTCGAGCTGAACGCTGTGTGTCAGTTGAGCCTGGCTTGGCGTGAGGAGGGAGATTCCTCCTGGTCCCACCAAGAGGAAACGGTCTTGACTGGAACTTGGCAAATGGAGTTCGATCAGTTGCCCGCGGAATTCTGGGCGGTCTTGTCCAGTAACGGCGATCTACTTGACCGCCGTGGATGGGCAGAAGGGTTGGGATACAAGCCCGGAGACCCGGACTCAAACCTTGTCCACAACGCCCTGCACTTAGGCGAAGGGCTTACGGTGGAATTCAAGGAGAGGCTGGGCGTGTCCGACAACGAGGAATTCGCCGAAACGGTGGCAAGCTTTGCAAATGGCCAAGGCGGCCACATCTTCCTGGGCATTAGGGACGATGCGACCGTGGCAGGCTTCTCAGACAAGAAGGTGCCGGATACCGTCACAAACATAGTGCGGGACAACGTGGTGGAATTCTTGGAGGTCGGGACTAGGCTAGTCGAGATTGATGGCAAGCCGGTCTGGATAGTCAGTGTGCCATCAGGCCCCGATAAGCCCTACCGGTGCAAGGGAAAGGTGATGGTCAGAGCGGGAGGCACCGATCGTCTCGCAACGACTTTCGAACACCATCGCCTCTCCGCCAAGACACCAGACGTCTCGTATGGCCGGCCGCCCTACATTTGAGGACGCCGCAAGTCAACCGATAGGCCGGCAGTTGAGGACAATTCAGTTTCGCCATGGACGATAAGGCTGCTTCAAACCTATCTGCGCTGATTGCCGACAAGGGCCAGGCGTTCACGGAGCCACTGCTGAAGGAGATAAAGGCCAAGCTACAAGTACTTACAAACGAGGATCGCCGAGCGTTCAGGGACCAGAATGCCGCGTCGATCGCCAAGCATCAGGATCCCCGCCTGCTGATCGTGGCTGGACCAGGCACCGGCAAGAGCTATCTGTTCATGCAACGCATACATGAATGGATCAGCAGGCACCCAGCAAAGAGCATCTATGTCACTAGTTTTGTGCGGAAACTTGTAAGGGATCTCGACAACGAGATCAAGACGAGCGACCTGTCACCGGAAGAGAGGAAGCTCATCACGGTTACCACTCTGCACGGGTTGGCCCGCAGCCTCGTTGAGCGAAATGGCGGAAACTCGACGCATCGGCTGGCGGCTCACGTCCAAATGATCGGTGGCGGTTGGAAGGACGTGGTTTGGGGCGACGTGCTCGGTTTGAATCCCAAGGTCATGGGGCCGCCGCTATTCAAAGAGCTGGAGCGGCAATTTCACGACGTTGCCATGGAGACCGATGAGCCTTGGCCAACTCTTCAGGCGACGTTTTCGCAGGTGAGCCAGTTCTACAACGCCGTTGGCTTTGCAGATTCGATTGCTCACGCAACAAAGGCCGTCCAGGAGAATCCGGACCTCGTCCAGCACTCGCTATGGATAGTCGACGAGTTCCAAGACTTCAACAAGGCGGAGGACGGACTCTTCACGGTCTGCACGGCGGCAGCCGATGGTGTCCTACTAGCAGGGGACGACGACCAGGCGTTGTACGAGGGATTGAAGGCGAGCCATCCAGAGATCATTCGCCGGTATCACGCTGGCGGTAAGTGGACCAACGCCATGCTTCCATACTGCGGTCGATGCAGTTACAACATCGCGATGGGCGCGGATGCTTTCATCGAGAAGACCAAGTCGCCGACTTCGATCCCAAAGATCTTCTTGCCTCTTGTTCTGGATGACAAGGCGACCCCAATCCAGGCTGTCGCTTGTTCGCGACCACCGATGGCGGTTGATTACATCGAGTCGTTCATCAACGAGCATCGCGCCGACCTAGAGAAACGGAGGGAGGAGATAACGTCAGCAACCAAGAAGGATTCATTCCTTCTCATACTCTCGCACCAAAAAGACGTCGGCAGCTACCTCGGGAAAGAGCAAGCGGATCGTCTTCGGCGACTGGTGGATGAATGGGGTCTTGAGAGCGCAGGCCAAGGGGAGGACTACTACCGGATCAAGACCCACTATCGATGTGCTCAGATGCCGACTGACAACTTCACGCTGCGCAAGATTCTCTATTTTGAAGCAGTCGAAATTTCGGAGGTGCACAAACTTATCGCTGAGGCCTTGCGCCGTGGCGTTGCGCTGAGTCAGGTTGAGCACCCGGCGGTCGCAGCAATTATCGAGAAGTGTGGACGTATCCAGCAGATCATTGATGATCCTGGCTCTGATGCCGTGGCCAAGACTGAGGAGATTCGAAAGGCGATCCGTGTGGAGCATCCAGATCGTCTCGTTGAGGATCTCAAGGCGGCCCCGATTGCTGGCGATGCATCACGCTCCGACGAGGAGGAGGAGGAGATTGAGACGGCTGGGAGTGTCTCACCGATCGAACTGATGTCGATGGTTGGAGCTAAGGGCCTTTCGGCCGATCACGTTATGGTCTTGGGATTCGACGACGTGAACATGAAAAAGGCCTCCCCTCTCGCGTTCTATGTCGCGATGACGAGGGCTCGCAAGTCCCTACACCTACTTACGACTCTTACGGCACGTGGTGCGTCGGAACCTCACCACTACCTGGACAGCATTCCCGAGCAACACTGCCAGCACAGCAAGCGGCTTAAGAGTGGCTACGTTGGAGTTGCTTCACGAAAGGACTTCATCGGATTCTTTGACTGGTTGAAGAAGGTCAAGTCTTAGCCCGACAGCCCAGCCAGCGCTTTGACGCAGCTCATCGCGTCCATCAAACCTAGTGTTCGTGCGATAGAACGCTGACCGAGGTTGGGTGTCACGCGGCCATCAACGGCCAGGTTGCAAAGCTTCTCACTGCTTGTTCCATGACTGCTTCAACAAACCGGTCGAAGTCCGCCGACTGAACTCCTCTCGTACGAAGCGTTCTCTTGACTGCGGACCTAATGGCCGAGCGGACATCATCGCGGTGGGGTGCAGTCCAGTCGACCTTGAGGTTGTGCTTTACAGATTGAACGATCTCATGGACAAGATCTCTGATGAACTCATCGGAGTATGCCTCGCCTGACTTCGACGCCAGGGCATCGTAGAAGGCCAGCTCCTCTTCGGTCACGCCCAACTCGAGAGCCCGACCCCGTTGTTTTAGGAGCTGCTTACGTATTTCGATCATCTCCTGAATGACAGCCGCAGCATCGATCAGGCGGTTGTGGTATCGGAGAAGCGTTTCTTCCAATCGGACCTGGAAGCTCTTAGCAACGGCTAGGTTCTTGCGCTCGTGCCATCGAATCTCGTCGCCGAGCAGTTTCTCCAATAGCTTTATCCGCAGGTCTTCGTGGGGGCGACCCTTGAAGGTCTGGAGAAACTCGTCATCAAGAATCGAAAGGTCTGGCCGGTCAATGCCGGCGACCTTGAACATGTCGACTACTCCCTCCGACTGGATGCTGTCATCGACTAGATCTCGGACCGCCTGCTCCACATTCGGCTGAGCGCGTTCGCCGGGAATCGTCTTGAGGATCTGCTTGCGGACGCCTTGGTAGAAGATCAGCTCGTCGGCAAACTGACGACAGTTGTCGAGGTGCTTGACCACGAGAAAGGCCCGTGTTGCTTTGGCCTCCGCCTGCAGAAAGGCGTTGCGTCGCTCCTCATCGTCGGTCAGATAGCCCCAAACCAGGGCGTATCGGTCCTCTAACTCGATTCGCGACAGCTGCCGCCACTTCCCGTACTCGGTCTCGCCACGCAGGGTGCCGCGAGCGGCTTCTAGCGCTTCAAGGAGGAGTGGCCGACCTTCTTCCTCAATGTCAGGAGCTGGCTCGCCCATTCCACCACCCTTGGAGTAGCGGCTGGTCGCTTCGCGTAAGTCGTCACCGATTCCGATGTAGTCGACGACCAGTCCACTTGGCTTGTCACTAAACACCCGGTTCACCCGCGAAATGGCCTGGATGATGCTGTGGCCCTTCATCGGCTTGTCGATGTAGAGAGTGTGCAGACAGGGTATGTCGGTGCCGGTCAGCCACATATCGCAGACGATGACCATCGAAAGCGGATTGTCAGGATCGATCATCCGCTGCTTGATCGCCTCCCGCTGCTGCTTGGTTGTGATGTGCCCGGACTTACTCCAAGCCTCGGGGTCGCGGGTTAGGTCGCCCGTCATTACAACCTTCACCTCCGGGCAACCGGGCAGCGCGGCGAGGGCTTGGTAGAGCGTGACGCAGTTCTGGCGGGTCATGCAGACGACCATCGCTTTACCCTTCAGCGTTGCGTTGCGGTCGTGGTAATGAGCTAGCAGATCCGCAGCCAACTCTTCCACACGATCGCGGGCCCCGGCAGCGGCCGCTAACGCTGCCCACCTGGACTTCTTGCGCTCCAGTTGCGACGGGTCTTCGCCTGCTGCGACCTCTTTCAAGGCAGCATCGATGTCGTTGCCGGACAGGTGGAGCCGCACCATCCGCGGCTCGTAAAAGATTGGGACCGTGGTGCCGTCTAGCTGCGACTGACGAATGTCGTAGGTGTGGATCACTTCTCCGAACACGTCAACGGTGTCGGCCCCTGCGAGGCTAACGGGCGTGCCGGTGAACCCGAGGAATTTGGCGTTAGGTAGCGCCTCGCGCAAATATCGGGCGTAACCTTGCAGGAATCCGTATTGACTCCGGTGGGCCTCGTCGGCGATTACCAGCAAGTCTGCGCGATCCGTCAGAACGGGATGTTCGATCTCTCCCTCTTTGAGCTGAAACTTCTGGAGCGTCGTAAAGATGACTTCGCCACCTTTAGTCCTCAGCGCTTGCCGCAGATCATCCATCCGGTCGGCGTGCTTGACGTTGCCGACAAGGGTGCGAGCTGCGACGAACTGATCCGATAGCTGGTCGTCGAGGTCGGTCGCATCGACCTGGACGAGTATCGCCGGGTTGTCGAGTACGCGGCGCAAGATACCCACCAGAAAGATCATCGACAGAGACTTACCTGAACCGGTTGTGTGCCAGATGAGCCCGACTCTCCGGCCGCCAATTCCCCGGAACGCTTCTTTTGTCTTCGCGACAGCTAGATTGACAGCGAAGAACTGGTGATACTTCGCGCCCTTCTTAGTGATTTTGTCGTTCGCCTCTTCGAAGACGATGTAGTTCCGAATGTAAGCAAGCAGCCTGTCCTTTGGAAATAGGCCCTTGACCAGGGTCTTCATGCTACCGGTCGTATTTGCTTCGACGGCATGACCGTCTATGGACTTCCAGGGAGCGAACCACTCCATGGATGATGGCCACATTCCGTGGAGCGTCGTGATTCCGTCTGACACGACTGTTACTGCATTGAACTCAAATATCTGCGGGATGTCGTTTCGATAGTGAGCAATTTGGTTTAGTGCGTGTTCGACCGTGAAGTGAGGCTCCCAAGGGTTCTTTAACTCAAAGAGGACCATGGGCAGACCATTGATGAAGATCAAGATGTCCGGCCGTCGGTCGTTCTGGCCTGTGATCGGAAACTGATTCACAACAAGGAAGTCGTTTGCTTTCGGGTTGTCCCAATCGATCGGGTATACGTGGCGGTAGGTGCGCGGCTTTCCCGGCTCTTCTACAGGCACGTCCCAGCCCTGAGTCGCCAGGAGGTGGAAGTCCAAGTTTCTGCGGAGCGAGTCGGCACCTTGTGGCCGCGAAAAGCGGGCGACCACTAGGGCCAATGATTCCTCCGGAAGGTCTCTGTATCGGCGCCTAAGGAAGGTCATGAGCCTATCCCGGAGCACAACCTCCTCGGCCGGTCGCTTGATGTCGAGGCCAAGCTGGTACCCGTAACCCTCACCCTCAAGCCTCTCGATCGTCGTGAGCTCGAAGTCTGTTTCGGTTGCCCGATTCCCACTCATCTATGACTCGCTTCTGCCGCCTGATGAGCCGAGCCCAGTCTGAGATCACCGGAGAGAAGCGGACCCAGCAGGGCGTTACGCAGCTGATCGAGCGTTCTGTTCTGTACTTCGGCTAGGACAGCCCTGTCCAACAGCGGCCCAAGAAACTTAGAGGCGGCCTCTATCACAGGTTGCGGTGGAATGGCAACTCTGGCGTCAGCTAAGTGATGTCTCTTGATGTGGCCCATGGTGGTCCGTTTGTCATCTGCGATCGATTGAAACTGCGTGAGGTGCTCCAGCGTCCAGAAGTAGTAAAACCACTTGGGAAAGCGGGTCGAAGTTACTCTGAAGAGATGCTGGTTGAGCGCGGCTCGACCGCCGCACCAAATCTTCACGAGCAGGCTTCCCGACCAGGAGAAGACGACATCGCCGTCGCCGATGATGGCATCGCGAGGTATATCCAACGAGGCTCTCTCCGACCCCGCCACGGAGCCTTGGCGAAGTTCGGCAATCTTCACTACTGGCAGCCAACCCAATGGGCCGGGCGGAAACCTCTGCATGGCTAGTCCGTTTCGGTAGTCAGCAATCGTGTCTAGGCTTCCGTCCGCCCAGCCTTGGGGAATTTGGCGATCACCGCCCTCATCGAACGCCGACGGGAATAGATTCCTCAACTCATCCGTCATGCCGGCCGGCTGACCACCACTAGCCTTGACGACCACCGGATCGAAGTCCACAAACCAGCTACGAAACAATGCAGTTGCCAGAGCGTGAAGGCTCAGCGCCATACGCTTGTTGGCCTCGATCTTTTCATCCATACTTCCCAGGACAGCGGAAATCTGGAGTTGTTCCAGTAGCGGAGGAAGGTCCACTTCCAGCTCTTCAAACAGCGACTTGTTGACGATGGGCGTCCGGGATCCGCTTGAGCCGAGATTGAAGATCGCGTCCCGGCGACTAACCATGTTGTAGTAGAGGAATAGGCCGTCGACCTTCATCGGGTCGTACACGATTGTGTTGATTTGCTGATTCGTAGCAGTAGGCTCGCGGATCAAGACGGTCCTGCCCATCTGCCAACCGATGCACGACACGGCAACTCCATGAGGCACGATTACACGCGCCATCCTTGCCCGACCAACAGCCGATAGCCTGCGGCCATACTTCTCTACGGTTCGCTGTCCATCGAAGTCCGACGGCGTAAGGAATGGAGTCTCCTCACCCCAGGAGTCGGCCTGACTGGCGGGAGGGGTACGCCCCGTTATGACACGACCTAAGTCGCGAACGCGAACCGACGCCCACTCAGACGTCACTCGATATTTCCTCAAGGACGCCTGCGATCGTCCTGTCTAACTCGGTGGCCTGACGGATCTGATCCTCCAGCACTGATCTCAATCGAGGCAGCGCTTCCTCTAGCGGTTCATCCTCCGCGTCCGGCTCGAGGGAACCGACATATCTGCCCGGACTTAGCGAGTAGCGGTGCTGACTGACCTCTTCAGCGGTAGCAACGCTGCAGAAACCTGACTGCGAGGCCGGCGTGCCCGACGCGCGGAACTCCCGGTAGACGTCCGCGATTCGTGTGAGATCGGCCGATGACAACTGCTTCTGCTTGCGTGATCCAGGGATCAGTGCTCCTAACTTCCGTGCATCGATGAAGAGGACTTCCCCACTGCGCTTTCGATTCCCATGTTTACCATCGCGATCCTTGGACACTAGCCACAGGCTGCATGGGATTTGAGTATTCGCGAACAGTTGACCACTCATCTGGATGATGCAGTCGACAAAGTCGCCGTCGACGAGAGCCTTGCGGAGGTCAAATCGGCCGGCATTGGTCGTTGACAGCTCGCCGCCAGCCATCACGAAGCCAGCGGCGCCTCCCTCCTTGAGATGGTGAAAGAAATGCATAATCCACATCGAGTTAGCATTTCGTGGACTTAGCGCGATGTGCTGTGTGGCAATCACGAGACGAGGGTCCTTGTCCGATATTCGTTCAGCTCCCCAACCTTCGCGCGACTTCGACCCATCATTGAAGGGCGGATTCGCGAGGATGTAGTCCGCGCGCAGGGCAGCATGCTTGTCGTCGAAATAGGAATTGCCGAGCTGAATGTTGCCGTCGATGCCGTGAATGAAGAGGTTCATTCGAGCGAGGCGGTACGTAAAGTCCTTGCTCTCCTGCCCGGCGAAGCTCAGTCGGTGACTATGGCCAGTGAAGATATCTGACTGAACAAACATGCCGCCGGACCCGCAACACGGATCGAAAACCGTGCCCTCGGTTGGCTCCAGCATCGCCACAAGAGTCTTGACAATGCTGACTGGTGTGAAATATTCGCCACCACGCTTGCCCTCAGAGTTCGCGAACTCGCCGATAAAGTACTCGTAGACTCTACCGATAAGGTCGGCCCCGTCGTGGTCCTGCTTGAAGACATCACTTGAGAAGACATTGATCAGGCTGCGCAGATCCTCGACGGCCAGGTTCGATCCGGCATATATCCGTGGTAGCAGGCCGCGGAGCTTATCTGGATAGGTGTCTTCAAGCCTTTGCAGGGTGTCGTCGAGGTAGGTTTTGAAGTCGTCCCTTCTGGCTGCTTTGAGGATGGTGTCCCATCGAGCCTCGACGGGGACGATAAAAGCTCCAACCGAACGGTACTCATCAGGATCGTCAAGCATTGACTCACGGGCTGTGGGATCACTCGTGTGGTATTCGCTCTTCGGGTCGGCGACTAGTTCTTCGATCTCCGCACGGCGATTTTCGTAGCGGAGCGAAAGGAATCGCAAGAAGATGATCGGAAGGACATAGCGCTTGTAGTCGGCCGGTTCGATTGATCCGCGCAACCGAACGGCGGCTTCCCACAGCCCCTTGAGTAAATCGGTGTGGCCATTTGATGTGGTCACACGTGAACCTGCTGCCATGGGCCTCCTCATCGACCGTCAGGGAATTCTAGGCGCGCCAGTCTGGAGTGTGGACTTGGCGAAGGAAGCCGGCCCTGGTGGCCAGGATGCGTTGCTGCTACTCAACCCTACGTAGATGCTCAACCGTCTCCCAATGTTGGCAGCTCTTCGCGGGGTGCTCATCACAGGAACCCATCCACAGGGAGTGACCATCCGCTCGAAAGGAGCAGCCGCCACAGGGGCAACATGCTTTGTCGCTATGCCGGATTAGCCGAACGCGGCAGAGGGGGCAGTAGCCCTCGACCACTATCGTAATTGCGGTCTCAGCCTCCCTCAAGTCGTCTAGGTCCTTCCGGGCGAAGCCCGGCTTATCTTGTTACGCCAAAGGCGTACGTTAGGCACACCTTGGTGGACCTCTTTGGCCCACCGTTGAAGAGCTCGACCGAAGAGGGGCGCAGCGTCCACGAAACGTCCACTCCTCGTATCCCAGGACGATTGCCTGCTGGGTGCCAAGTTATCAGGACGCAGCGACGGAGGCCGGCTGTTCGGTGGGCCGGGGAGAGGCAATCAGGACCGCTATGCCGGCTGCCAGCACCATCGCGGCGAGAATTAGAAGCACAACGAAGTCGGCATGCAGGCCGGCCCTCAACTGCTCTCTCGCCTCCAGTGGGTTCCCCGAGGAACGGACGTAGCTTTGGAGCAGCACGCCAAGCAATGAAACGCCGACCGCTCCTCCCATCGTCCGAGAGAACTGGTTGAGGGCCGTCGCCGCGCCGCGGCGACCCCACTCGACGCTCGACTGGATGACGATCAACAGCGGCGCAGTGAACATGCCCAGGCCTGCGCCGATGACGGCTGAAGCGGCGCCCGCCCAGATTACGCCGAGGTCTGTCGGGCCGAACGCGAGCATCAGAGTGCCGGCTAACAACGCGAGCCCGCCAGCGAGCACCAATCGCTGGTAGCCGACCCGCACCATGATCAGACCAGAGATCGCGGACATAACTGGCCACCCGATCGACATCGCGCCCACCGCCGCTCCTGCTGCGTAAACCGACCCGCCTTCCACGCGCTGGACCCAAAGCGGGATGTAGGCGGTGACGCCAAACATCAGAGTGCCGGCCAACAAGGCGATCCCGATCGCCGGCCCGATCACCCGATGCCGCAGCAAATCCAGCGGCAGCGTCGGGTTGGCGCTTCGCCATTCGACCACCACGAAGGCAACCAGAACTAGGGCGGCCAACGCTGCGACCGGCCAGCTTGGGGTGGCCGTGGCGCTGCCCGTTCCGAGTCCAAACAGCAAGAGCACGATTCCAAGCGTCAGCAGGATTGCACCACGCACGTCGAGCGAGCGGGCGGTCGCCGGTTCCGGCCGGCGCTCCCGATAGCCCCAAACGAGAGCGGCTGCCACCACGCCGATCGGCAGGTTGATCGTGAAGATCCAACGCCACCCGATCGTGGATACGAACAGAGCACCAAGGATCGGGCCGATGATCGCTGCTACGCCCCACATGCTCGAGAACAGACCCTGAAGCCGAGCCCGCTGCTGAAGCGGAAAGATATCGCCCACGATCGTGAACACCACCGGCTGGATGCAACCGGCCCCGATCCCTTGCAGAGTCCGGAACGCGATCAGCCAGTCCATGCTCGGACTCGCGGCGCAAAGTGCCGACGCGATGACGAAGACAAGGATTCCCGTGAGCAGGACGAGGCGGCGGCCGTGGATATCCGCCAAGCGTCCCCAGACGGGGACGGTGGTCGTGGCGGTGACCAGGTAACCACTGACGATCCATGGATAGAGCTCGAAGTGCCCAAGCTCGCGGGCGATCGTCGGTAGGGCCGTACCCACGACCGTGGAGTCCATGGCTGCGACGAAAAGCGAAAGTATCAACCCAACCATCACGCGCAGCAGCTGCGGCGTCCAGGCCACGCGTTCGGTCTGCGTCCTCACGTTTTCAGGCTAACGGACGGCGGGTAGTCCGCCGCGTCCGCAACGGCCGCTAGGTCGGCCGCAGCCGAATATAATTCGCTGCTTTAGAAGTCCCCCGAAATCGTGATCAACTTGAGGACTTGTCCGTCCCAAAGTAGGTACGCCTTGTAGGTGGTCGTGTAGCTGGGGCGGGTGTACGGATAGCCCTGGACGTAGTACTTGGTCGTCATGTTGAAGGTGCCCTGAACAGTGAAGAGACGGCTTTGCGGATCGAAACTGACCGTGGCGGTCGAAAGCGGGTCTCCGCTGAGCGTCCAGGTGACATTTGAGACGTCCGGAAAGGCCAGTCGCTGTGGGCAGTCGGCCTGCGCTGCCGCTCGGGCGCCAGCGCATTGCCCGAATGCCTTGGCGACCAGATCCTTCGCCGCCTGGTCGGTTGCTGGGGCCGGTCGCTGAAGGCCAGGCAACCCGGTAGCCGAGCCGATCGATGAGACGGTGATATCAGTCGATGTCAAAGCGAGGGTGGCGCTGTAGCCGCCGCTCGAGGCTGCGTGGAGAGTGCCCGTTGTGCCAGCCTCCTGGTACGCGAACACCATCTGGAACTGACCAACGCCGGCCGGATTGAGGTCTGGATCGAAACTGACAGCCAAGTCCTGGGTCGGGTCGCCGACCAGCTGCCACTGGCCCGAGCCGACAAAGAAGTTGGAAACACTCTGCGGGCATCCAGTCGGACTAAGAGCTGTCTGCTTAGTGCAGGTGTCGAAGTAGGCCGTGATCGCAGCCTTTGCCTTGGTCAGTCCGGGGGCGGTCAGCGTCGGCTTGTAGGCGACCGATTGGCCAAGAGACAAGAAGGCATCGACGGAAACCGACTGCGCGGCGAGCATGGCCGTCCCGTTGAATTGCAGTTTGTGCACCACCGGCAGCACGGCGACGGT
>CAAGKR010117310.1_pt1 | contig 13864 bp, 11 predicted proteins | sample 2556971 | NCBI WGS metagenome assembly CAAGKR01 (sample SAMEA5207829, study PRJEB30636) | soil metagenome | biome: forest; feature: boreal; material: soil | place: USA | collected 2011-09 | depth 1 m | reverse complement strand
CAATCAAGCGCTGAATCTCGTGTGTGCGGCCGCTGGGACGGCCTTTGCTGACCTCACGCGGTGTGCGAGTCAAGGTCGATCGCGGCAACATACTGTATTCGGCCGTAATCCATCCTTTGCCGCTGTTGCGCATGAACGCAGGAACCACTTCCTCGATGGAAGCGGTACAGATCACGCGAGTGTTGCCGACCGCGATGAGAACGGAACCTTCGGCGGTGTTGATGTAATCGGGAGTGATTTCGACGGGACGCATCTGGCCCGGCGCACGGTTATCCGAGCGATAGTGCATAGCCGCAAATTGTAAATGAATTACGAAGGGGCAGGTGTCCCCACCCGCCCAGCCGAGCGAAGCTCGGCAGATTGCGACAAACGTTTTCCCTCTTCAAGAACTGACGGCTTTGCCGGCCGGCCAGACGAGGACGTCTGGGCCTACGCAGTTCTTACCCCTATTGTGTGCCTTGCAGTCCCAGCGCCAGGTCCTTGACGGCGCCAACATCATAAAAAGCGCTTAGGTCCGCGTGTCCCGCCAGGGTCTCCTGCGTCTTGCCGTCAACAAGAATCTTTACGCGCTTGATTCCAGGAATGTTCGTCGAGAGCGATTGGATCAGTGATGAAACCGTGAGTTCCTCGGCAAGCACGCCAGACGGGTGCCCGGTCGAGAACGCGCCATTGACGTCGATCACCGCAAGATCGGGGTCAACAAGATAGAGATTGCGCAACTCGGATCCTGGGCCTAACGGGTGGGGAGAAGGCTTGCCAACATAAAGCGCAATCAAGTAGCGCAGTAGCTCTTCCCCTCGTTGCTGGCGGTCGGTGGGCAATGGAAGACGAAAAACCTGCGGCATTAGTATCCCAAGGTCATCGTAGGCGACATACAGGGTCACTTGTTCGGCAGGGCCAGATACAGGAGGTGCAACGTGGGCGCTGGAAACGGCGCCTGGGACTCCGGCGACAACCCTGGCGCGCATGTGCCACATGTAGACCGCCATGCCCACAGCGATCAAAACCATAGCGGCGACTGAGAACAACAAGTTTCGCGGAATCATGCGTTGCGAAATCACGGCACATCCCCCAGCCTCTCGTGGACCGCGGCAATTCCAGTTGCGATCGTGGAATCTATGAGTTGCTGGTATTCAGGTGAGGCGAGCCGGGACGCCCCACGCCAATCGGGAGCGATCTCAATCGCGATGGCGGCGGTTGTGATGTTGTTCAACGGCCGCAGCGGAGCAGCCAGTTGTCGAGAGCGGATTTTCACATTCTCGAACGAACTGCCGAGGATAGCACTGGCCGCCTGACTCTTCGTCAACGCCGGGGCTTGAGCCGTCTCCCAATTCAAGAAAGGTCCTTGGGTTTGATTGCCGATGGGCAGCAGTGCGGTGTAAAGATTGACGCCGTTTCCCTGCGAGGTTACATGAATGCAAATGTAAATGGATGGATGCGCGGCGTTCGTCATGCCCGCCCGCTCATCGAGGCTTAGGTCTGTATCGCCGTTACGAAGAAGGAGCGTCGTGAGGCCACGCCCTTCTATTTCCTGCTGCAATCGTCGTGCAAACGCGAGAGTAAGGTCTTTCTCAATCAGTTGGTCGCTCAGGGTTGCACCCCGGTCTTCGCCGCCATGACTGGCGTCTATGACCGCGAAGTACCTAATGGACGCCGGGTTGGACTGTGCTGTCGGAGCAACAACCTTCATCGCTCCAGCCTGGGAGGGTGACCCCTGGGCTTGGGTATTGGCTGAAGGCGCGGGCGCAATGGTGATCGTTTTGCGATCGTTGCTGAAGCTGGCAAACAGAGGTGCGTTACCGGCCACCGTTATTGCCGCATCACCGTTGCCGTCTTGATACGTCGCTGAACTAATGGTCCCACTGTTAAAGGTAAGCGTCTGCGTTCCAGAAGGGACAACCGGCTCGTGAGTGAACGTCATTCGCAGCTTCCCGGCGTCCGTGGCAATCGTAGGATTGACCGGAGCAGTGAAGTTCATGACTAAAGTGGGAAGAGTCGAGCTATTCATCTGGGCAGTGAAGTGTACGGCGATGTTGCCGATAAAGACGCGGCGCGAGGCTGAATTGAAAGTGACCGGACCTCCAAGAACGCGAGCCAGCAGCGGTCCGAGCGCTGAAATCGAAACCAGACCTCGGCCATTTTGCATTAGGAAGGGAGCGCCGAGGTCGAAGTCGCCGTCTCTCATCTTTACCCGGGTTTTATCAAGATTGAATTCGATCTCATTGCTGTTGTAGCGAAGCCTCCAATGTTTTTTGTCGCTCTTGGCGCTGACTGACCCAAGCGGCTCCAGAGCTTCGAGCAATCCCGCATACTCCCGCCCGCCGGCATCCACTACTGGCAATGAATAACTTGCCACAGTTGAAAAGATTGAAATACGTTTTTCTTCCGCAGGCGCCCCTGACAGCAGAGGATTAAAAGAAACTATGCTGATCGCAACCGTGGTGATTAACGGTAGAAATGGCCGTACGGCAAGTTGAACCCTCGAGGACCAAGGCCGGATTCTAAAAATAGGCCGCGTAAGTGGCTCTCTCCTGAGGCTGGGATTTTTGCCATGTAGCTGGAAATCGTGCGCAAATCGATTTGCAAATTATTCCAGGGCGTAAATCGTAAACCCGCTCAAAAGCTTGGGATAAAAGTCAGTGGACTTTTGCGGCAACACTTCACTCGCAAAGGCGATGTCCCGCACTTGTTGCATGCGCACTGGATTCATAAGAAACGCCACATTTGCTGCGCCGTCATGAACCTGGGCTAAGGCCTCTCCAGCATCACGAATGTAGCGGACGTTGTGCTGGCCGCGAATCGCTTCCTCCGAGATTCCGAGCACCCCTTCGAGCAGGCACTTATGCAACTGGACCACATCCAGAGATTGTTGACGCAAAGACAGACCGGCAAAGATGTTGGTTCCAATGGATCCGGGAGTGTCGAGTAGAAATGCATGATTCCTGGTAACCGCCAGCAGTGCCGTGCCGATCTGTCCTGCTTCCCGTAGGATTGCGTTGGCGCGCACGCCGTCAATCGAGGGATCAACTTCTTCCACGCTGAAATATGCGCGCGCTTTGTCTTTAAAACTCTCAGCGGAAAAAGACACCAAACTATGAACCACCCGATGTGTGGGCAGAATTGCAAGGCCCGGGCTGTCCATGTTGACAAAGGTCATCATTGCCAGCTCGTGGGGTGCGAACTCGGTCTCTGCCGGCCGTACCAAGTTCTCCGCGGAATATTGACGCGGCGCGCCGGAAACAGAAGATGATCCAGCCTCACGGCGCTCATTGCGGTAATTAAGCGCCGTTTCGTATCGATGGTGGCCGTCTGCGATGATTAATTTCTTGTCCCGCATTTTGCCTCGAACGAGATCAATGACAGTGGGATCAGAAATTTTCCAAACTTGATGAAGTACTCCGTACTCGTCGCGCATTTCCATATCGGGAGCATTCGCGGAAACCAGCAGGCTCTCGATCTCACCGGCAGGGTCGGTATAGAGCATAAAAATCTGTCCGAAATGAGCCCGGGTGGCGCGAAGCAGATCCAGGCGGTCCGCCTTTGGTTTGGCCAGGGTTTGTTCATGGCGAAAGACCACGCTAGCTGAATAATCCTCGATTTTCCCGAGGCCAATAAAACCGCGCCGCTCCATTTCGGTCTTGGTTCCGGGGACTGTAAAGCGCTCCACGTAGAGATAAAGGGAGGGCTGTGCATCTTGAAGAAACACGCCCTGTCGCCGCCAATCATGAAAGAAGCCCGCCGCGCGCGTGTACGGGTTCTCAGTTTCATTGTCAGCCTGGTCCTTCCGTCCCAGGATTATGCGGACCAGGTTGTAGGGGCTGGCGGCATAATAGCCATCCTGCATTTGCGGGGTGATTTTGTCATAGGGCTGGGTTGCGACCTGGGAGAGCGATACGCGGGCCGGGTCATAGCGAAGGGCGCGAAAGGGTGTGATATGGGCCATAGGAGGAAAAAGTGATTGTACAAGAAGAGGCTTGAAACCGGTTTAGGTTCTTGGTGCGTTTGGGCGCTCAACAGAACCTGCTCTCGATGATGCCCGATTTGACCAAGATTTGACAAAACGGGAATGAATAACTGATTCAATCGGGAGAACACAATTAAAAAAGAACTAAGCAAACTTTTGCGCACTGATTTTCATCTATGCTTTGCAGAAAGCATGTTTCGAGGACGTTAAGCTATGGTAGGATCGGCTTAATTGTTGAGGTTTCTTATGGCCCTTCATAACGGGCCGGGTTCCCCTCACCCGCTCACTCATTTTCGATTTGCTCGACCTCTACGGCCCTGGAAACAGATAAATACTGGATTGCGTTCAGCGGAACTGGATCCCTTTTTCGCGACTGTCACTACATTGATTGCTGTGCTGTTTTGCTTGTTGTCAGTCTCTTTGTGGGCCCAGAGTCCGGCGGATGTGGATGACGTTCACATCCATCCAAGGATTGAGAATCCGCCTCCGAAGCCGGCAGAGAGCGAGAGCGATGCAGGCGGGACGCATATTCGCCCGATGAAAGTAGATGTGGACCTGGTTTTGGTGCCCGTTACCATTACCGATCCGATGAACCGCCTGGTCACCGGCTTGGACAAAGACAATTTCGAGCTTTTCGAAGGCAAGGATCAGCAGCAAATCAGAAATTTTTCCAGTGAAGATGCCCCGGTTTCCATTGGCGTGATATTTGACATGAGCGGAAGCATGAGCAGCAAGATTGACCGCGCCAGGGAAGCCGTTGCCGAGTTCTTCAAGACCGCCAATCCGCAAGATGAGTTTTTTATGATCACCTTTTCGGACCAACCTCAGGAAGTCTCGGACTTTACGCAATCAGTGGAGGATATTCAGGGCAAGCTGATCTTCTCGGTCCCAAAAGGGAGAACCGCTCTTTTGGATGCGATTTATCTGGGTGTAAGTAAAATGCGGCAAGCGAAGTATCAGAAGAAAGCCCTCCTCATCATCTCTGATGGTGGCGATAATCATAGCCGCTACACGGAAAGCGAAATTAAATCGCTGGTAAAGGAATCAGACTTATTGATCTATGCCATTGGAATTTACGATCATTATTTCGCTTCTGAGGAAGAGCGCCTGGGACCTGTATTGCTCGGCGATGTTGCTGAGTTGACCGGAGGACGCGCCTTTACAATCGATAATCCCAACGACCTCGCGGATGTCGCTACAAAAATAGGGATAGAGCTACGCAACCAATATGTGCTTGGATACCGTCCAAACAAACCTGGCCACGACGGCAAATGGCGTAAGATAAAAGTGAAATTACTTGCGCCCAGGGGCTTGCCGCCGCTGCGAGTGTATGCCAAAACGGGATACTATGCACCTTCGGAATAGCCGCCTAGTAGTTCTGCTGGTCGTTCTATCAATCAATTTTCTTCCAAATAGTTTAGCGCAGGAAACCGCGGTGCAAGCCCAAGACCAGCAGCCGGGGCCAGCCGCGCCCGCCGGTCCTGCCACTCAAACGCAGCCAGCTTCGCAACAGCCCTCCACCAATGACAGTGGAGTCTTCGTATTCAAGACTGAAGTCGAAGAAGTCATACTTCACGCAACCGTGGTTGACGAGAGAATGCGGCTAATAACAACTCTTGATCGCAATGCATTTTCGGTATTGGAGAATGGGGTTCCGCAGAGTATTACGTCCTTCCGGCGGGAGGATGTCCCAGTAGCAATGGGGATTGTGATTGACAATTCTGGCTCGATGCGGGAGAAGCGCGACAAAGTGAATAAGGCCGCTCTCAATCTGGTTCGTGCAAGCAATCCCGAGGACCAGGTTTTCGTAGTCAATTTTAACGATGAATACTATCTCGATCAGGACTTCACCAGTAACATCAAGAAGTTGAGCGATGCTCTTGAAAAAGTTGAGTCGCGGGGCGGCACTGCGCTCTACGACGCGCTTGTGGCTTCCGCCGATTACATGAAAAAGAATGCCAAATTGCAGAAGAAGGTTCTTTTCGTGGTGACTGACGGCGAAGATAATGCCAGCACCGACACTTTGGAGCAAGCCATTCATCAACTTCAGCAGGAGAACGGCCCAACCGTTTACGCGATTGGCTTGCTCGGGGAAGAAAGGGCCCGCCGTGCCCGGCGTGCTCTCGAAACGGTAGCTGAACGGACCGGAGGGATCGCATTCCTGCCCAAAACTTTGGATGAAGTGGATGAAATCAGCCGCAGCGTCGCACATGACATCCGAAATCAATATACGATCGGGTATAAGCCAAAGACTCCAAAGAGTGCCGGTGGATATCGCGCAATCCACGTGGACGCCCATGCCAAGGGTTATAAGAAACTGACGGTGAGAACGCGAACCGGATACTATCCTGGACAAGAGCAACCTCCCGGCGGCGCTCCGTAGATTGTGGCCCGTTCGCAACTACATTTTCCCGCTTAAGAATTGACGCTGCCTTCGGTGCTTCCGTACCCTGTAAAGTACGAATGAAAGCCATGGAACATACCCGCCTTCGGGTCGCCGACGATATAACTCAATTAGTCGGCGAGACTCCCATGCTTCGCTTTCGCCGTATTGTTCCGCAAGGTGCAGCCGAGGTTTACGCCAAGCTTGAATATCTTAACCCCGGTGGGAGCGTGAAGGATCGCGCCGCGATTGGAATTATCCGACGTGCGGAAGAAGAGGGAATGCTCCAGCCGGGTGGCATCATCGTCGAAGCCACGGCAGGGAACACAGGCATTGGTCTCGCGCTCATAGGAGTTAACCGCGGCTACAAAGTTGTTTTATTTGTGCCGGAGACTTTTTCGGAAGAGAAAGTGATAATCATGCGGGCTCTTGGCGCCGAAGTCACCCGCACTCCCGATGCGGATGGTATGCAAGGGGCGATTGCCCAAGCCAAAGACTTCGTTGCGCACAATGAAAATTCGTTTATGGCGGGGCAATTCGAAAATCCGGCCAATCCGGACTACCACTACGAAACAACAGCGGTCGAGATTTTCGAGCAGATGGAAGGAAAAATCGATGCAGTTGTGATCGGATCGGGCACAGCCGGGACGTTCACGGGTGTAGCCCGATACTTAAAGGAGCGGTTGCCGCGTGTGCATACCTGCGCAGTCGAGACTCAAGGCTCAGTGCTTGGGGGCGGCCAGCCCGGAAAACACAAAGTGGAAGGAATCGGGGCAAGTTTTATTCCGAAGAATTTCGACCTGCGAGTGTGCGACGAAATCATCATGGTCACCGATGTCGATGCTTTTGAGACAGTCAAGAAATTAGCCGCGCTTGAGGGCGTTCTCGGGGGATCAAGTGCTGGCGCGAGTGTTTTCGCGGCCTTGCAGATCGCACAGCGCTTGGGAGCAGGGAAGCGCGTTGTAACCATCATTCCCGATTCGGCCGAGCGTTATTTATCCAAGAAGATCTTCGAGGGCGGAATCTAGCCGGCTCGGACAGCCGAGGGCGGCTGTCCCTACGCAGACGGTTTCAATTCTGTTCAACTATTATCTATGTCAAAAAAGAACGCCAACGGATTCGCAACTCGTGCCATTCATGCCGGCCAGGAACCTGATAAAGAAACCGGGGCGGTTGCCCCTCCCATTTATCCGACATCAACCTACGTCCAGCAGGAGATCGGCAAACATAAGGGGTATGAGTATGCTCGGGTCTCGAACCCAACCCGCGATCGGCTGGAAGAAAATCTCGCGGCACTCGAAGGTGGTATTGGATCGCGCGTCTTCGCCAGCGGTATGGCCGCTATCAATGCTATCTGCACGATGTATAAATCCGGCGACCACGTTGTTTGCGGAAACAATTTATATGGAGGCGTTCCGCGACTCTTTAACCAGGTGCTCAGCGGATATGGTTTTGAGTTCACATACGTGGACAGCTCAGGAGTCAAGAACGTCCAGCGCGCCATCCGCAAAAATACGCGGATGGTTTACATCGAAACACCGGCAAATCCGCTGATGTCTCTCAGCGACATTCGGGCGATCAGCGAAGTGTGCCGGCGCGCCGACACTGAGTTGGTCGTGGACAATACCTTCATGTCTCCGTATTTCCAGCAGCCAATTCCGTTGGGCGCGGATATGGTCGTCCACTCGACCACGAAATTTCTAAACGGACACAGTGATGGCCTGGGCGGCGCGGTCGTTTGCACAAGGCCTGAGCAGATGGAGCAACTGGGATTCGTCCAGAAGGCGGTAGGTGCGATTCTTTCGCCGTTTGAATGTTGGCTGATTTTACGCGGTGTCAAGACACTTGCGGTCCGGATGGAACAACACGACCGAAACGGCAGACTGGTAGCGGGATTTCTCGACGGGCACAAGAAAATAAAGAAAGTTTTCTATCCGGGATTGCCGGAGCATCCTCAGTACGAATTGGCACGGAGTCAGATGACTGGCTTCGGAGCGATGATTTCGTTCGAAACCGGATCTCTTGCCAATGCGAAAAAAATGTTGAAGAAAGTTCGGGTATGCTCGCTCGGAGAATCGTTGGGGGGCGTTGAGACACTCATCTCGCATCCCGCAACCATGACCCATGCCGGCCTTGGAGTAAAAGGAAGAAAAGAAATTGGCATTACCGATGGACTGGTCCGCATCTCGGTGGGAATCGAAAACGTGGAAGATATTATTGCCGATCTGGAAAACGCGCTGGCCGCTATTTAATGGAACAAATTCCGGCGAGTACCGGTGCCGATGCAATTCTGCAAACCCAATAATAGAGGCGTAGCTTGCTACGTCTTGACGAGCAACCCAGACGCAGCAAGCTGCGTCTGTGTCACTCCCGAAAACAAATCAGTCTCCGCTTCCGGCGCACCGTACTCAAGCGAGGCCGCGAGATGGAACTTTTCCACGTTCCCACGTCCTCGTACATTCTGTTCAAACATTGCCCACAAAGGCGACTGGCTGGGATGCGCCTTAAAAGCGGAAATTTTGGTTTCAAGCTGCTCGCGAATATCGATGACCGCGTTCACAGGAGGCATCGTGATTGGTTGACGTCCGGGCAGAGTGAAATCCGCAGTCGCATAATAGAGTTTCTGCGCACGATGCGCTTTAAGTCCTCCGGTGAGTTGGTCAGGGTAACGGTTGTCTCGCCCCGCCCAATGGAACGCCAGAGATGCAAAGATCGAAGCCATGGAGTGGTCAGGATGGCCGGTGAGACCCCCTTCCGGGCCAAATGTGATCATTACCTGGGGGCGAAAACGCCGAACACGCTGCGTGAGATCGCATACCACACGATACAAATCCTGACGATAGAGTTGCCCATCAGGATAATCGAGCACCATTCCATCGGAAACCTTTAGCAATTCGCACGCAGCAGCAAATTCCTTGCGCCGGATCGCAGCCAATTCCTGATCGCTCTTCGCCGCGCCCCGGTGAGTTGCAGCTTGTCCTGCTGTGAGGCAGATCACGCATGTCCTGACGCCGAGATCGCTATATTTGAGCAGGGAACCACCGAATCCACCAGCCTCATCGTCAGGATGGGCGGTAATGCACATCAGGCGCATGGATGGATAACTAGTTGCTTGGTCGGGCATAGGTGATTGTAACGTGATAAACATCGCCCTTTGGCTGCTTATGTGCAATTGTTTGCAGTCAGAAGCAGCGGACATGAAGAATTGTTCAGAGAATCATCGCGCCCAAACTAAAATGAAACTGGCCCTCGCGAAGGGGGAATCGGCAAGGAGTTCGGGTGCACATTCTGGTCACGACTGACACGTTGAGTGGCGTTTGGACATACACTCAAGAACTGGTCACCGGCCTTGTCGGTCGGGGCGCGCGGATTACGCTGGTCAGCTTCGGAGAGATACCGGTTCCAGAGCAGACGGCATGGATGAACAATCTGCACGGCCTGGAATATCGCCCGACTGCTTTTTGCCTGGATTGGATGCAGGGTGCTCAGGAAGATTTCAAAGACTCCTCCGATTATCTGATCGAATTAGTCAAAGAGCGGAAGCCGGATCTGCTGCACTTCAATCATGCATGCTACGGCACCCTGGTCGTCGGCACACCGCGAATCGTGGTCGCTCATGGAGATTTAATCAATTGGTGGAAGGCGGTACATGGGCACGAGCCAAAAGCAACTCAGTGGCTCCGGTTGTATCGGCAGCGATTCAGTGAGGGGCTGATGCAAGCCGACATGGTGGTCGCGCCGACAGTTTGGATGCTGGATTCCATCCGGGCATGCTACGGGAGGTCGAGCCGAAACGCGATCATTTATCATGGACGCAATCCCGTGCTCTTCAATTCGTACGGGAAAAAGGATGATTCGGTATTGGCGGTTGGCCGGATGTTCGATTCGGGAAAGCAAATCGGACTAATAACTCAGTACAATCATCGCCTCGCAATTTCGATTGTCGATTCGGATGCAACGGCCCCACCGCCCAGACTTCCGATCCGTGCGGAAGTCAAAGTTGCGATCGAAGAGACGGCCGTCTCATTGAAGGGGCAGCAGACGGAGGCGCAGATGCGCGCCCTCTACAGCCGGACTTCTATCTACGTCGCTACGTCCCGCTACGAGCCCTTTGGCATGACGGCAGTGGAAGCGGCGCTCTCCCGTTGCGCGATCGTTGCCAACGACATTCCTTCTCATCGGGAAGTTTGGGGAGACGCTGCGCTGTATTTCCATTCCAATAATGCCCCAAGCCTGGCCAGCACCCTTCAACGCTTGAGCGACGACCGGGATTTGTGTCGAAATTATGCCAATCGCGCTTTTCAGCGAGCTCACGAATGTTTCACGGCGAAGCGCATGATTGATGAATACGTCGACCTGTATGACCGAGTTCTCAGAGAGGGAACGCAAGCAGCGGCTGCTTAGAGTCCCTCGTCCGCCTACCGCGATAACCTGATATCTTTAGCTCTACTACTGAAATTTGGAAGGGAAACAATTATGTCCGCAGTAAAAATCACTATCAAGAAAAACGGTCCATATCGTGTCGAGGGAGCGGAAGGGTCTGTTGAACTAATCGATGCAGATGGAAACAAATACGACTTAACCGGGAAACCGGCGTTTTCTCTGTGCCGCTGCGGCGGATCGACCAATAAGCCATTCTGCGACGGCACTCACAGCAAGCTTGGGTTTCAGGCCGCGGAATTGGCAGTGAAGAAAGCGGAGGGTACTCCCGGCTCCGAGACGCCGGCACAAGGCGATTGAGGGGATTGGTATTCCTCGGCTAGACCTTCGCAGGTGCCTAATGAATGGTTTTCGTTTTCCTCGACATGTAATCCATCAGCAAATACTGTCCCAACGTATAGGGCGTCGTGAAGTAGGCCTTTCCGCGGCACATCTCCGTCACTTTTTGGACGAATTGCACCAAGCCGTAATCTGATGCCAGCATAAACGTGTTGATCATCACTCCAGCGCGCTTGCACTTCGACACTTCTTCCAAAGTCTGACTCACCACCAGCGGATCGAGACCAAAAGCATTTTTGTAAATGCGCCCGTCTTCCAAAGTCAGGGCCGAAGGTTTTCCATCGGTGATCATTACGATCTGTTTCATGTCCTTGCGCTGGCGCTGGAGGACTCTTTGCGCCAATCGAAGTCCCTCGCGCGTGTTGGTGTAATAAGGGCCGACCTGCACGCGAGCTAATTGGGAGAGCGGCACTTCTTCCGCAGAATCATGAAATAGAATCAGCGAAAGTGAATCGCCCGGATACTGGGTACGGATCAAATGCGACAGCGCCATCGCCACTTTCTTGGCGGGCGTAAATCGATCTTCGCCGTACAGAATCATCGAGTGGGAGCAATCGAGCATCAGCACTGTCGCGCACGAAGACTGATATTCGCATTGATTCACCTGCAGATCGGAATACTCGATGTTGAGCGGAAGCTTTAATCCTTCCCGCTGAATCGCGCTCGAAAGCGTTGCGGTGATATCGAGATTCAATGTGTCGCCAAATTCGTAAGTGCGCGAGGCACCACTGGTCTCGACGCCGGTAGCCATGTCGCGAGTATCGTGCCGTCCGAAATTCGATTTGCCTAGAGAGCCCATTAAGTCGCGCAGGGTTTTAAATCCCAGGAAGTCGAGACTTTTGTCGGTGATTTCAAACCTGGATTGCTGTGGCTCTCCGGAACGGCCCCCGCCGGTTGAAGGCCGCGACGGGTCATGGGGTTGGTCGATGCTGATGTAATCTTCCTGCTGCAAGCGCTCGATCAATTGCTCGATGAGGTTATCCAGCGAGCCTTCCATCTGCATTTGCTCGAGTTGCTGGCGCATCTGCTCGTCCAGCAAATCGCTTTCTAGAAGGGCTTGTTCAAGAGCGCGGCGTAAATCATCGAGAGTGCGCTCGCCGTCCTGAAAATCGTCATACATGAAGTCCTGGAATCCGCTTTGCAAGAGATAATCAGAAAGGGCGCCGAGAAGATCTTCAAGGCTCATCTCACCGGCGGGATCGGGAACGTACTTGCTGTAGCGGATGCGTTTCATAAGAACTGTCGTTCGTCGTTGGTCGTTGGCTAAACCGAGCTAGGATCATCGACGTTTCGTGGAGCTCTGGCCAAGGACCGACGACGAACGACCAACGACTAGTTATACGGCCTTCTGCTCCGAGCCGGCATATCTTCACGCTCAAACGGTTTTTCCGGCGGCTTGGGCTGTTTCTCTCCCGCCGTGAAGACGCGTTCCTCGTTACGGCCAATGCGTTTGTGGGCATGCAATCCCTCGAGCACGAACTCTGCCGCGGAAACCTGCACCTCAGGAGGCTCTTTGGGTCCGACGTTCAACTTCGTAATTTTTTCCACGAGACCCTGAATGCCACGCAACGAATTCAAGGCGTCCAGAGAACTGGCTGTGTCGGATAGTTGGATTTCTCCTCCCAGATCGAACCATTGCACGATCTGTTGCATGTCCGCGCCCTTGAAATACGCGTCGTAAGTTTTCGCCACGGCGGCGCGGATTAGCTCGCGTCCAACGTGATCGGCGCCCTTCATTTCGCCCTCGTATTCCAGTTCGAGCTTGCCGGTGATGGCGGGCATGGCAGCGTAGACATCCCCGATTCGAGGTACCACCACTTTCTCATTGTGTCGAATGGCCCGCCGCTCCGCATTCGAAATTACATTCTCCATGCATGAAATCGGCAGCCGCTGGCTTACTCCCGAGCGCTTGTCGATCCGCTTATCTTCGCGAGCGGCAAAAGCAATGCGTTCGATCACTTCCCGAACGTACTTTGGAACCTGGCTCTTGCTTCCATTACGCTGGGTCCATGCTTCCTGCGTGGTGATCGCAATCCCTTCCTCGACCGATGCGGGATAATGCGTACGAATCTCCGATCCGATGCGGTCTTTCAGCGGAGTGATGATTTTCCCGCGCGCCGTGTAGTCTTCGGGATTCGCGCTAAACACCATTGCCACGTCAAGCGGCAGACGAATTGGATATCCCTTAATCTGAACATCGCCTTCCTGCATGATGTTGAAAAGTCCGACCTGAATTTTTCCCGCCAGGTCGGGCAGTTCGTTGATGCCAAAGATTCCGCGGTTGGCGCGGGGAAGCAAACCATAGTGAATAGTCAGTTCATCGGACAGATCGCGGCCACCTCGAGCGGCGCGGATGGGGTCAACATCGCCGATGATGTCGGCCATGGTGACGTCCGGCGTGGCCAGCTTTTCGACGTAGCGGCTATCGCGGGGCATCCAGGCGATTGGCGTGTTATCGCCCTCAGCAGCGATTTTGTCGCGGCAGAAGCGGCAGATGGGTTTCAGCGGATCGTCGTTAATTTCGCAACCCACCACTACAGGGATTTCCGCGTCGAGCAAATTGATCAGACCGCGCAAAATGCGGCTTTTGGCCTGGCCGCGCAATCCCAGCAGAATAAAATTATGCCGGGACAGGAGCGCGTTCACGATCTGCGGCACGACCGTGTCTTCATAGCCATGAATACCAGGGAAAAGCGGCTCGTCACGTTCGATCAAGCGCAAAAGGTTACTGCGAATTT
>CAAGKR010427957.1_pt1 | contig 13865 bp, 12 predicted proteins | sample 2556971 | NCBI WGS metagenome assembly CAAGKR01 (sample SAMEA5207829, study PRJEB30636) | soil metagenome | biome: forest; feature: boreal; material: soil | place: USA | collected 2011-09 | depth 1 m | reverse complement strand
GGCCATTGCGGAAACTGAGCGGGTTCCGCGCGGGGAGATTATCGTCGGGGCCAACGAGGGAACATGCCTGCATATTCTTCCGGAGGTCTTCGCGGAATTCAAAAAGCAATATCCGGACGTTGCGGTAAATATCAAGCGGGCGGATTATGGAAAGATCCTGGAGTCCATTATCGACAACTCGGTTGATTTCGGCGTGCTCTCGCTGCCGGTCAACGATGCCCGGCTTACGGTTGTACTGATCCATCGTGACGAATTGATGATCATTTCAACGCCACGGCATCCTCTGGCAAAGCTAAAGTCGGCAACGGTTGCAGAAGTGGCAAATTATCCATTGGTGATGCCCAAGGCTGGACACACCCGCGACGGGCTGGATAATCTTTTCCATGAGCGCAAGTTGAAACCGCGAATTGCCATGGAACTGGATTCCAGCGAATTGCTCAAGCGCTTCGTGGCGGCGGATGTCGGTGTGGGATTCATTGCGCGATCGAATGTGCAGGAAGATGTTCGAGCCAATGTATTGGCTACGGTTGTCATGTCAGATGCAAAAATTCGCCGCGATTTGGCGCTGGTATTTCGCAAGGATAAGGCGTTGAGCCGCGCCGCACTGGCGTTTATTGATATCGCGGTGAAAATCAAGACTGTCGATGCCGCAGTGGTCGAGAGATGAGATCCCGCATTCGGGGTAACCCGTTCTCGGGGGAGATGCCTCATCGTCCAAAGGTGCAAAGCGCTGCAAGCTGGTGAGCTTCGCTCACCAGCCCAGACGAGGACGTCTGGGCCTACATGTTCTAACCAGCCATCCAGGTCGGCTGCTTTCTCGAAACATTTCTCATGAATTTTCTCTTATCTATCTAGTACGTGATACCGAGATTCAGTGGACCATGGCGAAGCGCGTTGCGATTGCTTCCAATTGATGAAGGTGGTTGAGATCGTGTCCGGCCATGGTTTCGACGATGGTCCGAAATGTCATTTCTCCGCGTTCGGGATGCATGACTTTTTTCGCAAATGCATCGGCGGGCAGATTCCGGATCAAAGATAAATTCCACTGCCTCATTGACGAAAAGGCTGCCATCGCCTCGGCAGCCGTATAAGACGAATATTGCGCCGCCCACCTATCCTGATCGAATGGCTGAACCACGTGGCTATCCTCGGCCAGGGTTTGCCGCAGCCGGAAGGCAAAGACCAACTCGCAATCGGCGAGGTGACAGAGAATTTCGCGCGCGCTCCATTTGCCGGGAGCGGGCGAGTGCTCCATGCGGTTCACGCCGAGTGCTTCGGAAAGCCGGGCAAGTTGCGTTGAGGTCGACGCCGCTACTTCAACAGGGTCGCGGCCGCCCAAATACGAGGCATAAGGATTCAGAGCCATGAATGGATAATAAACCGTCAGGTTGGCGATGCTCAATGAGTTCAGTAGGCTGAGACGGACAGGGTATGACCGCGCGGCACCGGCAATAGAGAGTTGACCACGAACTCGAATGACCGAATCGGAGAACAATTTCGGTATACTCGTCCACACTGGGGGACTGAAAGTATGTCGTGGTCTCGGCGACGCCTGATCGTGGACGCGCTTTTCCTAGTGTGTTTCCCGTTTGCGTCAACAGCCCTACCGCAAACGGCGGTTCGGCGCCCTAGTATTCTACTCACGGTCGCTAAGGAGCTCCGTCCCACGAGTTTCTCCAGTTCCGACATCGAACTGAAGGAGGACAAGCGGGCTGTGAGTAATGTTTCACTTGTTGGGGCGGGCGACCTGCCTTTGCACGTCGGCATTGTTATTGATGAAAGCGGCTCTGCTCGCAACGTGGGATTGCACGATGTGGAAATTCAACGAGCGCTCGATTCCACATCGGTCTGGCTGCAGACTCATCGGGGAGACGCATTCCTGGTTGGCTTTAACGACCAGATAATCATCTCTACGGAGCTAGTCGCCGACGTTTCTGATCTGCGCAAGCCTGCGGGCCAGCTTCGACCTATCGGAGGCTCGGCCATCCGCGATGCTCTCGTGCATGCTGCTCAGAAGTTCGGTTCTCTCAACCCCGAACCACAGCAAGCCGTGAGAATAATACTTCTTATTAGTGACGGGCACGACAATGCGTCTAACACGAGTGAGAGCAGAGCAATTGAGGCAGCGCAGCGAGAGGGCGTGCGAGTCTACTCCATCACCTTTCCTTCGCGTGAGGTATCCACAGGCAAACATCTATTGGAAACAATCGCGCGTGGTACAGGAGGGACGGCGTTTTCCCCGTCGGATGATAGTCAATTGACTACCGCTCTGACTGAGATCGGCGATGACCTTGCTAACAGCTTCTTGGTAACTTTTACCCCTGAAACTCAGGACGGTAAATTCCATTCGATCAAAATCCGTGTTCGCGATTTGCCTGACAAGGCCCTGCGCTTTATGCCTGCGTTCGTGACGGTGCAGCCATAAAGCCCCAGTATTTAGAATAAAAGAGGAGTGTGCTTTGCCGCCTGAGAAATTCAGCGTGGGGCTGGTGCAGATGTCGGAGACGCCTGATCCCGAAGAGAACTTGCAACGCGCCATGGATCGCGTGCGGAAAGCCGCTAAGAGCGGAGCGCAAATTGTGTGCCTGCCGGAGTTGTTTCAGACACAATATTTCTGCCAGCGCGAAGATACTGCGTTGTTCGATCTCGCCGAATCGATTCCCGGGCCGGTGACGGCGCAGCTTTCCAAGCTGACAGCGGAACTCAAAATTGTCCTGGTGGCGTCGCTGTTCGAAAAGCGCGCGGCGGGGATCTATCACAATACGGCAGTCATATTTGACGCCAACGGCGAATTGCGCGGAATTTATCGCAAGATGCATATTCCCGACGATCCTCTTTACTACGAGAAATATTATTTCACTCCCGGCGATTTGGGCTTTCGCGCGTTCGATACCAGCGTCGGACGCATTGGGACGCTTGTTTGTTGGGATCAGTGGTATCCGGAAGGCGCACGCTTGACGGCGCTTCAAGGCGCTCATTTGATTTTTTATCCGACAGCGATTGGATGGCATCCCGCCGAGAAGGCGGAATTTGGAGCCGCTCAATTCGACGCGTGGAAAACGATTCAGCGGTCCCATGCCATTGCCAACGGGGTTTACGTCGCTGCGGTGAATCGTGTTGGCTTTGAAAACGGAGATATACGGGGGAACCGCGCGCCGGGCGCCGGACTTGAATTTTGGGGAGGGTCTTTTTTTTGCGATCCTTTTGGACGCGTAATCGCCGAAGCTTCGCACGATAAGGAAGAAATTCTGCTTGGCGAAGTTGACGTAAAAACTTTGGAAGACATTCGCCGCAACTGGCCTTTCCTGCGAGACCGCCGGATTGACAGTTATGGCGCAATCACCAGCCGGTTGATTGATTGAGTTTAGCGATGCCCGCCCGATCCAAACAATCTTCAATAGATGCAGACTTTAAGTCGTTAATGCCCGCCGAGTGGGAGCCGCACGAGGCTACGTGGATAGCATGGCCTCACAACCGGAATGATTGGCCGGGAAAGTTTGAGCCGATCGCATGGGTCTATGCCGAAATCGTTCGCAATTTAGCGCGTCACGAGCGGGTTGAAATTATTGTTAACGATGCCGCCGCTGAGAAGCGTGCCGGAAAAGTTTTGGAGCGGGCGAATGCAATTAGCGAGAAAATTCGCTTTCATCGGTGGCCAACCGACCGAGTATGGACCCGGGACTCGGGATGTACGTTTGTCAAAATCCAGCGATGGGACTCGATGTCCCTACGTGGTTCTTTAGCGGCAATTAATTGGCGGTTCAATGCCTGGGCAAAATATTCTAACTGGCGAAAGGATCAGAAAATCGGGGCCTTGATGGCGAACGCTGCCGGCGCATCAAAACTGGGGCCAATCTTCCGCGACAAGCGCGTTGTCCTCGAAGGGGGATCGATTGATGTGAACGGCCGGGGGACCCTGCTGACTACCGAAGAGTGTTTGCTGGGTAAGATTCAGCAGCGAAATCCGGGAATGAAGCGGTCTGATTACGAGAAAGCCTTCGCGAAATATTTGGGAATCAAAAGCGTCATCTGGCTTAAGTCCGGAATTTCCGGCGACGACACGCACGGCCATGTGGACGACATCACACGCTTTGTCACTCCGGATACGGTGGTCAGCGTTATTGAATCCGACCCGAACGATGTGAACTATGAGCCGCTGAGGGAAAATATCCGGCGTCTCCGGGCTGCTGCGGACCAGGATGGAAACGCATTAGCAATCGTCGAACTGCCAATGCCGCGTCCCATCATCTTTGAGAATCGGCGTCTGCCTGCCAGCTATGCAAACTTTTATGTGGCGAATGGCGTTGTTCTCGTCCCCGTATTCAATGATCCGAATGATCGAATTGCGTTAGACGTCCTGGCCGATGTTTTTCCAGAGCGCGAGGTAGTTGGGATCTATTGCGGCGATCTTATATGGGGCTTTGGTGCGATCCACTGCATGACTCAACAGCAGCCCGTAGCTTAGGGTTCGCATCGTCCAATACAAAAGGCGCTAAGCGGTAGTGGGTCAGTTTGGTGGACTCACCACAGAGACACCGAGTCACGGATGAACCCACAAATGCTTTATTCGTGGCTCCGTGGCTCCGTGGTGACAGTTTGGTGAAAATCGAAACTGGCCCACTACCCACTAAGCTGCCCGCGCTTCTGCTGCCTCAATATGGATGTACAATGTGCCGCACCCATCATCGAGATACTTCCACGTTTTTGGAGGCGCAATGAAGCAACTGGTTTGGATCATCGTGTGTCTTGCAATCGGAGGAATCGCAGCAGCTCAAGAGGCCGCCGTCACGGATAGTTCCGGGCGCATGTTTCTTCCGAACGATACGTTTTGGGGGTACGCACAATTTGATCTTGCGCCTCCTCACAACGAAATTGATCCGAATCTTTGCGGTGCAGATGCGAGAGCGGATGGAGGCAGGAATGCGCCTTGCAGTGAATTCGCCCGTTATATGCTGTCAGGTTTGTTGGAGGTGCGTCCGTTTGGCCGCGGGCAACTGCGCAGGTTTATGCTTTTTGGCGAACCCAGATTCCTGTTTGGACGAAACGTTCCGCAAGCTCTTTATACCTGGTCGTTTGACGCAATCGGAATCGAGCATTCGTGGGGTGCTGGGATTTACATGGGCAAGGGATTCGAGTTTCGCGTAACTCAACACTTCCTGTTCGACCGATTAGGCGCAAGAAATCGAAACCTTGGACCGGCTGACTTGGGAAATAATGGACCCTGGGGACGCTACAACACCATCGGCGTAAGAAAATATTTTGGGACCAGGCGCTGGTAATCGGACCACTTCCAGGAGCCTGCTTCACCGAGGCGACTTCAATGCTATGCTGAATTCCCGAGCCAAGTCCTTTGAGTCCTTCGGAGCCACTAATTAATCCGCAGCAACCCTTCGACAAGAGTGAGCGGGTTGAGCAGATTCCCAGCCGGCCCGCGGTTTTTTCCAGCTATTCGAACATAGCTTCGGACCGGATCGCAGGGATCGCATTTCAAAATTCCCAAGCCGCAATATCAATTCTCACCCACGCGACAAAGCAGATCTCGGCAACTCTGGCGGAAGCTTTGCCGGCGTTGCTGACTGAGGCTCCCGATCCCGATTCAGCCCTTATTTTATTTGATCGGCTGATCAGCGAGTCGCCCCCGGAAGTCACGCACTTGTTGAACGAGAACAATTTTCTAGCTCACTACGCGATTGTGATTTTCGGACACAGCCGTTTTCTGGGCGAAACTTTAATTCAGAATACCGATATTTTGCAGTCTTTCCTGCGGGAGCGAAACCTGGATCTCAGTTTCTCTCACGACCATTTTGAGGAAAATCTGTCGCGGTTCCGGGCGCGCTCGTTCGAGACCGATTTTTCCCTGCTCCTGGCGCGCTTCAAGCGGCGGGAATACTTGCGCATCATGTTGCGGGACGTGCTCAAAATCGCGCCCCTTGCGGAGACGACAGCTGAGATATCGGCGCTGGCCGACGTATTGATTGCGGAGGCCTTGCGCGACGCTGAGAGCGCCCTACAGCGGCGGTATGGCACGGCGCAGCATCTGGACGCGGAGGGCAGGCTAGCCGATACACGCTTCTCAGTTCTGTCGCTCGGGAAACTGGGCGGCAACGAGCTCAACTATAGTTCCGATGTTGACTTGCTGTATCTCTTCAGCGACGGGCGAGAACCGCCGCAAGCATCAATCAGCAATCGCGAATATTTCATTCGCTTGAGTCAGCAGATTACCGACGCCCTGGCCCGTGTGACCCACGACGGCCCCGTTTTTCGCATTGACCTGCGCTTGCGCCCCCAGGGCAACGAGGGGGAACTTGCCATCAGCATGGAGACGGCATTGCGCTACTACGCCTCATCCGCACATGACTGGGAACATCAGGCGCTCATTAAACTCCGGCACTCGGCGGGGGATACTTCACTGGCACGCGAGTTTATTCGGCGTGTGCAGCCGCAGGTATACGGAGATGGGGAAGAAAGCGAAACGTACGACGGCGCTACGTCGCCCGAACAGAACTCATCGCATGCGGAATCCGCGGAGCGGCCTCAGATTTCAGCTTCCTCTGAGCAACTGGACGAATACAGGACGTCGAATGAGCCTGGTAAACGCCTGGAAGCAGAGTCTACGTTGCACCCGGGATTTCGGCGGCAGGCTCCGACGCTTGCAGGCCGCCTGAACTTTGCCGCAATCAAGACTGCTCTCATGGCCCGCGAAAAACTGGATAAACGGCGCCACAAGCATCGGCCGCCGAAGGGGGCCGGTCCGATCATTGACATAAAGCTTGATCACGGCGGGATCCGCGACATTGAGTTTCTCGTGCAATGCCTCCAGCGAGTACATGGAGGGGCGGAACCCTGGCTCCGATCCGGCGGCACGCTATTCTCGCTGCAGAAACTGCACGACAAGCGGCACCTCAGCGGGAAGGAGTTTCACGATCTGACCAGTGCCTACGAGTTCTTGCGGCATCTGGAGCACCGGCTGCAATTGAGGCAGGGCCGGCAGACACACCAATTGCAGTTGAGCGAGCCCGAGTTGAATGTGCTGCAAAGGTCCATGGAGGGATATGTGCCCCAGGAATATCAAATCAACGACCTGGCGGGCACAGTACGGCGGCGCATGGCGGCAGTCGTTGAAATTTACCAGCACATCATTTACCAGCAGCAGACCCGCAGCCACATCGATTTTCCCGATGTTGGATTCAGGTTGAAGGGTGAGACCGAGCCCAGCGCTTCGGATCGATCCAACCAACAGATATTGGACCGGTTGGCGCAAGATGCGGCCGATTTGCACCAGATCCTAGTCAAGGAAACGCTTAGCCCACACGCTCGCAGGAATTTATTTCGATTCTTGAGTTCCGCTTTCGCAAGTTCGCAGCGTTACGCGGAGGTCGTTCGAAATCCGCAGGTAGTGATTCGTGCGCTGGCGTTGTTCGAGTGCAGCGACTATTTGACGGATATTCTGATTCGTTATCCAGAAGAGATTATGACCCTGGCAGATGTTGGCGAAGCAATGCCCCGCGCCGCGAGCGGATATTTGTTTACCAGTCCGCTGGGACGCGGACGAGCCGCGATGGACCCGGTATTTGAATATGTTGCGAGATCGAATAATTCGCATGGAGAAAAGCTGGCGTTGCTGCGAAAACACTTTCGTCACCGGATTCTCGCGGTGGGGGCCCGCGACATTACTACGCTTTGCGGCGTATACGAATCGTTGGAATCCATGACGTCGGCAGCCGACGATGCAATCACGGCTGCGCTTGCCGTCGCGGGAAATCCTCGAGGTCTGGCGGTCATGGCGGTGGGACGGCTCGGCAGCAGGGAATTGGACGTGCTCTCGGATGCGGATTTGCTTTTTATCGGTGAGAGCGAGACGGACCGCGAGCGGCTGACGAAATCCGCGCAACAGGTCATGCAGGCGCTATCTGCCTATACGCGAGACGGCATGGTTTTTCCAGTGGACACGCGCTTGCGTCCCCGCGGGGGAGCAGGCGAATTGCTCATCACGCCCACGCAGCTTGCGGCTTATTTCGAACAGGAGGCGCACCCGTGGGAAGCTCTCATGTACACCAAGTTTCGGTTCATTGCGGGATCTCAGGGCCTGGGCGATCAAGTAATGCTGTCGGCAGAGAAGCTGTATCGGCGCTACGCGGCAGATGCCGGCTTTATCGATGCGGTGCGCGCGATGCGAGACAAGCTTGCAACTACAAATTCTTCCGAGAGAAGCTTCAAGACGTCGATAGGCGGCACGTACGACATCGATTTCCTGACGGGTCACCTGTTGATAAAGCGGGAGGTACGCAACAAACAGGGGAGCCTGCGCGACCGGTTATGGAAATGTGCAGCGGCGGGATTCCTAGAGAATTCGGATGCCGCCCGCCTCGATCACGCCGCTGAATTACTTCGCACCGTCGAGCACGTGGTGAGGCTTAATGCTGGCAGAGCGAAGAAATGGCTCCCGACAGTCGAGCACGCGCGACAGGTTACGGAAGAGCTGACTTCCAAAATTATCGGCAGGGAATTCAGCGACGGCTTGGAAGCAGAACTGCTGCGCACATTCGCCGATGTCAGGGATGTTTACAACCGCGTGCTCGTGTAGGGAAGGGTGTCCTTGGCCGCTGGACTAGCTTTTCAGGGATGCCGCGACTCCAGGGCATAGTTCCGAGCGGCGCCGAAGCCGGTAACTGCAATATGTCCTGCGGACATCCATCGTTCGAGCTTGTGGTGTCCGGTGCGATGTAGCAAGTAGGAAATGCCTATGGAAGTGGCGGCCCCTGCGGCTTCCAGGCTGGCAAATCCTGGGGTACTGTGAACCACATCGTCAGGGATGAGTATTTCTTCGCGTCCGCGTGCCAGCATATTTCGTGTTGAGGTGTAATCAAGAACGCGTATGGCGGCGATTCCGGAGAAGAGCAAAATATTGGCTCTATCCATGAACTGATGCGGCGCGGAATCTTCGCCCGGAGTTCTGACCGCCAACGGCACTGGGGCTTTGCTGTCGGAAAGCGACATCTGCGGTGTTGAGTTCGGATTTTGCTGCTCCCGCTGCGCATTCGCGGGGAAAACTGCAATAATCCAAATGCAAAAGCATATCAAACAAGTAGAAATTTTCGAATTCATCCGACAATTCGGCAAAACGAAAGCCATATCCGATTGTATCGGCAGATTGTCAGCCTGAAATGATTTGGTCGCGGTGGCCGATGACTTTGGTGTAAATAGTTATCGTTTGAGACTGGGGCCTAATCATGATCACCATTCGCTTACGGATTCGCCGCAAGCCCTTATAATGATCGTTCTCTTTCTACTGTTCCCAACTGATGCCGGAGGCAATTGATGGCGGATTCATACAACGGCGCGCCAGTTCCATCGAACGGCGCCGAAATCACATATGTCGGCGGACAATATCAGGTTCCCGATAATCCGATTATTCCGTTCATTGAGGGCGACGGCACGGGGCGGGATATCTGGAAGGCTTCTGTCCGAGTATTCGACGCGGCTGTAGAGAAGGCTTACGGGGGCAAGCGGGGTGTTGCGTGGTACGAAGTTTTCGCGGGAGAAAAAGCGAAGGCGAAATTCGACAACTGGCTGCCCGACGATACGGTCAGCGCCATTCGCGAGTTTCGCGTCGCCATAAAGGGACCGTTGACGACGCCCGTTGGCGGCGGCATCCGCTCGCTGAATGTCGCGCTGCGGCAAATTCTGGACCTTTATTCCTGCGTGCGGCCGGTGAAATATTACAAGGGGACTCCGTCGCCGGTGAAGCATCCCGAGCGGATGGACGTTGTCATCTATCGTGAGAATACGGAGGACGTTTATGCCGGAATCGAATGGGAAGAGGGCACTCCTGAGGCCGCAAAGCTCATCGAGTTTCTTAATAAGGACATGTTGAAGGGAGGCAAAAAACAAGTTCGCCTCGATTCGGGCGTCGGCATCAAGCCGATCTCGATCACTGGAACCAAGCGACTGGTGAAGATGGCCATTCAATTCGCGCTCGCGAGCGGAAGGAAGAGCGTGACGCTGGTACATAAGGGGAACATTCAGAAATTTACCGAGGGAGCGTTTCGCAAGTGGGGATACGAAATCGCAACGGATGAATTTCGCGACCAGGTCGTCACCGAGCGGGAGAGCTGGATACTGGACAACAAAGACAAAAACTCAAATCTTTCTGCGGAAGCAAATGCGGAGTTGGTCGAACCTGGATTGGAGTTTGCCACCGAAGATTTCCGCCAGTCGGTATATAAAGAAGTGAAAGCGGTGCTCGATTCGATCTCTGTATCTCATGGCAAGGGCGCGTGGAAGAAAAAGTTAATGATCAATGACCGCATTGCGGATTCCATCTTTCAGCAGGTGGTGACGCGTGCCGATGAGTATTCCGTGCTGGCAACTCCGAACCTAAACGGCGACTATATTTCCGACGCATGCGCGGCCCAGGTTGGCGGACTCGGAATCGCACCGGGCGCCAACATCGGAGACGGGTTTGCTATTTTCGAAGCAACCCACGGCACAGCGCCGAAATACGCGGACAAAGATGTCATTAATCCAGGATCGGTGATCTTGTCTGGGGTAATGATGTTTCGTTTTTTGCAGTGGAACGAGGCCGCAGACCTTATCGAGGGCGGCCTAGAACGCACCATCGAAAAGAAGACCGTAACTTATGATTTTGAACGGCTCATGGAAGGCGCGACCAAGGTTTCGACAAGTGCGTTCGCCGACCATCTCATAGCAAACATGTAATTGAGCAATCGGGTAATTTAGTAATTGGGGAATTGAAGACCGGAGACTGCTTGGGATAGGGTTTTTAATTGCCAAATTACAAAATTACTAAACTACTAAATTCTTTTTGAGGTCTCATGTTGAAAAGTGATCGCTGGATTCGCAAGATGTCTCAGGAACACGAGATGATAAATCCCTTTTCCGAGAAGCAGGTTCGGGAGGGCGTGATTTCCTACGGCTTGTCTTCCTACGGATACGACTTGCGCGTTGCCGACGAGTTCAAGATTTTTACCAACGTCAACTGCACCGTCGTGGATCCCAAGAATTTCGATGAGAGGTCTTTTGTCACAGTACGTTCGGATTGCTGTATCGTGCCGCCGAATTCTTTTGCTCTCGCGCGCTCGGTCGAATATTTCAAAATTCCGCGGGATGTGCTGACGATTTGCGTCGGCAAGTCAACCTATGCGCGCTGCGGAATCATCGTCAACGTGACTCCCTTTGAGCCTGAGTGGCAGGGATTCGTCACCCTGGAAATCTCAAACACAACCCCGCTGCCCGCAAAGATCTACGCGAACGAAGGCTTGTGCCAGATCATCTTCTTTCAAGGTGATGAAGTTTGCGAAGTCAGCTACGCCGACCGGAAAGGCAAGTATCAGTCGCAGAAGGGAATCGTGCTGCCTAAGTTATAGCTGAATCGCTGATCGGTGCTGAGACTTGGAATCCTAGGAGGTCTACGGAAATCTCTAGTTGAACGCAGTGCTTAGGACTATTCTAGAACCAGCCGCAATACCTTCCCCGAAGCGAGGAAAGAGACTTTGCGATTCAATATTGAGACTGAGCGTGAGACCGATGGACGATGGATCGCCGAAATCCCGGAGCTTCCCGGTGCGCTGGCGTACGGGAAAACCGAGGAAGAAGCCAAGGCAAATGCTTATGCCCTGGCCCTGCGGTCCATAGCAGATGATGTCGAAAAGTCACGCGACGTGCCAAAATCTATCGGTATTGATTGCCTATCCACGTGAGCCAATGGCCGAGCACCTAGGCCAGTCGTGTGTTCCAGGCGCTTCTCAGGATTGGATGGTTCACTGTTTCGCAAGCCGGTTCCCACATCAAACTTCGTCATCGAGATTCCAAGTTTCCCGACTATATTTGGGCCTTTCATGAAAAGGACGAAATCGGTCCCCACATGCTCGCGCGCATTGCACAACATACTGGCCTAAAGCCAGATGATCTCTGATTGTATGGCTGAGAGTGCCGCCCTGGACTAGGCGCAATTGCGAGGAGTTGCGCGACCCAACCCCCTCGGGTGCCCGTATTACCTGCGTAATCTGTCCCAAGGTAACGCAACTATCCTAAAGTCCCTGTGTTTTCATTGAACGTGCACGGAAATTGCAACGTCCCCAAAAAACTTTCCCATATCAGGAGCTTGTTATGAAACGTTTTGCCTCAATTTGCCTGTTGGCCCTCATATCGCTGGTTTGGACCGGCTGCGGCGGCGGAAGCCAGACTTCCAGCATAAACTCAAACGCGAGCAGCAAATCTCAAGTCTTTGTAACGGGCGAAGATGCGCCGGTTTCGTCCGTCGTTGCGTTCAACATCACTATTAACAGCATCACTCTCAACAGCGGATCAACCACGGTGCCGGTGCTGTCCACGCCTACGGCGGTTGATTTCGGGCGGCTGGTTGGACTGCGTTCTCTGCTGGGATTTAACACCGTTCCGGCGGGCACATACACCAGCGCCACCTTCACTTTTGAGCCGAGCAAGCCTGCTCCCACAGTTAACTACATTGATATCACAACTACCCCGCCTTCGGTCGGCACCGCGACTGGGACGCTGAGCAGTCCCACGGTCACGGTTGCATTCCCTGCGGGAAAATCACTGGTCGTGGGAAGTAATGGCCTGGCCGGTTTGCACATGGATTTTGACCTGCGCAAATCGTTAGCCATCGATGCCAACGGCAACCTAGTTATTAGCAGCGGGCAAATCGCTGTTACTCCAACGATGGATCTGATGGCGGTCTCCGCTTCCGACGATCTCGGACAGATCACCGAATTCACCGGCAATGTGGTCTCCGTGAATGCCCCGGCAAACACGTTCCTGATGCAGGGTCCGTACGGTTTCCAGGAGACTATCGATGTCAACTCGACCACGCTCTACAACGGCAGCAATAGCCTAAGCAGCCTGACGGCAAATGGCATTGTTTGCATCGAGGGTACGGTGCAGGCCGATGGAAGCATTTTGGCCACCAGCGTTGATTTGATCACGAATGACAAAGCGTTTATCTCAGGCCGTATTCTTGCCATAAATCCCGGACCGAAGGTAACCATGTTCGTGGGCGAAGAGCTGGGAACCTCGGCAACAATCTCGCCAGATACGGTTTACACCGTTGACCTGAGCCAGGTGTCGCAATACGACATCTGCTTCATCGACAACTGGTTCACGAATGAGCTATTCAATGCTTCTTCTTTGGTAGTGGGCCAGCGCATCTTCGTCGGCGGCACCTATCAGAGCAACGCATTTACTCCAGACATGGTTTCCTTGCGCCGCCAGGGGGTGGTGGGAGCGCTGGTGCTGGGCAGCGTAAATATCACCACGGGCAATCAGGGCAACTTCCAGTTGCAGAATGACGCCTTGATGAGTTACTCCGCGGGTGGGCCGTTCAAAGTCTATACGGGAGACAAGACCGTATTCGTCAACATCAACGGGCTGAGTGGACTACAGGCGGCGGGTGCGACGAATCTTGTAGCTCGCGGATTAGTGTTTTACGATCCGATTACTCACAAGCCGATCGTGTGGGCACATCGGGTTCGGGTATTGCCGTAAGAAAAAATGGAAGCCTAATCAAGGGCGGCTCTCGCGGCCGCCCTATTTCGTTTTCTCGCCACGCTTGCAGAATCGAATGGGAACCATACGGCCTTGCTGTTCGCGGGCTGAGTGCTGGGTGCTGAATGCTTCCAGGGCGCTCTGAACTATCGGCTGTTCTCGCCCTCTTTATACATGTACTTAATCGAGGGCTTGTAAACCATCAGGTTGGCGGCGCCGCTGCGGTTCACCTTGAGGCAGCATTTGTCATACCATTCGATGGTTCCACGAATCTCTTCGCCATCACGGAGCACAATTACCATCGGAGTTTTCGATTGCATCTGCTTTTGATAATAGAAATT
>CAAGKR010261327.1_pt1 | contig 13871 bp, 10 predicted proteins | sample 2556971 | NCBI WGS metagenome assembly CAAGKR01 (sample SAMEA5207829, study PRJEB30636) | soil metagenome | biome: forest; feature: boreal; material: soil | place: USA | collected 2011-09 | depth 1 m | reverse complement strand
GGCGCAGGATACTAGCGTCACGCGATTGAAACCTGCTGGCAATAAACCTGTTGGCACTATTGTGCGCAGGGATCGAGGATCCTCCTATCGCTCCGGGCGAAGCGACCTTGAGGAGGTGTTGATCCGGAACCCAGTCGGCGGAGTGGACCTGGAAGGGGCCGCCCCGCCAGCTCAGGTGCTGGCACCCTGGCCAGCGGTCCGGGCCAGACAGAGGTGGGGCCTGGCCGCCGGTCCAGGGCGGCTATCGGGGCGCAGGCGGCCACGCCAGTCAGTGGCGTGGGCCAGGCTGCCGCGCCGGATGGCGAACCAATACCGTTCAGGAGCCGTTCAAGTAGGCGATGGGCCCATCCCTTCTTCTTCCTGGATAAGTTGAATACGCATGCCGCACGGGGTTCGATGAGATGCCGCCCGCTGGTCTCCGGCCTGGCACCACGGTTCGGGGAACGCGGAAGGCCGACGGGAGACCGATGATTCTGGAGTTAGCGGGGAGCGCGTCCGTGCGGTTCGGGGGGACCGATGACGAGCATTGACTACTGGACACAGCCCGCAACGATCACGCTGCATCAGCAGCGGAGGGGACTGGCGGTAGATAGAGCCTGGGACCTGGTGGGGCGGCAGGCCGAGCTGAGCGAGATGCTCTGCGTTCTTGATCAGTTCGCGGCGGGAGAGTCCGGCACGCGGCTGGTGGAGCTGGCGGGGGACGCGGGGATCGGCAAGACCGCACTCCTGCACGAGTTCGCGAAGGCAGCACGGGCCAAGGGCGCCGTGGTGCTGGCGAGCTGGGGGACCAGAGGCTTGGACGAGGCGCCGTTCGGCGCGTTCGCCGATGCGTTCGACGGGCACGAGCAGCTGCTGTCCACGGCGCTGGCCGACGGGACGCCACGACAGTGCTGTGAACTGGCGGCGTTCTTTCCGATGGTCGATTGCGGGCACGAGGCGCGTGACCGGGCCGAGGTGAAGGTCGCCTACCCGCTGCACCGGGCGGTCCGTGAACTGCTCGAGGAACTCGCCTCGCCCACCCTCGTGCTGATCATGGACGACTTGCACAGCACCGACCCGCGCTCGCTCGACCTGCTCGCGAGCCTGCTGCGGCAGCCACCGAAGGCACCGGTGCTATTCGTCCTCGGCTACCGCGACCAGCAGGCGGGCACCATGCTCAGGTCGGTCATCGACGGATGGTCCCCGCAGGTCGCGGCCACCCGCATTCATCTCGGCCCGCTGTCTGAACAGGAGGTCGGGGAGATCCTGGCCCATCGGGGCATCTCGAGCTGGCGGCGGCAGCTCTACGAGGACAGCTGGGGGAACCCGGCCTACCTGAGGGCTCTCATCTCCGAGCGGCTCAACGTCCCCGGCCGCGCCGGTTCGGCCGGGCTTGACCAGCGTGCCCGATCCGGTCACTACGCGACATTCCTCGGCGAGCTGACCGGGGTGACCCCCAGTGCCCGGGAAGTCGCCGACGCGGCGGCGGTGATCGGCTGCGACTTCGACGCCGAACTGGTCGCTCAGATGCTGGAGCAGCCGGAGTTCGTGATCCTCTCCGCCATCGGCGAGCTCATCAGCCGTGACCTGATTCGCCCGGTGGCCAGGGGGCACTACTTCACGTTCCGCCACCCGGTGGTCCACCGCGCCGTCTACTTCGGCAGCGAGCTGAGCAGGCGGGTGCGGCTGCACATCCGGGCCGACGCCGTCCTGCGGGCCCGCGGTGTGTCCGCCACGGTGCGCGCGCCCCATGTGGAGCAGTGGGCCAAGCACGGGGATCTGGAAGCGGTCGACGTGCTTGATGAGGCGGCGCGGGCGTTCACCGGAACCGGGCCGGCGACCGCGGCTTCGTGGCTCACCACGGCGCTGCGCGTGCTCCCGCACCAGCAGTGCTTCACCGAACGCCGGGCAAGCCTGCTCGTGCGCCTCGCCAAAGCCCGGGGCGCTGCTGGTGACCTGCGAGAATGTCGCGACATCATGCATGCGGCGCTGCGTATCCTGCCCAGGCAGCCGTCGGCCGAGCACGCGAAGGCGGTCGCGTTCACCGCGATGGTCCAGCGGCTGCTCGGCACGCACGCGGAGACCGACGCCATGCTGCGGGCGGAGATCGACGCGCTCGGGGACGGAGACCTCGCGGGATGCGCCGCGCTCAAGTTCGAGATCGCCAGCCGCGAACTGAGCGGTGGTGACTGGGCCTCCTGCTGCCGGTGGGCGCACGAGGCGCTGGCGCTCGCGCAGCACAGCCAGGGCCGGTACCAGGAACTGGCCTGCCACGGCCTGCTGGCGAAGGCGAACGTCAGCGGCGGGGATCTTGAGGTCGCGGCCAGGCATCTCGCCTATGCCACCGCGATCCTGGACGGAATGCTGGACGGGGACTTCACGTACAGCCTGGACGCCGTGCTGTGGATTGGCTGGAGCGATGCCCTGCTCGAACGCTGGGACGACGCCCTGCGGCATTTCGGGAAGGCGGTCGAGTTCGCCAGCAGGTCGGGCCGGCTGCTGGCCCTGCCCCACCTTCTGGTCGGCCACGTCTTCGCCCTCGTCAACAAGGGCAGGCTGGCTGAGGCGCAGTCGGCCGCCGAGTACGCGGTGTACCTCGCGCAGCGGTCCGGCAGCTCCGAGCAGCTCATGAGCGCCTACTCGATGCTGGCGTGGACGGATACGATCATGGGCCGGCTTGACCGGGCACTGGAGAGCGGGGTGGCGGCGGACCGCCAGCTCCGCGGCGGGGTGGGCGGATTCGGCGCGCTCGCGTTGCGGATGCTGGCCGAGGCCAGGCTGATGACCGGCGACCCTGAAGGGTGCCTGGCCCTGGTCAGCCTGGTCGGCGGTCCCGGCCTGCCGGGTGCCGACACTTGTTCCCGTATCTCCTGGTACGAACTGCTCACCCGGGCGGAGCTGGCCCTCGGGCGGCTCGATGAGGCGGCCACATGGGCTGAGTCCGCCACGGCCGCCGCCGCGCTTCTGCGCCAGCCAGGCCGCAGCGCGCTGGCTCTCCTGGCGCGCGCTCAATTGCTGCTCGCGGTGGATCCGGAATCGGCCCTGCTCCCCGCCGAGCAGGCCGCGGCGGGCCTGGCCGCCGCAGGCATGAAGGTCGACGCGCTCCGGGCCAGGGTGGTGCTCGGCGTCGCCCTCTGGCACCACGGCCGTTACGACGACGCCGTACGTGACCTGAAGGGCGCGCAGTTGGCCTGCGAGCAGCTCGGCGCGACCGCGCTGATCAGACTCGCCCGCACGGAGCGGCGCAGGCTCGCCGCCCGGACATCCAAGGCCAGGGGCAACGGCGCCGAGGGAACGGTCGCCGTGCTCACCGACCGGGAGCGGCAGATCGCGGACCTGGTCGGGGAAGGGCTGACCAACCGCCTCATAGGCAGGCGGCTGCACATCTCCGAGAAGACCGTGGAGATGCATCTGTCCAAGGTGTTCGCGAAGCTGGGCGTGGCCAACCGGGCAGCGGTGGCGGCATTCGTCACGCGTGACCGGCCGGAGGCCAACAGCGCCTAGGGACCGGCCTTAGGGCAGCGCTGAGGAACCGGCTGAGGCCGGCGCAGCAGGCCTACTTGGGCTGCAGCGACTCGTAGATGGCGCGGGTGTCGTCGGCCCACGGGGCGGGCCGCAGGGTCTCCCGGTCAAGCCGGATATGAACCCGGCGCCCCTCGGCATGCGTCGTGACGCGGTCCGCGGACAGCGCCCGGAAACCATAGGTCACGCTGGTGTTGCCGAGCCGCTCGACCCAGAGGTGGATGAGGATCCCGCCGGTACCGAACACGGGCGTGCGGTAGCTGATCGAGTACTCCGCCACCGCGACAAAGGTGTCGGGATGTGTGGGGACGCCATTCGCGAACGTGTAGCCGTGCTGTTCCCAGAAGGTGGTCAGCGCTCGCTCCAGCATCACTGCGTACCGGGCGTTGTGCACCATTCCCATGGAGTCGAGATCGTCGAAGTGCACAAAGGTGGGCTCGACGTAGCCGTACTCGACAGCGGTCTGGGGCTGTACCGTCACGGTCATCATTCCTTCAGGAGAGCCAGCCGGTCCATTTCGCTCAGCCACACCGTACCCCCCCGGCGGGCGGTCGCGAGAGCAGGCGTCAGCATGCGGTCAGCGGCGCGTCAGCCCAGGCGCTGACGATGGCGTCCATGCGGACTGGTGCGGCGAATGTCGGGGTAATGGAGTGGCAGGGATTGCAGACGTGGTACCAGGTGGTGGAAGGGACACCGGATGACGAAAGCCGGCTGCCGCTGGTGATCTGCCACGGGGGCCCAGGGTTAACCCACGACTATCTCCTGCAGCTCAACGGACTGGCACGATCAGGCCGTTCCTGCGTTTTCTACGATCAGTTCGGCAACGGCCGGTCGGGCCGGCGGCCTACCGCGCCCGCCGAGTTCTGGACAGTCGATCTGTTCCTGCGGGAACTGTCCGGCCTCATCGGGCACCTCGGCCTCGCCGGAGGCTTCCACCTCCTCGGCCACTCCTGGGGCGGGATGCTGGCGCTCGAACTGGCGGTGCGCCGCCCGGCTGGCCTGCGCTCGATCGTCATCGCGGACGCCTTCGCCTCGAGCGCTGTCTACGCGGCGGAGGTCGCCCGCTTGGTGGCGGCGCTGCCGGTCGAGGTCCGCTCGACGATCGAGCATCACGAGGCCGCCCGGACGACCACATCGCAGCCGTACCAGCAGGCGGTGAGGGCCTTCTACACCCGGCACGTCTGCCGGGCGCGGCCATTGCCGGAGGGGCTGCTCGCCACCCTCGCCGCGCTGCGCGGCGATTCCACCGTCTACGAGGCGATGGCCGGGCCCAGCGAGTTCAGCATGACGGGGACCCTGCGGGACTGGGACATCACCGACCGGCTGCACCTGGTCGAGGTTCCCGCCCTGCTCGTCTCGGGACGCCACGACGAGGTGACGCCACGCGCGGTCGAGCAGTTGCGGCGCGGCCTGCCGGATGCGCGGTGGGTGCTTTTCGAAGAGTCGAGCCACATGCCGCATGTCGAGGAGAACGGCCGCTTCATCGCTCTGGTCGCGGAGTTCCTCCGCCAACAGGAGGTGCCCTGTAGATAACACACAGTTATCATCGCTGCATGTCACTGACCATCGGGCTCTACGCGGCGAACATGCATGCCGCCGCCGGCCCGCACGGTGCCGCGCGCATCGCAGCGCTGGCCGAGAGTCTCGGCTACGACTCGCTGTGGGTCGCAGACCATGTGGTCCTTCCTTCCCCCCGCGTCGAGCCGTCACCCATGGACCCAGACGAGCATCTCCTCGACCCGCTGGTGTCCCTCAGCTACCTCGCGGGCGCCACCAGCCGGATCAGGCTCGGCACCGGCTGTGTCGTCCTTCCACAGCGCAACCCGCTGATCCTGGCCAAGCAACTGGCCAGCGTGGACATCCTCAGCGGGGGCAGGCTCCTGTTCGGGGCCGCCGCCGGTTACCTGCTCCCCGAGCTGCGGGCGCTCGGCGTCCGGCCGGCCGGGCGGGGTGAACGGGCCAACGAGTGCCTGGAAGCCATCCTCTCCCTCTGGTACGACGAGAAGCCGGCGTTCCACGGCAACCATGTGGACTTCGACGGGGTCGATGCCTACCCCCGTCCTGTCCAGCAGCCCGTCCCGGTGGTGATAGGCGGGCACAGCCGAGCTGCGCACCGGCGCGCGGTCACCTACGCAGACGAGTGGTTCGGCTTCATGCTCGGGCTGCGGGCCACCGCCGAGCAGCTTCGCGCCCTGGAGGCGGTCACCCTTGACCTCAAGCGGGACGAGCCGCTGCGCATCTCGGTCAGCCCAGCCCGGCGGCTCAACCCTGAGGTGGTCTGTTCCTTCGCCGACCTCGGCGTACACCGGCTCGTCGTCGCGCCGCCGCCCCGGCTGACCCTGCTGGAACTCGAGCGGTTCGTCGAGCGCCACGCTCCCGAGCGGCTGGGGGCCACCCCGTACGCGGCACCCTGACACTGCCGCGCTGCGCATGGGAGCCCGGGCCGGCCGTTACTGGGGCATGTTGTCGTGTCGGAACGCCGGCCGCATCGCGCCGGTGAGCGAACGAAGCGTGGCCGCAACGGCGTGCCGGGTCCGGTCCGGCTCCACGACCTCGTCGACCGACAGCCGCTCGGCCGCGAGCAGCGGCGCCATCGCCTCGCTCCGGTAGCGGGCGACAAGCTCATCCCGACGGGACGGCTCCCGCTCCAGGTCGCGCCGCCAGACCACGTCCACAGCACCCTCCGCGCCCATCACGGCAAGTTCTGCGCCCGGCCAGGCGAATACGGCGTCCGCGCCGAGCGAGCGGGAGTTCATCACGATGTACGCGCCGCCGAAGGCCTTGCGCAGCACGACCGTCACCCTCGGCACGGTCGCCTCCGAGAACGCGTACAGCAGCTTGGCGCCCTTGCGGATGATGCCGCCCTTCTCCTGCGCGGTGCCCGGCAGAAAGCCGGGGGTGTCCACGAGGGTGACCAGCGGCAGCCCGAACGCGTCGCACATGCGGACGAACCGGGCGGCCTTCTCCGAGGATGCGATGTCCAGCGTGCCGGCCCGGTGCATCGGCTGGTTGGCGACGATGCCGACGGCCCGGCCCTCGACCCTGGCGAAGCCGATGACGATGTTGCGGGCGAACCGGGCCTGCAGCTCCAGGAAGCTGCCTCGGTCGGCAACGGCTCTCACCACCGTGCGGATGTCGTACGCCTTGCGGTGGTCGGCCGGCACGACCGGCATCGCCTCGGGGTCCCGCGGCGCGCACTCCTGCGCCGCGACCCAGCACGAGCTGGGCAGGTAGGCAAGCACCTGGCGGGCGAGCGCGATCGCCGCTTCGCGGTCGGCCCCCACGAGGTGGGCCACCCCGGAGACGCTGCTGTGCATGTCGCTGCCGCCAAGCTCAAGCGGGCTGACGTCCTCGTTGGTTACCGCCTTGACCACCCGCGGCCCGGTCAGGAACATCTGCGCTCCCTCGGACACGATCACGATGTCGGTCAGTGCCGGGGAGTAGACCGCACCGCCGGCGCACGAGCCAAGCACCACGCTGATCTGCGGAACCCGGCCTGACAGCCGTACGTTGCGGCGGAATATCCCGCCGTAGCCGTCGAGGGAGCCGACCCCCTCCTGGATGCGTGCCCCGCCGGAATCGAGCAGGCCGATCACCGGGGCGGCAGCGCGCTCGGCGTATTCGAGTACCCGGGTGATCTTGCTAGCGTGCAGCTCGCCGAGCGACCCGCCCAAGACCGCGGGGTCCTGCGCGAACACCCCGACCGGGCGGCCGGTCACCCTGGCCGTGCCAGTGACCACTCCGTCACCGGGCGGCCGCCGGGCCGCCATCCCGAAGGACGTGACCCGGTGCCTGGCGCTGCTGCCGAACTCCTCGAAGGACGCTGCGTCGACGAGAACCTCGATGCGGCGCCGCGCCTCGCTCTGCCCGGCCGGCCCGATCGCGGTCGCCCCCGGCATGGCGTCTGCGACTAGCGGGCCGCCGGATGGTGCCGCTAGCCCGTCCATATCACCCCTTCGCGTGGCAGACACCATCATCGCCCAGCCCGCTGACCGCACGCTGATGGCCAGTTGACGGGCGCGGTCGCGGGCCGCGCCGCGCCTGCGCCGGTCAGCCGACGGTCAACCTGCCGTCAGCGCGCCCGGACACACTGGGCTGTACGGGGTACCGCCAGCGGGGGTACCGCAGCGCCGATACGCGAGGAGTCCCACCATGATCTCTCGCCGCACCTGCCTGTGCCGCGGCGGGCGCCGTCATCGGGTGGACGCTCGATGAACCGGGCCGCGGTGCTGGACGGGATCGGCAGCTGCCTGCCACCACGGGCGGTGCCCAACGCCCAACTCGCCGCTGTGCTGGACACCTCCGATGAGTGGATAGTCTCGCGGACGGGCATCCGGCAAAGGTACGTCGCCGCACCGGGCACGGCGACCTCGGATCTGGCCGCCGGCGCCGGGGAGCAGGCGCTCAAGTCGTCCGGCGAGCCCGCGGTGGACACAGTCGTGGTCGCGACAACCACACCGGACCGGAGTTGCCCGGCGACCGCCCCGACCGTGGCCTCGAAGCTGGGCCTGACCGGCGCGGCCGCATACGACATCTCGGCGGTGTGCAGCGGGTTCATTTACGGCCTGGCCACCGCGTGCGGCCTGATCGCCACCGGTACCGCTGACCGCGTCCTGGTCATCGGGGCGGAGACCTACTCCAGCATCCTCAACCCGCGCGACCGGGCGACGTCGGTGATCTTCGGCGACGGCGCGGCCGCGGTGACGCTTCGCCCGGGCAGGCCGGACGAGCCCGGCGCGGTCGGCCCGTTCGATCTCGGCAGCGACGGGGACGGCCGTGACCTGATCACCGTGCGGGCGGGGGGTTCGGAGCAGCGGCTGTCCGGGACGGAACCCGCGCCGGACGATCAGTTCTTTGCCATGGCGGGCAAGGAGGTCTTCTGGCGTGCGGTGCTCCGCATGTCCGAATCGGCCCAGGCGGTGCTCGGCCGGGCCGGCCTGGCCGTGCACGAAGTCGACTGGCTGGTTGGCCACCAGGCGAACGCCCGGATCCTGCAGCGGCTGGCCGACGCGCTCGGCATCCCGCCCGAGCGGCACATCGTCAACATCGCGGAAGTGGGGAACACCGCAGCCGCGTCCATCCCGCTGGCGCTCGCGGACGCCCATGCCGCCGGCACGCTGCATGCCGGTGACCGCGTGCTGCTCACCGCCTTCGGCGGCGGGCTCACGTGGGGGTCTGCGGTGCTGACCTGGCCGCAGCTCGACCCGACAACGAGAAGGAGCCCCTGATGACTGCCATGTACGACACGCTGGTGGATCTGCTGGTCAACCGCTTCGAGGTGGACCGGGCGGAGATCAAGCCGGACGTCACGTTCGAAGACCTGGAAATGGACTCGCTGTTCCTCGTCGAACTCCTGCTGGTCGTCCAGCAGGAGATCGGTGTGAAGATCAGCGAGGACACTGCGTCGCCCCGTGACACCATCGAGCGCGCCGCCGAACTGATCCAGGAGCAGGTGGCCATCGCAGCGAAGGCGTCATGACCGTACCCGCCATCGCCGTCACCGGACTCGGCCTGGTCACGCCGGCCGGCATCGGCACCGAGGCGACCTGGCGCGGTGTCTGCTCCGGCCTCTCCACGGCGAAGCGCGATCCCGCTCTGGCCGGCCTGCCGGTAGACATCTCCTGCACGGTGCCCGATTTCAGCGCCGGCAAGCTCGTCGGCCGCCGCAGCGCGCTGATCCATGACAGGTTTGTGCAACTCGCCATCGTGGCGGCGCGCGAGGCGGTCGCCGACTCCAGGCTGGACCCGCGGACCTGGGACGGCGCGCGGGTCGGCGTGGTCATCGGGTGCGGCCTCGGCGGGGTGGCGACCTGGGAACGGCAGCACCGCATCCTGCTGGACCAGGGACCGGACGCGGTATCGGCGCTGCTGATCCCGATGCTGGTGCCGAACATGATCGCAGGCCATCTGGCGATGGAATTCCAGGCCACCGGGCCGAACTTCGTCACCGCCTCGGCCTGCGCCTCGGGTGCGACGGCCATCGGAACGGCGCGTGACCTGCTGTGTGACGACAGGTGTGACGTGGTGATCACCGGCGGCAGTGAGGCCGGGGTGGCCCCGCTGATCGTCACCGGCTTCGCGCAGATGGGGGCGCTCTCACGACGGATCGCCGAGCCCGCGGCCGCATCACGGCCGTTCGACGTGGACCGGGACGGTTTCGTCATCGGTGAGGGCAGCGGGATTCTCGTGCTGGAGCGGGAGCCTGACGCGATGGCCCGGGGCGCGCGGGTCAGGGCAAAGCTGGCCGGCTATGGCGCGTCGGCCGACGCTCATCACATGACGGCGCCGGATCCGGCGGGAACCGGTGTGCTCCGCGCCGTCAATGCGGCGCTGGACGCGGCCGGCCTCGCGCCCGGCGATGTCGATCATGTCAACGCGCACGGGACGTCCACTCCGCTCAACGATGCCGCTGAGGCCAGGGTGCTCGCCAAACTGCTGGGCACCCGCGCCGCGGTCACCTCGACCAAGGGCGCGATCGGGCACGCGCTGGGAGCCGCCGGGGCGATCGAGGCAGCGTTGACCGTGCTGGCCGTGGAAACCGGGATGGTGCCGCCGACGGCGAACCTGACCAATCAGGACCCGGATATCGAGCTGGACATCGTCGCCGGAGCGCCCCGCGAGCAGCGCGTCGAAGTCGCGGTGAGCAATTCCTTCGGCTTCGGCGGCCAGAACGCCGTGCTCGTGTTCACCGCCGCAGGAGCATCGGGCACATCCGGATAACGGCCGGGATAGCTTCGCGGGGAAAACTTCAGCGTCCCGCGCGGGTAAGGCTCAACGGCCGGAGCCGGGGCTTCTGGCCGTCTCGAGGTACCCCGGCCAGGCCGCGGAGGGGAGCGTCAAGGCCGGGTCCTGGGCGAGGATCTCGGCGTACCGCCGCTGCAGCGGCAGGCCGGGCCGCAGGCCGAGTTCCCGGTCGAGCAGCCGCCGCGTCTGATGGAACAGCTCAAGCGCGTCACTCTGCCGGCCTGAGCGGTAGAGGGCGAGCATCAACTGGTCGCGGAATCGCTCCCGGAGCGGGTGCTGGGCCACCAGCTGCCTCAGTTCGGGGATGGCACGGCGTTCGTCGCCCAGTGCCAGCCGTGCGCTGATCAGGTCCTCCCATACGGCAAGCCGGCACTCATCGAACACGGCGGCCGCCGCCCGGCAGCGCAGACCGTCACCGGCGTCGAGCATCGCGGGGCCGCGCCATAGCCGCAGACCGGCCTCGAGCAACTCCAGGGCCCGGGCGGGCTGGCTGTGCAGGGCCGCCGCGCCCTGGGCGGCCTGGTCGAGGAACCTGTCGCCGTCGACGTTCTCTCGCGGAATGTCCAGAAGGTAGCCGTTGCGCACCGATCGCAAGGGACTGGAGTCCGGCGGCGTCCCAGGCCCCTCCAGTACCCGGCGCAGGCGGGTCGCATGGGCCTGCAGAGCGTTGCGCACATTGCCCAGGGGCTGGCCAGACCATAGCTCGTCAACCAGATCCTCATGCGAGATCGCCCGGCCCGCCTCCAGCGCCAGCGTGGCAAGCATAATGCGCACCTTGCTGGCCCGAATCTCGTACTGTCTCCCGCGCGCGGTTACGGACACGGGGCCAAGGATTCCGATCTGCATGTCACTCCTAAGCCGATCCAGATCGACGGGCCTTCATATGGCCGGGAGACGGTATTTGGTGTTCCCCCTTGTCGGCCGCCGGAGAGGTTGCCAGCAACGAGTCGACGGCTATTCCTTCCGAAGATTGCCGGATTGGGTGGGAGATGTCAAGTTACGTCATTTCCCGTGGATCTCAGGGATCGATCGAGGAGACCAGGCCCATATCAATCACCTATTGGCTGGCCGGGGGTGCCCCAGGGGAGACCCAGGGAGTCATAGGGATTACCCCAATGCTTAGTGAGCCGATCTGATGCAAGACTAGCCAGGTCTCGATCAAGCGTGGCCCAACCGCCGGACTTTCGGTGGCGGCACTTCATGGGCCTGGGCGAATGGGGATCGGAGTGAGCGCGTGATGAGTGGGCTCGAGGCCACTGACCTGCGGCCGGTACCGCGCATCGATCACGTCATGGTGCTTTTGGATGCGCCCGCGTACCGCGAGGTGTCCGCGAGCAGTTTCCTTGGCGATCGCTTCGGCAGGCTCAAGGAAAAGACAGCGGACAGTTCCGTGGCCGGCGAGTACTCGACGCTGGGTGTAGCGGGGAACAGCACCCTGATCGAGCTGTTCAACGCCGACATGCCCGGCTTGGCGCCGCTCACTGGCGGGCTGGTCTTCTCCTTCGAGGAGCCGGGTTCTTCCGAGGCGGCGCGCGCCCTGCTCGATGCGTCGGGGCAGGTCAAGTACCATCACGATCTCGTCACCCGGGCCATCGAGGGTTCGGCTGAGCAATCGCCCTGGTACCACCTGATCAGCGTCGACCTCGGGGAAGGCAGCCCCCTTCTGCTCTTCCTCAACGAAGTGGCGCCCGCGTACTTCGCGGCCGTGGGCGCCAGGCCCGCGCCGGACGGCGCGCTGCGCCGGCGTGACTACCTGAACGCGGTGCTGGGCGCTCCGGCTGGCCGGTCCCCGCTGATGCGCGACATCACGGGAGTGACGCTGTTGGTACGGGCGGAACGAGCCCGCCGGATCGCGGAGGCGCTGGCTGTATTCGGCTACGCAGTGGCGCAGCGGCCTGGCGGACCGGAACTGCGGGGTCCCGAGCTGACCATACGGCTCCAGATCGATGAATACGCGGCGGAGCGGATCACGGAAATTGGAATACGGCTCGCTGAGGGAGCGCATGAGCCCGCGGAGTTCCAGTTCGGCCGGACCTCCCGGCTGGTTATCGAAACGGATGCCACCGCACGGTGGCATTTTGATCAGGACGGTTAGCTCGAATACATCTTCCTGAACGGCGGCTGGGGGTGGCGGGGCGATAGGAGCGGGCACTTTCTGATCCCTTCGGCCTGTTCCGCGTGCCATTAAGCCCGCGGGCTGGGCGCCCGTTGAGTTACGACGGAAAAATCACAGATATCGGCGGAGACGCATGGACATAACTCCACTGTTCGGCGACGTTTTCCAGCACCGCGCTGCGTCAGCAGCGGACGCGATCGCGGTGGAGTTCCGTGATCAGCGGCTGTCCTACCGTGAACTGGCCGCCCAGTCGGCCCGGCTGGCCGCCGGCCTGACCCGGCGGGGCGTCGGCCGGGACAGCATCGTGGGCGTCGCGGCCCGGCCCTCACTGGAACTTCCGGTGGCGATTCTGGGGATCCTTCGGGCCGGGGCAGCCTGGCTGCCCCTGGATCCCGCCTACCCAGCCGAACGGCTGCGCTACATGGTGACCGACTCAGCCGTCACCCTGCTCCTGGCCGACTCCCGCTCAGCGGCCCACCTGGGATCCGAAGACATCGAGGTGCTCGACCCCGGCCGGGTCGCTTCCGAAATCGCCGGGGATGACTTGGCCAGCGGACCGCAGATGCGCGCGGGCGAGCTCGCCTACGTCATCTACACCTCGGGCTCCACCGGGCCCCCCAAGGGCGTCGCTCTCACTCATGGTGGCCTGGCCAACCTGGCGCTCGCCCAGGTCGCGACGTTCGGGGTCGCCGCCGGAGACCGGGTGGCGCAGTTCGCGCCGATCAGTTTCGACGCGTCGGTCTTCGAGATGGTGATGGCCCTCTACGCCGGGGCCACGCTGGTGCTGGCGCCGCGCGAGGACATGCCGCCCGGGCCGGGCCTGGCCGACTTCCTGCGGGGCCGGCGGATCACCCACGTGACGCTGCCGCCCTCGGTCCTGGCCACGTTGCCCGCTGCCCCGCTGCCGGACCTCGCCGTGCTGGTATGCGCGGGTGAGGCGCTGCCCGGGCCCCTGGCCGAGCAATGGCTGGCGGGCCGGCGGATGTTCAACGCGTACGGCCCCACCGAGACCACCGTCTGGGCCACGGTCGCCGAACTGGCCGCAGGCGGCGGCAGGCCACCCATCGGCACCGCCGTGCCCGGCACCCGCGCGATCGTGGTTGACGAGCGGCTACGGCCGCTGCCGCCAGGCATGCCCGGCGAACTGGCCATCGGCGGCCACGGGGTCGCGCGGGGCTACGTGGGCAGGCCCGCGCTCACCGCGGAACGCTTGGTCCCCGATCCCGGATCCGCTGAGCCGGGCGGCCGGATGTACCTCACCGGTGACCGGGTGGTCCTGCGGCCGGACGGAAACCTCGATTTCCTCGGCCGCACCGACCATCAGGTGAAGATCCGCGGTTTCCGGATCGAGCCAGGCGAGGTCGAGAGCGCTCTGCGACGGCATTCCGCGGTCCGGGAAGCACTCGTGATGGCGCGCCAGGACGATCACGACGAGCGACGCCTCGTCGCTTACCTGATCACCGACGGCGAGTCGCCGAGCCCGGACGAGCTGCGCGAGACTCTGGGCCGT